>RCUJ01001471.1_pt1 | contig 12545 bp, 10 predicted proteins | sample 2166321 | NCBI WGS metagenome assembly RCUJ01 (sample SAMN09932808, study PRJNA488358) | compost metagenome | feature: garden; material: soil; isolation source: compost soil in an enriched community after 118 h of incubation | place: Germany: Experimental Botanical Garden Goettingen | collected... | reverse complement strand
CTGCCGTAACCCGGAGGCCGCTGCAGCGAGGAGGCGAATAATACAGCCTTAAAAACGGCTGTCAACACCTCCCCGCATACTTTTTCAGCCTTCAGCCGTGCCCGGCTTCTTGCGCTTGGGGGCCGTGAAGCCATCGCCGATGGCAACAGCAGGACGCCCCTTGTCGCTCTTGCGCGCCGAAGGCTTGCCGCTGCCCGCGCCACCCTTGCCAGCGGCAGCGGACTTCTTCACCTGTTTCTTCTTCTTACTACCCGCTGCCTTGCCCGAAGCCTTGAGTTTCTTCGGCCCCTGGTAGCTACCCTGCAGCTCCTTGATCTGGCGGCGCTCGAACGACTGCTTCAGATAGCGCTCGATGCTGGACATCAGGTTCCAGTCGGTATGGCAGATCAGCGAGATGGCCAATCCGTTCTGGCCGACGCGCCCGGCACGCCCGATGCGATGGACGTACTCGTCACCGCTGCGCGGCATGTCGAAGTTGATCACCAGATCGACCCCTCCAATATCCAGGCCGCGCGCCGCCACATCGGTGGCGATCAGCACATTGATGCTGCCCTGACGCAGACGCTCGACGGCCAGCTTGCGTTCGTCCTGGGTCTTCTCGCCATGCAGCACATAGGCCTTGACCGCGGAGGCCCGCAGCACACCCGCCAGACGATCGGCCTGGACGCGAGTATTAGTGAACACGATGGCCTGCTCGAACGCTTCATGCGCCAGCAGCCATTGCAGCAATCGCTCCTTGTGCTGCACATCGTCGGCCGTGATGATCTGTTGCTTGAGATTTTCGTTCAGATCGTCGCGACGGTTGAGCAGCAGCAACTGCGGATCGCGCAGGACCGCACTCGCCACCTGCCCCAGCCCGCGCTCGCCTGCAGTCGCCGAGAACAGCAAAGTCTGGCGCTCCGACGGACAGGCCTTGGCAATTTTCAGTACGTCCTCGCTGAGCCCCATATCGAGCATGCGATCCGCCTCGTCGAGCACCAGCACTTCGATGTCGCCCAACTTCAGGCTGCCGGTCTCGAGATGATTGAGTACTCGCCCCGGCGTGCCGATCACCACTTCGGGATTCTTGCGCAGCGCCGCCGCCTGCTCCTTGTAACCTTCCCCGCCGGTCACCAGGCCGGCCTTGATGAAGGTGAACTGGGCAAAGCGCTCGACTTCCTTGAGCGTCTGCAGGGCCAGCTCGCGGGTCGGCAGCAGGATCAGGACGCGCGCGCCGGCTTGCGGCTTGCTGTCCTGCAGCAGACGGTGCAGCAACGGCAGCACGAAGGCGGCCGTCTTGCCGCTGCCGGTCTTGGCGGTCACGCGCAGGTCGCGACCTTCAAGAGCCGGAGGGATGGCAGCCACCTGAACCGGGGTTGGCTCTTTGAAGGACAGCGTCGACAACGCCTTGAGCAAACGCTCATGCAAACCGTAATCAGCAAACACAGCCTACCTCGAATAATGAAAATCGCTGGCGCATAGACTACCGCGAGTCATCGATCAAAAGTTGTTTTCCCTGCTGGCCGGCGCAACGCTTCTCCGCCGACAGGGTACGCAGCACTGTCTGCTTCCCTAGGCAAGTAGGCCAGAATTACACCCCCGCCCAGCCAGACCAGCATGCCCCACTGCAAGGCGATACTCAGCGTTGCCGAACAGCAATAGACCCTGATCCTGCCACCGGGAAAGGCGCGGAACCACAGCTTCCCCAATCCCCGCACTCCCACCCCATGAAGAACCCAAAAAAACGGCCGCCCGCAGGCGACCGTGAAAAACTGCGTGCCCCGTGACACGCAGTGGAGCTATGGGTTTCAGGCGATCTCAGCCAGCTGGTTGCGCGCTTTGCTTTCAACCACCAGGACATTGGACATCTGCGCTTGCCTCAACCGGACCGTGCACTTGAGCGATGGAAGGCAGGTTATTACGCAGTTGGTCGATAAAAAAGCCGAATAAACCGCTACAAACAATCAAGCAGGTTGATGTAACTTGCGCAAAAGCCCAGCGCAAGCGTCGACCGCCAGGAGCACAGACCGATGAAAGCGCCCCGCGTGACCCTCGAACAGTGGCGCACCCTGCAGGCAGTGGTTGATCACGGTGGCTTTGCTCAGGCCGCCGAAGCCCTGCATCGCTCGCAATCGTCGATCAGCTACACCGTCGCGCGCATGCAGGAACAGCTCGGCGTGCCCCTGCTGCGCATCGACGGACGCAAGGCCGTGCTTACCGAGGCCGGTGCCCTGCTCCTGCGCCGTTCGCGGCAACTGGTCAAGCAGGCCAGTCAGCTGGAAGAGCTGGCCCACCACATGGAGCAGGGCTGGGAGGCCGAGGTGCACCTGGTGCTGGACGCGGCCTATCCGACCCAGCAAGTGGTCAGCGCCCTCTCCGCCTTCATGCCGCAGAGCCGCGGCTGTCGCGTGCTGCTGCGCGAAGAGGTCCTGTCCGGCGTCGAGGAAGCGCTGCTCGAAGGCAAGGCCGATCTGGCCATCAGCGGCCTGATCCTTCCCAACCAACTGGGCACCGACCTGGCCAACGTCGCATTCGTCGCCGTCGCTCACCCTGACCACCCACTGCATCGCCTGCAGCGCGAGCTGTCCTATCAGGACCTGGAAACCCAGTTGCAGATCGTCACCCGCGACTCCGGTCGCCGCCAGCAGCGCGACGTAGGCTGGCTCGGCGCGGAGCAGCGCTGGACCGTCGGCAGCCTGGCGACCGCCGCCACCTTCGTCAGCAGCGGCCTCGGCTTCGCCTGGCTACCCCAGCACATGATCAACCGTGAATTGAGCGAAGGCACGCTCAAGCCATTGCCGCTCGGCAACGGCGCACGCCGGGAAATCCGCTTCTTCCTCTACCCGAACAAGGACCGCCAGATGGGCCCCGCCACCCGCATCCTCAGCGACCTGCTGCTTCAGCATGCGCAGAATCCGGCGGCGCCCGTGCCGACCTGAACCGCGGCAGCGCCAGCCGGTCCAACCGCCACCGCGACACGCAGAATCGCCTCGCTCATCCAACCACCACAGGAAGTCCACGCATGCTGAAAAAACTCGCCATCGCCGCCAGCGCCCTGCTCTTCTCTTCCATACTGCTGGCCGCCGAAGCCCCGCACGTGGTGCTCACCACCAGTCTCGGCGAAGTCGAGATCGAACTGAATGAGGAGAAAGCGCCCATCAGCGTGAAGAACTTCCTCAGCTACGTCGACAGCGGCTTCTACAACGGCGTGCAGTTTCACCGGGTGATTCCCGGCTTCATGATCCAGACCGGCGGCTTCAGCGCCGACATGGAGCAGAAAGATCCCCAGGCACCGATCAAGAACGAAGCCGACAACGGCCTGCACAACGTGCGCGGCACCCTAGCCATGGCCCGCACCAGCGATATCAACAGCGCCACCAGCCAGTTCTTCATCAACCTGGCCGACAACGCCTTCCTCGATCACGGCGGCCGCGACTTCGGCTACGCGGTATTCGGTAAGGTGGTGCGCGGCATGGAAGTGGTCGACCAGATCGCCCGTGTGCGCACCGGCAACCGCGGTATGCACCAGAACGTGCCGGTCGAGCCGGTACTGATCGAGTCGGCCAAGCGCCTGTAACCCCCCGGCCGGATCATCGACGACAAAAAGGCGAAGCCACGGCTTCGCCTTTTTCTCGCACTCTCCCCGAGCCGAATCAGCCCGCCTAGCCCTGCCGATACGGCAACGCCTGGCGCGCCTCCTCGGCATAAGCCAGCACCCCGGCACGCTCTTGGGCGAGAAAGTCCGCCACCGCCGCGCGCAGCCCCGGATGCAGCAGATAGTGCCAGGAGCGCGTCAGCACCGGCTCGAAGCCGCGGATCAGCTTGTGCTCGCCCTGCGCACCGGCGTCGAAACGCTGCAGGCCCAGGCTGATCGCCAGATCGAGGCCCTGATAAAAGCAGGTCTCGAAGTGCAGGCGGTCGAAATCGGCCAGGCAGCCCCAGTAGCGCCCGTACAGACTCTCGCCATCCCGCAGGAAGAACGCCATGGCCACCGGCCGGATGCCCTGACGCGCCAGCACCACGCGGATCGCCTCGGGCATGCGCTCGGCCAGCAGACTGAAGAAGGCGCGGGTCAGATAGGGGCGTTGCTCGCGCACAGCATAGGTGTTGGCATAGCAGGCGTAGACGAAGTCCCACTCCACCTCGCTCAGCTGCCCTCCTTCGCGCCAGTCGAACTCGATGCCCTGTCCCGCCACCTGCTCGCGCTCCTTGCGCATCTGCTTGCGCTTGCGCGAAGCCAGTGCGTCGAGAAAATCCTGGAAATCCCGGTAGCCACGATTCAACCAGTGAAACTGGCAACCCAGGCGCTCCAGCCAGCCTTCCCGCCCGGCGATCACCCCATCGGCGAAGGCATCGGTGAAATTCACATGCAGCCCAGTCAGCCCCTCGCCGGCCACCTCCGCGGCCAGCCCATCGAGCAACCGAGCGGCATCCGCCGCGTCCCGCGCCAGCAGACGGGCACCCGCCACCGGGGAAAACGGCACGGCTGCCAGCAACTTCGGGTAATAGGCGATGCCCGCCCGCTGACAGGCGTCGGCCCAAGCCCAGTCGAACACGTACTCGCCGCGCGAATGAGTCTTTACGTAAGCCGGCATAGCCGCCAGCAACCGTCCACCGTCATCGCGCAGCAGGCGATGGGCTGGCAGCCAGCCGTTACGCCCTGCGACGCTGCCACTGTCTTCCAGCGTGGACAGGAAGGCATGGCGTAGGAAGGGCTGAGCATCGGGCAGCAGTCCACCCCACTCGGAGGCGGAGATCTGAGTAAGGGAGTGCAGAGTCTGGATCGTCATTGGCACAGTCTGGCCTGCCGTGCAGACGAAAAAAAGCCCTGCCGGAGGCAGGGCTTCAAAGGGGGCTTTACGAATGAAGCGTAATGCTTAGAACACGTACTGGGCGCGGACCACGAAGCCGTCGCCATCATCGTCGCCAGCGTCGTTTTCAGCATTGTCGACCGCGGATGTGACGTAGACACCGCTCAGCTTGACCGCTTCGTTGGCATACCAGTTCACACCTACGTTGTGCACCTTGCCTTCGATGTCATCGATGGCAGCAAAGGCACCGTTGTCGTCTTCGACGCTGATGTTGTCGTAACGGTAGAACACTTCCCAGGCACCGATCTGCTTGTTCTCGGGCTTGATCTTGTCGAACTTGCCGAGCTTGTACTCGCGCGCTTCGCCAGTGAGGGTGTAAGCGACCTGAGCGTAGTAGCCGGTCGCATCGACGTCCTCGAACGCAGCATCGTCGGCCTGCAGTTCGCGCTGGATGTACTCGCCCTGCACGGAGAACGGCCCCATGGCCCAAGCCGCTTCCAGGCCCCAGGCGCTGTCATCGTCATAGGAACCAGCCGGACGGTTGTTGGCACCGCCGAGCAGCAGACGGTTACCGTTGGTTCCGGCATCGTTACCACCACCAGTGCTGACACCGCGCATGCCCAGACGGCTGCGAATACGGCTGTCGAAGGCGGTGTCGGACAGGTCGCGCTGGGCGTAGTTCACACCGAGGTGCAGGACATTGCCGGTTTCGTGCAGCGGGGCGAACACGCCACGCAGGTTGACTTGCTTGGTGCTTTCGCCATCGACGTCGTTCTGGTCCTTGGCGCTCACGCCGACAGAGCCGAACAGCGATTCGGTGGGGGTAGCGGAAACCTCGATACCCAGACCGTTCTGGTGACCGTTGGCCCAGTCGACCAGATCATAGGCGGCGTTACGCTCCTGGGCGGTCACCCACTTGGAGCTGGTGGCCTTTTCCAGACCGAAGGCTGGGTCGAAGCGCCCCACCTTGATGGTCACCGGCTTGAAGCCGGTGTAGGCGATGGAAGCCTCGTCGAAGTAGCCGTCTTCCTGGCTGCCGGCGTTGTGGGAGAAATCGTAGTTGATCTGGTAGGCCCAATCCTTGTAGGCAACACCGGAGATTTCCAGGAAGGCGCGACGGAAGTAGGCCGCGTCGGCACTTTCACCGTTCACGGTGTAGAAGCCATCGAAGGTGCTGTAGTCAGCCTGCAGACGGCCGCCAACCTTGAAGGCGAACTCCTTGTCAGCGGTAGCAACTTCCAGACCACCCTTGGTCTTGACAACAATGTCAGCACCGTCAGTGGTGACAGTACCGGCAACGGCTTGAGCGGAAATGGCCAGGGCCAGGGCGCTGGCGGCAATGCCGGCGAAGTGCTTGCGGATCATCAAGGATTCCCCTTATACGGTTTGACGTTTGTAAACACTCGGGCCTAGCCCGTTTCGTTCTGGGGGGAATATTCGCGGCTGACTGTGTCAGCCAAGTTGCTTGTATGTAAAAGTTTTATTACAGCGGAACTTTTAGATTACGAATTCGCATATGTGCCACGATACTCGTGGCCGCTCCCCGACCGGAGCGTCAAGGACGCGCCTTAGCGCAAAATGGAGCCTCCATGTCCACCCGATCGCCCAAGCTCAGCCACTACGCACTCGGCACCATCCTCGCCTGTTTCCTGGTCAACCTGCTGGTGCGCACCGTCCTCAAGGTCGGCGGCCCGTTCGCCACCCTGCTGGCCGCTGCCCTGGTTGCGGCCGGTTTGGCCCTGGTGTTTCGCTGGCGCACCGGTCGCCGCCCCTATCCCGTCGAGCGCCGCGTGCTGGTCGCTCTCTATGCCCTCGGTCTCGGCCTGCTGTACGCCGGCCTGCTGGCGCTGATGTATCTCAAGGAAGAACCTGGCCTGCCCGGCCAGTTGCTGTTCGCCGCCCACTACCTGGCCTACCCACTGCTGGCCTGGATCGCCCTGGCACCAGAGCGCAACGGCGAATGAACCGAACGCCCGCCACACTGACCAAGGCAAGGCCTCTCGTCGTATTCGTGAAACATGAACGCCCTACCTTTGTCTGACACTCACCCGACCGACTTGCCCCTCGTCCTTGCCGGCCCGCTGCTGCGCCGCCTCGAAGCGCGGCGCCTGGTACTGTGGCTGGTCGGCAGGCGCGCGCTCGACGCCCGCCTGCAGCTGGCCTGGGACGACCCGCAGCGCGGCGTGGTCGAGTTCGACCTGCCGCTCGACGACGCTCGCTGCCAGCGCCTGTCCGTCGGCCGCCACGCCTGGCTGCACCTGATCGACCTGCACCTCGACGAACCGCTGCCGGCCGACACCTTCATTTATTACGACCTGTTGATAGAGGACGACGGTCGCCGTCTGGCCATCGCCGACTGGGCGCCGCATCTGCTGTATCCCGGCCAGACGCGGCCGAGCTTCGTGCGCCGCGGTCGGCTCGACCACCTGCTGCACGGCTCCTGCCGCAAGCCGCACCACCCGGGCAAGGACGGCCTGCTGCAGGCCGACGCCCTGATCGACGCCACCCGCGCGCAGCCCACGGAACGCCCGGCGCTGCTGATGCTGAGTGGCGACCAGATCTACGCCGACGACGTGGCCGGGCCGATGCTGGTGGCCATCCACCGCCTGATCGAACGCCTCGGCCTGTATGGCGAACACCTCGACGGCGCCACAATCAGCACCAGTGAGGCGCTCTACGCCCACCCGGCCGGCTACTACCGGCGCGAGGACCTGCTGCCCGCCTACACCGCCAACGAGGAACTGCGCGAACGCTTCTTCGGCGGCGTGGAAAAGCCGGTGTTCACCAGCGCCAACGCCCACAACCACCTGGTCACCTTCGCCGAAGTCATGGCCATGTACCTGCTGGTCTGGTCGCCCGAGCCCTGGCGGCTGATCGCCCCGCGCCTGCCGGAGCTGCCCGAGCACCTCGTCGCCCGCTACCGCGGCGAGGAAGCCCTGATCAGCGCCTTCGCCGCCGACCTGCCGCAGGCAGCGCGGGCCATGGCCCAGCTGCCGTGCCTGATGATCTTCGACGACCACGACATCACCGACGACTGGAACCTCTCCGCACGCTGGGAACAGGTCGCCTACGGCCATCCGTTCTCGCGGCGCATCGTCGGCAACGCCCTGCTCGGCTACCTGCTGTGCCAGGGCTGGGGCAACTGCCCCGATGCCTTCGCCAACGAACTGCCGGCGATCCGCGAGCTGCTCGCCGCGCCGGACTACCAGCAGCGCCTGAGCGCCGAGGCCCAGGACGCGATCATCGACCGCCTGCTCACCTTCAACCACTGGCACTACAGCCTGCCCGGCCAGCCACTTTTATTGGTACTCGACACCCGCACCCGCCGCTGGCGCAGCGAAAGCACCCTCAGCCGTCCCTCTGGCCTGATGGACTGGGAAGCCCTCTGCGAGCTGCAGCACGCCTTGCTCGACGAACCGGCAGTGGTCATCGTCTCGCCGGCGCCGGTGTTCGGCGTCAAACTGATCGAGATCATCCAGCGCCTGTTCACCTGGGCCGGCCAGCCGCTGCTGGTCGACGCGGAAAACTGGATGGCCCACCGCGGTGCGGCCCACGTCATGCTCAACATCTTCCGCCACTCGCGCACTCCGGCGAACTACGTGATCCTCTCCGGCGACGTGCACTACTCCTTCGCCTACGAGGTGCACATCCGCCACCGCGACAGCGGCCCGCGCATCTGGCAGATCACCAGCAGCGGCATCAAGAACGAATTCCCCGCGCGCCTGCTCGACTGGTTCGACCGCCTCAACCGCTGGCTGTACGCGCCACACTCGCCGCTCAACTGGTTCACCAAGCGGCGCAGGATGCAGATCACCCCGCGCATTCCCAGCCGCAGCCAGCGTGGCGAGCGCCTGTGGAACGGAGCCGGCCTCGGCCAGGTGCGCCTCGACGAGCACGGCCGGCCCAGCGAGATCCGCCAGCTGAACGCCGATGGTTCGGAGCCGACGCGCTTCGAGGTAACCGAACGGGAGGAGCTGCACGGCTGAACACCAAGGCAGCCACGGAATCCCCAGCACGGCTCGTGCGTGTCGCCACGGGGGCTGCACAACACAGCCTTGATCCAGGTCAGCCGGCGGCGCGCCATGCAGCTGGCGCTGGCATTACAATGCCATCAATGCGAATCCTATAACCGCACAAGGATCCCGACGATGCGCCCCGGACCGACCGCTCTATCCCTGCTGATGTTCGGCCTGCTACTGGTTCAGGGCGCCCATGCCGAAATCCTGCGTATCGCCACCGAGGGCAACTACGCCCCGTTCAGCTACCAGGGCGACAACGGCAGCCTGGCCGGTTTCGACGTCGAGATCGCTCAGGCCCTGTGCCAGCAGATGCGGGTCGACTGCGAAGTCCAGGCGATCGTCTGGGACAAGCTGATCCCCAGCCTGGAGTCAGGCCAGGTGGACATGATCGTCGCCAGCATGGCGCGTACCGCGGAGCGCGAGCAGCGGGTCGCCTTCAGCGACTACTATTACCAGTCCCACTCGGTATTCGCCGGCAAGGCCGGCATCGCCGCCGATACCTCTCCCGGGGCGCTGGCCGGCCTGCGCCTGGCGATCATCAGCGGTACCATCCAGGCCGACTTCGCCAGGGAGCGCTATCCGCAGAGTCCCTTGTTGCTGGTCGCCCACCAGGAAGAAGCCTTCGACATGCTGCTGGCCGGCAAGGCCGACCTCGTACTGTCCGACACCATCAACCTGCTCGATTTCCTGCAGCAGCCGAAGGCGACCGGCTACGACTTCATCGGCCCGCCCCTGCTTGGCGACACCCTGAGCAGCAAGGCGCACATAGCCGTGCGCAAGAACGACCATCTGCTGGATCGGGTCAATCGCGCGCTGGAGGCAATCCGCCTCAATGGCGTCTACGACCGCATCAACCGCCACTACTTCCCCTTCAGCATCTACTGAGAGCCATCGCGCATGACTCAGCCGCGCCCGCACGCGCACTTTCGTCCCCGCCTGGCTACCACCGTGCGACTGGGGCTGGGCGGCCTGCTTCTGTTGTTCAGCCTGAGCGTCTGGCTGTCCCTGCCCCTGCTCGGCGGTATCGTCGACAAGGCCAACCAGGTGCGCGACGAGTATCTGCCCGACCTGACCCGCTGGCGCTACAACACCCAACGCACCGAGCAGCTGTACGGTTTCATCCAGACGCTCTACTGGAGCAATGACAGCCAGGTGGCGCGCAGCAGCCGCCTGCAAGCCCAGGTGCTGCTCGACAGCTTCGCCTTCGAGCCGAGCAACGCGCTGACAACCCAGGCCGCACAGATCCTCCTCGACATCCAGACCCTGGCGCGGCTGCGCGACAGCCAGCGCACCACCCTGCACGAAGTGCAGGCCCTGGCCGGCGCCCTGCAACGCGGCGACGCCATCTCCGGCGACGGTGCAGAGCGCCTCGGCCGCTTCGCCGCCTCCTGCACCCGGCTCGGCCTGATCGGCACGGACTGGCAGGCCCTGCGCCAGGAGGCCGATCAGTTGCAGGCCCGCCTCCCGACCGAGCCTGCCAAGGCCCTCGCCGAGTTGCAGACCCGCTTCGCACAACTGCAGGCGCTGGAAACCCAGGTCGATCAGACCTACCGGCAGGCCCTCGAGCAGCAGAAACACCTGGCCGCCACCCTCAATACCGACACTGCGCTGAAGACCCAGCAGATCGCCTCGGCTGTCGAGAAGGAAGCGAACCAGATCCGCCACTACGGCCTGCTGACCATGCTGCTGCTCGGCGCCATCACCCTCGGCATGCTGTACGCCTTCCAGCGCTTCCTGCTGCGGCCGATCCTGCGCTGCACCCAGGCGCTGGAACAACTCAACAGCAAACAACCGGTCCAGCTGCCGGAGCGCACCCTGTTCCATGAACTGGACACCATCTGCCGGAGCGTGAGCCAGTACAGCGACATGACCCGCCAGCTGCAGCACCTCAACCAGGAACTGATGCAGCTGTCCCAGCAGGACGGCCTGACCGGACTCAGCAACCGGCGCCATTTCGACAGCGTGCTCGCCGTCGAACACGCCCGCGCCTGCCGCCACGGTCAAGACCTGGCGCTGATCCTCATCGACATCGACCACTTCAAGAAACTCAACGACCGCTACGGCCACCTGCTCGGCGACGACTGCCTGCGCCAGCTGGCCGACGTGCTCCGCCGTTTCAGCCGGCGACCGGGCGATCTTGCCGCCCGCTATGGCGGCGAGGAGTTCGCGCTGATCCTGCCGGAAATGAGCCTGGAGCAGAGCCGGCTGCTGGCCCAGCGCGTGCGCCAGACCCTCGCCGAGCTGGTCGTCCCCACCGATACGGGCGAGCCGGTATGCTTCACCGCCAGCCTCGGCCTGATCCATACTGGCCGGGCCGGCCGGCACACGCCGGAGAGCATGATCCACCAGGCCGACCTCGCCCTCTACCGGGCCAAGCAACTGGGCCGCAACCGGGTGGAGATCGCCGAGCAAGCCGTCGCGCCGACCTGACAGATACGCCGGAGAGAAACATGCTGCCCCGCACCCTCGAACAACTGGATGCCCTGCGCGACGAGTGCAAGGCCATGGTCACCAAGCGCGCCGGCCTCTCAGCCGGGGCGGCGGTGTTGCCGATCCCCGGCCTCGACCTAGGCGCCGACATCGCCCTGCTGGTCGAACTGATCCCGGCGATCAACCAGAAATTCGGCCTCGCCCCCGAGCAGATCGAGGGTCTCGACCCGAAGATCAAGCGGGTGATCCTGATCGGCGCCACCAGCCTCGGCAACCAGATGATCGGCAAATGGGTGACCCAGCAGCTGGTCATGCAGATGCTCAAGCGCGTCGGCATCCGCGTCACCACCAAGACGGTAGCCAAGTTCGTGCCCATCCTCGGCCAGGCCCTGGCCGCCTCGATCAGCTTCGGCGCGATGAAGATACTCGGCAACGCCCATGTGGAGGACTGCTACAAGGTGGCCAGACAGGCGCTGCTGGCGCAGGAGCCGGAGCAGATCCGGATCATCGAGGTGACCCCGGACATGGTCGAGATCGCCCGGCGCTGATCGTCCTTAAGCGTCGGCGGGCGCGAGGGGCTATCCGCCTACGCCTCGACCGCCGCCCACTGCTTGCTCAAGCGCTTGTCCGACACCGCCATTCTGGTCCCCAGCTGCTGGGCGAACAGCGATACCCGGTACTCTTCCAGCATCCAGCGATACAGGGTCAGCTCGGGGTCGCGCTTGCCTTCCTGGGCGTGCTTGGCGGCGCGAGCCTGGTACTGCTCCCAGTAGCCGGCCAGCTCGCCGCTCCACACGCGGTCGCGCTGCAGCTGGCTGCCGACCTTGTCGAGGCGCTGCTCGATGGCCTTGAGGTAGCGCGGGTATTCCCTGAGCCATTCGGCCGGGGTCTGGCGGACGAAGCCGGGGTAGACCAGATGGGCCAGCTGGGCCTTAACGTCGTTGAGGGCGACGGCCATGGCCAGGTCGATGCGCCCCTTGAAGCGCTTCTGCAGACCGTGCCAGAGCTTGAGGATTTCCAGCGTCAGTTTGGCCAGGCGCTCGGCGTGCTCGGCCCAGCTGCCGCGCTTCTGCTCGGCAAGTGACGCCAGGGCCGCGCCGTCGCGCGGCAGCGGGCTCTGGCCGTCGAGGATGCAGCTGTCCAGGCTGGCCAGCAGGATGTCCTCGACCAGCGCATCGACGCGGCCCAGGTCGCGGTACAGCAGGCCGAGGTCGGTAAGGCCGGGCAGGCGGGTGCGCAGGTACTTGGCCGGCTCGGCCAGCTGTTGCAGCAGCAGGCGCTGCAGGGCGCGGCGGTGCTGGAATTC
>RCUJ01001470.1_pt1 | contig 12554 bp, 13 predicted proteins | sample 2166321 | NCBI WGS metagenome assembly RCUJ01 (sample SAMN09932808, study PRJNA488358) | compost metagenome | feature: garden; material: soil; isolation source: compost soil in an enriched community after 118 h of incubation | place: Germany: Experimental Botanical Garden Goettingen | collected... | reverse complement strand
CATGCTATTTGCCCTGAAGCACGAAGGGGTCAATCTCGCCATCTTGGCCCAGGCCTTACCCAAGATACCAGTCACTACGCTGGAGCGGGCCCTGCAGGAGGCTCCCAACGGTATCTACATCCGCAAAGCGTGCTATTTGAGAGAGGCTTTTACCCACGAGGAAGTTCCTCAGCATGCACCGGTTCGGGGCGCCTTCGTACCGCTCTTCGATCCCAAGCGCTACGTCACCCGCTCGGGTGAGAGAAACTCGCGATGGCGGGTGGAGTTCAACGGCCTGGGCAACTTGAACTACTGCGCCACCGTAGAAAAAGCCTCAAGGCTAATTGAACTTCAGGAGCACGACATTCTTGGTCGGGCAAAAGCGTTCATGGAGTCACTGCCGCCGGTCATGATGGATCGGGCGATCAACTGGGCCTATTTGCATGAGACTAAGGATTCGTTTGCTATCGAACGCGAAGCGCCAAGTGAGGATAAGTCCCGGCGGTTCATTCAATTGCTACGCCAGGCACACGAGCGTCAACCACTGACCGAGGAATATCTCGTTGCATTGCAGAACGCCACAGTATCAAACCCCTACGATTTAGCTGCAGCATTCAGGCACGAGCAAAACCACCTTGCGGGCGCTCTACAAGGGGCTGCCGGTGTGACTTACGTCCCCCCACCACCAGACCTGTGCCGCGAATTGATGGAACACCTCATGCAGTTTGCGAATGAGGCCCCCACCCAAATCGACCCACTGGTCGCAGCTGGAATCATCTCCTTCGGTTTCGTATTCCTCCACCCTTTCATGGATGGGAACGGGCGATTATCCCGATTCCTGATTCATCAGGCGCTTTGCCGCGCTGGCGCACTGGAGAATGGCTTGCTACTGCCGATGTCGGTGGCAATGAAACGTGAGGAGCGCCAATACCTGGAGTCCCTACAGGGATACTCACGCCCAGCCCGAGAATTCTGGGAAGTGCAGTGGATCGACTTTGGAAAGTTGACCTTCGACTTCCGGGGCGATGCGGCGATCTACCGCTACTGGGACGCAACTGCTTGCGTCATCTTCACCATGGAAATGGCTCAGCACGCCCTGGAGGTCGAACTGCGGGAAGAAGCTGCTTTCCTGGAATGCTACGACGCAGTCTACAAAGCGGTGGATGAGCAATTCGACATCCGTGGCAGCGACTTGGCCAACTTGGTGATGATGTGCCTAACCAATGACGGTTTTGTTTCCAAACACCGTCGTAAGCAATATCAATACTCAGTGCCTACTGAAGTCTTCGACTACATCGAGCAGGCTACTCAGCAGGTCCTTGCCGAGCAGCGCACGACTCGAGAGGATCGCTCATGATTGAAGTCGCCCCACAGTTCCGCCTGCTAAAATCAGGTAAATAAAGTTATACTTTAAATTCGGGTTAACCATATAAAAGGAAATACACAGCATGTCAAAACTTGCCGAATTTCGTGCTCTTGAACAGCAACTTGCCGCTCAACTGGCAGAACTGGAAGCACTCAAGAACGATGATGGCCTTAAAAAAGAAATGGAGTTTGAGGAAAAGCTCCGTTCCCTGATGTCGAAATACAACAAGGGTCTGCGCGACATCATTGCCATCCTTGACCCGCAAACCAAAGTCGGCAAGCTCACCAAACAGGACTCTGGGCTGCGCCGTCCTCGCCAAATGAAACGCTACAAGAACCCCAAGACCGGCGAGGTTGTTGAGACCAAAGGCGGCAACCACAAAATTCTGAAAGCCTGGAAAGAAGAATTCGGCGCCGACGTCGTTGAAGGCTGGCTGCAGTAACGACCAACCGAGCTAGGGGCGCCGTACCACCGACGGCGCCAATACCCTCCAAGACTCGCCCTCTCCTCCACGCCCGCCTGCGACATAGTTGGTTTGCCATCACACGTGGCCCCCATAGATTGATCCCACTGGAAAATAGTGCGATGGCATGGAGCAATGAAGACACTTTTTTTACTGATGGCACAGTACGACGGGCAGGCGATAATCCCGCTTGATCGGGTTTGTCAGGACTACTTTTCACATCTCAGCCCCGAGATGTTCCAGCGCAAGGCACTGAGCGGCGCGCTAAAGATCCCCATTGTACGCATCGAGCCGAGCCAGAAATCCGCCAAGGGAATTCACCTCGAGGATCTAGCTGCTTATCTCGATATCCAACGCGCGGAAGCGATCAGGGAGCGAGATCAGCTCATCGGCGACCTCCGCGCCGGGAGAGGCCGTTGATAGTACGGTCTCCATACTTCACGCCCGACGCCAATAACTTCGGGAGCCACCTCCATCCCACATATGGGTCGCCGCGCCCGTTCAAATGGGTGTAACGCCGCAACGAGTTCCAATCCCTGTGACCGGAAACGCTTGCCACCCGGGGAATATCCCACCCCATTTCGAATAACCGACTAACACCGTCGTGGCGAAGGTCATGGAAGTGCATATCCACGACGCCTGCGCGCTCGCAGACTCGACTCCACGCCGTGGACACTGACTCACTGTTGTATGGAAAGATCTCGTCGCAGGTACGCGGCATGCTTTTCAGGATCGCCCAGGCTTCATCTGGCAGATGGCACCACACGTTGTTGCCGATCTTATCTCCCGGATTCTTCATATCCCGGACCATGACCATCTGCCGTGACTCGTCCAGATCATCCCAGCGGATACGGCAGATCTCATCCTGTCGGCGCGTTGAGAAAATAGCGAAGCCTGAAACCTTCAACATATTGATGGAGGTAGGTCGGCTCGCCAGGACGTTCTCGAACTCGGCGAAAATCAGGTCGAGTTCCTTAAGCGAAGGCCGGCGGTCGCGCTCACGACTTTTCAATTTATATCCCAGCTTGGCCAGCACTTTTCGCGCATCTGCCATCGCGTGCGGATCGATGTCACAGCCCCAAGCAGGGCGCGCGACGGAGAGCACGGCGCCGAGATGAGCAAGATCATTTCCAGCCGTCTGAGGCTGAACCCCTCCGCCCTCAGGACTCATACGCCATAGCGCGTAATCAACCAGTACTTGAGCAGTAACGCGGCGATCTTCGCATTCGCCCAGATAGCTCTTGGCAATGGCCTCAAGCGTTGCCTTCTTGGTCTTACCTATCGGACGCGCTTTGCCGTACTCATCGAGGTAAGTCTCAATCATGGAGGCAACGGTTGTACTGGAGCGATTCGCCCGCTCAATAGCACCTGGCTCGTCCAGCTCGGTCTCGCGACGCTTGGCCCAGGCCTGAGCGGCCTGCTTGCGGGCGAAAGTCTGGCTCTCTTGGTAGACTTGTGCTCCGTTCTTCTTGATCCGGATTTGTACGGTGTAGCGGAGCGAGCCGTCCGCGCTCTTTCTAGCTCGAATGGTTGCCACGGCAATCTGCCCTCCTGGCTGGTGGTACAAGAAGTTTTCTCGGTGGTACATTTTACCACCGACTTGAGAAACATGCCCGGAAACCCCCGAAAACACGTTGAGAACGCGACAGAAGAAATGCCTCTAGAATCAGCATCAAACCCAGCAACCACGCGCCCTGCACTGTCCCGCCGCTTCTCCGTGGCGCCGATGATGGATTGGACGGATCGGCACTGCCGTTTTTTCCTGCGTCAGCTGTCGCGGCATGCGCTGCTGTATACCGAGATGGTTACCACCGGTGCCCTGCTGCATGGCGATAGCGCGCGCTTTCTGCGCCATAGCGCAGCAGAATACCCACTGGCGCTGCAGCTGGGTGGCAGCGTGCCGGCCGAGCTGGCGGCCTGCGCCAAGCTGGCTGAAACGGCGGGCTATGACGAGGTCAACCTGAATGTCGGCTGCCCCAGCGACCGGGTGCAGAACAATATGATCGGCGCCTGCCTGATGGCCCACCCGGCGCTGGTCGCCGACTGCGTCAAGGCGATGCGCGATGCGGTGAGCATTCCGGTGACGGTCAAGCACCGTATCGGCATCGACGGCCGCGACAGCTACGCCGAGTTGTGCGATTTCATCGGCCAGGTGCGCGATGCCGGCTGCCAGAGTTTCACCGTGCATGCGCGTATCGCCATCCTTTCCGGTCTGTCGCCCAAGGAAAACCGCGAAGTGCCGCCGCTACGCTACGACCTGGCGGCGCTGGTCAAACGCGACTTCCCGGCGCTTGAGATCATCCTCAACGGCGGCATCAAGACCCTGGAGGAATGCCAGACGCACCTGCAGACTTTCGATGGCGTGATGCTCGGCCGCGAGGCGTATCACAACCCTTATCTGCTGGCGCAGGTCGATCAGCAGCTGTTCGGTTCGACGGCGCCGGCACTCGGCCGCTTCGAGGCGATGCAATCGATGCGCGGCTATATTGCCGAGCACCTGGCCGAGGGCGGCAGCATGCACCACATCACCCGCCACATGCTCGGCCTGGCCCAGGGCTTCAACGGCGCCCGGCGCTTCCGCCAGCTGTTGTCGGTGGATATTCACAAGACCGCCGAGCCCCTGGCCCTGTTCGACCAGGCGGCGCAATTGCTGCAAGGGCGCTGACTCGGGTAAGGTCAGGACATCAGTAACTACAAGGCAGTGCCATGACTTCCAAGCTGGACCAACTCAAGCAATTCACCACCGTGGTCGCCGACACCGGCGACTTCGACGCCATCGCCCGCATGCAACCGGTCGACGCCACCACCAATCCGTCACTGCTGCTCAAGGCCGCCGCCATGCCGCGCTACGCCGAGCTGCTGAACAATGCAGTCAGCGCCCGCCAGGGTGACCTGGGCCTGGCCTGCGACCGCTTCGGCGTGACGGTCGGCCAGGAAATTCTCAAGGTCATTCCGGGGCGTATCTCCACCGAAGTCGATGCGCGCCTGTCCTTCGATACTCAGGCCACCCTGCGCCGCGCCGAACGTCTGATCGACCTGTATGACCAGGCTGGCATCGGCCGCGAGCGGGTCCTGATCAAGATCGCCTCGACCTGGGAAGGCATCCGCGCCGCCGAACAACTGGAAAAAGCCGGCATCCAGTGCAACCTCACCCTGCTGTTCTCCTTCGCCCAGGCCCAGGCCTGCGCCGATGCCGGGGTGTTCCTGATCTCACCGTTCGTGGGCAGGATCTACGACTGGTACAAGAAAGCCGAAGGGCGTGATTTCGTCGGCGCAGAGGATCCGGGCGTGCAGTCGGTGACGCGCATCTACAACTACTACAAGGCCAATGGCTACGCGACCGTAGTGATGGGCGCCAGCTTCCGCAACATTGGCCAGATCGAGCAGTTGGCCGGTTGCGACCGCCTGACCATCAGCCCGGAACTGCTGCAGCAACTGGCCGATGACCAGGCCCCGCTCGAGCGCAAGCTGAGCAGCGGCCAGCCCGCCGAAGCGCGGCAAAGCCTCGAGCAAAGTCAGTTCCGTTGGGCGATGAACGAGGATCCCATGGCCACGGAGAAACTTGCCGAAGGCATTCGTCAATTCGCTCGCGACCAGGAAAAACTGGAAAAGCTGCTCGCCGACATCGCCTGAATGCAACGCGGAGCGCCGACTTTCATCGCGCGCCCCGCACTTGTTGAAAACGGCGATCTATCGGTGATGTTCTAGCGCGTTGACCAGATCGTGGAAAGCTTCGCGATTGGAGTCGTTCAGATCCATCAAAATACGGTGCGCCTCCAGCACTTTGGCCCGTACCACTGCTTCCGATTGATCCTGCGACGGCAGATCGTCCAGGCACTCCGGGCAGGGAATCGGCGTATCGACGATGTTGAACACCTGATCGAAGCCCATCGACTGCAACAGCCGGGTGATGTCCGGATGGGTGGTCACCACGGTCGGCAGCAGACCGATCTTCTGCCGCGAGAGAATCGACAGCTTGGCCAGCAAGCCCAGGGTGGTGCTGTCGATGCTGCGCGTCTCGGTCAGGTCGATGACGATGGCGGAGAAATTCAGCGAGGTAAAAATCTTTTCGATGGTGGAATCCAGCGCCGAACACAGGGTCAGGCGTACTTCACCGACGAACTTCAGCACGAAGGTACCGTCTTGTTCGGCAAACTGGATTCTACCGGGGTTCATCCCAGGATTCATGCAAGGTTCCTGCTTAACACCAGCAAGGCAATATCATCCGGCATATCCGCCAGATTGGCCAGCCCAAACACTTGGCGCAAGCCATCCAGGGTTCCGCCTGCCGAGCTGACCAGACGGGGCAGCGCGAGTTCTTTATCCTGCAAGGTATCGCCTGGCAGCAGATCGAGAATACCGTCAGACAGCAGCGTCAAGCTGAACGATTCCGGCAATTTCAACACATGATCGCTGTATTCGGCTTGATCGAACAAACCCACCGGTAAACCACGTCCATTCAGGTAATGCGCTTCGCCTTCGCTGTAAAGCACTGGCAGCGGCAGATGGCCACCGATGCTGTAAGTCAGTTGGCCCTGCTGCTCATCGATGACGCCACCGAGCATGGTCACGTGCTTGCCCAGCTTGCAATTGATCAGGCCGCGGTTGATATGACCGAGGACTTCCGAAGGCTTGAACTCGGGAAAACTGCCATTGCGCCGCAATTCATAGAGCAGACGGGTAGTCATGAACTTCAGCAGCACGGTGACGAATGCCGAAGATGCGCCATGGCCGGACACGTCCGCCAGATAAAAGGCGATGCGCCGCTCATCGACACGGAAGTAGTCGACGAAATCCCCGGACAGATAGAGCGACGGAATGATCTGGTGAGCGAATTGCAGCCCATCGGCGTGCCAGGGCGTAACCGGCAGCATGTTCATCTGCACTTGGCGACCGGCGTTCTGATCTTCCTGTAGCAGATGCAGGCTGGCTTGCAGCTCGCGGTTGGCTGCCTCCAGTTGTTCCCGATAGCGCTGGTTCTCCAGGCGCAGAAGCGCGCGATCCAGTGCACGACGCACCGAATGCTCGAGCACCGCGAGGTCTTCCAGGGGCTTGATCAGATAATCGGCGGCACCCAGGCGCAAGGCTTCGACCGCGTCATTCATCACGCCGGCGCCCGACACCACGATAACCGGGGTTTCCACTTGCAGCTCGTTGATCCGCCGGATCAGCTCGAGACCATCGACCTGCGGCATGCGCAGATCGCAGATCACTACATCCGGCTGTTCGCGCCGGAAGACATCGAAGCCTTCCAGGCCATTACAGGCTTGCAGAACGGTGAAGCCGCTGTCTTCCAAGTAGGCCGCGAGACTCGCACGCACCACTTCGTCATCATCGATAATCAGCAGCGTGGCACTGGTTGTGTGCATTGGGTATCCAGGCAAACTGCGCCGGGGCAAGGCTAGGCGTAAGCACCAGGCCATCGGCCTGCGCGCGCGTACTCGGTTCGTCTCAAGGCGCTGACGGTACTCCCATACGCACCTCGATTCAAGCATGCGCCAATCATCGTTACGCGACTTTACACCTCAAATCGGCGAAGGTTATAAGGGCCACAGGAGAACCCTACAACAGAGAGGATAGCGTCCATGAGCCAAAGTAATCACGATTACAGTGAGAAACGCGATTACATCCGCATGCGACTGGAAGCACCGGTCACTCTGCAGCACGCCGGAAAGGAAATTCCCGCACTGTGCCTCGATCTGTCGAGTACCGGCATGCAGCTGGAAGTCGAGTGCGCGCTGAAGATGGGCGACAAGATCAAGGTGCATATCGCCTCCGACCATAATCAGCTTAAAGGACTGATGGTCGAGGCCGAGGTGGTGCGCGTCGGCGACCTGGACAATGGCCGCCAGACGCTGGGCCTGGCGATTCTGTCGATGAACTGACCCCCGGACTCAATACGCAAAAAGGCGGCCCGAGATGGCCGCCTTTATTTCGTGCGCGTAAAAAAGCAGAACGATCAGAAGTCATCCTCGACATCACCGTCGCGCACCTTGAACTCACGGTTCTGCAGGTAGGCGTTGCGGATGAAGATGTACTTGTCGCCACTGACCATCCGCTCGGCCGACAGCAGACTGGCGCGGGTATCGATGACCTCCACAGCGCGCGTGACGTTCCGGGTCGGCACATGGCCCATATAGCGGTAAGGCTGGAGCAGGCTGTCCGGCGCTTTGCTGAAGGTGTCGCGCACCGTACTCGGGCCTAGTAGCGGCAGCACCACGTAGGGCCCACTGCCCAGGCCCCAAGCGCCGAACGTCTGACCGAAGTCTTCGTCGCTGCGCTGCAAACCCATTTTCCGGGCCACGTCGAAGAAGCCCAGTACGCCAAAGGTGGTGTTGAAGATCACCCGACTGGTGTCCACACCGGCATCGTGCAGCTTGCCTTGCAGCACGTTGTTGGCCAGGTTGCCGACATCGCCGATATTGCCGAAGACGTTATGCACGCCGTCTTCGAGAAACTGCGGGGTTACCGCCTGATAGCCCTGCGCCAAAGGCTTGAGCGCATAAATATCGAGGGTGTCGTTGAAGCGGAAGATCGCCCGATTGAAGCCTTCCCACGGGTCATCTTCAGCAGCCTGCGCCACCAGAGGAAGCAGTGCCAGGCTGGCACAGACAAACAATCGGCCCAGTCGATCGATCCAGTTCGCACCGAATACAGGCATCAGGGTCTCTCCTTGAGAAAAAGTAGTAGGCCAACCCAAGGCGGCCATTGAGGCCGGCAGTATAAAGCCTGACGTAGCCAAATAGGCAGCCGGGGGTGTCGGCAAAATACAGGAAAACTGCTGATCCGCTGTTGTTCATGACCTCGTCAAGCGAGACAAGGGCAATCACCATGGCTGGCGACTGGCTAGGCGTGCCATATGGATCGAGCGCCATTGCCGCATGACTGTCACAAGATGTTCACTTGCTCGTCATCAGCAGCCTGCAGACTGACCTGGATTAATTCAAGGAAGAGCAGCATGCCGGCCACACCACCCGCCTTCAACGCGTTGCTTTTCGGTTTATCCGGCTGCCTGGTGGACTTCGGTGCACGCACGCTGCCCACGGCCATGCAGCGCCTGTATCCACGACACGGCGACGAACAGATCAACGCTGCGCATACCACCCTGGAGCAACGGCTTGGCCGCACGCCCAGCGCTGGCGAACGCCAGGCCTTCGAGCAGGCATTGAGCAAGGCAGCCTGCGAGCACGCCGAACTCACCCCGGGCGCGCTGGCGCAGTTACAGCAATTGCATCGGCAGAACGTGCCTTGTGCCTGGCTCGATGAACTGCCGCGCGATGCCAGCATCGCCCTGGCAACTCCGCTGCCCGACTGGCTCCCCGCCTCCCCCAGCCGAGTCGGCCGCGCCTGGCCTGCGCCGGACGCCTGCTGGCAGGCACTGGTGGACTTGCAGGTCGAGCGACTCGATGGCTGCGTGCTGATCAGCGGCGAACCGCGCCTGCTCAAGGCCGGCCTCAATGCCGGGCTGTGGACCATCGGCCTGGCGGCCTGTGGACCACTCTGCGGCCAGGCACCGGCGGACTGGCAAGCCCTGGCCGCAGCCGAGCGCGACCAGTTGCGCACCCGGGCGACCTTGACCCTGTATCGCCTCGGCGTGCACGCGGTAATCGATCAATTGAGCGAACTTGGTCCCTGCCTGATCGACCTCGGCTCACGCCGGAAAAAGGGCGAAAAACCCTGAACGGTTGTAAAAACCCTCGCTCCGATCCGCGACACGCACCAAGGCGACAGCGACAGACACCACATGCCGCAAACAGAACTGGCAATAGCTCGATTACAGCCGCTGAAGATTTGATCCCAGGCAAGCAAAGCGGCGCCGCTTGGATTACCCTAGCAAGCATGCAAGGGTCTTCGCGAAGGCGCGCGGCCAATGTTTTGCCTATCCATAAAGGGAGAGTTCTATGCCTGCAAACCGTCTGCAGCAACAGCTGGAAGAGCTGCGCAATCAGTTGGCTCAGGATCCGCCACTGACTGAAGAAGAACGGGCATCGCTGTATGTCCTGACCCAGGAAATCGAACTCCAACTGGCTCGCCAGGCGGCGGCGGCACCGGATGCCACCCTGATCGATGGCGTCAACCTGGCGGTGGAACGTTTCGAAGCGAGCCACCCGACCCTGGCCGGCACCTTGCGCAACATAGTGCAGAGCCTGGCCAACATGGGAATCTGAGCTGCAAGCCAGTGTAAGTGCTACCCGACGCGGTCAAGCTCTTGCTTGACGCTGATGGCTTGCCGCTTGTAGCTCCCTCCTACTGCCGCACCAGCCGCCGGTTGTCCGGCGCTATCGCCGCCGTACTGCGATAGGGATTGATGTCCAGGCCGCCGCGGCGCACGTAACGGGCATACACCGTCAGGTACTCGGGCTGGAGCAGGTGTTGCAGGTCGAGAAAGATCCGCTCCACGCACTGCTCGTGGAAATCCGCATGCTGGCGAAAGCTCACCAGATAGGCCAGCAAACTGGCGTGATCCAGCGCCGCACCACGGTACTGCACCACCACACTGCCCCAATCCGGCTGGCCGGTAACCGGGCAGTTGGATTTCAACAGGTGGCTGTGCAGGCTTTCCTCGACTCGCCGCTGCGGCTCGCAACGCAGCAGTTCCGGCTGCGGTCGGGCGTAGTTGCTGATGACCACATCCAGATCATCGATGCACTGCCCTGGCAGCGTCGCCACCCCTTCGGCCGTCACCTCGGCCAAACTGCGCACGCGCACCCCCACCGGCTTGCCGGCAGCCGCCGACAAATCCCGGCGTAACACCTCCTGCAACTCGGCGACGTCGGCGAACGCGGTCTGATTCAGCGAGTTGAGGTACAGCTTGAAAGATTTCGATTCGATGATATTCGGCGAATCGGCCGGTATGGCGAACTCGCCGATGGCCACCATCGGTTTGCCCGAAGGCAACAGCCAGGACAGCTCGAAGCAGTTCCAGAAATCCACCCCCCGATACGGCAGGGTCTCGGCCGTCAGGCCCAGCTCGGCCCACTTGGCGGCGCGCGCAATCGGGAACAGCAGCGACGGCGTGTAGGTAGCGATGTATTCGCTGGATTTACCCAAGGGCGAATCTTCGGCGGCGGGATGCATGGCAAAAACCTGCTTGAGTCGAATTGAGCGTCGGTAATTATTGACGGGCTATCAGAGGTTGTGAAAAAACCGAAGGCCGTCGCGAGGACGCCGTCGGGCGAGCGAAACAAGGCGCGCCACGTGAAAACGAGGGAGTTTGGCGAGCCAAATGACCGAAGTTTTTGCGTAGCGCAACGCAGTTGCAGCCGCCCGACGGTGGTCGCAGCAGGCAAGCGATTTTTTCACAACCTCTCAGGCCAGCTCGGTCACGACCGCAGCCAGGGCCTGAGCCGGATCGGCGGCCTGGCTGATCGGCCGGCCGATGACCAGGTAATCGGAACCGACATCCAGCGCCTGGCGCGGCGTCAGGATACGCCTTTGGTCGTCCTGGGCGCTGCCCGCCGGACGAATGCCGGGAGTGACTAGTTGCAACGCCGGATAAGCGGCCTTGAGCGCCCGGGCTTCCTGGGCGGAGCATACCAGACCGTCCAGGCCCGCTTGCGCGGCCAAGCCGGCCAGGCGCAGCACCTGGGTCTGGGGTTCGAGATCCAGGCCGATGCCGGCCAGATCCTCGCGCTCCATGCTGGTCAGCACGGTCACGCCGATCAACAACGGCTTGGCGCCATTCAGGCCGTCCAGAGTCTCGCGGCAGGCCGCCATCATGCGCAGGCCGCCCGAGCAGTGCACGTTGACCATCCACACGCCCAGCTCCGCCGCGGCCTTGACCGCCATCGCCGTGGTGTTGGGGATATCGTGGAATTTCAGATCGAGGAACACCTCAAAACCCTTGCCGGCCAGGGCGCCGACGATATCCGGGCCGCAGCGGGTGAAGAGTTCCTTGCCGACCTTGACCCGGCACAACCCGGGGTCGAGCCGATCGGCCAGCGCCAGGGCGGCATCACGGGTCGGGAAATCCAGGGCAACGATGATCGGGGTCTGGCAGGCGGACATGGTGGGCTCTCGGGCTAGACAAATTCGCCGCGCATTGTAGCGGAAGCCGCAACCGATTGCCGACTCAGGGCCTCAGTCGAGATACCTGCGCAGACGCACGGCGTTGCCGCTCGCGCAGTTGAGCTGTATCTGAGGCAACCCCAGCCAGCCGGCCAAGGCGCGCAGGTTGTACGCCAGCGCCACCAAACCCTGCTCATCCAGCCCCGGCGTTTCCACATGCACGGCATGCACGGCCAAACAGCCTTGGCCGCGTTCGGCGCGCAGATCCACCCGCGCCGCCAGACGCTCCCTATGCAGAAACGGCAACACGTAGTAGCCATACTCCCGCTTGTGTGGCGGCGTGTAGATCTCCAGGCGATAGCGGAAGTCGAATAAGCGCTCGGTACGCGCCCGCTCCCAGATCAGCGAGTCGAAGGGCGAGAGCAAGGCGCTGGCCTCGACGTTGCGCGGAATTGTCGGCGCGCCCCGGCAATACGCGGGCTGCGCCCAATCCTGCACCCGCACCGGCTGGAGTTCACCGGCTTCGAGCAGTTCGGCCAGCCGTGCCTGGCTGTCGCGAGCCTCCAGGCGGTAGTAGTCGCGCAAATCCTTCTCCGTGGCCACACCCAACGCCTCGGCCGCGTGCAGCAGCAAGCGGCGCTGGGCCTCGGCGCTATCCACCTCGGGCGCACTCAGCACGGCAATCGGCAATACCCGTTCCGGCAGGTCGTATAAACGCTCGAAACCGCGGCGCCCGGC
>RCUJ01001469.1_pt1 | contig 12559 bp, 4 predicted proteins | sample 2166321 | NCBI WGS metagenome assembly RCUJ01 (sample SAMN09932808, study PRJNA488358) | compost metagenome | feature: garden; material: soil; isolation source: compost soil in an enriched community after 118 h of incubation | place: Germany: Experimental Botanical Garden Goettingen | collected... | reverse complement strand
GTTATGGAGATCTGCCAGTTACTGGAAATTATTTCCTTTTAAGAAAACACAATCTGAGATTACTACTGAAGTAAAAATAGTAAAATCTCAATTTTAAATAAATTTTGAAAAAAGAAAAAGCCCTTAAAAAAAATAATTTTAAGGGCTTTTTGTATAATGGTATTTTACTTACTTCACTTCAAAAACATTGTTTGCAGCTTTAATATCAGCCATTAATCCGCTTGGATCGATAGTGATTTTTTTGATTGCTGTTTTGCTTTTGTCGATTGTAAAACTATAGTTTGACATTGCCCATGCCCAATCTTCCAAAACGGTTCTTTTTATGTTTGGATTTGGATTTGGTTTAATGAAATTCATCATTCTTAATGGAATATAAAAAGTTTCAGAAGTTCCATCAGTATATTCAACTTTTAGATCGATTGGCATTGGCATTCTTCCAATTCTTTCTAATGTTACCGTTGTTTTTCCTGCGTTATCGACTACCTCTTTAATTCCATAATCAATAGTATTTGCAGTTTCTGTCCAATCAATTAAATACCAATCCAATTCAGCTCCAGAAACTCTCTCCGCTGTTCTTTTGATATCATTTGGAGTTGGGTGCTTGAATTTAAAATCATTGTAATATCTTTTTAAAGTAGCATCTAAATTTTCCTGCCCAATTACATACGCCAATTGTGATAAAAAGATACTTCCTTTTACGTAAGATGAAATGCTGTATGGTCTGTTTTCGTCGTAACGATCACCATGCGTTGTTTGTGGTTGTTCTTTTCCAGATTGTACTAATTGATAATAAGCTGCATAATTTCCTTTAAATGGATTTTCTTCCTTTTTCGCTGCAATTTCATTTAGAGCAGAATCTTCAATATAAGTTGTAAAACCTTCATCCATCCATGGATGTTTTGACTCATTTGAAGCCAAAATATGCTGAAACCAGGAGTGCCCTAATTCGTGTGTAGCCGTTCCTAAAATTCCTTCAAGTGTACCGCTTCCTAACATCAAAGTACACATTGCGTACTCCATTCCGCCGTCTCCGCCCTGAATAAATGAGTATTGTTTGTATGGATAAGCTCCTACTTTATGATTGTAATAATCCATCACTTTCACCATTAAAGGCTCCAATTGTTTCCAGTTTCCGGTTGTTTTTGGATCATTTTTATAGAAGAAATGTAAATCAACATCATTTGGTCCTTTTACAATATCGTGTGTATATTCTTTATCAGCAGCCCATGTAAAATCGTGAACATTTGGTGCGATAAAATGCCATGTCAAAGTTTTTGCTTTTTTCGGATATACAACAGTTACTCCAGCATCTTCATAGCCATGACCAATTGTGTTTTTATCCTGTAAATATCCTGAACCACCAATTGTGTATTCTTTGTCAATAGTGATTTTTACGTCAAAATCTCCCCAAACACCATGAAATTCTCTCGCGATATACGGATCTGCGTGCCAACCTTCAAAATCAAATTCGGCTAATTTAGGATACCATTGTGACATCGATAATTCGACACCTTCTTTATTATTACGTCCTGAACGACGAATTTGCACCGGAACCTGTCCTTCAAAATCTAAGGTGAAAGTTGTTTTAGAATTAGGCAAAATTGGCTTCGCTAAAGTCACTTCTAAAATTGTATTTGAAGTTCTCGTTTGAGCCGTTACACCATCTTGTTTGAAATTTGTAATTTTTAAAAATCCGGTTTCGTTTGGTTTTAAAGTTTCAATGCGGCTTTGTTTTACTTCTTTGCCGTCAGCACCTTTAATTTTATTAACCATCCTTGCATCAGGATCTTTTATAGAATGCAAACGCGCATCCATTTCACTTCCTGGCTGAAAAGCATTTGGGTATAAATGGTAAAATACTTTTCTTAAAGTATCAGGAGAATTATTCGTGTATACCAATTCTTGCTTTCCCTTGTACTGATAGTTTTTGACATCCATAGCAACCTCCATTTTGTAATCGACATGTTGTTGCCAATATGGGGCGTTTTGTGCAAATGCTGAGTTTAAACCAAAACTCAAAAAGGATAATAGTATAATTTTTCGCATCATTGTTTTAATAAAAATGGAAGAGCTGCCACTCTTCCATCGTGATTAGTATTTTTTATTTTTTATTTCTTCGACATTTTTTCAGCCATTAACAACGCATTATAGGCATTCACCATTTTAGCTGTTTTTGATGATTCAGCCGATGAAACTGCTACTGGTGCCGCATCTGGATTTGGATTTTCTCCCAAAACTACTTTTGGAGGAAGTGCAACTCCGGAATCCATCAGAATTTGTTTTACCTGGTTTGCTTTCAATTTTGGATAATAAGAGCGAATTAAAGCAGCCACTCCGGCAGCATTTGGTGATGCCATTGATGTTCCCTGCAAGTATTTATATTTATTATTTGGAACCGTTGCATAAATTTCTTCACCCGGAGCAAAAACATCCACATTGATTTTTCCGAAGTTCGAAAATGGAGCTACTACATTTTCTCCGTACGCTTTATTAATCGCACCAATTGTAATTACATTATCTGTAAACTCTTTAACGTTGTCTTGAGAATCATTTGGATAATTGATGTTTTTTGTTTCATCGATATTATATCCATCATTACCTGCAGCATGGACAATTAAAACATCTTTTTTCTTTGCATATAGTAAAGCATCATAAACCCATTGTTTATGTGGAGAAAAACTTTTCCCAAAACTTCCGTTAATTACTTTTGCGCCATTATCAACCGCATAACGAATTGCTAATGCAATATCTTTATCATATTCATCTCCATCCGGCACAGCTCTTACGGTTAAAATTTCAACATTATTAGCGATTCCGTCTCCACCTAAATTATTACCACGAACTTGTGCAATAATTCCGGCAACGTGAGTTCCGTGAAGTGCTTCTTCTTTATCAGGACCAAAAACAACATTGTTTCCATAATGATTATTTTTAATGTCTTCAGGGTTATCGCCTACGATTTTTCTTCCGTCAAATTCTTTGTTTAAATTGTAATCTAACTGATCATAAACCTGTTTTCTATAATCTTCCAATTCTGCTTCAGGATCAAAAGTTGGTCCTGCATTGGTAAAAATTTGTGTCATGACCATTTTGCTTCTTGCTACTTTTTGATCAGTAGAAGTGATCGTGCTTAAATCTTCAAGTTTATAGGTTGTTTTGTTTAATTCTTTTTTAATAGTGTTGTGAACGTCTAATAAAAAGTCTACTTGTTGTTTATCTTTTAAGGCTTTTTCGTATTTCTCCTTATACTGTGCTAAAGCATTTTTATATGCTGCTGAGCCGTCGTCTCCTTTTTTAACAACACGCGTCATTTCAAGATTTTCATGTACGGCATCACCGAGGAAATTCCATCCGTTAATGTCGTCGATAAAACCATTTTTATCATCATCGATTCCGTTACCTGCAATTTCTTTAGGATTCGTCCAGATCATTCCTTTAAGGTCTTCATGTTCGATATCGACACCCGAATCAACAATACCAACAATTACTTTTACACCAGTTTTACCTTGTAGTAATTCGGCGTAAGCCTTATCAACACTCATTCCGGCAATGGTATCTTTTGCCAGATCAAGATGACTCCATCTTTTTAATTCATTATCGGTAACCGGAGCTTTTTTTACAATAGCAAAAGGAGCGGTAATTGCTGCTTTAGGAGTTGATACCTGCGCTTGTAAGGTTACACTACAACCTGCTAAAACAAGTAATGCAAAAGCAGATAAACTATTTGGTTTTATATGACTCATATATATAATTATAATAAAAGTTAAAGATGGGCCTAAATTATGATTTTTTGTTACAAAAAACTAACAGTTAACACTGTGTTATGATTTTTTAGTTATGATTTAAGAAAATGTAAAATAATAGAAAAGCCCTTTACAACAAAGATTAAATTATTTCCTACGAAAGCAATTATTAATTATGACTATAGTCTTTCTGAGGTGTCATAGATTAAATTATTGAGAAAAACAGCTCCTTTACGTAATCCCGTAAGGAAAGTTAGTTTAAAACCTGTACACTTGCGCGACTGAATCATAAACTTATTCTATGAAAACAAAACTACTCTTGTTGCTGTTACTGGCAAATTTTTCGATTTATGCGCAGATTAACTTAGTTCAGAATTCTGGATTTGAAACCTGGACCGGTAATATACCACAAAGTTGGACCGTTGCGAATTCTGTTATTTCAAATGCTGATTTTGCGTCTGGACAGTGGAGTGCAAAATTATCATACACAACTGTGTCTCCTAAAATTACTACACAGGTTCCTATGAAGGCTGGTGTTACTTATACCGTAAAATATAAGTATAAATATATACAATCAAATTATGGCGGAGATCATCCAATTGCTTTGAATATTTCAAAAGCAGGAAGTTCAACGACTTTATCAAGCAGTACTTTTGCTACAAATAATTTGTGGACTTCAAAAGAAACTACTTTTACACCAGATGCAGATCTATCTTACGATTTGTCATTTTCTACTTTTAGCTTCGACAGCGCTACTTTTTATGTTTTAATTGATGATGTAGAAGTTTATGTGCAGGGAACAGAACAATACACTCTTATTCCCGATGTTAATTTTGAGAAAAAATTAATTGCATTAAAAATTGATTTTGGGACACCTGATGGGAAAGTACCAACGAATAATGTTAACAAGTTAACCTCTTTAAATATTTCTTCTAGTTCTATCACTGACTTAACCGGAATTGAAGATTTTACAGCTTTAACGAGTCTGAACTGTGCTTTTAATAACACCATACAAAAATTAAATCTTTCAAAAAATACCGCTTTAACAAATTTATCAGCGCAATATAACAGCCTAAGTACGGTTGATTTATCTCAAAATACCTTACTAACAGATGTTATGCTTCATAGTAACAGTCTGACTGCTTTAGATATAGCTGCAAATAAATCTCTTATTTCTTTGACCTGTAATTCTAACAAATTATCAGTATTAGACCTTTCAAACAATCTAAAATTAAAAACTTTAGATTGTTCGAATAATCAACTAAAATCTCTAGATGTAAAAAATCATCCTGATTTAGAAACATTACGATTGGGTGCAAATGCAATTACAGCTTTGGATGTTACACAAAACTTAGCGCTACAAAATTTAGATTGCAGGGTTAATGATTTAAAGATTTTAGATTTAAGAAAAAACGTAGCTTTAACTAAATTAGATGTAAGTAGCAATGAAATTACAATTTTAGATTTAAAAGCAAATACTAATTTAATCTTTCTAAATTGCGAAAGTAATCCGTTAACAAGTTTTGATGTTTCTTCAAATAAGGCTTTAGAGTACTTAAAATGCGGAAATAACGGATCTCGTAGTACTATTTTAGCAAACTTAGATCTTTCTGCCAATACTAAGCTTATCGAATTATCAGTTTCACAAGCTACTTTTTCAGGACTTGATTTAAGTAAAAATACGGCTTTAAAAATGCTGGATTTGCAACGTGGTAAATTATCTTCTTTAGATTTATCTGCTAATACAGCATTAGAAGTTGTATTGGTTGGCGGAAATGAATTAAAGGCTTTAGATGTCAGCAATAATAAATTATTACAATCTTTGGGCCTCTATTCTAATCAACTAACTTCTTTGGATCTTAGTAAAAACACTGCTTTAACTTATTTAGACTGTGGCAATAATAACTTAAGCAACCTTAATTTACAAAACGGAAATAATCCGAAGTTAGCCAGTACCGGAATCTATTTCACATATTTTGATGGCAGAGCTGGTTCAACACATCAATCTTACTTTAAAAACAACGTAAATCTAAAATGTATTCAGGTTGACAATGTTGCGTATTCCAATAGCAACTGGTCGACCTTAAAAGATGCTGAGGCTAATTTCAATTCGTTAGCTTGCGAACTTTCGACAATAATTTCTGATCCTGTATTTGAAGATAAATTAATTGCGCTTCAGATTGACAAAGATGGTAAAAACGGAGCTGTTCTTAATTCTAGTATCAATACAATCACAACACTTGATTTATCTAACAGTTCAATCGTAAACCTAACAGGCATTGAAGGATTTACAGCTGTAGAAACTTTAAACATTTCAAACAACTTAATCACTAAAGTTGATTTGTCAAAAAATACTGCTTTAAAAACCTTAAATGCTTCAAATAACACCGCACTTACCTGCATTAAAGTTGCAGACTTAGAGTCTGTAAAAAGTTGGAATATTACTAAAGATCCTGCTGCAAGTTTAAGTTTAGATTGTGAAGTTTATACCCTTATTCCTGATTCAAAATTTGAAGATGTCCTTATTTCTCTAAAAATTGACAGAGATGGAAAAAATGGAAAAGTAAAAACTGAAAGTATTTCTAATATTTTATATATGAACGAGCTTTCGCTAAAAGGCATTACAGATTTAACTGGGATTGAAGATTTTAAATCTCTTATACAATTAGATGTTTCCAGAAACAATTTAACTTCCTTAGATGTTTCAAACAACCAGGCCTTAACAAATTTAAATGCATCTGGAAATAAAATTGAAAATGTAAAGCTTCCTACAAATAATACATTAACCAGTCTAACCCTGAATTCCAACAACATTACTGCTGTAAATCTTAGCAATCATGCTAATTTAATGTATGTAGATCTTCGAGCTAATAAACTAGCAACTTTAGATTTGAGTAAAAACATCAAAATAAAGGATTTAGATGTTTCAAAAAATCAATTGGTAACTTTGGATATTAAAGCAAATACTGAACTGACTCAACTTACATGTTATACTAATAATATCAGAACTTTAGACATTTCAAAAAATTCAAAATTAACCAGTGCAAATTTGGGCGCTAATAAATTGGTAAATCTGAACGTAAAAAATGGAAAAAATACTTTATTAACTTACGTTAATTTTACCGAGAATCCTAATTTGACTTGTATTCAAGTAGATGATCTGGCATTTTCTAACCAAAATTGGGCAACTAAAAAAGACCTAACGGCTGCTTTTTCACAAGAAGCTTGTCCTGTAGTGGTTCCTTACACATTGATTCCTGACCCTAAATTTGAAGATAAATTGATCGCGCTTCAAATCGATAAAGATGGTAAAAATGGGAAAGTTTCAACACTAAGTATCGCAGTTTTAACAAGTCTTAATGTTTCAGGCAGTGGAATTACTGACTTAACGGGAATTGAAGACTTTAATTCCTTAACATCTCTGGATTGCAGCAATAATGCATTAACTGCTGTAAATTTTTCAAAAAACATCTCTTTGACAACATTAAATATCAGCAAAAATAAATTGACTGCTTTTAATGCTTCAGAAATGCTGTCTTTGACTTCTTTAAATTGTAGTAATAATGCTTTAACAAGTTTAAATCTAACTAAGATCTATTACGGCAACGACAGTCAGCTAGTTACTGTAGATTGCAGCTCAAATGCTATAAAAGATTTAAATACTAAAAATAGTATTGGGCTTACTAATTTAAATTGTACTAAAAATGAACTTACTGCTTTGGATCTTTCCAATAACGCAGTACTTACTTCTTTAAGTGTGAGCTTTAATAAAATAAAATACTTAGATGTTTCTAAAAACACGAAACTGAAAGAGTTTGATTGTGCCGCCAATAACATGTACACGCTGAATGTAAAGAATGGTAACAATGCCAACATGAAAAATATGATTTTTGGAAACTTTACAGAAAATCCAAATTTAGCTTGTATCCAAGTTGATAATGCTGCATTTTCTACCGAAAATTGGATTGCAAAAGATGCCAAAGCAACTTATTCTACAGAAGCATGTCCTGAAAATTTTCAGTACACATTAATTCCTGATCCAAACTTTGAAAGAATTCTAATATCTCAAGGGATCGATAAGGATGGCCCGAACGGAAAAGTTCTAACATCAAGTATAGAAAACCTGACACAATTATCTGCCCTTGATCTAACCAATAAAGTGACAGATTTAAGTGGAATTGAAGACTTTAAAGCATTAGAAAGATTGTCTTGTTATCATGGCGCTTTAACGAAATTAGATGTTTCTAAAAACCTGAAATTAAAGTATCTTGATATAGCAGACAATAAAATCAGTACTTTAGATTTATCAAAAAATACAGCTTTGGAAACTTTAGATTGTAATTCTAATAATCTGACGGAGTTAAATGTTTCTGCTAATACTTCTCTAAAATCGCTTAATGCTTATAGTAACTCATTAACAACAATTGACGTTTCTAATAATATTGCTTTAGAAACATTAGCTGTATTTACAAATAAAATAACAAGCGTAAATGTTGCAGCGAATGTAAATTTGAAAAGTTTGCAAATTTCAAATAATCAAATTAAAAGTATAGATATTTCAAACAATCTTGCTTTAACAACTTTGAGTATTTCTAATAACGAAATAAAAAGCATTGACATTTCACTGCATACGAACTTAAATGGATTATATGCAAAACAATGTCAACTAACTTCTGTTAATGTTTCAAATAACAGTCAATTGTTAAACCTGGAGATTTCTGGAAATAAGATTACAACAATAGATGTTTCAAAAAATCCGCTATTACAAACTTTAATGTTGGATTCTAATGAATTGACGAGCGTAGATTTTAGAAATGGAAAAAATAATCTAATTAATAATAATTACATTTCATTTAGATCTAATGCGAAGTTATATTGCATTCTTGTCGATAATGTAACCTATGCTAATACAAATTGGTTAAATAAAAAAGACCCTATTGCAACTTACAATACAGAATGTACTGGTGAATTAGTTTTACCTGCAAACAATTTTACTGTTGAAACTAAAGGCGAGTCTTGTCTTGGGGAAAACAATGGAGAAATAAGCATTGTGGCCAAAACAGCATTTGATTATGTTGCTACTGTTAATGACAAGCCTTATACTTTTACAAACAATAGTTTAAAAGTTACTGCTTTAGTTCCTGGAGTTTACCAAATTAAGATTACTATTCCTAATATAATTTTCGAACAAAACTTTACTGTAACCATTGTAAAAGGTGCTACAATTGCTGGAAAATCTAGTATTGCATCTAAAAAGGTAGATATCGAAATTACTGAAGGAACTGCACCATTTACAGTTTTTGTAGATGGTACAGAACAATTTCAAACAACTGATTCTAATTTCTCTGTAGAACTTAGCGAAGGCGGATTAATCGAAGTAGCTACTGCAAAAGCCTGTGAAGGAGTTTATGCTAAAAAGGTTAAAACGACAGAGATTCTGGGAACAGTTCTTTCTGCCTACCCGAATCCGACTAGTGGAAATTTTGAGATTGAAATTCCAACCGACAAAAATGAAATTACAATTGAACTTTACAATTTTGGTGGTCAATTAGTTTCTCGCAAAGCGTATGTTATCGAAAATGGAACGGCAAAATTAAATCTTGAAAATCAACCTTCAGGAATTTATGCAGCTAAAATCTATTTAGAAACTCCAGAATATATTAAAATCATAAAAAAATAAAGATGAAGAATTTTATATACCTATCAATCATCGGTTTACTATTTACAGCCTGCGGTAGCGGTGGCGGAGATGATCCTGTTGCTCCGGTAAATACTGCACCAACTGTACCTGCATTAGCAAGTCCGACCGATAATAAATTATGTTTAGACAATACCGTTGTTTTTCAATGGAACCAATCCAGCGATACTGAAAAAGATGCAGTGGTCTACCAGATTCAAGTTGCAAAAGACAATGGTTTTACTCAAATCGTTTCAACGTTAGACGGAACATCCAGCCTGACTAATACTGCTACTTTAGACAAAAACACGGCTTATTATTGGAGAGTAAAAGCAACTGATGCTAAAGGTTTATCAAGTGCCTACACGGCAACTTATAAATTTTATACGGCCGGTGTTGCAGTAGTAAATCATTTACCATTCGCTCCCGCTTTAAAACAACCATTTATAAATAGTGTTTTAACCGGAACGAGCGCAACTTTAGAATGGACTGCTTCTGATGTTGACACTGGCGATGTTCTTTCTTATGATGTTTATTTTGGAACGGCCAATCCGCCAACGGTAAAAATAAGTGACAATATTTCTACACTTTCAACTACCATTGCAGTTGAACCTACAAAACAATATTTCTGGCGAGTTGTTGTAAGAGATAATAAAGGAGGAGAAACAATTGGTCAGGTTTGGAAGTTTAAAACGAACTAAATTTATATATTTTAAAGTAAAATCCCATTTTCAAATTAATGAAAATGGGATTTTTTTAAGTATTCCGAACAAAAACTTATAAAACAATCATTCCTTTACGTAATCCCGTAAGGATAATCCGTTTAAAATGTGTACACTTATGCGACCGAATCGTAAACCTATTCTATGAAAACAAAACTACTTATTATATTTACATTATTTACTTTTAATCTGTTTTCCCAAATCAATTTAGTCCAAAACAATGGATTTGAAACTTGGACAAATAGTACCACATTATCCGACTGGACAATAGAAAATAATGTGGCACAAAACACTTCCTCATTTACGGAAGGAATTAAAAGTGCAAAACTATCTATAACATACAGTACGTATGTTCCAAAAATCATAACGCAAATCCCTATGAAAGCTGGAACTACTTATACTGTAAAGTTTAAGTATAAATATGTAGGCACTAACTATAACAGCCAACATCCTATAGCTTTAAACATTAGTCAGATTGGAAGCGCAACAACACTATCAAGCAGTACTTTCGCTACAAACAACAATTGGACAGTAAAAGAAACTACGTTTACTCCAGATCAAAATATGTCTTATGACCTGAGTATTTCTTTATTTAGTTTTGACGCTGCTGCATTCGCTGTTAATATCGACGCTGTGCAAGTATACGTTAAAGATACAGAACAATATACCCTTATACCAGATGCTAATTTTGAGAATAAATTAATTTCCCTGGGAATTGACTCTGGGATTGCGGATGGACAAGTGTTAACGAGCGATATTAACAAATTGACTTATTTGAATGTTTCTTTAAGTTCAATTGCTGACTTAACAGGAATTCAGGATTTTACAGGTTTGACCTATTTAGATTGTAGTCACAATCAATTAACTACGTTAAGTGCTCCAAAAGGTTTGGCTTTGAACAATCTTGTTTGTTCTTACAATCAGTTAACATCGCTGGATGTTTCTACAAATTTAGGTCTGAAAAAACTGGATTGTTATACAAATCAATTAGCCACTTTGAATATTTCTTATAATGTAGCTTTAACTGATTTAACTTGTTCCTACAATCAATTAAGCGTACTGGACGTTTCTAATAATCCAGATTTAAAATCAATAAGTTGTTTTAACAATCAGTTTACCTCTCTGGATGTTTCATCAAATGTGGCTTTAACCAATTTAAGTTGTTCCAACAATAAATTAACCGCACTGAATGTTTCCAAAAATTTAGCTTTGACTTATTTGGATTGTGGAAACAATAAATTAACGACCCTTGATGTTTCTCTAAATGTATCTTTGGATATTTTTTTCTGTGGCACTAATCTATTAACCACACTAGATGTTTCAAAAAATTTAGCTTTGACTGATTTTGGTTGTAACAACAATAAATTAACCACCCTGGATATTTCTAAAAATGTAGCTTTGCTTTATTTTCAATGCCGGGAAAATCAATTCACAGCTCTCGATGTTTCTAAAAATTTGGCTTTAAAAAGATTCCATTGTTATAACAATCAGATAACTTCTTTGGATGTTTCTAAAAATGTGTCTTTGAAGGATTTTAATTGTTCTGGAAATAAATTAACAAACCTTGACGTTTCGAGAAATGTTAACCTGTCTTACATTTATTGCCAATCAAATCAATTAACAAATCTGGATGTTTCTAAAAATCCACTACTAACTGAGCTGAATTGTTACAACAATAAATTAGTGAATCTGAATTTGAAAAACGGCAACAATTTTAGTCTCAACACGGTATATAGTCGTTTTACCTCAAATCAATACTTAACTTGTATTCAAGTTGACGATGCAGCCTATTCCAATACCAATTGGGCGAATATAAAAGATGCTGTTGCAAATTACAATGTAAATTGTTCACTATATACTTTAATTCCAGATCCAAAATTTGAACAAAAACTGATTGATTTAAGAATTGACACAGATGGATTAAATGGATCTGTACTAACATCAAGTATTAATACCGTTACAGAGATTGACGTTTCTTTCAGCGAGATAACTGACTTAACAGGAATTCAGGATTTTTCGGCTTTAACAAAATTATTTTGTGGAAACAATCAATTGAAGAATATAGATGTTTCTAAGAATACAGCTTTAAAACAATTAATGTGTGAATCTAATACATTAACGAAATTAGATGTTTCTAAAAATGCTGCCTTAACTTATTTAAAATGTGATAAAAATCAATTAACTACTTTGGATGTAAAAATAAATACAGCTTTAATCTATTTATCTTTTTCTTCCAATCAAATAACAAATATAGATGTTTCTAAAAACACAGTTTTAAGCAATTTATTTTGCAGTTCTAATTTATTATCAAATTTAGATGTTTCAAAGAATACTGCTTTAGTAGCTTTGTATTGTGATTCTAATCAATTAACCAATATAGATATTTCAAAGAATACAATTTTAAATTATTTCTATTG
>RCUJ01001468.1_pt1 | contig 12570 bp, 12 predicted proteins | sample 2166321 | NCBI WGS metagenome assembly RCUJ01 (sample SAMN09932808, study PRJNA488358) | compost metagenome | feature: garden; material: soil; isolation source: compost soil in an enriched community after 118 h of incubation | place: Germany: Experimental Botanical Garden Goettingen | collected... | reverse complement strand
GACGTGCCCGTGCGCATCATGGACTACCACGAGCACGCCATCGGCACCGGCACCGACACGCGCGCCGCTTCCTACGTGGAATTGCGCGTCGGCGAGTCCAGCACGGGCTTTGGCGTGGGCATCGACCGCGACATCGTGACCGCCTCGTTCCAGGCCGTGCTGAGCGCCGTCAACCGCCACATCAACGCGGGCGCCGTGGCGTCCGCTGAGCAGGAAGCCGCAGAAGCCGAATCCGCGTGATCCGCGCACTCCGCTTGCTACGTCTGCGCAACCTGAACTGAACGCCCACAGCCAGCCCGAAACATGGGCTGGCCACCACCCAAAGACACACCTCTCTTTGGCGCACCCGGCAAAACAAAAGCCCGCCTTATCGGCGGGCTTTCTGCTTTCTGCATGAAGCTATCGGGATAGCGTTCAGCCGCGCGGCCACATATCGGAGGCGCCGATGTCGGTTTCATTGGCCTCCAGCAGCCGCTCATGAACCCAGGCGCCAATTGCCAGCGCGCGGTAGTCATCGTAGCGTTGCCCGATCAACTGCAGCCCCACGGGCAGGCCTTGCGGGCCGGTGGCGAAGGGCAGGTTCAAGCAGGGCAGGCCGAACAAGGTCCAGGGCCGCGAGAACTGCGGGTCGCCGGTGCCCAGGTCGGCAAACGGCGCTTCGCCGGCGGCGCTGGGCGCCAGCACCACGTCGTAGTCCTCGAACCAACTATTCACGCGGGCACGCGACTCTTCAGCCCGGGCCAGATTCTTGATGTGTTGTTCCGCCGTAATCTGCGACCCGGCCTCAAGCACCGCCTGAATCTTCGGGCTGAGCTGGCCGGCATGTTGCAGGCGTTCGTAAGCCAGCGACTGCGAAGCCTCGAACGCCATGATGTCGGCGTGCAACTGCACCAGCATGCAATCCTGCGCGGGCAGCGGCACCTCTTGCACCACGGCCCCCGCGCGCGCCAGCGTGGCCGCCGCCTGCGCGAAGGCTTCCTTGGTTTCGGCCTGCGCATGCCGCCATTGCAGCGTGCGGCACATGCCGATGCGCGGCTTGGCGTCGTAGGACAGGTTCAGCATGCGCGCATCGCGCATCATGACCGAGGCGAACAGCGCAACGTCCGGCACCGAGCGCGCGAACCCGCCGACGGTGTCCAGCGATTCGGCCAGGCTTTTCACCCCCGCGCGCGGAATCGCCCCGAACGTGGGCTTGAAGCCAACAATGCCGCAGTACGACGCCGGACGGATGATCGAGCCCGCCGTTTGCGACCCCAGCGCGAAGGGCACCATGTCGTCGGCAACGGCGGCAGCCGATCCGCTGGACGATCCGCCCGGCGTATAGGCTTCGTTGCGCGGATTGCGCGTGGGCCCCGCCTGGTAGGTGGCGAATTCCGTGGTGACGGTCTTGCCCACGACAACAGCGCCCGCGCCACGGCAAAGCGCCACCGACGCGGCGTCCAGGCCGGGGCGGTGGCGTTCGTAGATGGGCGAACCATAGCGGGTGGGCAGGTCGACGGTGTCGAACAAGTCTTTCACGCCGATGGGCAGGCCGTGCAGCGGGCCGCGCAGGGCGCCTTCATCCAGGGTCTGGGCGTAGTCCAGCGCCGCCTGCTTTTGCAGCGCCGTCCAGGCATGGATGGTGTTCTCGCGCTGCTCGATACGGGCAAAGCACGCCCGCACCAGTTGCACCGCGGTTAACTCGCGCCGTTGCAGCTTGCGCGCGGCTTCAAGCGCGCCAAGTCTGTTCAAGGCAATAGACATTTTCTTTTTCCTCTATCCCGGCGCCACGCATTGCGTGGCGGCTGAAGCGCACCCGGTCCCCTTGACCGAGGGTCTGTCCATGCTTGCCGCGCGGCATTATCGCCACGCGGTTCAGCGGACCGATCCAAGCCATTGTGCGCGCCGCGTCAATTGGGAAAAACACCGAAAACACCGTGTTTCCCAGGCAATCCGTCTGCGCCGCGCCCTGACTTTATGTTGTTGCGTTCACACCAGCATAGCGCAAACCCGTGCAACACAAAGGTCATATTTGTCTTGTAAGATGAAATCGTTTTCAGCAAATCGACAGTCATCCAGATATGGCCACGCGCCCGTCGCCCCGCTTTTCCATTATTGAAGTGGCCCGCAAGGCAGGCGTTTCGCCGGCGACGGTTTCGCGCGCGTTCAACCAGCCCGAGATCGTGCATCCCGATACGCTGGCGCATATCCGCAACGTGGCCAAACGCGCCGGCTTCAGGCCTAACCGCGTGGGCCGCAGCCTGCGATCGGGCAGCACCCGCACCATCGGCTTGATTCTGCCCACCTTGTCCAATCCCGTCTTTGCCGAATGCTTCGAAGGCGCGGAACGGCGGGCGCGCGAATCCGGCTACAGCGTCATGCTGACCGCCACCGGCTATGACCCCGCCGTTGAATCGGCGGCGGTGCAAGGCTTGATGGACCATCAGGTGGATGGCTTGATCCTGACTGTTGCCGACGTGAACAAAAGCGCCACGCTGGACGATCTGGACAGCGCCGGCATGCCTTACGTGCTGGTCTACAACGAGTCGTCCACACACCCGTTCGCGTCTGTCGACAATCGCGCCGCGGCCAGCGACATGGTGGCGCACCTGGCGGCGTTGGGACACCGCCGCATTGCGCTTGTCACTGGCCCCTTGACCGCGTCCGACCGCGCGCGACGCCGCCTGATGGGCGCGCGCGCCTGCGCCAAGAAGCTGAACCTGGACACCGTGCAGCACATCGCCATGAGCTCGCATACCGGCAGCGACGCCGACGTGCTCAAGGCCGCGCTGCGTGGCAAGCAAGCGCCCACCGCGCTGTTCTGCTCGAACGACCTGCTGGCCACCGCCGTCATCGCCGACCTGGTGGCGCTGGGGCTGCGCGTGCCCACCGACATCTCGGTCTGCGGCTTTGACGGCATGCGCTTTGGCGCCTTGCTGACGCCGCCGCTGACCACCGTGGCGCAGCCCAGCGATGGTATCGGGCAGACGGCGTGCTCGAACCTGCTGGCGCAAATTCACGGCCAGCCCCCGCAATCGAATCGCCTGCCGCATTGCATCGTGGTCGGTGGCACCGCGGCGTCCGTCCGTCGTTGACCCCTGACCGACTTCCGCTGCTTTCACCCAATTCCTACCTACCGCACGCATCATGCTCATCGCACAAATCACCGACCTGCACATGCGCACCCCGGGCGACAAGGCCTACGGCATCATCGACCCCGCGGCGTTCCTGGCACCCGCCGTGCGCGCATTGAACGCGCTGACGCCGCGCCCCGATTGCGTGCTGATCACGGGCGACCTGACCGACCTGGGCCGCCCGCATGAATATCAGGTGCTGCGCGACCACCTGAGCGCGCTGGAGATTCCGTACTTTCTGCTGCCGGGAAACCATGACGATCGCGCGGAGCTGCGCGCCGCGTTTCCCGATCACGACTACCTGCAAGGCGGCGGCCCGTTCATCCAGTACGCGATCGAAACGTATCCGCTGCGCTTGCTGGCGCTGGACACCGTCGTGCCGATGAAAAGCCATGGCGAGCTTTGCCAGGACCGGCTGGACTGGCTGGCGGCGCGTCTGGCGGAACAACCCGACCGCCCCACGCTGGTGTTGATGCACCACCCGCCGTTCCTGACCGGTATCGAACACATGGACGCCATCGGCCTGTTGGCGGGCGCCCCGGAACTGGAACGCATCGTGTCGCGCTTTCCCAAGGTAGAGCGTGTGCTGTGCGGCCATTTGCACCGCACGATCTTCCAGCGCTTCGGTGGCACGATCGCCTCTACCTGCCCGGGCACCGCGCATCAGTTGGCGCTGGAGCTTGGGCCCCGTCCCACCCTGCAATACATCATGGAACCGCCGGGCTACCAGTTGCATTGGTGGCAGGGCGCGAACCTGGTCACGCATCACGCCGTTATCGGGGATTACCCCGGCCCGTATCCCTTTGCATGAGCGCTGCGCCCGACACGCGAAGCGCAGTTTGAAGCCGTAGAGCTTGCCACGAATCCGTCATGTTTGCGCTGCACAATGAAAAGGTTTTCATAACAGGCAACAATGCGGATCTAACAATTAGATCTTCGAGACAGCATGTCATCCATCGTTCTGGATAACCTCACCAAACAGTACGGCAACGCCGCCGCCATCCACGGCGTGAGCTTCACGGTGCCGGCAGGCAGCTTCACGGTGCTGCTGGGCCCGTCGGGCTGCGGCAAGTCGACCACCTTGCGCATGATTGCCGGGCTGGATACGCCCACGTCGGGCACCATCCGCATCGGCGACCGCGACGTGACGCAACTGCCGCCCGCCAAGCGCCGCATCTCGATGGTGTTCCAGTCGTACGCGCTGTTTCCGCACTTGTCCGTGCGCGAGAACATCCTGTTCGGCTTGAAGGTGCGCAAGGAACCCGCGCGCGATTTCGACCGCCGCTTGCAGCGCGTGGCCGCGTTGCTGGGCTTGGGCCATCTGCTGGACCGCAAGCCGTCGCAATTGTCGGGTGGCCAGCAACAGCGCGTGGCGCTGGGCCGTGCCGTGATTTCCGAAGCGCCGGTGTGCCTGATGGACGAGCCGCTGTCCAACCTGGACGCGCAACTGCGCCACGAGATGCGCCGCGAGATCCGCGCGTTGCAGCAGAACCTGGGCATCACCATGGTGTACGTGACGCACGACCAGACCGAGGCCATGAGCATGGCCGACCAGGTGGTGCTGTTGCGCGGCGGCCAGATCGAACAACACGACACGCCTGACGGCCTGTATGCGCGCCCGGCCAGCGAATTCGCGGCCCGCTTCATCGGCACGCCGCCCATGAACCTGATCGCGCTGACAAGCCAGCAGGGTTCGGCGGTCATCACCGGCACGCAGGGCCCGGCCATCGCGAATGCACCGACGGGCGCGGTCAAGCTGGGCGTGCGCCCGGAACACATCCGCATCGACAGCGCCGGCATTCCGGCCATCGTCGAAAGCGTCGAATACTTCGGCGCGGACTCCATCGTGGTGTGCCGCGTTGGAGATACCAGTGGTGTGGCCGTGCGGGTTGGCGGCCATCTGCGCGCCCGCGCCGGCGAGGCCTTGGGCCTGTCCTGGCCGAACGAGCAACAGCATTTCTTTGCCGCCGATTCGGCGGTCATCAACACCGTCGGGCGCTGAAAGACGCCCAATCCACAGGAAAGGAAACGCACCATGCGACGCATCGTACTGAAGACCCTGGCCGCCAGCCTGGCCGCCGCCTGCCTGTCCCTGCCGGCACAGGCGCAAAACAAGCCTGTTGAAGTCGAGTTCTACTACCCGGTGGCCGTGGGCGGCCCCATCACCAAGATCGTCGACGACATGGTGGCGGACTTCCAGAAAGAAAATCCCGACATCAAGATCAAGCCCATCTACGCCGGCTCGTACCAGGATTCCATCGCCAAGGCGCTGACCGCCCTCAAGGGCGGCACGCCGCCGCAACTGGCCGTGCTGTTGTCGACCGACATGTTCACCCTGATCGACGAAGACGCCATCGTGCCGATCGATTCGTTGGCGAAGTCCGATGCCGACAAGAAGTGGCTGGGCAGCTTCTATGACGCCTTCATGCAGAACAGCCGCACGGGCGGCCACACCTGGGGCGTGCCGTTCCAGCGTTCGACCATCGTCATGTACTACAACAAGGACCTGTTCAAGGCCGCGGGCCTGGACCCCGAGCGCGCGCCGGCCACCTGGGAAGAACTGGTTGAATACGGCAAGAAGCTGACCAAGCAGGACGCCTCGGGCAACACCACGCAATGGGGCATCGAGATTCCGTCGGGCGGCGCGTTCGCGTACTGGTTGTTCCAGGCGCTGACCACGCCCAACGGCGCGATCCTGATGAACGAGGCCGGCAACGAGGTCTACCTGGACAAGCCGGCGGTCGTGGAAGCCGCTCAGTTCTGGCGCGACCTGTCGGCCAAGCACAAGATCATGCCGACGGGCACGATCGACTGGGGCACCACGCCCAAGGACTTCCTGGAAAAGAAGGCGGCCATGGTCTGGACCACCACCGGCAACCTCACCAACATCCGCAAGAATGCCGACTTCCCGTTCGGCGTGGCCATGATGCCGAAGCAAAAGCGCGGCGGCAGCCCGACGGGCGGCGGCAACTTCTACATCTTCAAGAGCGGCACGCCGGCGCAGCAACAGGCCGCGCTGAAGTTCGCGCAGTGGGTCACGACGCCGGAACGCGCGGCTGACTGGAGCATCGCCACCGGCTACGTCGCCGTGACGCCGGCCGCCTGGCAGACCGAGAAGATGAAGAAGTACGCGCAGGAAGTGCCGGCAGCCGCCGTTGCTCGCGACCAGTTGGAAGTCAGCGTGGCGGAATTCTCCACGCATGAGAACCAGCGCGTCACCAAGACCCTGAACGATGCGTTGCAAGCCGCGCTGATCGGGTCGAAGACGCCGCAGCAGGCGCTGACCGACGCACAGCGCGAGGCCGATCGCATCCTGCGTTCCTACAAGTAAACCGACAAGCACGATGAGCCGCTCTTTACATGCGCTTTATGGCTGGCTGCTGTTGCTGCCAGCCATCGTGCTGCTCGCCGCCTTCACGCATTACCCGGCGGTGGCGACGCTTTGGCACAGCTTTTTTTCCACCCCCAAGGGCGCGCGTCCGGCGCGCTTCGTGGGGCTGGAGAACTACGCCGTCATGCGCGACGATCCGGTGTTCTGGCAGTCGCTATGGAACAACCTGTGGTTTGCGCTGGGCACGATCCCCACGTCCATCGGCATTGCGCTGATCATGGCGCTGTGGGTAAACCGCAATCTGAGCGGCCGCGGCTTTCTGCGCATGGCGTACTTCACGCCGACGGTGCTGCCGATGGTGGCGGTGGCCAACATCTGGCTGTTCTTCTACACGCCGCAATACGGCTTGATTGCGCAGGTGATGGGCTGGTTCGGTTCGCCCGGCCCCAACTGGCTGGGTAGCAGCGCAACCGCCTTGCCGGCGCTGATGCTGGTGACGGTGTGGAAAGAGGCCGGCTTCTTCATGATCTTCTACCTGGCCGCCTTGCAGACCGTGTCGCCGTCGCTGCGCGAGGCCGCCATGCTGGAAGGCGCATCGCGCTGGCAGTATTTCCGCCGCATCCTGTGGCCGCTCTTGATGCCCACCACGCTGTTCGTGCTGATCAATGCGCTGATTAACGCTTTCCGTCTGGTGGACCATGTGGTCGTCATGACGCGCGGCGGGCCGGACAACGCCAGCACCTTGCTGCTGTACTACATCTACCAGGTGGGTTTCAGTTTCTGGGACACGGCTTACGCCGCCACGCTGACCGTCGTGTTGCTGGTGGTACTGGCGCTGACCGCGCTGTTCAAGTTCCGCTGGCTGGACCGCAGGACGCACTATCAATGAAAGACAAGCTAGATACCCTGGGCGCCTGGGCGCTGGGCCTGTTGTGGATTCTGCCGCTGGCCTACGCGATGTGGGCGGCGTTCCACCCGCCCGCCTACGCGACCCGCTTCGAGCTGTTCGCGCCGCTGACGCTGGATAACTTCGTGCGCGCCTGGCACGCCGCGCCGTTTCCGCGCTACTTCCTGAACACCTTCATGCTGGTGACGATGGTGCTGGCGGCGCAACTGGTGCTGTCCACGCTGGCGGGCTACGCCTTCGCGCGCTTCGAATTCCGTGGCCGCGACTTCGTCTTCATGCTGGTGCTGCTGCAGTTGATGATCATGCCGGACGTGCTGCTGGTGGAGAACTACCGGTCGATGAGCCAGCTAGGCATCCGCGACACGGTGTTCGCCATCGGGCTGCCGTACTTCGCGTCGGCGTTCGGCATCTTCCTGCTGCGCCAGACCTTCAAGACGGTGCCACGCGAACTGGAGGAAGCGGCGCGCATGGAAGGCGCCAACGCCATGCAGATTCTGTGGAAGGTGTATGTGCCGCTGGCCAAGCCGATCTATGTGGCCTATGGGCTGGTGTCGGTCAGCCACCACTGGAACAACTTCCTGTGGCCGCTGATCATCACCAATTCGGTCGAATCCCGGCCGCTGACGGTGGGCTTGCAGGTGTTCTCGTCCACCGACCAGGGCATCGACTGGTCGGTGATCACCGCGGCAACCCTGATGTCGGCCGCGCCGCTGTTGATCGCTTTCCTGCTGTTCCAGCGGCAGTTCGTGCAGTCGTTCATGCGGGCGGGGATACGGTAGGATTTTTCCTGCTGCCGCATTGCGTGAGCGCGCCGCCCAAAACAAATCCCCGCCTTGCGAGCGGGGATTTTCACGTTTGGCGCGCCTGTGCCGTCAGTAGCCGACGGTCAAACCCGGCAGGTCAACGGTGATGCGCGGACGCTCCAGCGCCATGGCCAGGTGCTCGGCGAACTCGCGGGCTTCCTTGGCGTCGGTGGACAGCGTGTCGTAGCCCAGGGCGTCGGCCACGCCCAGCACCTTGTCCAGCAGCAGCACTTTGCCGCTGGGGCGCAACGGTTCGCAGCCCAGGGTTTCCCAGGCGCCGTCGAACCAGTCGCGCGCATCGCTCTGGCGTTGCGGAGACGTTTCCACCGTGGCGTTCAGGTCCAGCGACCGGCGGGTGTCGAAAACAATGGTGATGTCGCAGCGCATAAAGGGGTTCCTTGAAAGGGCGTCAGGCGGCAAGGGTAGGCAAAAAACGCCGGGCAGATTGTCCGCCGGGCGACATTGCCTACCAGCCGCGCGAAGCTTCCCAGGTGACTTCGACGCCCGCGGCCTGGGATTGCCGCATCATGTCCAGCAGCGGATACGCACGTTCCTTCATGCCCACCGCGCGCGCCATGGCCGAGCGCGGGGCCTTGTCTTCGTCGTCTTCGTCCTCGCCGGGATGTTCAGCGCTTTCAATGGCGCGCTCGATGCCGTTGATGGCGGGGCCCAGTTGCTCGACGGTGAACACACCACGTTCGGGGATCTTGTCGCCGATGGGCTTTCCCGCCGCCTGCAGAATGGGGACAGCGTGGTCGGACACCATCAGAACTTCGGCCACGACCTTGGAGTGAAAGGTAATCAGCATGTTGCGGTCTCCCTCAATGAATACGTTACATACACTACCCCAACGCCCCAGGGATGCCAACTGGCGCTATGGGTCGGGTGCATGGGCCGCTGGCGTCGGCACGCCCTCGCAAACCTAGGCGATTGATTTTATTGAGAGTTCCGCCGCCCGCGCGAACGCTTGCCGGACAGTTTGCGCCCCCATGGCCGCCGATTGGATCGCCAAATCAACTATCATTCCGGATGATTCCCGTGACATCGCCGGCCCGGACGCCGTCCGTTTGATCCCCGCCTTGGTCACTCACCCAGAACTTCTTCAGACGCCCATGCTCCCCGAGCAACAAAAACAGCTTATCTCCCTGATCCAGGCCGCCGTTGCGCAGAGCCTTCCCGACGCCCAGGCCAATGTGCTGCTCGAGCGCCCCAAGGTCGCCGCCCACGGCGACGTTGCCACCAACGTGGCCATGCAACTGGCCAAGCCGGCCCGCCGCAACCCGCGCGAACTGGCACTAGCCATCGTGGACGCGCTGCTGGCCAACCCCGAGGCCCGTGATCTGGTCGATAGCGCCGAAGTCGCGGGCCCCGGCTTCATCAACTTGCGCATCACCGCCGCCGCGCGCCAGGCCGTCATCGCCGCCGTGGCCGAGCAGGGCGCAAGCTTTGGCCGCGCCCCGCGCAGCGGCGAGAAGATCCTGGTTGAATTCGTGTCGGCCAACCCCACCGGCCCGCTGCACGTGGGCCATGCCCGCCAGGCCGCGCTGGGCGACGCCCTGTGCCGCCTGTACGACGCCATCGGCTGGGACGTCACCCGCGAGTTCTACTACAACGACGCCGGCAACCAGATCCACAACCTGGCCATCAGCGTGCAGGCGCGCGCCCGTGGCCTGACGACCGAATCCCCCGACTGGCCGGAAGACGGCTACAAGGGCGACTACATCGCCGACATCGCGCGCGACTTCCAGGCCGGCAAGACCATCCAGCCGTCCGACGGCGAGCCCGTCACCGCCACCGGCAACATCGACAACCTGGACGACATCCGCGTCTTCGCCGTGGCCTACCTGCGCCGCGAACAAGATCTGGACTTGCAGGCGTTCGGCCTGGCGTTCGACAACTACTACCTGGAAAGCTCGCTGTACACGTCGGGCCGGGTCGAAGCCACCGTCAAGGCGCTGGTCGCCGGCGGCCATACCTATGAAGAGGGCGGCGCGCTGTGGCTGCGCACCACCGAACTGGGTACGGGCGACGACAAAGACCGCGTCATGCGCAAAAGCGAAGGCGGCTACACCTACTTCGTGCCGGACGTGGCGTATCACAAGGCCAAGTGGGAACGCGGCTTTCACCGCGCCGTGAACATCCAGGGCAGCGACCACCACGGCACCGTGGCCCGCGTGCGCGCCGGCCTGCAAGCGCTGAACGAAGGCATCCCGAAGGACTACCCGTCTTACGTGCTGCACAAGATGGTCAAGGTGATGCGCGGCGGCGAAGAGGTCAAGATCTCCAAGCGCGCCGGCAGCTACGTCACCATGCGCGACCTGATCGACTGGGTGGGCCGCGACGCCGTGCGCTACTTCCTGATCCAGCGCCGCGCCGACACCGAATTCGTGTTCGACGTGGACCTGGCCTTGTCGAAAAGCGACGAGAACCCGGTCTATTACATCCAGTACGCCCACGCGCGCATCTGCACGATGATCAACAACGCCGGCATGCCCGCCGCCGATGTGGCCGCCGCCGATACGTCCTTGCTGACCGCGCCGTCCGAATTCGCGCTGATGCAACGCCTGGCCGAATTCCCCAACGTGGTGGCCCTGGCCGCCCAGGACCTGTCGCCGCACCACATTGCTTTCTGGCTGCGCGATTGCGCGTCGGACTTCCACGCCTGGTACAGCGCCGAACGTGTGCTGGTGGACGACGTGGCCTTGAAGCTGGCCCGCCTGCGTCTGGCCGCCACGACGCGCCAGGTACTGGCCAACGGCTTGGCGCTGATGGGCGTGTCCGCGCCCGAGCGGATGTAACATCGGTTCATGGCAACCAAGCGCAAAACCACCCGCCGTTCCTCTGGCGAAAGCGGCAGCACCCTTTACGGGGCGCTCGCCGGCCTGCTTCTCGGCCTGATCGTGGCCGCCGTCGTGGCCTTTTACGTCACCAAGGCTCCCGTGCCCTTCGTGGACCGTGCCACCCGCCAGGGCGACACGGGCAAGCTGCCCGACCCGCGCCAGGCGCCGGACCCGAACGCGGGCCTGTACGGCCGCGACGGAGCGGCGGGCGCGCCGCCCACCGGTCCCACCGCCACCGCGCCGATACCGCTGCCGGGCGCGGGCACCCCGTCCAAGCCGGATGAAACACCGTCCCGGCTGGATGACCTGGGTGCGCTGATCGCCACCTTGCCGTCCACCAACAAGCCGCAGGCCGCCGCGCCGAATCAAAGCGCCACCGCAACCCCCAACGCAGCTCCCAGCGCAAGCCCGACGCCCTTGTCCAAGCCCGCGCCAGCCGCCAAAGCCGCGGCCCCGGCGGCAACGGGCACGTACTACTTGCAGGCGGGTGCGTTTCGCGGTGAAAGCGACGCTGAATCGTTAAGGGCTCGCATCATCCTGCTGGGCCTGCCGGTGGCGGTGCAAAAGGCCGAAGTCAACGGCAAGCCGCTCAACCGCGTGCGGGTAGGTCCGTTTGCGCGGCTGGACGACATGAATCGCGCGCGTGGCCGCCTGGGCGAAAACAAGATTGAAACCGCCGTGGTGCGCCAGTAAACCTATCCGGCGCTATTTTTTGCATTGAACTTATCCGGCCCCGAGCCTGTCTGTAACTTTTTACTCAGGAACCTCTCATCCATGTTGTCCCCCAAGATTATTCGCATCATGGCCGCGGCCGCGCTGAGCGCCTCGGCGTTCTTCAGCCCGGTAAGCCACGCTCAAGGCACGCAAGCCTATGTGGCGATCAACCCGCCGCTGCCGTCGGACACCCCGGGCAAAGTGGAAGTGCTGGAATTCTTCGCCTACACCTGCCCGCATTGCGCCGCCATGGAACCCATGGTTGAAGAGTGGGCCAAGACGGTTCCTTCGGACGTCGTCCTCAAGCAAGTCCCCATCGCGTTCAACGCCGGCATGAAGCCGCTGCAACAGGTCTACTACACGTTCCTGGCCCTGGAACGCCCCGACCTGCACGCCAAGTTCTTCACCGCCATCCATGGTGAACACAAGCGCCTGTTCGACAAGAAGTCCATGGGCGACTGGGTTGCCACCCAAGGCGTGGACCGCGCCAAGTTTGATTCCGTGTTCGATTCGTTCAGCGTGCAAACCCAGGTGCAACGCGCCACCCAGTTGGCCGACGCCTACCGCATCGACGGCACGCCGTCGTTTGCCGTCGGCGGCAAGTTCATGACCTCGCCGGTCATGGCGGGCAACAGCTACGAAGGCGCCCTGAAGGAAGTCGACAAATTGATCCCGATGGCGCGCAACAAGTAATTCGGTTTGCGCAGGGATTGCAGAGCGCCCCGGCCGCATGGCCGGGGCGCTTTTCTTTTGGGAAATCGTTGAGACATTGCGCCGCCCCTTGAAACCCGGCGGCGGCGTCAGCGTTATGCGTTGACCGTAGCGGCCTTCTCCAGCGCCTGGGTCAGGTCGGCGATGATGT
>RCUJ01001467.1_pt1 | contig 12580 bp, 9 predicted proteins | sample 2166321 | NCBI WGS metagenome assembly RCUJ01 (sample SAMN09932808, study PRJNA488358) | compost metagenome | feature: garden; material: soil; isolation source: compost soil in an enriched community after 118 h of incubation | place: Germany: Experimental Botanical Garden Goettingen | collected... | reverse complement strand
AGGACAACGGGGCGAGAGCTGTAGATATTCATGGTGCGCGAGCTTACCACCAAACCTGTTTTTTCGGTGTGCCATGCCGAGTAATGCGCTCGCCACCTGTATCCAATGGTCGTAATGGCGCTTTGATGTCTTGGCCAGCGGAGCCTGTCCTGACGGGTGAAGTGCTCTGTAACGACCGTTCTAGAGCCTTCAAACTAAAGGTTTTGGTGGTGTTCAAACGCCACCACCGGCTATGCTAGAGTGGATCCAAATCAATAACAGGTAATGCCGGTTTTACGTCTACTCAAAAGGAATGGGGGAGGCTTCCTGACGCAACCGGACAGGCCATGCTGGGGCTTTATGCGCTATTTGCTGATGTTGCTGTTGAGCTTGCCCTTGCTGGCGACCGCGGCTGATTTTAACGAGCTTACCCAAAGCCTCCCCTTGGGTCACAGCATGCAGGTCTACGAAGACGTCGCCGGCACTGCGACGATTACCGATGTCCTCGCGCAAGCCACGGCCGGCCAGTTCAAGCCCCACGATAAAGCCACGCTGAACGCCGGTTACTCGCGCTCCGCATTCTGGTTGAAAATCGACCTGCATTATCGTCCAAACAATCCTGATGCCCGGCGCACCTGGTTGCTGGAGCTGGCCTATCCGCCCCTCGATCATCTCGATCTGTACCAGCCCGATGAGGCAGGCCGCTATCAACTGACTCAACGCACGGGTGACGCCTTGCCCTTTGCCAGCCGGGAGATCCGTCAGAACAATTATCTGTTCGACCTGGACTTTGCCGCGAACGAGCAAAAAACCCTGTATTTGCGCCTGCAGAGCGAGGGCTCGATACAAGCGCCGATGACGCTGTGGTCGAGTACCGCTTATCTGGAAGAGCAGCCAGTGCGCCTCTATGTGCTGGGGGTGATCTACGGTGTGCTGCTCGGAATGCTGGTCTACAACCTGTTCATTTACCTGAGTGTGCGCGACACCAGTTACCTCTATTACATCTTCTATATCGCTTCGTTCGGCCTCTATCAGCTCTCGGTCAACGGGGCGGCGGTGGAGTATTTCTGGCCGGACAACCCGTGGTGGGCCAACGCCTCGACGCCGTTCTTCATCGGCTGTGCCGGATTGTTCGGAAGCCAGTTCGCCCGCAGCTTTTTGCAGACCGCCAGACACAGTCGCTGGATGGATCGCCTGTTGCTGGTGCTGATCGCATACGGCGCCCTGGTGGTAGGGTTGTCGTTGATGACCAGCTACGCCCTGGCCCTGCGCCTGGCCACAGCCTTGGCCTTGATCTTCACCGTGGTGATTTTCGCGGCGGGGATTTTCGCCTGGTGGCGAGGCCTGCGGGTGGCGCGTTACTTCATCATTGCCTGGTCGGCGTTCTTGCTGGGCGGCATCGTCAATACCCTGATGGTGCTGGGTTACCTGCCTAACGTGTTCCTGACCATGTACGCCAGCCAGATTGGCTCGGCGATCGAGGTGGCGCTGCTGTCACTGGCGTTGGCCGACCGTATCAACGCCATGCGCGAGCAGCAGGCGCAGACGCTGTTTGATGCCGGGCAGAAACTCGAAGTGTTGAACCAGCAACTGGCTCACAGTAACCAGCTCAAGGATGAATTCCTCGCGACCCTGACCCACGAATTGCGCACCCCGATGAACGGCGTGATCGGTTCGCTGGAGTTGATGCAGACCGTCGAGCTCGACCCGGAGCTTGAGCAGTATCAGCAGACGGCGGCTGGTTCTGCTCGCGACATGATGCGCATGGTCAACGGCATTCTGACCTTGACCGAATTGCAGGCTGGCCGACTCAGGGCCTGCCCCGAACCGTTCAGCTTGCGCTCGGTGGTCGACAACGTACGGCGGCAGTTCGCGGCCAATGCCTCGGGCAAGGGGCTGGATTTCAAGGTCGAGGTGGCCCCGGGTGTGCCGGACCGGCTCAACGGTGACAGTGCCAAGCTGGTGCAGTGCCTGGAGTGCCTGCTCGACAATGCGATCAAGTTCACTCGCGTGGGTGGGCTGGCCTTGCGGGTCAGCGGCAAATCCGCCGAGCCTGGACGCCAGAAACTGTCATTCGCGGTGATCGACACCGGTATCGGTTTTACCGACCTGGGGGAGGCGACCATGTATCAGCGCTTCTTCCAGCTCGATGGCTCCATGACGCGCGAATACGGCGGCCTGGGCGTTGGCCTGGCCATCTGCCGGCAATTGGTCGAGCTGATTGGCGGGCGCTTGACCCATCGCTCCGAACCCGGACGCGGTAGTCGTTTCCAGCTGGATGTCGAGTTCGACGTGGTTACGGTGCGCCAGGTGGCGGCACCTTCCCGTCAGCCCCCGGAAACCATGAGCGTGCGTGCCCCGCAGGATTGCACGGTGTTGCTGATCGATGACAACAGCATCAATCAATTGGTGATGCGCGGCATGTTGCTCAAGCTGGGTTATCGGGTGCGCAGTGTCGACAGTGTCCCGGCGGCACTGGACAGCTTGCGCCGCGAGCGGTTTGACGGGGTGCTGCTCGACAGTCTGGTATCGCCTGTCGACGGTTCATCGGTGTGCTGCCAGATCCGCGCTTTGCCGGGGTATGCCGGGTTGCCGGTGCTGGCGGCCGTGGCCTCGATACAGGGCATTGACCTGGAGGCGGGGTGGACCGATTGCCTGAATAAGCCGGTGAAATTCGATGAGTTGCAGGTGGCACTCTACCGGCGAGTGCTGTGTCAGAATCAAGGTGAAAGCGCCGATATTTAGGCGGATATGCCACTTTGTCCACGGACAAGGCGGTGCTTAACTGAGGGTCTCAACGGACCCGAGGAGGCCCCGCCATGAACCTGCACCAGTTCGCCGAAACCCACGAAGTCACCAACCAGCCACCTTCGCTGGACGGCGCCAACCTCTATCGCATCGACCTGCCGTTGCAAGAGTGGGCCCGGCGATTCGGGGCCGGTTGGGCGGACTCGCGCATCGATGCTTATGGCGCGCTGGCCGGTGGTCCGTTGATGGAAGCCGGTTTTTTGGCCAACCAGAACAAACCGGTGTTCTCCAGCCATGATCGTTACGGTCACCGCGTCGACCTGGTGGAGTTCCACCCGGCCTACCATGAGCTGATGCGCACGGCGGTCGAGCACGGTTTGACCTCCTTGCCCTGGACGGACCCCAAGCCCGGGGCCCATGTGGCCCGCGCCGCCATGTCCTATTTGCACAGCCAGGCCGAAGCCGGCAGTGGCTGCCCGTTGACCATGACCTTCGCCAGCGTCCCGGCACTGCGCCTGCAACCGGACATCGCCAGGCTGTGGCTACCGAAAATCCTCGCCACCGAGTATGACCCGCGCAACGTAGGCATGGCCCACAAGGCGGGCGTGACCATCGGCATGGCGATGACCGAGAAGCAGGGCGGTACCGACGTGCGGGCCAACACCACCAAGGCCTATCCAGTCGGCGCGGCGGGGCCGGGGCAGGCGTATGAACTGGTGGGCCACAAGTGGTTCTGCTCGGCACCGATGTGCGATGCCTTCCTGACACTGGCACAAACCGACAAGGGCCTGACCTGTTTCCTGTTGCCCCGTCATCGAGCGGACGACACCCGCAACCAGTTCTACATCCAGCGCCTGAAAAACAAACTCGGCAATTGCTCCAATGCCTCCAGCGAAGTTGAGTTTCGCGGTGCGCTGGCGTGGATGGTGGGTGAAGAGGGGCGCGGTGTGCCGACCATCATCGAGATGGTGGCCATGACTCGTTTCGATTGCATGGTCGGCTCCAGTTCGCTGATGCGTCAGGCACTGACCCAGGCCAGCCATCACTGCGCTCACCGCAAGGTGGGGGGCAAGGTGCTCAGCGAACAGCCGCTGATGCAAAACGTACTGGCCGACCTGGCATTGGAAAGCGAGGCGGCGCTGGCCTTGAGCTTGCGCATGGGGCGGGCGCTGGATCACCTGGACGACGCCCGGGAAGACAAGTTTGCCCGGCTGGTAACAGCGGTGGGCAAGTACTGGATCTGCAAGCGTGCCCCGGCCATGATCAACGAAGCGGCCGAGTGCATGGGCGGCGCGGGGTATGTTGAAGAAAGCATCCTGCCCCGGCTGTACCGTGAGGCGCCGGTGAACTCGACGTGGGAAGGTTCCGGCAACGTGCAGTGCCTTGACGTGCTGCGTGCCTTGTCGAAGGAACCGGGCGTGCTGGATGCCTTGTTCAGCGAACTGGGCGACGGTCATGGCGACAAGCGCCTGGCCGCCCACATCAGTCAGCTGCAGGCGGCGTTCAAGGACACCGGCGACATTCAATACCGTGCCCGACAACTGACCGAAGACATTGCCTTGGGCCTGCAGGCCAAGCTATTGCTCGAAGCCGGCAATGCCGCCGTCAGCGATGGGTTCATCGCCAGCCGACTGGGCACGGCCGGCCGAGTATATGGCACCTTGCCAAGAGGGTTGGATGTGGAAGCAATCGTCGCCCGCTCGACCCCTCACGGGTTCTGACCAACGGTTGATGAACATCACGGATCCTGTGCGGGAGTGGGCAGCCTGCTCCCGCAGGGTTCCCGTGCGCCGCGGTTGCAGGCAAGATGAAGGTCTGCAAGTCAGAACACAGGAAGCTGATCGTGACCGAAGCGTTTATTGTCGTCGAAACCGCTGAACAAGCCGTGGACCGTCTTGCCGCTCTGCACGAGCGAGCCACTACGGCGTTGAACCAAGCGCTCAAGCGCTACCTCAAGGATCGCATCGAACCCGATGCCGAGCAGCGTGCACTGTTTCGTTACCCTGAACTGCGTCTGACCTACCATTGCCAGGGCGAAGTCCCGCAAACCACGCGTGCCTACGCCAAGGTGCAGCTGCCCGGGACCTACAGTGTCACCGTCACCCACCCGGCCGCGTTCCGCAAGTACTTGCTGGAGCAACTGGAACCCTTGATGCACGACTTCACCGTGACGGTGGAAGTGGGCGTCAGCGCGCAGAACATTCCGTACCCGTACGTGGTCGAGCAAGGCGATGAACTGGCCGGCTCCGGTGTGACCGCCGCGGTGCTGGCGCGGGTTTTCCCCAGTACCGACCTGTCCGCCGCCAGCGATGGCATTGCCGATGGCCTGTACGATTGGGAAAACACCGATCCGTTGCCACTGGCGCTGTTCGATGCCGCCCGGGTGGATTTTTCCCTGCGCCGCCTGGTGCATTACACCGGCAGCGACTGGCGCCATGTGCAGCCGTGGATTCTGCTGACCAACTACCATCGCTATGTCGACCAGTTCATCGTTCATGGCCTGGAGCAACTGCGCAACGATCCACGCTTCGTGCGCATGGTGCTGCCGGGCAACGTGATCATCGAAAAGTCCATGGACCACGGCGAAGCGTCGGCCATTGCGGCCGGCGTGGTCTGGCACCGTTACCAGATGCCGGCCTATCACCTGCAGGCGTCGGACGGCCACGGCGTGACCCTGGTGAACATCGGCGTCGGCCCGTCCAACGCCAAGAACATCACCGACCACCTGGCCGTGCTGCGCCCGCACTGCTGGCTGATGATCGGCCACTGTGGCGGCCTGCGGCAGTCGCAGACCATCGGCGACTATGTGCTGGCGCACGCGTATATGCGTCGCGACGGGATTCTCGATCGCGTGGTGCCGCCGAACATTCCGATCCCGGCGTTGGCTGAAGTCCAGTTGGCCTTGCAGCAAGCGGCCGCCAATGTCACTGGCGAGCAGGGCGAGGCGCTGAAAAAACGCCTGCGTACCGGCACTGTGCTGACTTACGACGACCGTAACTGGGAGCTGCGCTGGGCCCAGGAACGGCCGTTGATCAACCTGTCCCGCGCCGTGGCGGTGGACATGGAAAGCGGCACCATCGCCGCCCAGGGTTATCGTTTGCGGGTGCCGTACGGCACGTTGCTCTGCGTCTCGGACAAACCACTGCACAGCGAAATCAAGTTGCCGGGCTCGGCCAACGCCTTCTATGAACGCGCGGTCAGCCAGCACTTGAAGATCGGTATCGAGGCGGTGGATCTGTTGCGCACCGAACTCAACTCGCTGCACTCGCGCAAACTGCGCAGCTTCGACGAGCCGCCGTTCCGCTAACGGTTTGTCATGGTCATTTGGCGGTCAGGGCACTAGCATTAGCAGCCCTGACCGTTAGATGTTGTTTTGCCCATGTCGCGTCCATCTCGTCCACCTTCCCGTCGCCCCGGCGCGAAGCCATCCCCATCAGCCCCGCGCCGTGTCGCCAAGGCACCACCAGCCGAGCCGAAGCTGATCCTGTTCAACAAACCTTTCGATGTGCTGACGCAATTCAGCGATGGCGAAGGGCGCGCGACGCTCAAGGATTACATCGATGTACCGGGAATCTATCCGGCCGGACGGCTGGACCGCGACAGCGAAGGCTTGTTGCTGCTGACCAACGACGGCCAGCTTCAGGCGCGGATCGCCGACCCGAAACACAAGCTGGCCAAGACCTATTGGGTGCAGGTCGAGGGCGAGCCGAGCGCCGAGCAATTGCAGCGCTTGCGTGACGGCGTCGAATTGAATGACGGCATGACCTTGCCCGCCGAGGCGCGGCAACTGGACGAGCCCGAGCTATGGCCGCGCAATCCGCCGGTGCGCTTTCGCAAAAGCGTGCCGACCAGTTGGCTGGAATTGGTGATACGCGAAGGTCGCAACCGTCAGGTGCGGCGCATGACGGCAGCGGTGGGCTTGCCGACGTTGCGGCTGGTGCGGGTCAGGATCGGCGACTGGACGATCGAAGGGCTCGATCAGGGCCAGTGGAAGGAAGTGCCGGCGCGCTTATAACGTGCCGGATTCGATCAGGCCGATCACTACGCTCTTGATGATGAACGCGGCCACGCCCAGGCCCAGCACGAAGAACAGAATGAACGAGCCAAAGCGCCCGGCCTTGGACTTCTTCGCCAGATCCCAGACGATGAAACCCATGAAAATGATCAGGATGGTCACCAGGCCGGTCATCATCCACTCTTCAAATACTGCAGGATCCATCGAACATCTCCAGCGCGGGCAGGGCTAAAAGGGCGGGGCGAGTATACGCCATGGGGGATTGGTGGAGTATTGGCCTGCGTCGGTGTGCCGCAGCGGTTCGTCGCCTGATCGATTGCCAACACATCCTGTGACGCGCTGCGTCACGTAGAGGAGCACCGAACACTTGATTGGGCGGCTTTACTGCCTAGGGGGGTGAGTGGGCTTCAGCCACGCAGATGAGTCAACGGCAGCTCGGTGCTGTTGAGCACCTGGTTGAGCACGAAGCTGGAGCGCACGCTGGTCACGCCTTCGATGCGGGTCAGGTGCCCCAGCAGCAGTTTCTGGTAGTGGTCCATGTCCGGCACCACGACCTTGAGCTGGTAGTCGGCGTCCATCCCGGTCACCAGGCTGCATTCGAGCACTTGCGGCAGGGTGCGGATAGCGGCCTCGAAGTTTTCGAAACGCTCCGGAGTGTGGCGGTCCATGCCGATCAGGACGTAGGCGGTCAGGCTCAGGCCGAGCATTTTGCGGTCCAGCAGCGCCACCTGGCGGGAGATGTAGCCGTCGTCCTCCAGTTGCTTGACGCGTCGCGAGCAGGGCGATGGCGACAAGCCGATGCGTTCGGCCAGCTCCTGGTTGGAGATGCGAGCGTCACGCTGCAATTCAGCCAAAATGCTCAAGTCGTATCGGTCGAGTTTGCTCATGGATCAGGCCTTTGTCATAGCAATTGCGGTGGATTATCTATCCTGGGTGAAAAATTGCGCAAGTCATGTTTATTTGAGCAATCTTCGCAATCCTCTGCCGCGGGCCAAAGCCTATTCTTATCACCAGAATCACTGCCCGGACAAACAGTCCACAGCGGCCCGCCGAATCAGGCCAGCCGCGGCCACCTTCTCCCACAGGAGCTGAGTCGGCCCCCGGGCTACACACTGTCCACAAGACGGCGTGAGGTGAGCCGGCGTCAAAAGCGTCGAGCACGGACGAAGTTCTCAAAGGGAGGCCGACGGGTCTCCCTTTTTTATTGCCTGCGAAATCAGTCCTGCGGCTGATAACCTGTCGCCGAACCGGCCTGTGCTTTCCCAGTCTTACGTACAGGTCACCACCGCGCAGTGAGGAAGAGCATGAAGTCGCGCATCTGGCGTATGGCCGGTGTTGGAGTGATGTGTGTCAGTGTCAGCACACCCTTGCTGGCAGGTAATCAGGGGCCGACACAGCAGCCTCAGCCAAATCAACAAGGCAGTGACCAGCCCAGTCCCTCGAGCAACCTGCCGATTCAGGGGCGACCGGATGCCGTCCGCCAGACTCAGGAGCCACGTCCCGGCTACTATCAGGACATTCCACGGCGCCCTGCCGGTCATGGCAATGGCTGGGGACCGGGGCCGCATTATCGGCCGGGGCATGAGACCGATCGGTTTCCTGATCGCAACTACCGCGTGCCATACCGGGGCCAGGACTACTTCTACTCCGGTGGCTACTGGTATCGCCCGCAAGGTCAGCGTTATGTCGTGGTACGCCCGCCCTACGGGATTCGGGTGAGTGACCTGCCCGATTACGCGCGCGAAGTCTGGATCGGCGGTGCGCTGTTTTTCCTGGCCACTGGCGTCTATTACAGCTACGAGGCCCACACTGGGGAATACGTGGTGGTGCAGCCGCCGGCGGGATACCCCGAGCCACCGCCGCCATCGCTCGGCAACGGTTACGACGTGGTGGCGTACCCGGCTAACGGACAGTCGCGCCAGCAGGTCGACCAGGATGGTTATGACTGCTATCGCTGGGCCGTCGAACAAAGTGGTTTTGATCCACGGGCCATGACCTATCAGCCGGCGCCCCAGGTGGTGCAACGCTACCGCCAGGCCCAGGGTGATTGCCTGGGCTCACGGGGGTATCGGGTTGAGTAGCGGCCTCACGCTTCAAGCTTCAAGTTTGAAGTGTGCAGCTTAGAACTTACCCCCTGTTGCGACCGGATCGGCATGCACCAGGACTTCGGCTTGCGGGTAGACCGCACGAATGGCATCGGCCGCCTGGTCGCTGAGACCGTGGGCCACTGTCAGGGTCAACTCTCCCGGTAACTCCAGGTGCAGTTGCACGAACCAGTGATTGCCGGAGACCCGGGTGCGCAGGTCGTGGGCCCCGAGTACCCCGGGCACGCTGCAAGCCAGTTCGAGCATGCGCTGGCTGACGTCCGGGGGCAGTTCCTGATCCATCAGTACGGCAAAGCTTTCCCGGGCGATCTGGATGGCACTCCACAGGATGTAGGCGGCGATGGCCAGGCCGAACCAGGCATCGAGTTGATACCAGCCGAATCCGGCGAGCACCAGCGCGATCAGGATGCTGCCATTGAGTAGCATGTCCGAGCGGTAGTGCAGCGAGTCGGCCCGTACCGCATTGGAGCCGGTTTCGCGCACCACGCGTTGTTGCAGCACCAGCAATGCCGCGGTCAGCAGCAAGGAAAAGATAATCACGCCAATACTGAGCCAGGCCGCGCCAATCGGTTCAGGGTGTTTGATCCGTTCGACGGCTTGCAGTGCGATCAATACCGCACTGCCGGAAATGAACAGCGCCTGGGCCATGCCGGCCAGCGACTCGGCCTTGCCGTGTCCGTAACGGTGATCGTCGTCCGCCGGGCGCAGCGCGTAATGCACCGCCAGCAGGTTGAGCAGTGAGGTCACGCCATCGAGGGTCGAATCCGTCAGGCCGGCGAGCATGCTCACCGACCCGCTCATCCACCAGGCGATGGCTTTGGCGAGGATCAGGATGCTGGCCACGGCCACCGATGCGCGGGTGGCCAGGCGTAACAGGCGGGCGTGTTCCGTGCTGCTGGTCATAGGTGCATCGTTCCTTCGGTGCGGTGCCTCAAGCGGCGGGTTGCAGGCCGAGCATGGCCAGTTGCTGGGCGCTGCCCTTGTGCTGGATCAGGCGAGGGTCGTCCAGCGGCAGATGACGGCCCAACTCGCTTTCGAGAATAGCCTGCAACTTGATGTTATCGACCTTGCCATCGGCGTCGATGGCTTGTTGGAGTTTCTCCGGTGCCACCTGCGCGGTCTTGCCTGGCTCGAAGTAAATCGCGCCGGTGGCGAAGTCCACGGCAAAGGCGATCAGCCCCGGGATGATATAGAACAGCAGGCCCACGGCGTCGAGCGCGGCAATGGCCGGGTCGATCTTGCCTTCGATCTGGCCGCGGCGATCGGGATAGAGAATCGAACCGCATGCGGTGATCTGGGTCAGCAGGGTCGCGATCAGTACACCGCCCATCAGGCGAAAGGGAGCACGCATGGAAAATCTCCTGAGTAAACTTGAAACGAAACGTCGTCGGTCAACATTAGGACCGTGATTAACGTCAGGCAGTTCGCCGTTATACTCGCCGCTCTGTTTTGGAGCCAGCATGATTTCTTTGCCGATCGATGATGTTTTACCCGCGCTGCGTGACGCCCTGTCGACACGCCACGAAGCGGTGCTCGAAGCACCGCCCGGTGCCGGCAAGACCACCCGCGTGCCCTTGGCACTGCTGAATGAGCCGTGGCTGGCGGGGCAAACGATCCTCATGCTTGAACCGCGCCGGCTGGCGGCGCGGGCGGCGGCCGAGCGCCTCGCCAGCGAACTCGGGGAAAAGGTCGGCGAAACGGTCGGCTACCGGATTCGCCTGGACAGCAAGGTCGGACCGAACACCCGTATCGAAGTGGTCACCGAAGGCATCCTCACCCGGCGCCTGCAGGAAGACCCGGCGCTCGAAGGCGTGGGCTTGCTGATCTTCGATGAGTACCACGAACGTAGTCTCGATGCCGACCTGGCCCTGGCCTTGAGCCTGAACGGTCGTGAGCTGTTTCGGGACGAACAGCCACTGAAGATCCTGCTGATGTCGGCGACCCTGGAAGGTGAACGCCTGGCCGGCCTGCTCAATGATGCGCCGATCCTGCGCAGCGAAGGCCGCATGTACCCGGTGACGATGCGCTGGGGCCGGCCGTTCCAGCCAGGTGAGTTCATCGAACCACGGCTGGTGCAGACCGTTCTGGAAGCGCTGAACGATGAAACCGGCAGCCTGTTGGTGTTCCTGCCGGGGCAAGCGGAAATCCGGCGTGTCCATCAACAGTTGGCGGATGCGCTGGGCGAGCGCTCGGAAGTGCTGCTGTGCCCGTTGCACGGTGAACTCGACCTGGCGGCGCAACGGGCGGCCATCGACCCGGCGCCACCGGGGCAGCGCAAAGTGGTGCTGGCCACCAACATCGCCGAGACCAGCCTGACCATCGACGGTGTACGTGTCGTGATCGATGCCGGCCTGGCGCGGGTGCCCCGTTTCGATCCCGGCAGCGGCATGACCCGTCTCGATACCCAGCGGATCTCCCGCGCCAGCGCGACCCAGCGTGCCGGTCGGGCGGGGCGCCTGGAACCGGGAGTGTGTTATCGCTTGTGGTCGCAGGATCAGCACGAACAACTGGCGGCCTATGCCAGCGCCGAGATTCTCTCCGCAGACCTCGCCGGCCTGGCCTTGCAGCTCGGTCGTTGGGGCGTTCTGCCAGGGCAATTGGTCTGGCTCGATGCACCCCCGACGGCGGCGTATGCCCAGGCCCAGGACTTGCTCGAGCGCCTGGGGGCACTCGAGGGTACGTCGCCTGAAGACTGGAAACTGACCCGTCACGGCCAGGCTATGGCCGAACTGCCGGCCCATCCGCGCATTGCCCACTTGCTGCTGCGCGGTCAGGCGTTGGGGCTGGCGAACATGGCGTGCGACGTGGCGGCATTGCTCGGCGAGCGGGATATCTTGCGCGGTGCCGGTGCCGACCTGCACAGCCGCCTGGTGTTGCTGTCGGGTGAAGAGCGTGCGGCGCGTGGCGCCCAGGGTGGCGTGCAGCGGGCGCGGCAATTGGCCCGGCAGTATCGTGGTTATCTGCGTGGCAAGGCCGAACAATCGGTCAGCGACCCGGAGCATCCGCGCTGGCTCGGCGCGTTGCTGGCGCTGGCCTATCCGGACCGGGTGGCCCAGCAGCGTCGCGCAGGGGGCGCGGAGTATCGACTGGCCAACGGTCGTGCGGCCTTGTTCGCCGAGGCCGATAGCCTGATGAAACAGCCCTGGCTGGTGATCGCCGATCTGGGTAGTCGTCAGGGGCAGCGTGAAGAACGGATTTATCTGGCCGCCGATTTTGATCCGACGTTGTTCGATTCGGTATTGGCGGAGCAAGTGCGTTGCGTCGATCAGCTGGACTGGGATGAGCGTGAAGGCGTGCTGCGGGCCGAGCGCCAGCGCAAGGTGGGCGAACTGGTGCTGAGTCGCGAACCGCTGACCGGCCTGGACGAAGCGGCTCGCAGCCAGGCGCTGATCAATCTGGTGCGCCGTAAAGGGCTGGAGCTGTTGCCGTGGACACCCGAGCTGCGTCAGTGGCAGGCGCGGGTGGCGTTGTTACGTCAGTTGGACCTCGGCAGTAAGGACCAGAGTGAATGGCCGGATATCAGCGACGCCGCACTGCTTAAAAGCCTCGAACACTGGTTGATGCCGTATTTGGGCAAAGTCTCGCGGCTCAGTCACTTCGCCAACCTGGACTTGTCGAGCATCGTCCATAACTTGCTGCCATGGCCACTGCCACAACGCCTCGATGAACAGGCGCCACATCATCTGAGCGTGCCTTCCGGTTCGTCGATTCGCCTGGACTACAGCGAACAGCC
>RCUJ01001466.1_pt1 | contig 12583 bp, 2 predicted proteins | sample 2166321 | NCBI WGS metagenome assembly RCUJ01 (sample SAMN09932808, study PRJNA488358) | compost metagenome | feature: garden; material: soil; isolation source: compost soil in an enriched community after 118 h of incubation | place: Germany: Experimental Botanical Garden Goettingen | collected... | reverse complement strand
CGCTCTATACCTGCACTCAACTTTCTATATGTCTTTTAAAAACAGCTAGTTGTGAGCCTTGACACCAGTCGTCTGTTTTACTGACGTAATATTGACAAAGTTTTGCTATGGAACTTTAGTCTTAGTTATCGGGGGCCCCGCCCGCCTGAAGCTTGCCAGCGGTTTGGCGACGCAAGGCGCGGTGATTTCCCGGAAGGAGCAGAGCATGTTGATCATTGCGTTCTTTCGCAGAGTGAAGGGGCTTCCCAGCAAGTTTGCCTTTACCTCCTGTTTCCATGGCCCGCCCAGGGCTCGCATCCGCTCTGCCTGATCCTTCGGCGAGCAACTCACGCGAATTCCAGGCGCGTATCCCGGGTCCCGGGTAACGCCAGCTCTCTCGCTAAAAAACAAAACCAAAAACTGCACAAGCCAGCATTTGACTTGGCGCGGGTAGACCTACTCGTCCCGTGCCTTTACCCAAATAGATCGAGGGCAATCCAAAATGGCCAATTTCAACAAGTCGGACCTGGAATTCATCCTCAAGCAAATCTTTATCGCCGAGGCGAATGCCGCCGGCACCAGCCTCATTGATTTGCTTCCCAATACCCAGGTGCCGTTCGGCCTGCGTACCGTCGATGGCAGCTTCAACAACCTGGTCACCGGCCAGAGTGATTTTGGCGCCGCGGACGCTGACTTCCCACGCCTGCTCGATCCTTCCTTTCTATCGGCGCAGTACGCCGGAACAGGGACGGTGATCGACCCGCAACCACGGATTATCAGTAACCTGGTCGTCGACCAGACCGCCAACAACCCGGCGGCCTATGCCTCAGCGTTCGACCCGGGCCTGGACGGTGTACTCAACTTCGGCACGGTGGGTAATGACGACGTACTCAAGGATGGCGTACAGATAGTCACCAGCCCCGGACTGGATGGCGTGTTCGGCACGGCCGATGACAAGGACGTGTTCTTCATGCCCAACGTGTCGCCGGACGTCGGCCTGACCGCCAGCTTCAACTCGTGGATGACCTTCTTCGGCCAGTTCTTCGACCACGGTCTCGACCTGGTCACCAAGAGCACTACCGACGTCGTGTTCATTCCGCTGCAGGCGGACGATCCGTTGTTCGTCCCGGGCAGCCCGACCAACTTCATGGTGCTGTCACGCGCAGTGCATACCGCCGGCGCGGACGGAGTAGTCGGCACGGCCGATGATGGCCAGACCAACACCACCTCGCCGTTCGTCGACCAAAGCCAGACCTACAGCTCGCACCCCTCGCATCAGGTGTTCCTGCGTGAGTACGTCCTCAACGCGGCAGGTGACCCTGTTGCCACGGGGAACCTGATTACCAACCGCGATCTCGGTGCCGATGGCATCTTCGGCACTGCCGACGATGGCGCGGGTGATGGCATGGCGACCTGGGCAGTGGTCAAGGCCCAGGCCCGTGACATGCTCGGCATCAACTTGACCGATGCCGATGTGCACAACGTGCCGTTGCTGGCAACCGATGCCTACGGCAACTTCATCCGCGGGCCCAACGGCATGCCGCAGGTGGTGATTCGCGTCAACAACGGTGCCGACGGCATCGCCGGTACGGCTGATGACGTCACTCAACTGGTCGAAGGCAACCGGGCAGCGCCCATCAGTTTGACCAACGCCGTGAGCACCGGACATGCCTTCCTCGATGACATCGCGCACAATGCCGCGCCGGTCGTCGTCGGCGGGGTTCTGCAGGCGGATGGCGACGCCCTGGTCGGTAATGCGCAGCCCACTGGCCCGACCGGCAACAACCTGACCTATGACAACGAACTGCTCGACGCCCACTACATCGCTGGCGACGGTCGGGTCAACGAGAACATCGGCCTGACCACCGTGCACCATGTGTTCCACTCCGAACACAACCGCCTGGTCCAGCAGTCCAAGGACACCATCCTTGCTTCTGGCGACCTGGCCTTCCTCAATGAGTGGCTGGCTGATGACGTGACCGCGATACCGACTACACCCGCCGGAATCGCGGCGTTGGTGTGGGACGGTGAACGCCTGTTCCAGGCCGCCAAGTTCGGCACCGAGATGCAGTACCAACACCTGGTGTTCGAAGAGTTCGGGCGGACCATTCAGCCGCAGATCGACGAATTCCTTGCACCCAGCGGGTATGACACCTCGATCAACCCGGCAATCCTCGCCGAGTTCGCCCACGTGGTGTACCGCTTCGGTCACTCGATGTTGACCGAGACCGTCGATCGCTTCGACCCTGCATTCAATCCGTTGCTCACTGACCCGAACAATCCAGACTCACAACTGGGTCTGATCGCAGCCTTCCTCAACCCGCTGGCGTTCGCCGGCAGCGGCGCGACCGCGGACGAGGCGGCAGGTGCGATCATTCGTGGTGTGACCCGCCAGCTCGGCAACGAGATCGACGAGTTCGTCACTGAAGCCTTGCGCAACAACCTGCTCGGCCTGCCGCTCGATTTGCCGGCCCTGAACCTGGCGCGTGGTCGCGACACTGGCATCCCCACGTTGAATGAAGCGCGTCGTGATATGTACGGAGCGACCGGCGACAGCCAGCTGAAGCCGTACATCAGTTGGGCTGACCTGGTGGACCACCTCAAGCACCCCGAGTCGCTGGTCAACTTCATCGCGGCCTATGGCACCCATGGCTCGATCACCTCCGCAACCACGCTGGCAGAAAAACGCGCGGCAGCCCTGGCATTGGTATTCGGTGGCGCGGGTTCGCCTGCCGACCGCCTGGACTTCCTCAATAGCACCGGTGCCTGGGCCAACGTGACGCAGGCCGGCCAGGATGGCGTGCTGGGTACCGCAGACGACGTGACGGGCGTGACGATCACGGGCCTCGACGATGTCGATTTCTGGGTCGGTGGCCTCGCCGAGCAGAAAATGCCATTCGGCGGCATGCTCGGTTCGACGTTCAACTTCGTGTTTGAAACCCAGATGGAGGCGCTGCAGAACGGCGACCGTTTCTACTACCTGTCGCGTGTCGCGGGCCTGAACTTCGGCACTGAGCTTGAGAACAACTCCTTTGCCAAGTTGATCATGCTCAACAGCGATGTCACCCACCTGTCGAACACCGTGTTCCAGACGCCGACCTTCACCCTCGAAGTGAACCAGGCCAATCAGTTCACCGGCCTGGGCGCGGACGGCCATGCCGATCCGACCGGCGGCATCATGATCAACGGCGTGGAAGTCGTGGCGCTGGTGATTCGCGACAACCCCGACACCGTAGGTCCGGACACCAATTACCTGCAGTACACCGGTGAAGATCATGTCGTCATGGGCGGCACTGCCGGCAATGACATCATCATTTCCGGTGAGGGCGATGACACCCTTTACGGCGACGGCGGCAACGACCGTCTCGAAGGCGGTGCAGGGAACGATGCGGTGCTGGGCGGCGATGGCGATGACATCATCAGCGACTCGTTCGGCGACAACCGCATGGAAGGTAATGCCGGCAACGATGTGATCGTGGTCGGTAGCATGGCGGGTCTAGGCAACCTGATCCTGGGTGGCGACGGCCAGGACTTCATCATCACCACGGAAGATATCAGCACCACCTTCGGCGGCCAGGGTGACGACTTCATCCTCGGTGCCAAGACCAACCTGCCACCGACCGGTAACGAGGGCGATGACTGGATCGAGAAGGGCACCCAGGACGGTTCGCCTGGCGACAACTTCTCGCCGCTTCTCAATGACGACATCATCGGCAACGATATTTTTGTCGGTGGCGCCGGCTTCGACGAAATGATCGGCGAGGGTGGTGATGACATCTTTGTCGGCAGCGATGCCCAGGACAAGATGGAAGGCATGTCCGGTTTCGACTGGATCACCTACAAGAACGACAGGATCGGCGTGACCGCTGACCTGAGCCTGGCCGCGCTGGCGCAACCCCACGGCAATACGCCAAACCAGAACAACGGGGTGTTCACGCCGGTCGGCGCTTCGCCGGCTTCGATTCTCGACCGGTTTGCCGAGGTCGAGGGCTTGTCCGGTTCGAGTTTCGGCGATGTGCTCAGGGGCGATGATGTCGATGCCGACACCATCATCAACCACGGTGGTACCACGGGCAGTGCGCTGACCAATGTCGCGTTGATCCGCGGACTGGACCAGTTCCTGGCCGATGCCGGATTGCCGACCACCGGCTTTGCCACGGGCAACATCATCCTCGGCGGCAATGGCAGTGACCTGATCGAAGGCCGCGGTGGCGATGACCTGATCGATGGCGACAAATGGATCAACGTCAGGATTGCCGTTTATGCCCCTGGCGACGTCAATCATACCGGTCCGGAGATCGCTTCCTTCGACAGCATGGTCGATATGATCCCGTTCATGGTGGACGGTACCATTAACCCTGGCCAGCTCAAGGCCGTGCGGGAAATCCTGGACGGTACCTCGACCGGCGGGGCGGCCTTCGACACCGCGATTTTCTCCGGGCTTCAGGACGAGTACACGGTGACCGTCGACGACCGCGGCACCGCCGATCTGGCGGACGATGTCTATACGGTGACAGACAGCGTAGCGGGCCGCGACGGCGCCGATACCCTGCTGCATATCGAACGCCTGCAGTTCGCGGATGGCCAGCAAGTGCTGGTGGATGGGCTCAATGCCCAACCAACCGGCCGTCCGGCTGTCATCGATGGCAACGGCGGTGCGATAGTCGTGGGCGATACGCTGACGGTCAACGTGAACGCGCTGCGCGATGCCGACAACATCACGGCGGGTAATCCGCTGGGCTTGATCAACAGCTCCGTGTCCTACTACTGGCAATTCGAGGAAACACCGGGCAGCGGCGTTTTCGAGGACATCATCCTGTTGCCGGCCGGCGACCTGGCGTTCCAGAGTGCCGACGGCACCACGTTCAAGGTCTCTCCGGACCTTGCCGGGCTGTCGTTGCGGGTCAAGGCGATCTACCAGGATGCGCATGGCACCACTGAAGTGCTGTTCTCGCAACCGACTGCCGTAGTGGCTCCCGGCGCACTGGTCGTACCGACGACGCCAGCACCGGTGGTGGATGCCAGCGCGGGTGGCCCGGGCCTGAACATGGTCCGCTCCGACCTCAACTTCATCCTCGACCAGATCAGGATTGCCGAGGCTGATGCCGCCGGTCAGGACATCCTCTCGCTGATCCCGAACATTCGCTCGCCATTGGGCCTGCGTGCGGTCGACGGGTCTAACAACAACCTGCTGAACATCGGCGGCACCAACAACACCCAGTTCGGTGCCGCCGATAACACCTTCCCGCGCTTGAGCGATCCGGTTTTCAATCCGGCGGAAGGTGTGCCTGCGGGCTTCTTCGGCCCGGGCTCGCCGGCGGTCCCTGGATCGTCGTATACGCAGACCAGCGGCAACGTGTTTGACTCGCAGCCGCGCACCATCAGTAACCTGATCTCCGACCAGACGTCGAATAACCCGGCGGCCTATGCCGCAGCCCACGACGTTGGCGCGAACGGCGTGCTCGACTTCGGCGCGGTGGGCAGCGACGACGTGCTCAAGGATGGTGTACGGGTAGTCGCCAGCCCTGGCCTGGACGGTCAGTTCGGTACTGCCGACGACCGCGATGTGTACATGTTCGAGAACACCACGGCGGACGCAGGCTTGTCTGCGCCGTTCAACTCCTGGATGACGTTCTTCGGGCAGTTCTTCGACCATGGCCTGGACCTGGTGACCAAAGGCGGTTCGGGCACCATCTTCATCCCGCTGCAACCGGATGACCCGCTGTTTGTGCCGGGCGGCAACACCAACTTCATGGTGGTGACCCGCGCGACCAACCAGCCAGGGGCGGATGGCATTCTCGGCACGGCCGACGACATCCATGAGCACACCAACACCACCACGCCGTTCGTGGACCAGAACCAGACCTACAGCTCGCACCCGTCGCACCAGGTGTTCCTGCGCGCTTATGATCTGACCGCTGACGGGCCTGTCGCCAACGGCAGGTTGATCACCAACCGTGATCTGGGCGCGGATGGAACATTTGGTACCGCGGACGACGTCGAACTCGGTGGCATGGCCACCTGGAAGGTGGTCAAGGCTCAGGCCCGTGACGTTCTGGGCATCAACCTGACCGATGCCGACGTGGCTAACTCGCCACTGTTGGCGACAGACGCCTATGGCAATTTCATCAAGGGGCCGAACGGCTTCCCGATGGTTGTGATGAGGGGTGTCGACGGTATTGGTGGTACGGCTGACGACGTGCTTGTCGAAGGCAATCCGGCTGCCCCGCTCAGCCTCACCAATGCCGTGCGTACCGGTCACCAGTTCCTGGCCGATATCAACAACAATGCGGTGCCGGTATTCGTCGGTGGTGTTCTGCAGGCGGATGGCGACATCCTGGTCGGTAATGCGCAGCCCACTGGTCCGGCCGGCAACAACCTGACCTACGACAACGAACTGCTCGACGCGCACTACATCGCTGGCGACGGCCGGGTCAACGAGAACATCGGCCTGACCGCGGTGCATGCGATCTTCCACTCCGAGCACAACCGTCTGGTCCAGCAGACCAAGGACACCGTGCTCGATTCGGGCGACGTGGCTTTCCTCAACGAGTGGCTGCTCAGTCCGGTGGTTACATTGCCAACCACTCAGGCCGAGTTCGATGCGCTGCAATGGAATGGCGAGCGCTTGTTCCAGGCTGCCAAGTTCGGCACCGAGATGCAGTATCAGCACCTGGTGTTCGAGGAGTTTGCGCGGACCATCCAGCCCAACATCGACCTGTTCTTCGCACCGACCCAGGTCTATGACGTCGACCTCGATCCCTCGATCGTCGCCGAGTTCGCCCACACTGTGTACCGGTTTGGCCACTCGATGCTGACCGAGACTGTCGATCGCTACGACATCGACTTCAACGTGGTGGGCGATCCGGCCAGCGCCAATCCCGATCAGCAACTGGGCTTGATCGCGGCGTTCCTCAACCCGCTGGCGTACGCCGCCAGTGGCGTGTCGGCAGAGGATGCGACCAGTGCGATCGTGCGCGGGGTGACCCGGCAAGCCGGTAACGAAATCGACGAGTTCGTCACCGAGGCGCTGCGCAATAACCTGCTCGGCCTGCCGCTCGACCTGCCGGCGATCAACATCGCCCGTGGCCGCGACGTGGGGATTCCTTCACTCAACGCGTTCCGCCGCGACATCTACAGCCAGACCGGTGACACCCAACTCAAGCCGTACAGCAGCTGGGTCGACCTGGTGCAGCACCTCAAGCATCCAGAGTCGTTGATCAACTTCATCGCGGCCTACGGCACGCATGCCTCGATCACGTCGGCGACCACGATGGATGCCAAACGCGATGCAGCCCTGGCACTGGTGTTCGGTGGTGTCGGTGCGCCAGCTGACCGTCTGGACTTCCTCAACGGCACCGGTGCCTATGCCAACGTGACGCTGCCTGGCAGGGATGGTGTGCTCGGTACCGCCGACGACCTGAGGGGTGTGACGGTTACGGGCGTCGATGCCATCGATATGTGGATTGGTGGCCTGGCCGAGCAGAAAACGCCGTTCGGCGGCATGCTCGGCTCGACCTTCAACTTCGTGTTCGAGAACCAGATGGAAAAACTGCAGGACGGCGATCGCTTCTACTACCTGGAGCGTACCTCTGGCCTGTCGATGAATGCCGAACTTGAAAGCAACTCGTTCGCCAAGCTGATCATGGCCAACACCTCGGCCACGCACTTGCCGGGCCTGGTGTTCTCGACCCCGGGGCTCTACCTGGAAGTGGACCCAGGCAGGCAATTCAACGAAGGCCTGCTCGCGGCCGATCCGCTCGGCCCGAACGGCGAGCAGGTGGTGTTCCGCGACAACCCGCTGACCGTGGGTGCGGATACCAACTACATCCGCTACAGCGGTGACGAACACATCGTGCTGGGTGGTACCGACGACGACGACATCCTCATCTCCAGTGAAGGCGACGACACGGTCTGGGGCGATGGCGGCAACGACCGCATCGAAGGCGGCGACGGCAACGACCAACTGCGTGGCGGTGCTGGCGACGACATCATCACCGATGCCGGTGGCGACGATAACATCCAGGGTGGCGACGGCAACGACGTGCTGCACGGAGGCAATGGCGTCAACCTGATCATTGGCGGGTTCGGCAACGACTTCATCGTCACCGGTGAAGACGCCTCCGAAGCCATTGCTGGCCAGGGCAACGACTTCATCCTGGGCAGCAAGGCCAACGAACAGGACATGGGTAACGAAGGCGACGACTGGATCGAGAAGGGCACCTCGGACGGTGCACCTGGCGACAACTTCGATCCGCTCGGCAACGACCCTGTGATTGGCCACGACGTCTATATCGGCGGCAGCGAAAACGATAAGTTCAACGGCGAAGGCGGCGACGACATCATGGTCGGCAGCCTCGGCCTCGGTGACCGCTATATCGGCGGCTCGGGCTACGACTGGGCGACCTTCAAGGGACTTGCCCAAGGCGTGAGCATCGACTTCACCGACCGTTTCTTCGACGTGCCACCGATGCCGGGTTCAGGCGCCTCGGCGCTGGTGCGCTTCGACATCATGGAAGGTCTGTCGGGTTCGTCCCACGGTGACTACCTGCGCGGCGACAACGAAGATGCAGCGTCGCTGCTGACTGCGGGTGCAACCGGCAGCGTGCTGACCAACATCAGCCTGATCGACGGCCTGGCGGGCCTGCTGCCAGCCGGGGCGACGTTCTTCGACGGTGGCAACATCATCCTCGGTGGCAGCGGCAGCGACCTCATCGAAGGTCGCGGCGGTGACGACATCATCGATGGTGACAAGTGGCTGAACGTGCGCATCAGCGTACGGGCGAATGCTGATGGAAGCGGCGCGGAGATCGCCACGTTCAACAGCATGGAACCACTGGTGCCGTTCATGCTCAACGGTACCTACAACCCGGGCCAACTGGTCATCGTGCGGGAGATCCTGACCGGCACTGACAACTTCGACACCGCGGTGTATTCCGGTAATGCGTCGGAGTACAGCGTCACCCTCGACGGCAATGCCGTCGTCGTGACCGACCTGGTGGCGGGCCGTGATGGCGTCGATCGTCTGACGGGCATCGAGCGTCTGCAGTTCTCTGACCAGGCGCAGGCTACCGGAGTCGGCACCGCCGTGAACAGCGGTCCGTCGGGTCGTCTGGCGATCCTCGACGCTACCACCGGTGCGCGTGAGGATACGCCTGTCGCCGGCCAGCTGCTGCGCGTCAGCAGTCAGTCACTGCGCGACGCGGACAGTGTCAGTGCGACCAACGCGACCGGTGCGGTTACCGGTGCGGTGTCTTACTACTGGCAGGTCGAAAACGTTGCCGGTTCGGGCATCTATGAAGACATCACCTTTATCGCCGCCGGCGAGGCATCGCGGGCGACGGGCACCACCTACCGGGTGGCGGATGATGTCGCGGGCCTGAACATCCGTGTTCGGGCGGTGTATCAGGATGGCGATGGCACGCTGGAGTTCGTCGACTCTTCGGCGAACAACACACCGACCGCAGGGCCGAGCATCCTCGGGCTTGCGTCGCAGAACCAGGTGTTGACCGCCGACTTGTCGACCCTCGTCGACGTCGATGGCCTGACCAATCCGCAGTTCACCTTCCAGTGGCAGGAGACCAACGGGGTTACCTTCGTCAACATCGCTGGCGCCACCGGCAGCACCTACACGCTTCGCCAGGCTCAGGTCGGCGATCAGGTGCGCGTGGTGGTCAGCTACGTCGATGACTTCGGTGTCGCCGAAAGCGTTGCCTCCGACGCCACGGCGCCGGTGACCAACGTCAACGATGCACCGACAGGCGCGTTGCTGATCAGCGATACCACACCGACTCAAGGGCAGGTGCTGACCGCACAGACGGCCGGGATTGCCGATCCGGACGGATTGGGCACATTCAGCTACCAATGGCAGCAAGGTGTCGGGACTACCTTCACCAATATCGCCGGCGCGACCGCTGCGACCTTCACCCCGGGTGCGGCGCAAGTCAACCAGCAAATCCGGGTGATTGCACGCTACACCGATGGCTTCGGTACGCTGGAGTCGGTGACCTCTGCGGCGACGGCGCTGGTCGTGCTGCTGGGGGCGGTGCAAACGGGCGACGCCCTGGCGAACAGCCTCGTCGGTACCGCGGGTAGCGATGTGCTGTTTGGCCTGGGCGGGAACGATACGCTCATTGGCCAGGGCGGTGTCGACCAGTTGTTTGGTGGCATCGGCGACGACAATCTCAGTGGCGGAGACGGCAACGACTTCATCAATGGTGAGGACGGTAACGACTTCCTCAACGGCGGTGCGGGTAATGACCAGATGCTGGGCGGAGTCGGCAACGACACCTACCGCGTCGACTCAGCCGGGGACGTGCTGATCGAGCTGACGGGTGAGGGTGCGGATTCCGTACAGACCTCGCTGGCCAGCTTCACACTGGGCGCCAATGTCGAGCATCTGCTCTACCTCGGTGCCGCCAACTTCACCGGCAACGGCAACGCGCTGGGTAACGTCATCACCGGCGGGACGGGTAATGACAGCCTCAACGGCGGTGACGGCAACGACACATTGATGGGTGGTCTGGGCAATGACGTCCTTACTGGCGGTGCGGGTAATGACGCAATGGTCGGCGGAGTCGGCAACGATACCTTCCGCGTCGATTCCGCCGGGGACCTGGTGGTCGAGGTGACGGGTGAGGGTGCCGATTCGGTACAAACGACGCTGAACAGCTACACACTGGGTGCCAATGTCGAGCATCTGCTCTTCACCGGAACCGGCAACTTCACCGGTAACGGCAACGCGTTGAACAACGTCATGACCGGTGGAACGGGCAATGACAGCCTCGACGGCGCCGGCGGCAACGACACATTGATGGGTGGAGCCGGTAACGACGTCCTCACGGGTGGTGCGGGTAATGACGCAATGGTCGGCGGAGTCGGCAACGATACCTTCCGCGTCGATTCCGCCGGGGACCTGGTGGTCGAGGTGACGGGTGAGGGTGCCGATTCGGTACAAACGACGCTGAACAGCTACACACTGGGTGCCAATGTCGAGCATCTGCTCTTCACCGGAACCGGCAACTTCGTCGGCAACGGCAACGCGTTGAACAACATCATCACCGCCGGGGCCGGTAATGACAGCCTCAACGGTGGTGCTGGCAACGACACGCTGTTGGGTGGCAGCGGCAACGACGTCGTTGATGGCGCTGCAGGGGCTGACCGGATGGAAGGTGGAGTCGGCAACGATACCTTCCGCGTCGACTCAGCCGCGGACGCGGTGGTCGAGCTGGCGGGTAGCGGTGAGGACTCCGTACAGACGTCGCTGAACAGTTACACACTGGGCGCCGATGCCGAGCATCTGCTCTTCACCGGAGTCGGCAACTTCGTCGGCACCGGCAACGCGTCGAACAACGTCATGACCGCTGGGGTGGGTAATGACACCCTCAACGGTGCTGGCGGCAACGACACATTGTTGGGCGGCCTGGGCGACGACAACCTTGATGGTGGTGCGGGCAACGATAGTGTTGCGGGCGGTGCCGGCAACGACACGATGAATGCCGCCAGTGGCAACGATATCTTCGTGTTCGGCGCGGGCTTCGGCAATGACCGGATCCTCGGCTTCGATACCGACGCTGCGGGAGGGCAGGATCTGCTCAATATCGCCGCGCTCAACATCACGGCGGCGACCTTTGGCAGTAGTTTCAACGTCGTCGATCTCGGTGCGGATACGATGCTCAGCTTCGGAGCTGGCAACATCACCCTGGTAGGTGTGGGAGATCCAAACACCCTCTCGGCCACAGACTTCATTCTGGCCTCTTGAGGTCCTGATAAGGACTGTCGCAGGGAGCGTGAACCACGGAGGGGAGGGCAATGGATGCCCTCCCTTTCTCTTTTCACTCTCCGGGGTTTTGTCCGCAATACCATCCGTTATCGGGGGGCCAGCAGCGTACTGGAACTCATCAAACAGGTTGGAACCGAGCGGCGAAATCAAAAAACAATGGAAAAAAGGAAACCCTGCCTTGAACATTTCAGCCATCTGCGTCTTGAGCAGCCTATTGGTTTCGATCGCGGCTTTTGCTACTGGGGTGACTCCACTCTTCGACCTGGACTTCACCAGGTCCGCCACGGAAACGCTGAAAAAACTGAATATCGACGACGCTGGTATTATCGCCGTCTCAAGTCCTGCCGCGTTTACCTTCTGCCGAAAAGGATCGCCAACGCTATGGAAGTATCAGGTGTTGGATCTGGAGCAACTGGCGGCGAACCAGACTGGCCAAAAGCGCACTTCGACGGATGATCAGCGTATTACCGTTGAGGAAATCGACAGCGCCGCCTGCGAGCAGGATCACCTTGCGCTATTGGTCAAACCGGCTATTACGCGTGGACTGGTCCTTGGCCTGATCACCCTGTTTCTGTTGCTAGGCATCCGACACACCTACCGGGCAATCCAGTATTGCCGTTATGACCAGTCCGGGTTTTCGAAATCCGGATTGCAGCGGTTGAGCGAATCCCGGTTACCGCATCATTCAACGGTAATGGCGTTGACCGCGTGGGGTGTAGCCGCGGCCATGGCATTTGTTTACTTCGGGTTTTGGGCATGATCACTGATAGCCCAATGTTGCTGCTCATTTCGGTCAATAAGTTGTCATTTACGGTCATTGAG
>RCUJ01001465.1_pt1 | contig 12589 bp, 11 predicted proteins | sample 2166321 | NCBI WGS metagenome assembly RCUJ01 (sample SAMN09932808, study PRJNA488358) | compost metagenome | feature: garden; material: soil; isolation source: compost soil in an enriched community after 118 h of incubation | place: Germany: Experimental Botanical Garden Goettingen | collected... | reverse complement strand
CCAGTTTCGGGCCTTCGGTTTCCTGCACCGAGATGAAGTTCTCGATGGCCATGGTGTCCAGCACCTGGCCGCCGAAGCGCTCGGCGGCGACGCCGGTGCGGATGCCCTTGCGCGCGGCGTAGATGGCCGCCGCTGCGCCGGCCGGGCCACCGCCGACCACCAGCACGTCGAAGGCGGTCCTGGCGTTGAGCTTCTCGGCGTCACGGGCGCCGCTGCCGGTATCCAGCTTGGCGAGGATCTCGGCCTCGCCCATGCGGCCCTGGCCGAACAGTTCGCCGTTGAGGTAGATGCTCGGCACCGACATGATCTGGCGGCGCTCGACTTCTTCCTGGAACAGCGCGCCGTCGATGGCGACGTGGCGGACGTTGGGGTTGAGCACCGCCATCAGGTTCAGCGCCTGCACCACGTCCGGGCAGTTCTGGCAGGACTGCGAGAAATAGGTTTCGAAGTTGAACTCACCCTGCAGGCCCTTGATCTGTTCGATCAGCTCGGCCTCGAGCTTGGGTGGATGGCCGCCGACCTGCAGCAGGGCGAGCACCAGCGAGGTGAACTCGTGGCCCATCGGGATGCCGGCGAAACGCAGGCTGATGTTGCCGTTCGGGCGGTTGAGACTGAACGACGGCGTGCGGCTGTCGCTGCCGTCGGTCTTGAGGGTGATCTGGTTGCTGAGGCTGACGATGTCCTGCAGCAGGGCGAGCATTTCCTGGGATTTGGCGCCGTCATCCAGGGACGCGACGATCTCGAACGGCTGGGTGACCTTCTCGAGGTAGGCCTTCAACTGGGTTTTAAGATTGGCATCCAACATGGTGACGGTATCCCTTTCGCTAAATTCGGATATGAAAATGCCCGGGCGGATCGCACCCGGGCATTGGGGCCTGGCGAGAGCCGGGTGACAGCTCCCGCGAGGCGACAACCTGGAGAGGTTGCTTAGATCTTGCCGACCAGGTCCAGGGACGGGGTCAGGGTTTCGGCGCCTTCCTTCCACTTGGCCGGGCAAACCTGACCCGGGTGAGCGGCGGTGTACTGGGCGGCCTGCAGCTTGCGCAGGGTCTCGCTGACGTCACGGGCGATCTCGTTGGAGTGGATTTCCAGAGTCTTGATCACGCCTTCCGGGTTGATGATGAAGGTGCCACGCAGGGCCAGGCCTTCTTCCGGAATGTGCACGCCGAAGGCGTTGGTCAGCACGTGGGTCGGGTCGCCGATCAGCGGGAACTGGGCCTTGCCGACCGCCGGGGAGGTTTCGTGCCAGACCTTGTGGGAGAAGTGGGTGTCGGTGGTGACGATGTACACCTCGGCGCCGGCCTTCTGGAATTCGGCGTAGTTTTCGGCGGCGTCTTCGATTTCGGTCGGGCAGTTGAAGGTGAAGGCAGCCGGCATGAAGATCAGCACGGACCACTTGCCCTTCAGGTCGGCTTCGGTGACTTCGATGAACTTGCCGTTGTGGAAAGCGTTGACCTTGAACGGTTGAACCTGGGTGTTGATGAGGGACATTCGCTGACTCCTTCAGGGTTGAAAGCTGGTTGACGAAGAGAATCCTACTTGGCGTAGGTGGTTAGGCATAATTGATTGGTCGAATCGATTGGATTGCTTTTGCCTATGGCCTGCTTCGCCGCCATCCGTCCATTAGCCGGGCGGAAGCGCCTGGCTACTCTACATCAGACTTGGCCGTTGGGAACCTTTGCCGTACACTCCACTCGAACCTTGCAAGCAGAAGTACCCAGGGGCCGATCAGGATTCGACGCCGGTAACAAAACTTGAGGGGCATGCCGAGTTGGTAACAGATCTCGTAAATCCGCTGTTACAAACTTATAGTTGCCAACGACGACAACTACGCTCTAGCCGCCTAAGGGCCGCTAGCTGACCCTAGGGGATGCCTGTAAACCCGAAGATTTGGTCAGTCATATAGAACAGGATCGCCGCCAAGTTCGCTGCAGACGTAACGGCTAAAACTTATGCAGCTCGCTCCAAGCACCCTGCCACTCGGGTCGCGAGGAGTTAACTCAATAGAGATGGCTACGCATGTAGAACCGATAGCGGAGAGCTGGCGGACGGGGGTTCAAATCCCCCCGGCTCCACCAAAACCTGACACAAAGCCCCGAACTCCGGGGCTTTGTGCTGTCTGGGTCTGTCGTTTTCGGCCGGCGCGCTGCTGGTAGATCGCCTCCGCATGAGGTCCGCCGTTGCTCGGCATGCAGCCTGCCGCATCTTCCTGATGTGCAACCGCCGCGGCGCTTTCCTGCTGCCCTGGCGGGTTGCCGAACCATCGCGTTCCTTGAGTGGGCGTGGCTGCTTTGGCAGCGCTCTTCCCTGTGTGACCTCTCAGCCAAAGAACTTGCCCAGCATCCGCGCCACGAAGCCGCCTTCGAGGCTTCTCTTGACGTAATTGACGTAGTGCTTGTCGTCGCGCTTGATGTGGTTGGTCAGCCACAGGCCGATGTCGCTGCGCACTTCGCGGGCAAGACGGATCGGATCCTCGCCGCTGCCGAAGCGCACGCGATAGGAGTCGGCGCGTTCCTTGAAGCGCTCGTGCACCTCGTGATGTGCATCCAGCATCGGGTAGCCGGCCTTTTCCATCAGGCTTTCTTCGAAGGTGTTGTGGGAGATCGCATAGTCGATCAGTGACTTGATGACGTGCTCGATCTGCTCGACGGATTTGCGGGAGATGGCCTGATCGATCTCCTTCAGATACTCGAAGATGCGCTTGTGCTGTTCATCGATGATGTCGATGCCGGTTTCAAAGTCGGCAGTCCAGCTGATCGCAATTGCCATGGCTCTTCCTCGCTGAGTGCTTGAGTGTTACGGAGTGGGTCCGGTATCCATTGCAAAGCAAGTCTAATGCCACATTGTTTCTGTGGTTTTACCATGCCATTACTGCGCGGATTCGGGCGGGTGTTGCGCTGGCGATTGCCGGGTGGTGGGTAGGCTAGAGGTAGGTGTGCGCTTTTTTGGTGCGATCGTTGTGTTGCGCTACCAGGCCTGGCGGCGCTGACTGGAGGGCTGCGAGTGGCGGCGATGAGTGCCGGCGCACAGGCAGGATCGGGCTGGGCGACGGATACTTGTCAGGGTTGCTCCCTGCCATCCCTTTGCGAGAGTCGCCCCATGTCCAGTCTCGTTGCTCCGCCTGTTGCCCGCGCCGTCCGCTTCCTGCTGGGCGCTCTGTTGGTGCTGACCCTGAGTGCCTGTGCGGCACTCGGTGTCCGTGACCCTCTCAACATACAGGTGGTCGGCGTCGAGCCCTTGCCGGGCGAGGGCCTGGAAATGCGCTTCGCGGTGAAGCTGCGGGTGCAGAATCCCAATACGACGCCGATCGACTACGACGGCATTGCGCTGGAACTGAAGGTCAACGAGCGGTCGCTGGCTCGCGGGGTGAGTGCCCAGAGCGGCAGCGTGCCGCGCTTTGGCGAGACGGTGCTGGTGGTGCCGGTGAGCATCTCGGCGTTTGCCGCCGTGCGTCAGGCGCTGGGGCTGGCCGAGAACGCCCGGCTGGACAGCCTGCCCTACGTGCTGCGCGGCAAGCTCGGCGGCGGCCTGTTGGGCGGCCGTCGCTTCAGCGATGCGGGCACGCTCGATCTCTCCGCGGTGGGGAAGGCCCGTCGCTGAAGACGCCGGCTCAGCCGGCCAGGTCCCAGAGGCGGTCGTCCTTGAGGGTATGGGTAGGAATGTAGCGCGGCTCGCCACTGACCTCTTCCAGCTCGGTCAGCCCGGCGAGCTGGTTGACGATGCGATAGCGCTTGCCGGCGGTTTTGTCCTTGAGCGGATACAGCTCGGCAATCTGGGTGGCCAGTTCGGTGAGGGTGGACATGACACTGCTCCGTGAATCCATGGCAGCTATTTACCGTGTGCGAGTTACAGTCGTGCGAACGTGCGAGCAATAAGTGTGCCGTTTGTCGGCGGGTGCGTGCGGCAATGTCTTTCAGATCTTCTGTTGTTGCCTGGGTGTGGGGGAGGGCGCCGGCCAGTCGTGCAGCTGGGCGTCGATCATCTGCGGGGTGTCGTTCGGCAGCGAGGCGCGCGCTGATTGAGTGGGCGAGGCATTGCCATCGCGCGGCTATTTACAAACATGCTCGAATGTATATAAAACGGACGGTCTTGCTGCGTCAGTGCATCGGCGTTGCGCTATCCCCGTCCTGGAGTTCTGATGCCGTTACGTCTCTTGTTGATCCTTGGCGCCCTGACGGCGTTTGCGCCGCTGGCGATCGATTTCTACCTGCCGAGTTTTCCGGCGCTGGCGCAGGCCTTCGCCACCGACGTCGAGCACGTGCAGTACAGTCTGGCGGCCTATTTCATCGGGCTGGCCATTGGTCAGTTGCTCTACGGGCCGCTGGCCGACCGCTTCGGCCGGCGCCCGCCGCTGCTGTTCGGCGTGGCGCTGTTCACCCTGGCTTCGTTCGTCTGCGCGCTGGCGCCGAGCCTCGACTGGTTGATCGCTGCGCGTTTCGTCCAGGCCCTGGGAGGCTGTGCCGGCATGGTGGTGGCGCGTGCGGTGGTACGCGACCTGTGCAATCCGGTCAGCTCGGCGAAGGTGTTCTCCCAACTGATGCTGGTGATGGGATTGGCGCCGATTCTTGCGCCGGCCGCGGGCGGGGCGTTGCTGGCGCTGTCCGGCTGGCAGGCGATCTTCGTCTGTCTGGGGTTGTTTGCGGCGCTCTGTCTGCTGCTGGTGGTGCTCTGGCTGCCGGAGACGCGACCGCAGGATGCGCCGCCGGCCCCGTTGGCTGGGGCGCTCGGTCAGTATCGGCGGCTGCTGGCCGATCGGGCGTTCATCGGCCATGCGCTGACCGGCGGTCTGGCGATGGCGGCGATGTTCGCCTATATCGCCGGCTCGCCGTTCGTGTTCATCGACCTCTACGGGGTGCCGGCGCAGCAGTACGGCTGGCTGTTCGGCAGCAATGCCGCCGGTTTCGTGCTGGTTGCCCAGTTCAATTCGCGCCTGCTGCGGCGGCGCGGACCGGGGTTCTGGGTGCCGCGCGGGGTGGCGTTCTACCTGCTCTGTGCGCTGGCGCTGTTCGGTGTGGCGCTGTGGCAGCCGGCGGCGCTGTGGTCGCTGCTGGTGCCGCTGTTCTGCTGCATCGCCACCCTCGGCATGGTGCTGCCGAATGCCTCGGCCTGCGCGATGGCCGGGCAGGGTGCGCACGCCGGCAGTGCCTCGGCGCTGCTCGGCAGCCTGCAGTTCGCCATTGCCGCGCTGGCCGCGTCGCTGGTCGGTGTGCTGCACGATGGCACGGCGCGGCCGATGGCGCTGGTGATGCTGGTGTGTGCCAGTGGTGCGCTGCTGGTGGCCTGGCGCACGGCGCAGTACCGGCCGGATATCGCCAATCCCGGGGTGGTGGAGGAGGGGGCGGTGTAGCCGAGAGTAGCGGGCGCGTCCCGGATGCCGGGTGCGCCGACCGCTTGTCTGGGGTCGGCAAGCACTTTCCTGCAGGCAACAAAAAACCGGCCGCAGCCGGTTTCTTGTCGGAACAGAAGCTTAAGCCTGAGCGAGGGCCTTGATGTGGCCGTTCAGGCGGCTCTTGTGACGAGCAGCTTTGTTCTTGTGGATGATGCCTTTGTCAGCCAGGCGGTCGATCACCGGTACAGCAGCGGTGTAGGCGACTTGAGCCTTGGCCAGGTCTTTGGCGTCGATAGCCTTGACCACGTTCTTGATGTAGGTACGCACCATCGAGCGCAGGCTGGCGTTGTGGCTGCGGCGCTTCTCAGCCTGTCTGGCGCGTTTTTTGGCGGAGGGGGAGTTTGCCACCGTCGAGCTCCTCGAATACTGGGGGATACCAAATAATAAGGCCGCGAATCATGCCGATGCCTGACTCCATTGTCAAGCGCCAAAGGCGGCCGTCGATTGCTGGTCGGACGGGCTAGCCCTAGCTTAAACTCGCCGACCTTTGCAGGGTGGGGATTAAAGCATGTCCGGTGAGTCGGCCAAAAGCGGTCTGTTGCGTTCCAGTGCCGTTGTCAGTGTGATGACCCTGCTCTCGCGGGTGCTCGGCATGGTCCGCGACATGGTGGTGGCGGCCTATTTCGGCTCCAGTCCGGCGGCCGATGCATTCTTCATCGCCTTCAAGATTCCCAACTTCATGCGCCGCCTGTTCGCCGAGGGCGCCTTCGCCCAGGCCTTCGTGCCGGTGCTCTCCGAGTACCGCGCGCAGCGCAGCCTGGCCGAGGTCAAGCAACTGGTCGACCGGGTCGCCGGCACCCTGGGGCTGACCCTCACCGCGATCACCGCGCTGGGGGTGGTGGCCTCGCCCTACCTGATCATGCTGTTCGCGCCGGGTTTTCGCGGCGACCCGGAAAAGCTCGCCCTGGCCGGCGACCTGCTGCGCATCACGTTCCCCTACCTGCTGCTGATCTCGCTGACCGCCTTCTGCGGCGGCATCCTCAACAGCTACGGGCGCTTCGCCGTGCCGGCCTTCACCCCGGTGCTGCTGAATATCTGCATGATCGGCTCGGCGGTGCTGCTCACCCCGTACTTCGACCAGCCGATCATGGCGCTGGCCTGGGGCGTGTTCATCGCCGGCCTGGCCCAGTTGCTGTTCCAGCTGCCGTTCCTCGTGCGCATACAGCTGCTGCCGATTCCGCGCCCGAACCGCAAGGACGAGGGCGTGAAGCGGATCATGACCCTGATGCTGCCGGCGCTGTTCGGCGTGTCGGTCAGCCAGATCAACCTGCTGCTGGATACCGTGCTGGCCTCCTTCCTGCAGACCGGCAGCGTGTCCTGGCTGTACTACGCCGACCGCCTGTCGGAGCTGCCGTTGGGAGCCTTCGGCATCGCCATCGGCACGGTGATCCTGCCCAGCCTGTCGCGCCTGCATGCCAGTGGCGATCCCAAGGCCTTCTCGGCGACCATCGACTGGGCGCTGCGCATGGTGCTGCTGGTCGGCGTGCCGGCGGCGCTGGCCCTGGCGATCCTCTCCGAACCGCTGATCGCCAGCCTGTTCCACTACGGCAAGATGACCGAGAACGACGTGGTGCAGGCGGCCAATGCGCTGGAAGCCTATTCGCTGGGCGTGCTGACCTTCATGCTGATCAAGGTGCTGGCGCCGGCGTTCTTCGCCCGCCAGGACCTGAAGACCCCGGTGCGCATCGCCGTGCAGTGCATGGTGGCCAACATGGCCTTCAACCTGATCCTGATCTGGCCGCTGCAACATGTCGGTCTGGCGCTGGCCACCTCGCTGTCGTCGATGCTCAACACCGGCCTGCTGCTCTGGGGGCTGTACAAGATCGGCGTCTATCGCCCGGCGCCGGGCTGGTGGCTGTTCGGCCTGCGCCTGCTGGCCGGCTGTGCGGCCATGGTGGCGCTGGTCTGGTGGCTGAATGCCCCGGCCGCCGAGTGGTTTGCCTGGGGCTGGCAGCGCCGCGCCGGGGAGCTGAGCCTGCTGGTCGGCGGCGGCATCGCCGTCTACGTCGCGGCGATGGTGTCGCTGGGCCTGCGCCTGCGTCACCTGCGTCATTGAGCGGGGAAACAGGGCCTACGCCTGACGTCCGCGCATGGGTATAATCGACCACTTTGTGAACAAGATGCGCCCTATGCAACTGGTCCGAGGTCTCCATAATCTGCGCTGCTGCCAGCGGCGCTGCGTTGCCACCATCGGCAACTTCGACGGCGTGCACCTTGGCCACCAGGGCGTCCTGGCGCGCCTGCGCGAGCGCGCAGCAGAGGCCGGTTTGCCCAGCTGCGTGGTGATCTTCGAGCCGCAGCCGCGCGAATTCTTCGCGCCGGACAAAGCGCCGCCGCGCATCAGCAGCCTGCGCGAGAAGCTCGAGCTGCTGCGCGAGGCCGGTGTCGACCAGGTGCTGTGCCTGACCTTCAATCGACGTCTGCGCGAGCTGTCCGCCAATCAGTTCGTCCACCAGATCCTGGTCGAGGGCCTCGGCGTCCAGCATCTGGAAGTCGGCGACGACTTCCGCTTCGGCTGCGACCGTGCCGGCGACTTCGACCTGCTGGTCGAGGCGGGTGCGCGCGAAGGCTTCACCGTCGAGTCGGCCAGCACCATCGAGCTGGACGGCGAGCGGATCAGCAGCACGCGGGTGCGCGAGGTGCTGGCTGCCGGCGATTTCGCCATGGCCGAACGCCTGCTCGGCCGCCCCTACTGCATCAGTGGCCGGGTGCTGCATGGCCAGAAGCTCGGTCGCCAGCTGGGTGCGCCGACCGCCAATCTACGCCTCAACCGGCTGCGCGCCGCGCTCAATGGCGTCTACCTGGTCAGCACCGTGGTGGATGGCCAGCGCTGGCCCGGCGTGGCCAACATCGGCACGCGGCCGAGCGTGGCGGGCGACGGCCGCGCCCATCTCGAGGTGCATTTGCTGGATTTTGCCGGTGACCTCTACGGTCGCCGCCTGGTGGTGCAGTTCCACCAAAAGCTGCGCGACGAGCAGCGTTTCGCCTCCCTGGAGGCACTGAAGTCGGCGATCGACGCGGACATCGCCGCCGCCCGTGCCCACTGGCAGGGTCAACCGTTAGAGAACCTGAAATGACCGACTACAAAGCGACCCTGAACCTGCCGGACACGGCATTCCCGATGAAGGCCGGGCTGCCGCAGCGCGAGCCGGAAATGCTCAAGCACTGGGACAGCATCGATCTGTACGGCAAGCTGCGCGCGCTGGGCGCCACGCGGCCGAAGTTCGTCCTCCACGACGGCCCGCCCTACGCCAACGGCAACATCCACATCGGCCACGCGGTCAACAAGGTTCTCAAGGACATCATCGTCCGCTCCAAGACCCTCGCCGGCTACGACGCCCCCTACGTGCCGGGCTGGGACTGCCACGGCCTGCCGATCGAGCACAAGGTCGAGGTCACCCACGGCAAGAACCTGCCGGCGGACAAGACTCGCGAGCTGTGCCGCAGCTATGCCGCCGAGCAGATCGAGGGCCAGAAGGCCGACTTCATCCGCCTCGGCGTGCTCGGCGACTGGGGCAACCCGTACAAGACCATGAACTTCGCCAACGAGGCCGGCGAGATCCGCGCCCTGGCCGAGATGGTCAAGGGCGGCTTCGTGTTCAAGGGCCTCAAGCCGGTCAACTGGTGCTTCGACTGCGGCTCGGCGCTGGCCGAGGCCGAGGTCGAGTACCAGGACAAGAAGTCTGACGCCATCGACGTGGCTTTCGCCATCGAGGACGCCGCCCAGCTGGCCGAGGCCTTCGGCCTGTCCAGCCTGGAGAAGACCGCCTACGCGGTGATCTGGACCACCACGCCGTGGACCATCCCGGCCAACCAGGCGCTCAACGTCCATCCCGAATTCGAGTACGCGCTGGTCGACGTCGGCGACAAGCTGCTGCTGCTGGCCGCCGAACTGGTCGAATCCTGCCTGGCCCGCTACGGCCTGGAGGGCGAGGCGATCGCCAGCACCCAGGGCGCGGCGCTGGAAAACATCCGTTTCCGTCATCCGTTCTACGAGCGTTTCTCCCCCGTCTACTTGGCCGAGTACGTCGAGCTGGGCGCCGGTACCGGCATCGTCCACTCGGCGCCGGCCTACGGCGAGGACGACTTCCGCTCCTGCAAGCAGTACGGCATGAGCAACGACGACATCCTCAACCCGGTGCAGAGCAACGGCGTCTACGTCAAGGACCTGCCGTTCTTCGGTGGCCAGTTCATCTGGAAGGCCAACCCGCAGATCGTCGCCAAGCTGCAGGAAGTCGGCGCGCTGCTCAAGCACGAGGGCATCAGCCACAGCTACATGCACTGCTGGCGGCACAAGACCCCGCTGATCTACCGCGCCACCGCGCAGTGGTTCGTCGGCATGGACAAGCAGCCCGAGCAGGGCGCCACCCTGCGCGAGCGCGCGCTGGACGCCATCGAGCAGACCGAGTTCTACCCGGGCTGGGGCAAGCCGCGCCTGCACGCGATGATCGCCAACCGTCCCGACTGGTGCATCTCGCGCCAGCGCAACTGGGGCGTGCCGATCCCGTTCTTCCTGCACAAGGAAAGCGGCGAGCTGCACCCGCGCACCGTCGAGCTGATGGAGCAGGTCGCCCTGCGCGTCGAGCAGCAAGGCATCGAGGCCTGGTTCAAGCTGGACGCCGCCGAGCTGCTCGGTGACGAGGCCGCCCAGTACGACAAGATCAGCGACACCCTCGACGTCTGGTTCGACTCCGGTACCACCCACTGGCACGTGATGCGCGGCTCGCACCCGATGGGCCACGACCAGGGCCCGCGCGCCGACCTGTACCTGGAAGGCTCCGACCAGCACCGCGGCTGGTTCCACTCCTCCCTGCTGACCGGCGCGGCCATCGACGGCCACGCGCCGTACCGCGGCCTGCTGACCCACGGCTTCGTGGTCGACGAGAACGGCCGCAAGATGTCCAAGTCGCTGGGCAACGTCATCGCCCCGCAGGAAGTCACCGACAGCATGGGCGCCGACATCCTGCGCCTGTGGGTCTCGGCCACCGACTACTCCGGCGAGATGGCGGTGTCCAACCAGATCCTCCAGCGCAGTGCCGATGCCTACCGGCGCATCCGCAACACCATGCGCTTCCTGCTCTCCAACCTCAGCGGCTTCAACCCGGCCACCGACCTGCTCGAACCGCAGCAGATGCTGGCGCTGGACCGCTGGGCGGTGGACGCCGCCGCGCGCCTGCAGGCCGAGCTGACCGAGGCCTACGACCAGTACCGCTTCTGGAACGTCTACCAGAAGGTGCACAACTTCTGCGTGCAGGAGCTGGGCGGCTTCTACCTCGACATCATCAAGGACCGCCAGTACACCACCGCCGCCGACAGCCAGGCGCGCCGCTCCTGCCAGACCGCGCTGTTCCACATCGCCGAGGCGCTGGTGCGCTGGATCGCGCCGATCCTCGCCTTCACCGCCGAGGAAATCTGGCAGTACCTGCCGGGCGAGCGCAGCGAGTCGGTATTCCTCACCACCTGGTACGACGGCCTGTTCGAGCTGGACGCCGACGCCGAGCTGGGCCGCGAGTTCTGGGCCGAGGCGATGGCGGTCAAGGTCGCGGTCAACAAGGAACTGGAAAACCAGCGCAACGCCAAGACCATCGGCGGCGGCCTGCAGGCCGAAGTCACTCTGTACGCCGAGGAGGCGCTGGCCGCCCAGCTGGCCAAGCTCGGCGACGAGCTGCGCTTCGTGCTGATCACCTCCTACGCCAGCCTGGCGCCGCTGGCCGACGCCCCGGCCGAGGCGGTGGACAGCGAACTGCCGGGCCTCAAGCTGCGCGTGGTCAAGTCGGCGCACGGCAAGTGCGTGCGCTGCTGGCACTTCCGCGCGGACGTCGGCCAGCACGCCGAGCATCCGGAAATCTGCGGCCGCTGCATCGACAACGTGCACGGTGCCGGCGAGGTGCGCGAGCATGCCTGATGCGGGGCGCTCCAGTGCCTTGCCCTGGCTGTGGTTGAGCGCGATCGTCTTCGTGCTCGACCAGATCAGCAAGCTGTACTTCGACAGCAGCCTGCAGATGTACCAGCAGATCGTGGTCATTCCCGACTACTTCAGCTGGACCCTGGCCTACAACACCGGCGCCGCCTTCAGCTTCCTCGCCGACCACGGCGGCTGGCAGCGCTGGCTGTTCGCCCTGATCGCCGTAGGCGTCAGCGCCGTGCTGGTGGTCTGGCTCAAGCGCCTGCCGCGCGAAGGCCAGGGCTGGCTGGCCATGGGCCTGGCGCTGGTGCTGGGCGGTGCGCTGGGCAACCTGTTCGACCGCGTGGCCTACGGCCACGTGATCGACTTCATTCTGGTCCACTGGCAGCAGCGCTGGTACTTCCCGGCCTTCAATGTCGCCGACTGCGCCATCAGCGTCGGCGCCGTGCTGCTGGCCCTGGACATGTTCAAATCCGACAAAAGCGGAGACCGCAATGACTGAACAGCGTATCGGCCCCGAGCGCCAGGTAACCCTGCACTTCGCCATCAAGCTCGAGTCGGGCGACGTGGTCGACAGCACCTTCGACAAGCGTCCGGCGACCTTCAAGGTCGGCGACGGCAACCTGCTGCCCGGCTTCGAGCAGGCGCTCTACGGCCTCAAGGCCGGCGACAAGCGCAGCATCGCCATCGAGCCGGAACACGGCTTCGGCCAGCCCAACCCGCAGAACGTGCAGGTCATGCCGCGCAGCCAGTTCGAGGGCATGGAGCTGTCCGAAGGCCTGATGGTGATCTTCAACGACGCCGCCAAGGCCGAGCTGCCGGGCGTGGTCAAGCAGTTCGATGCCGAGCAGGTCACCATCGACTTCAACCACCCGCTGGCCGGCAAGCGCCTGACCTTCGACGTGGAAATCGTCGACGTGCAGCCGGTCTGACGATGCGCTTGCTGTAGGAGCGAATTCATTCGCGACCTGTGCTGGTCGCAGATGAATCTGCTCCTGCAAGTGGTGCCCCTCCGAATCCCCGCGTGCCGAGACTCTCCATGCAAATCACCCTCGCCAACCCCCGTGGCTTCTGCGCCGGCGTCGACCGCGCCATCGAGATCGTCAACCGCGCCCTCGAGGTATTCGGCCCGCCGATCTACGTGCGCCATGAAGTGGTGCACAACAAGTTCGTGGTCGAGGATCTGCGCGCCCGCGGCGCCATCTTCGTCGAGGAGCTGGACCAGGTGCCGGACGACGTCATCGTCATCTTCAGCGCCCACGGTGTCTCCCAGGCGGTGCGCGACGAGGCCGCGC
>RCUJ01001462.1_pt1 | contig 12607 bp, 12 predicted proteins | sample 2166321 | NCBI WGS metagenome assembly RCUJ01 (sample SAMN09932808, study PRJNA488358) | compost metagenome | feature: garden; material: soil; isolation source: compost soil in an enriched community after 118 h of incubation | place: Germany: Experimental Botanical Garden Goettingen | collected... | reverse complement strand
TGATCAACGAGCGCTTCGCCCGCTACACCCGCATCAGCATGTTCAACCTGCTGCGGCGTTCGGCGGATGTGGCGGTGGGCGGTGTGCAGGTGATGAAGTTCGGCGAGTACGTGCATTCGCTGTACGTGCCGACCAGCCTCAATCTGGTCAAGATGAAGCCGCTGCGTGGCACCGGACTGTTCATCCTGGATGCCAAGCTGGTGTTCAAGCTGGTCGACAACTTTTTCGGTGGCGACGGTCGTCACGCCAAGATCGAAGGCCGTGAATTCACCCCCACCGAACTGCGCGTCGTGCGCATGGTGCTCGATCAGGCGTTCATCGACCTCAAGGAAGCCTGGAACGCGGTGCTGGACATCAACTTCGAGTACGTCAACTCGGAAGTCAATCCGGCCCTGGCCAACATCGTCAGCCCCAGCGAAGTGATAGTGGTGTCGACCTTTCATATCGAGCTGGACGGCGGTGGCGGCGACCTGCACATCACCATGCCCTATTCGATGATCGAACCGATCCGCGAGATGCTCGATGCCGGTTTCCAGTCCGACGTCGACGATCAGGACGAGCGCTGGATCAAGTCCCTGCGCGAAGACATCCTCGACGTCAGCGTGCCGCTCGGCGCCACTGTGGCCAAGCGCCAGCTGAAACTACGCGACATCCTCCATATGCAGCCCGGCGATGTGATTCCGGTGGACATACCCGAGAACGTAATCATGCGTGCCAATGGCGTACCGGCCTTCAAGGTCAAGCTCGGCGCGCACAAGGGCAACCTGGCGCTGCAAGTGCTGGAACCCATCGACCGCCAGCGCTGACGGCTGTCATTGCACAGCGCAACGCTCGCCCAATCCCTTACCAGCCAGCCGAGGACAGACGATGGCAGACGACAATGAACACACCTCTCCCGAGGAGCAGGCGCTGGCCGACGAGTGGGCTGCGGCCCTGTCCGAATCCGGCGACAGCGCCAATCAGGATGATATCGATGCCATGCTCGCCGTCGGCGGGATGGCTGCGCCGGCTGCGCCACGCGCGCCCATGGAGGAGTTCGGCAGCGGGCCCAGGGGCAATCTGCCGGTCAGCCTGGAAGGGCCGAATCTCGATGTGATCCTCGATATTCCGGTGTCGATCTCCATGGAAGTCGGCAACACCGATATCACCATCCGCAACCTGCTGCAGCTCAACCAGGGCTCGGTGATCGAACTCGACCGTCTCGCCGGCGAGCCGCTCGATGTGCTGGTCAACGGCACCCTGATCGCCCACGGCGAAGTGGTGGTGGTCAACGAGAAGTTCGGCATCCGCCTGACCGACGTGATCAGTCCCAGCGAGCGGATCAAGAAACTACGTTAATGCACAGACTTTTCGGCGTCACCCTGCTCCTGCCGTTCACCGCCCTGGCCGCCGAGCCGGCCGCGCAAGCGGTCACGCCCATGGCCGGCAGCGGCATGGCCGGGCAGTTGCTGCAACTGCTGCTCGGCCTGCTGCTGGTGATCGGCCTGATTTTCCTGCTCGCCTGGTTGATGCGCCGCGTGCAGCAACTAGGTCCGCGCGGCGGCCAGGTGATCAAGATAGTCGCCAGCCAGGCCCTGGGGCCGCGCGATCGGCTGGTGCTGGTGCAGGTCGGCGGCGAGCAGTTGCTCCTCGGCTTGACGCCGGGACGCATCGCCCCCTTGCATGTGCTGAAAGAGCCGGTGCACCTGCCCGATGGCGAACCGGCCTCGGCCGAGTTCGCCCAGCGCCTGATGGAGCTGCTCGGCAAGGGTCAGCTGGGCAAGGATCAGAAGGACAAGTCTTGATGAGTGCGTTGCGCCCGCTGCTGATTCTGCTGTGCACCCTGCTCGCGCCCATGGTCTTGGCCGGCGGGGCGTTTGCCGCCGACAATCCGTTGTCGATCCCGGCGATCACCCTGAGCACCGACGCCGAAGGCCAGCAGGAGTACTCGGTCAGCCTGCAGATCCTGTTGATCATGACGGCGCTGAGTTTCATTCCGGCCTTCGTCATGCTGATGACCAGTTTCACCCGGATCATCATCGTCTTCTCCATCCTGCGTCAGGCCCTGGGTTTGCAGCAGACGCCGTCCAACCAGATCCTGGTCGGCCTGGCGCTGTTTCTCACCCTGTTCATCATGGCGCCGGTGTTCGAGCAGATAAACAAGGATGCCTTGCAGCCTTATCTCAACGAGCAATTGCCGGCTCAGGAGGCGCTTGCCAAGGCCGAGGTGCCGCTGAAGAACTTCATGCTGGCGCAGACCCGCGAAAGCGATCTGGAGCTGTTCATGCGCCTGTCCAAGCGTAACGACATCGCCAGCCCGGAAGAGGCGCCGCTGGTGATCCTGGTGCCGGCATTCGTGACTTCCGAGCTGAAGACGGCGTTCCAGATCGGCTTCATGATCTTCATCCCGTTCCTGGTGATCGATCTGGTGGTGGCCAGTATCCTCATGGCCATGGGCATGATGATGCTCTCGCCGCTGATCATTTCCCTGCCGTTCAAGATCATGCTGTTCGTCCTCATCGATGGCTGGGCGCTGATCATGGGCACCCTCGCCGCCAGCTTCGGAGGAACCTGAGCATGACCCCCGAGGTAGCCGTCGACCTGTTCCGCGAGGCGCTGTGGCTGACCGCGACCATAGTCGCGATCATAGTCGTGCCCAGCCTGCTGGTCGGCTTGCTGGTCGCCATGTTCCAGGCCGCCACCCAGATCAACGAACAGACCCTGAGCTTTCTGCCGCGCCTGCTGGTGATCCTGGTCACCCTGATCGTCGCCGGACCCTGGCTGGCCCAGCGCATGATCGAGTACACGCAGAATCTGATCATGAACATCCCCCTGTTGATCGGCTGACATGCTGGAACTGAGCGATGCGCAGATCGGCGGCTGGGTGGGCTCCTTCCTCCTGCCGCTGTTTCGTATCGCCGCGCTGTTGATGGTGATGCCGATCATCGGCACCCAGCTGGTGCCGATGCGCGTGCGCCTGTATCTGGCGCTGGCGATCTGTCTGGTGTTGCTGCCCAACCTGCCGCCGATGCCGCAGGTCGATGCGCTGAGCCTGCCGACCTTTATCCTGATCGCCCAGGAAGTGCTGATCGGGGTGATGCTGGGCTTTATCCTGCAGCTGTTCTTCCATGCCTTCGTCATCGCCGGGCAGATAGTGGCGACGCAGATGGGCCTGGGCTTTGCCTCCATGGTCGATCCGGCCAACGGCATCTCGGTGGCGGTGATCGGGCAGTTCCTGCTGATGCTGGTGACCCTGCTGTTTCTCGCCATGAACGGCCATCTGGTGGTCTTCGAGGTGCTGGCCGAGAGTTTCGTCACCCTGCCGGTTGGCGGCGGCTTTCTGGTCGAGCACTACTGGCAGCTGGCCAATAAACTGGGCTGGGTCATAGGTGCGGCGCTGATTCTGGTGTTGCCGGCGATCACCGCGCTGCTGGTGGTCAACCTGGCCTTCGGGGTGATGACCCGCGCCGCGCCGCAGCTGAATATTTTCTCTATCGGCTTTCCGCTGACCCTGGTCATCGGCTTGGTGATCTTCTGGATTGGCATGGCCGATATTCTCGCGCAGTACCAGGTGTTCGCCAGCGAAGCCCTGCAACTGCTGCGCGAAATGGCGCGGGCGGGTTGAGGGTCTGCTGACGTTTCGCTGCGGCCGCGACGGAGGCCCGTTTGGTGCAGAACAAGGCAGGAGGAGTGAAGTTTGGTGGTTCCAAATGAACGACGAGTAACGCAGTGCTGCACCAAACGGGCCCCGTCCCTTCGGGTTGCGCGGCAAATTGTGCCAGGCGGCGTTGCGGGACTTGGCAAGGGAATAACCATTCCCTGCGTCCCGCACCTTGCCTGGCGCAATTTGGCGCAGCAACGCGGCTCGCAGCGAAACGTCAGCAGACCCTAACCATGGCCGAATCGGAAAGCGGTGCCGATAAAAGCGAGGAACCCACGGAGAAACGCCTGCGCGAATCCCGTGAGAAGGGCCAGATCGCCCGCTCCCGCGAGCTCAATACCCTGGCGATCATGCTGGCCGGCACCGGCGGCCTGCTGGCCTTCGGCGGCAGCCTGGGCAACTCCTTGCTGTCGATCATGAGCGGCAACTTCTCGCTGTCGCGCGAGGTGATCATGGACGAGCGCTCCATGGTGATCTGGCTGCTGGCCTCCGGCAAGGTCGCCGTGGACGCCGTGCTGCCCTTGTTTCTGGCCTTGCTGATCGCCTCCATCGTCGGCCCGATTGCCCTGGGCGGCTGGCTGTTCTCGGCCAAGGCGATGGCGCCGAAGATGAGCCGGATGAATCCGTTGGCGGGGCTCAAGCGGATGTTCTCGACCAAGGCACTGGTCGAGTTGCTCAAGGCGCTGGCCAAGTTCATCCTGGTGCTTGCCGTGGCGCTGGCGGTGCTGGCGGCCGACGTCGACGACCTGCTGGCGATGGCCCATGAGCCGCTGCAGATGGCGATCCTGCATGCCGCCCAGTTGGTCGGTTGGAGCGCCCTGTGGATGGCTTGCGGGCTGGTGCTGATTGCGGCGGTGGATGTGCCGTTCCAGCTCTGGGACAACAAGCAGAAGCTGATGATGACCAAGCAGGAAGTGCGCGACGAATACAAGGACAGCGAGGGCAAGCCCGAGGTCAAGCAACGCATCCGCCAGCTGCAGCGCGAGATGGCCGAGCGACGCATGATGCAGGCCGTGCCCGAGGCAGACGTGGTGATCACCAACCCGACCCACTTCGCCGTGGCCCTGAAATACGACCCGAGCAAAGGCAATGCGCCGGTATTGCTGGCCAAGGGCGGCGATTTCACCGCCTTGAAGATTCGCGAGATCGCCCAGGAGCACAAGGTCATGCTGCTGGAATCTCCGGCCCTGGCGCGGGCGGTGTTCTATTCCACCGAGCTGGACCAGGAAATCCCCGCCGGCCTGTACCTGGCCGTGGCCCAGGTGCTGGCCTACGTCTACCAGATCCGCCAGTACCAGGCCGGCAAGGGCAAGCGCCCGGCGCCGCTGCCGGACCTGCCAATTCCGCCGGATCTACGTCGCGATCTGTAGGGTGAGGCTGGGACAGTTCGTAGGATGGGGCGGGCCGCGTAGGGTTGAGCGCAGCGATACCCATCGAGCGATTCTTGCCCGCGGACTAATCCCCAGCCCAGGCAAAGTTGGACAGCTTCTTGCAGACCCCTTGGCAAAGGCGCGATTAGCGTCAAAAGATTGAATTGGCTGGGGTAGGGATGTGGCAGTAGATCGCTCACAAATGGTCGGCAACGTGCGCAGCAACCTGTCCGGGTTGCGCGAGGGCAATCTGGGCATTCCCTTGATGCTGCTGGTCATGCTCGGCATGGTCATGCTGCCGATTCCGCCGTTCCTGCTCGACGTGCTGTTCACCTTCAGCATCGCCCTGTCGATCGTGGTGCTGCTGGTCGGCATCTATGCCTTGCGCCCACTGGATTTCGCGGTGTTCCCGACCATTCTGCTGGGGGCGACCTTGCTGCGTCTGGCGCTGAACGTCGCCTCCACCCGCGTGGTGCTGCTCAACGGCCATGACGGCCATGGTGCGGCGGGACAGGTGATCCAGGCCTTCGGCGAGGTGGTGATCGGCGGCAACTACGTGGTCGGTATCGTGGTGTTCGCCATCCTCATGATCATCAACTTCGTGGTGGTGACCAAGGGCGCCGGGCGGATTTCCGAGGTCAGCGCACGCTTTACCCTGGACGCCATGCCCGGCAAGCAGATGGCCATCGACGCCGACCTGAACGCCGGCCTGATCGACCAGGCGGAAGCCAAGAAGCGCCGCTCGGAAGTTTCCCAGGAGGCCGACTTCTACGGCTCGATGGACGGTGCCAGCAAGTTCGTCCGCGGCGACGCCGTCGCCGGTCTGCTGATCCTGTTCATCAACCTGATCGGCGGCATCGCCATTGGCATCTTCCAGCACGACCTGAGCTTCGCCGACGCCGGCAAGGTCTACACCCTGCTGACCATCGGCGACGGCCTGGTCGCACAGATCCCCTCGCTGCTGCTGTCCACCGCGGCGGCGATCATGGTCACCCGGGTCTCCAGCTCGGAAGACATGGGCGCCCAGGTCAACCGGCAGATGTTCGCCTCGCCGCGTGCCCTGGCCGTGTCGGCGGCGATCATGATCGCCATGGGCCTGGTACCGGGCATGCCGCATTTTTCCTTTATCAGCCTCGGCCTGGTCGCTGCCGGCGGCGCCTACTGGATCGCCAACAAGCAGCGCAAGGTCAAGGAAGAGGAAGTGCATGAGGTGCAGCGCCAGCAGGAACTGCTGCCGGCCCAGCGCGCCCAGGAGGTCAAGGAGCTCGGCTGGGACGACGTCATGCCGGTGGACATGGTCGGCCTGGAGGTCGGCTACCGGCTGATCCCGCTGGTCGACCGCAACCAGGGTGGCCAGTTGCTCGCGCGGATCAAGGGGGTGCGCAAGAAGCTCTCCCAGGAGATGGGCTTTCTCATGCCCTCGGTGCATATCCGCGACAACCTTGATTTGCAGCCCAGCGCCTACCGCCTGACCCTGATGGGGGTCAGTGTGGCCGAGGCCGAGGTCTACCCGGACCGCGAGCTGGCGATCAATCCGGGCCAGGTATTCGGCAGCCTCAACGGGGTCGCCGCCAAGGATCCGGCGTTCGGCCTGGAGGCGGTCTGGATCGATCCGGGCCAGCGCGATCAGGCGCAATCGCTGGGCTACACCGTGGTCGATGCCAGCACCGTGGTCGCCACCCACCTCAATCAGGTCTTGCACAAGCACGCGCATGAGTTGCTGGGGCACGAAGAGGTGCAGCAGCTCATGCAGTTGCTGGCCAAGAGCTCGCCGAAGCTGGCCGAGGAGCTGGTGCCGGGCCTGGTGTCGCTGTCGACCCTGCTCAAGGTGCTGCAGGCGTTGCTGCAGGAACAGGTGCCGGTGCGCGACATCCGCACCATCGCCGAAGCCATCGCCAACGTGGCGCCGAAGAGTCAAGATCCCGCCGCGATGGTCGCGGCAGTACGGGTCGCCCTGGCCCGCGCCATCGTGCAAAGCATCGTGGGACTAGAGCTGGAGCTGCCTGTGATCACCCTTGAACCGAGGTTGGAACAGATATTGCTAAACAGTCTACAGAAGGCCGGTCAAGGCTCCGAGGAGGGCATCCTCCTGGAACCGGGCATGGCCGAGAAGCTGCAGCGTTCCCTGGTGGAAGCGGCGCAGCGCCAGGAAATGCTCGGCAAACCGGTGATCCTGCTGGTGGCCGGACCGGTTCGGGCGATGCTCTCGCGCTTTGCACGCTTGGCGGTACCGAGTGTGCATGTGCTGGCCTACCAGGAAATCCCGGACAACAAGCAGGTCACCATCGTCGCAACGGTGGGGCAGAATTAACCGAGGTAACAGGCCATGCAGGTCAAACGCTTTTTCGCTGCCGATATGCGCCAAGCCATGAAGCTGGTCCGCGACGAGCTGGGCGCGGACGCCTCGATCATCGGCAACCGCCGGGTGGCCGGCGGTGTCGAGCTGACTGCCGCACTGGACTACCAGATTCCCGCCGCCCCCGCCCGCCAGCCGAACCCGGCGCTGGAAGCCGAGTTGCGCCAGACCCAGGCGCGTATCGCCTCGGCTCAGGCCGAACTGGTGACCCGTACGCAGGCCGACGCCAGCAAGGATCGCCAGCTGTTCGCCGAACAGCCGCCGGCGCCGCTCGACCGCCTGGATAGCGCGCTGCACATGGCCGCGCCGGCGCCCATGACGGCCAGCGACCAGGGTGCGCTGGAGGCCATGCGCTCCGAGCTGCACGGCTTGCGCGAGCTGCTCGAAGGCCAGTTGGGCTGCATGGCCTGGGGGCAGATGCAGGCGCGCCGGCCGCAACAGGCCAATCTCTGGCGGCGCCTGCAGCGCATGGGCCTGCCCGCCGAGTTGTCGCGGGTGTTGCTCGAGCGCGTGGCGACTGTCGCCGAGCCGCGCCAGGCCTGGGGCATGTTGCTCGCCCACCTGGCGCGTGCGATTGAAACGCCGCAGCAGGAGCCGCTGGAGGAGGGCGGGGTGATTGCCCTGGTCGGCCCGGCCGGAATGGGTAAAACCACGACCCTGGCCAAGCTGGCCGCACGTTACGTGCTCAAGTACGGCGCTCAGCATGTCGCCCTGGTCAGTCTGGACAGCTATCGGATCGGCGCCCAGGAACAACTGAAGACCCTGGGCCGTATCCTCAATGTGCCGGTGACCCTGGTCGATCCGGGACAGTCACTGACCCAGGCCCTGGCGCCCCTGGCGCGCAAACGCGTGGTCTTGATCGACAGCGCCGGCCTGCCGGCCAGCGACCCCGCCCTGCACATGCAGCTCGAGACCCTGGCCAGTCGCGGCATCAAGGCCAAGAATTACCTGGTTCTGGCGGCCACCAGTCAGAGCCAGGTGCTCAAGGCCGCCTACCACAGCTACAAGCGCTGCGGTCTTTCCGGCTGCATCCTGACCAAGCTGGATGAGGCCACCAGTCTGGGCGAGGTTTTAGGTCTGGCTATTGGCCAGCGTCTACCGGTAGCCTATCTGACCGATGGACCGCGGATTCCAGATGATTTGCAGGTGCCGCGCAGCCACCAGTTGGTGAGTCGTGCGGTGGGGCTGCAGAATGCCGAGGACCCCAGCGAAGATACGATGGCCGAGATGTTTGCCGGGCTTTATCAACAGCCGGCGCGGCGCGCCGGTTGATGGCCACTGCGGCAGTGATTCAGCGATATGCGGCGAAGCGTGGTATCCGCCAGTGGCTTGACGGAGTACAAGCAGCCACATGGTTTCAGGCGAAGTCAGACAAGGTGTGTAGATAACATGGGTATGCATCCCGTACAGGTGATTGCGGTGACCGGCGGCAAGGGCGGCGTCGGCAAGACCAATGTGTCGGTGAATCTGGCGCTGGCGCTGGCTGACCTCGGTCGGCGGGTGATGGTGATGGACGCCGACCTGGGCCTGGCCAACATAGACGTGCTGCTGGGCCTGACGGCCAAGCGCACGCTGGCCGATGTGATCAGTGGCGAGTGCGAACTGCGCGACGTGGTGCTGCAAGGCCCCGGCGGCATTCGTATCGTGCCCGCGGCCTCCGGCACGCAGAGCATGGTGCAGCTCTCGCCCATGCAGCATGCCGGCCTGATCCAGGCCTTCAGCGACATCAGCGACAACCTCGATGTGCTGATCATCGATACCGCCGCCGGTATCGGCGACTCGGTGGTCAGCTTCGTCCGCGCCGCCCAGGAAGTGCTGGTGGTGGTGTGTGACGAGCCGACCTCGATCACCGACGCCTATGCCCTGATCAAGCTGCTCAATCGCGACCATGGCATGAGCCGTTTCCGCGTCCTGGCGAATATGGCGCACAGCCCGCAGGAAGGCCGCAACCTGTTTGCCAAGCTGACCAAGGTTACCGACCGCTTCCTCGATGTCGCGCTGCAGTACGTCGGCGCGGTGCCTTACGATGAATCGGTACGCAAGGCCGTGCAGAAGCAGCGCGCGGTCTACGAAGCATTCCCGCGTTCGAAGTGTTCCCTGGCGTTCAAGGCGATTGCCCAGAAAGTCGATGCCTGGCCGCTACCGGCCAATCCGCGCGGCCATCTGGAGTTCTTCGTCGAGCGTCTGGTGCAGCAACCGTCCGCGGATACGGCCATATGACAGCAGCTTCTGGACTTCGTATGTACAGCAAGGCTCAGACCCAGGACGCCCAGCACCAGTTGATCGAGCGCTATGCGCCCCTGGTCAAGCGGATTGCCTATCACTTGCTGGCGCGCCTGCCGGCCAATGTGCAGGTGGATGACTTGATCCAGGCCGGGATGATCGGCCTGCTCGAAGCCTCGAAGAAATACGACTCCAGCAAGGGTGCCAGTTTCGAAACCTTCGCCGGCATCCGCATCCGCGGTTCGATGCTCGATGAGGTGCGCAAAGGCGATTGGGCGCCGCGTTCGGTGCACCGCAACAGCCGTATGGTCAGCGACGCAATACGGGTAATTGAAGCCAGAACCGGTCGAGATGCTAAAGATCAAGAGGTTGCGGCCGAACTCCAATTGAGTCTCGAGGATTACTACGGCATTCTTGGCGACACTTTGGGCAGCCGCCTATTCAGTTTCGACGACCTGCTGCAGGACGGCGAACATGGCGGGCTGCACGAAGACGCCAGTTCCACCCATTCCGAACCTTCGCGAGAGCTGGAAGACGAGCGCTTCCAGGGCGCATTGGCCGATGCCATCGGTCACTTGCCCGAGCGGGAGCGGCTGGTGTTGGCGCTGTATTACGATGAGGAACTGAATCTCAAGGAAATTGGTGAGGTTCTGGGGGTTAGCGAATCGCGCGTCAGCCAGTTGCATAGCCAGTGTGCCGCACGTCTGCGGGCGCGGCTGGGGGAATGGCGAGCGAGATAGCAGTCCGTTGGAAAACTGGCGAGTGCGGTAGTTTCGCAGCGGCCTGTCAGGCCGGTTTCACGATTAAAAGCGTGCCCAGGTGCTGGGTTCGTTTAGGACTGTACGGAGGTCGACTTGGACAAAAACATGAAAATCCTCATCGTTGACGACTTTTCAACGATGCGCCGGATCATCAAGAACCTCCTGCGCGATTTGGGGTTTACCAATACCGCAGAGGCCGATGACGGCACTACTGCATTGCCGATGCTGCACAGCGGCAGTTTCGATTTTCTGGTGACTGACTGGAATATGCCAGGCATGACCGGGATCGACTTGTTGCGTGCGGTGCGCGCCGACGAGCGCCTGAAGCACCTGCCGGTGTTGATGGTGACCGCCGAAGCGAAACGCGATCAGATCATCGAGGCCGCACAAGCCGGGGTGAATGGCTATGTGGTCAAACCGTTCACGGCCCAGGTGCTGAAAGAAAAGATTGAAAAAATCTTCGAGCGGGTCAACGGCTGATGTCTGCCGCGAGGGCACTATGGAATACGATGACTGCGCTCAGGGTGACGTCGAGTCGACCCTGAAAATTCACGCGCGCCAATTGGTGGACAGCCTGGAACACGGCGATTTTGGCGAAGCGGTACAACTGATCAACGATATCAACAAGGTGCGCGACCGTGGTCTGTATCACGAGGTCGGCAAACTGACGCGCGAGCTGCATAACGCCATCGTCAATTTCCAGCTCGATCCACGGGTGCCGCATGCCAAGGAAGTGTCGCAAATCACCGACGCCACCGAACGCCTGAACTATGTGGTGACGATGACCGAGAATGCGGCCAATCGCACCATGGACCTGGTCGAACAGAGTTCACCGCTGGTCAATGGCATCGGCAGCGAAGCGCAGAGCCTGAGTGCCGACTGGGGCCGCTTCATGCGTCGGGAACTGGGGGTCGAGGGCTTCCGTGACCTGGCCAGGCGGGTCGAACAATTCCTCGCCAACAGTGAGCGCGACAGCGTCCAGGTGTCGGCCCATCTCAACGACATTCTGCTCGCCCAGGACTATCAGGACCTGACCGGTCAGGTGATCAAGCGGGTGACCCAGCTGGTCACCGAAGTGGAAAGCAACCTGCTCAAACTGGTGCTGATGGCCAGCCAGGTCGACCGCTTTGCCGGTATCGAACATGACCACGCCGTGCTGCGTGCCGAACAAGAACAACAAAAAAAGCCTTCCCACGGTGAAGGTCCGCAGATTCATGCCGATAAGCGTGAAGACGTCGCATCCAATCAGGATGATGTCGACGATCTGCTTTCCAGCCTGGGATTTTAGGAGCACGTCTATGAGCTTCGGCGCCGATGAAGAAATCCTCCAGGACTTCCTGGTGGAGGCCGGCGAGATTCTTGAACTACTGTCCGAGCAGTTGGTGGAGCTTGAAAGCCGCCCGGACGACATGAATCTGCTCAACGCTATTTTTCGCGGGTTCCATACCGTCAAAGGTGGTGCCGGTTTTCTCCAGCTCAATGAGTTGGTGGAATGCTGCCATATCGCAGAAAACGTCTTCGACATCCTGCGCAAGGGTGAGCGGCGCGTCGACTCCGAATTGATGGATGTAGTGCTGGAAGCGCTGGATGCGGTCAACGGCATGTTCAGCGAAGTGCGCGAGCGCGTCACGCCGACGCCGGCCACCCGGGAATTGCTGGCGGCCCTGGCGCGTCTGGCCGAACCGGCGGCTGCCGTTGCGCTGGCGCAGCCCGTTACCGAGGCTGTTGGCGAGGCGCCAGCGCTGGCCGCTGGCGATATCACCGACAGCGAGTTCGAGCAGTTGCTCGATGCGCTGACCCAAGCGCCAGGCCAGGAGGCAGACAGCGGCGCTGGCAGCGACGAAATCAGCGATGACGAGTTCGAGTCGCTGCTCGATGAGCTGCACGGCAAGGGCCAGTTCGCCCCGCCGCCAGTGGTGGGCAATGTCGCGCTGCAACCCGCCGCCGCAGCGGTCGCCGTCAGTGACGAGATCAGCGACGACGAATTCGAGGCGCTGCTCGACCAGTTGCATGGCAAGGGTCAGTTCGCCGCCCCGGCAGCGGCCGTTGCGCCGCCTCAGGTCGCGGCGCCAGCGGCAAGCGATGAAATCAGCGACGACGAATTCGAGGCGTTGCTCGATCAGTTGCATGGCAAGGGCAAGTTCGTCGAGCCGGCCGCGATCGCCAAGGTACCCGCCGCGCTAACTCCAGCTAAACCTGCGGCAGCCGCTCAGCCTGTGGCCAAACCCGCAGCCAAGGTTGCCCCGTCGAAAGCGCC
>RCUJ01001457.1_pt1 | contig 12616 bp, 10 predicted proteins | sample 2166321 | NCBI WGS metagenome assembly RCUJ01 (sample SAMN09932808, study PRJNA488358) | compost metagenome | feature: garden; material: soil; isolation source: compost soil in an enriched community after 118 h of incubation | place: Germany: Experimental Botanical Garden Goettingen | collected... | reverse complement strand
AGCGATTCGGCAAAATTATGCAGGACCGGGAGAGTCTTTCGATCAATAGCGGAGACACCTCTATCAGCCGTTCCAAACAATTGGAATCGGCCGTCCCTCCTTCCAAAATATCAGCTTTGAGTTCGGGGGAATTTGTGGGTATGGTAGCTGATGATCCTGATTGCAAAATTGAATTAAAAACATTTCATTGCGATATCATCAATGACCATGCAGCCCTTAGAAAAGAAGAGGAGAATTATACCGATATTGCCGTTATCCGTAAACTGGATAATGCCATAGTACAGCGAAATTACCTCCAGATAAAACTGGATATCCAGGATATCATTCATTCCGAAATGGAGCGGCTGCTCCATGATCCGGGACTGGCTTATTTGGTGGTGAAGAAATAGCTATTAAAACATATTCCGAAAATATAATGTAATCGTTTTTTGATATGAGTTAGTGATTATCCTTCTCTTGAAAACTGTCTACAAATCATTAAGAAATTTATTCTCTAAATAATTTTTTTTGTTGAAATTATCCTGAAATTCGACATTCTTTTTATTTTATTGGGTCAAAAACAAATGGAACTAACAACCAAAAAATCAATACTATACGTTTATTTATTGCTTTATAATTAATAAATTTACAGGTGTTTTGCTTTAGATACACCATTAAATCATCTGACAATGACGTTAGATAAATACAATAAGAACCGCAATTTTAATTCCACTGGAGAACCCAAAGGGGAAGCCTCACAAGAGGCACAAAATGAATTGGTTTTTGTCGTACAAAAGCATGCTGCCTCCCATTTGCATTATGATTTTCGTTTAGAATTAAATGGTGCTTTAAAAAGTTGGGCAATACCGAAAGGCCCCTCAATGAACCCAAACGACAAACGCCTTGCGATTATGGTAGAGGATCATCCCTATGCCTACAAGGATTTTGAAGGCACTATACCTGAAGGAAATTATGGCGCCGGGAATGTGATCATATGGGATAATGGAACGTATACTTTACCTGAGGGACAATCGAAAACAACTATCGAAGATAAATTACAGGCAGATTTAAAGAAGGGACATCTCAGTTTTATCCTGAAAGGAAAAAAATTAAAAGGAAATTTTTCGTTAGTTAAATTAAATACTGAGCAAGAAAACACTTGGCTTTTGATAAAAAAAAATGATGCCTATGCCACGGATGTCAATATTTTAAAAAAAGATAAATCCGTGGTATCTGATAGGACTTTAGAGGATTTAGAAAAAAAACCAATTGCCATTACAACAAGCGGCAGGGCTGAATTTATTAAACCCATGCTGGCACAGACCATTGAAAAGCCATTTGATAAAGAAAATTGGATTTTTGAAATGAAATATGACGGTTACAGAACTATTGCGGTTATTAATCCGGAGCAGGTTAATCTTTTTAGTCGCAACCATGTCTCTTTTAATAAAAATTTCAAGGCAATTGCTGATGAGTTACAAAAAATAAAACATGTCGCTGTTCTTGACGGCGAAATTGTCATCGAAGATGAAGCCGGCCATTCCGATTTTCAATTGTTGCAAAATTATATCAAAACGGGAAAAGGAAAGCCGAAATATTATGTTTTCGATCTTTTAAATCTCGATGGCAACGACACAACCGGTCTGGCATTAGTACAACGAAAGGAATTAGTAGAAATTTTACTGAGTAAATTCCAATTATCGAATGTGTTTTATTCTCAATATATTACAGAAAAAGGCACTTTATTCTATGAACTGGCGGCAAAAAAAAAATTGGAAGGCATCATGGCCAAAGAGGCAAACAGCTTGTATCGGGCTGGAAAAAGGACTAAGGATTGGCTTAAAATAAGAATTTCGCAACAGGAAGAAGCTATTATCATTGGCATCACAGAATCAAAAACTACCCGAAATTATTTTGGAGCTCTTTTACTTGCTCAATATGATCGTAAAAAATTGAGATTTATCGGAAAATGCGGTACCGGTTTCAAAGAAGAAACACTAAAGGTATTATACAACCAATTTGAACCCTATTTTATTGATGAACCACCGATAGAAGACAAAATACCCTCGCGCGATAAAATAAAATGGATTAAACCAAAATTTGTTTGTCAGGTAAAATTCACTGAATGGACTCAGGATCGTTATTTACGTCACCCTGTTTTCCTGGGCTTACGAACAGATAAAGAAGCTAGAGAAGCTACTTTTTCATCGAATGATAACAATATCACATTAACTTAATGAAAGGATTACTGCCATGAATAGTAAAAATGAAAATGATTTTTATTTAAAAATTGGGGATATAAATTTGCATTTGACCAATCAAAACAAACTATTTTTCCCTGATGATGGTCTTTCAAAAGGGGATATTGTAAATTATTATAATGAAGTTTCAGCACTTATATTACCCTATCTGGAAGACCGTCCGGAATCAATGAACCGATTTCCTAATGGGATCAATGGTCAAAGTTTTTATCAAAAAGATGTTGATCTGGAAAATATTCCGTCCTGGCTTGCAACAGAAAAAATTTATTCAGAATCGAATGATAAATACATCGATTATTTGCTGTGCAATGACAAAGCGACTTTACTGTATATGGCAAATTTAGGGTGTATTGAATTAAATCCATGGAATTCCAGGATCGATACAATTGACCAACCTGATTGGGCTGTGATCGATCTGGATCCGGCAAAAAATGATTTTAAAGAAGTTGTAAAAACGGCACTTACAGTAAAAGAAATTATGGATGAATTGGACACAGAATGTTATTGCAAAACCTCCGGGGCAACCGGCTTGCATATTTATATTCCCTTAGGCGCCCAATACAGCTATAATTCTGTAAAATTATTTTCCGAATTAATTGCCAATGAAGTGGTTTCGAGATTACCTAAAAGCACGACGGTCACACGACCAGTTGAAAATAGGCAAAATAAAATTTATGTTGATTTTTTGCAAAACAGAAAGGGACAGACTCTGGCTTCAGCCTATTGCGTGAGACCCAGACCCGGAGCAACCGTTTCAACTCCTTTAGAATGGGGAGAAGTGAATGAAAAATTATCACCATCACAATTCACCATCAAAAATGTGATGAAACGTTTTGAGCAAAAAGGTGATTTATGGAAACCGGTATTGGGCAAAGGGGCCAATATAGAAATGATTATAAAAAAGATTTCTGAAAACCCAACGCATTAAGAAGATTTACTGCCCTTGTTTTCCAGACTTGCTTTCAGCATGGCCATTAAATCATCGCTCTGTTTGTGTACCAATTTTAGTTTAGGAGCCACCTGTTTTTTACCTTTTGCTTTATCTTTTATAATTTCTAAAAGTTTTGCAGTATAATTATCTTTGTAGTTAGCAATATCAAATTTCTCTGTTAATTGTCCAACTAACTTAATGGCCATATCCATTTCTTTTGAATTGATTTCAGAAAGCGGAGGTAATTTTAATTCGGTAGTACTTTTAATCTCTTCTTGAAATCGAATTCGGTTAAGCACAATAACATTTTTATACGATTTTAAAATGACCAGGTGCTCTTTATTTCTTAAAACTATAGAACCTACCCCCACTTTTCCCGTAGCTTGTAAGGCATCCCGCAGCAATGCATACGCTTTCATAGCTCCTTTATCCGGTTCAAGATAATAAGGCTGTTCATAATAAATAGTCTCAATTTCATCCTCATTAACAAAATTCATTATCTCAATAGTTTTGGTTTTTTCAGCCTCAGCGGCTTCAAAATCCGCCTCTTCAACCACCACATACTGATCATCCAGTTTATATCCTTTTACTATATCGGAATAAGTAACTTCTTTGCCCGTATTTTCATTAACACGCTTAAACTTAATGTTCGAATAATCATTTTTATCGAGCATATTCATTTCGATTCCACTCTCCTTCACTGCTGAATATACTTTAATCGGGATATTGATCAATCCAAAGGTGATTGAACCAACCCAAATTGATTTTATTCTGGTTTCCATAAAACTTTCAATTTAATTATACTATTGAAGCAATTGCTACTGCAATTTAACCGGAATGCAGCCTTTTAAAACCGAACAGACTTATATTCTTTTTGAAAACATGGTTTTACAACCACAATCTGCCAAAGATTTAACCTTCGGGAACGAAAGGAAGCTGCCGATACAGCAAGATAAAAATTCCACATTCTGTAAAACGTTTCATCATATCCCATTTTTAGGAAATCACTGGATTTTTTAAAATTTTCCTGCCAAGCCTTTAAAGTGTAATAATAATGCAACCCGATATTATGCAAATCCTCCAGTAATAGTTTCTCTTCCATTGCTTCTCCTATTTGGGTCAGGGACGGAATTAATCCACTGGGAAAAATGTATTTATGAATCCAGGGATCCACATTCAAATCCGTTTTGTTGCTGGCAATAAAATGCAATAGGCAAAGACCATTATCCATTAGATTCTTACTAATAGTTTTCATAAATCTATCGTAATTCTTATACCCAACATGTTCCAACATTCCTATCGATACAATACGATCAAATTTTTCATCAATATCTCTATAATCCTGGAAACGGATTTCAACATTCAAACCTTTGCAACGTTCAATGGCTACTTTTTGTTGCTCTGCCGAAATTGTTATACCAACAACATTCACTTTGTACTTTTTTGCAGCATAATAAGCAAAACCACCCCATCCACAACCTATGTCCAATACTTTCTGACCTGGTTTTAGTTGCAATTTTTCACAGATCAATTTTAATTTCTGTTCCTGCGCCTCACTTAAAGTTGATACGCCTTCCCAATAACCGCAGGAATACATCATTAAAGGATCGAGCATGTTTTCATATAACGCATTGCCAATATCATAATGATGCGCTATTGATTGAAGTGCTTTAGATTTGGTTTGAAGATTAAAGAATCTTGCTTTAATGACTAACCAAAAAAATTTCCAATTATTCTGTATTTTTTTTTCAATTCCCTTGGTAAATATTTTATTAAAAAAAGTATCTAAGTCCTCACAATCCCACCAACCTTCCATATAACTCTCCCCCATACCCAGCGATCCCTGACTTAAAACACGTCGATAAAATCTTGGGTTATGAACCTGTATATCGTACGGCTTGTTGCCATTAATGGTAATCCCTGTCTCTGAAATTAATTCTTGCACTCCTACTTTATATCTGTTCATTTTAATATACTTATTTATCGCTTTTTTGAATCGTTAGTTTTTAAAATAAGCTTTCCAATAAAATACAAACCATTGAAATTCAATACATTAAATTTACAAAAAAAAAGCACCTATTTTTAAAAATATTTTTGCTGATTTTTTGAAGAAATCAAGTCCGTCACTACTCAGAAAACAGGTTTATAATAAAAAAAAAACAACCCGAAGATTGTTTTTTTATGAATCAGATAATAATAAAGGTTTGAAAAATAGTATTTTATAATTTTAGAAAATACATACCAACAGCAGATACATTACCTTTTTTATATTCCATCAAGTTTATAAATCAAAACCTATAGAAAACTGCCAAACTCTATTTTGCGCTTTCTCCTGGTCATATAAATCTCCTAAACCTAAGTGGTAACGAACTCCTAAACTGATGCCGGAATCTGTTTTAAATCCTCCACCAAAGTTTACTCCCCAATCAAAACTATTTGGATCATACTCTTGTGAACCGCTAAAAAGGCCATCGTATTCTTCTTTATGCGAAACTGCTAATCCAATTTGTGGACCTGCTTCCAAAAAGAAATTTTTTGAGGGATATGCTTTAAGCATTAAGGGCAAGTTTATATAATCTAACTTTTGCGTAAAAGTCCCACCACTATTTGTTATTTTATATCCCTGTTGCGAATACATCAATTCCGGTTGAATAGAAAAGCTTTCGCTAATAAATGACTCGCCATAAACTCCTATATGAAAACCATGTCGTTGTTCCGTTTCTCCATCTCCGTCAAAACTTACGGCTGCCAAATTATAACCTCCTTTTATCCCTCCACTCGATTTGGGAATAGTATTGTCCTGTGCATTTATTGTTGTTATTATACCAAAGAATAAAGCTATTGCTACATATTTTATTTTCATCTTTTTTGTTTTTGATTATTCAAATTATACTTTTATTTTCCTCCATTGGCACGAAGGTCTGCAATGCACTGCGCATCTAATTGTGGAGCTACTCCACCTGAAATCATATTAGAAATACCAGCACCTGTTTCTGAAGACCAATACATTAAACAGGTTTTTTCAATACAATGTTTTGGATGTTCTGCATCTTCATGATTGCTTTGCAAGGCTGTACCAAGGTTTGTCAATCCTAATATATGCCCAAATTCATGGGTGATTACTGTTGTCTCCAACAAACTTCTGTCTGGTTCAAAGGGACTGTCGCTTAAACCTTGAATAGTTTGTTCGAAAATAACAAAAGAAGTATTTCTGTAAGCCGTTCCAAGAACAACTGATGTGTCGCTATCCATCGAAGATTTCCCGTCTGCAAAAAATGCCCAAACCGCTATTTCATCAGAATTGTTGTATTTTGTTCTGTTAGTATCTTCAATACTTACAATCTCCTCAATGGTGTAAGGCGAATTTCCGGGAGATGATATAGAACGTTTTATAACACTAATACCGCTTGGTTTGTATGTTCTTGCTGTAAGAAAGTTTACAAAATTATTGATCGCTGTACTGCTTGGTTCAAAACCATCTACATACACCACTTCTATAACCATGCGCTTAAACTTTCTATCCGATAATAAATCGTTAGAGGAACTTCCTGTTTGCTGTTTATTTGTATTGGGATTTACCGCAACTGAGTTATCTATGGAATCATCTTCTTTTGAACAAGATGCTACTGAAAGGAGCAAACCAATCGTTAATAGAGAAATTACTTTTTTCATTATTATCTTTATTATTACGTTTTTTTAAAAGAACAGCTAAACATTTGTCGGTAGCTGTTCTTAATAAACGATTAACTTAAATCCAACTATATTTGTTTCAATACTAATGTTACTGCAGCATTGGTCGTACTTTGCAATGTGATTGCACTAGCAGTAAAACTGGTTACTTTCCAAGTATTATTCAATAAAACAAACGAAGCATTACCTGAAAAATTTAGTTTTAGAAAAACATCTAATTCCGAGCTTACCGCATAAGTTCCATTTACAGTTGTATTCAATAGATTTATAGCTGTTATCGATAAATTATTTGTAAAATCTATCGCAAAATCTTTATAATCCGTTGCTGAATTTACTCCTGCACTTACAAATGAATCTACTTTAAACTTTCCGTTTACTAAAATCGTTTCTAATTTTTTTCCGTTTTGGACCGCTAAGGCCATTGTTTCTTCTGTTTTTAAAGATGCGTTGATTGCTGCTTGCAATTCAGCATCACTGGAAACTCTTACTTTGGTTCCATCCGCAATTGTCACTGAAATAGGGTAGCTTACCGAAAATAATTCTGTGCTGCTTACATTAGACATATACATATATAATTGTTCTTCGGATGTGATGACAACACTTCCTGTTTGCTCTAAACTTAAATTAAAGGTTAAAATTGTAATTGGGAAGCTGATATTTACCGAAGAAATGGCATCTTGACCAGAAGTTTCCGCAGATGTACACGCATCAAGAATCGCATTATATTCCGTTTGATTAGTAACGGTGGCCTCTGTATAATTACTTAATTTAACTTTTAAAGGAAATTGCAATACAACCGTATCTTGATCATCGTTAAATTGTCCAAAAATAGAAATAACTTGTTGGTAATCTAATTGGCTTAGAATAGAAACCTGAACTCCATTTACTTTAGCGGCAACTGGTAACACAATTGAAGAACATGGTGCGCCATCCAAGAAATCATCAAATGAACCATCATACATCGAACTACGTTTCAGATTATTTGTCGTAGTTGAATTAGCTGAATTTGTATTTGGATTTTCTCCTTCTACGTTATCAATTTCACTTTGGCATGATGTAAAACCTAAGATAGCCATCAATGCAATTCCTGTAACAATTTTTAATTTTTTCATAATTTTCAAATTTAGTATATTTTCATCTTGACAAGGGCTGTTTTTAGCGCCTTTCTGTTAGTAAGACAACTACTCTTATTTTTACCCTATCAAAATTTTAAAAAAAATACAAAATTTTACAAATAAATTCTTAAAACATTACAAATCAAAAGATTAAAATTTAAAATATTATTTATAAGAAAAGCAATCAGAAATAACTCAATTGCTTTTTGAAAAATAATTTACATTTACAACCTAAAAAAAATGAATTAATACTCAATGAGCGACGAAAAAAGTACACTTTGCGAAGAAAATCACTTTAGAGACTTTTACTTAAAGCACGTACAATCAGCACATAATTTTGCTTATTATAAATGTGGTGATGATGAAGCTGCATTAGATTTGGTACAGGATGCCTTTACCAAAATTTGGGAAAATTGTTCCAAAATTGACTTTAGTAAAGTCAAAACCTATTTGTTCACCAGCATTAATAATTTATTTCTGAATACCATAAAACATCAAAAAGTGGTATTAAGGTATGCTAAAGATGCGCCGAATTTAGATACCAATAATCAAAGCCCAGAATATTTACTCGAAGAAGAAGAATTCAAACTTAAACTTACAAAAGCGATCGCATCATTAAGTGAAGCACAACGCGAGGTATTTTTATTGAATCGAATAGAGGGGAAAAAATACAGGGAAATAGCTGAGTTACTCGATATTTCTCAAAAGACCGTGGAAAAAAGAATGTCTGGAGCACTACAAATATTAAAAGGCCAAATAGAAAATATATAATTAACCATTTAGCTGTAGGGTAATTTAAAAGTTAGTTGTCTTATAAACATAGCGATATAAAATGAAAAACGAAAAAGAGATATTAAAATGGTTCAATAATGAGCTTTCAAGTAAAGAAATGGCAGATTTAAAACAATCTGAAGATTTTGACACACTTAAAAAAATTGCTCATTATGCATCACAGTTGGAAACTCCAAAAGTAGATGCTCAGGCCGCTTTGGAAGCTTTTAAAGTTCGAAACCAGTCCAAAAAGAAAACAAAAGTCAGGTCTTTAAACTTCAAGACATTTTATAGGGTTGCCGCTGTTCTAGTTGTTATGTTAACTTCTGCTTATTTCTTGTTTTTTAATGATACCAAATCTTTTGAAACCCAAATAGCACAAACAAAAACAGTTACGCTTCCTGATCATTCTGAAGTGATATTAAACTCCGCTACAAAATTAAGTTTTAACGAAAAAAAATGGGCTCATAAAAGAGCTTTAACTTTAGAAGGAGAAGCTTTTTTCAAAGTTCAGAAAGGAAAAACTTTTAGTGTAAACACAACTGCGGGAGTTGTTACCGTTTTAGGGACACAATTTAACGTAAAAGAGCGCAAAAACTATTTTGAAGTAAATTGTTACGAAGGTTTGGTGAGTGTTACGTACAATAATGAAACCGTTAAATTACCTCCCGGGAAAACCTTCCGGGTCATAAATGGCATTATCGAAAATGTTGAAGATTTTAACGCCCAAAACCCTTCGTGGATTCAACAGGAATCAAGCTTTAATAAAATTCCGCTAGATCAGGTTATTGCAGAATTGGAGCGTCAATATGATATAAAAATAAAAGTGGAAGGTGTCGACACTTCAAAACTCTTTACGGGAAGTTTTACACATACTGACAAAGAAATAGCGCTTCAGGCGGTCACAATTCCGCTTAAATTAGGCTACAGGATTCAAGGCAAAACCATTATCTTTTACAATTATGTTGCTAAATAAATGGTTGATTTCTCTGTTACTTTGTATCAGCTGTATTTCCTATGGACAACATACTGCCGAAAAAGTGCCTCTAACCGAGATCATTGTTACCATCGAAAAACAATTTAACATCAAGTTTTCGTATGCCGTTGAAGATGTTGTAAATATTGTGATCGAAAAACCAAATACTTCCTTAACGCTACAGGAAACTATTGATTATCTGAACTCACAAACGCTCCTGAATTTCAAAGCCCTTGATAATCGCTATGTTACGGTTTCGGTAATAAACAAAACAATATCTGTTTGCGGTATTGTTTTCTCGGATGGAAAAAAATTGCCGCTCATTGGCGCTTCTGTCATCATAAATGGCATTGGAAGGGGCGCCGTCACGGATGAAAATGGTACATTTAATTTCCCAAACGTACCCATAAATGCAACACTGACTGTTTCCTATTTGGGTTTTGAATCCAGACAGTTCCCGGCAGACGAGTTGTTTTCAACACAAAATAAATGCAAAGAAATTGTCCTTTCCACAAAAAATGAAGAGTTAAACCAGGTGTTGATACCTACCTATTTAACCTCTGGTCTACAAAAATATTTGGATGGAAGCACTGTGTTAAACACTAAAAAATTCGGCATTCTTCCCGGATTAATCGAACCAGACATTTTGCAGTCCATACAAGCACTTCCCGGCGTTGAAAGTGCCAATGAAAGTATTGCCAACATTAACGTTCGTGGCGGAACCAACGATCAGAATTTAGTACTTTGGGATAATATTAAAATGTATCATTCCGGTCATTTCTTTGGATTGATATCTGCTTATAATCCCAATCTTACCAGCAAAGTTGTCGTTAGTAAAAATGGAACAAGCGCTGAATACAGCGATGGTGTTTCCAGTACCGTAAACATGCAAACTAAAGATGTTGTCAACAATGTTTTCTCTGGTGGAGGAGGGATTAACCTGATTAGTGCCGACGCCTTTTTAGAAATTCCAATAACCAAAAAATTGGCGCTTCATGTTTCAGGACGTCGCTCCATTACCGATTTGTTTCAATCTCCAACGTATACCAAATATTTTGAACGAAGTTTTCAAGACACTGAAATCAATGCTGATAGCGACAAAAATGACACCTCTTCTGATTTTTACTTCTATGATTATACGGCTAAATTACTTTTTGATTTGAATGAAAAACATCAATTTAGAGCCAACATCATTGGCATCAATAATGCTTTGGATTATTCGGAACGCCCTACAGACTCATCCGAAACCGGATCTAAAACCAGTAATTTATCCCAGAAAAATATGGGTTACGGAGGCAATTGGAAAGCACAATGGAATCCAAAATTAAGCACAAATTTCATTTCCTACTTTTCCAAATACAATATTGACGCTACCGATTATAGGGTGGAAACAGACCAGCGTTTGACTGAAGCGAACGAAGTTCTGGAAACGGGAACAAAACTAAACGTCAATTATAAATCTAATGACAACTTAAATTTCCTGTTGGGTTACCAATTCAATGAAACTGGAATGCTGAACCAAACCACCGTCAGTGCTCCATTTTACTCCAGTACCAAAAAAGATGTTTTATTGAATCATGCCTTATTTTCTGAGGTTGAATACAATAAAAAAAACACCTATTTGAGGGTTGGATTGCGTTTGAATTATTTTCAAAAATTTGAAAAGTTCTTGGTAGAACCAAGAATAAACATCAGACAAAAATTATCAAATCAATTCGCTTTAAAATTAGAAGGAGAATTTAAAAATCAATCCGCTATCCAAATCGTGGATTTTGAGGATGATTTTTTAGGTGTCGAAAAAAGGCGTTGGGTTTTGGTCACCGATAAAGAAATCCCAATCGCGACGAGCAAGCAAGGTTCCTTTGGTGTGGAATTCAATCAAGGCAAACTAAATATAGAGGCAACGGGGTTTTATAAAATTGTTGACGGAATTACGGCTTCTAACCAAGGTTTCTATAATAATTTTCAGTTTAAAAATGCAGATGGAAGCTACACCGTCCAAGGTTTAGAATTTTTGGCCAATAAAACAGCCCGCCAATATAGTGTTTGGATGAGCTATACCTTCAGTACAAATAATTATGAATTTGAAACGTTCACCCCTCCTACTTTTCCTAACAATGTCGATATAAGACATTCTTTTGGATTAGGATTGAATTACAATATATTCAAAAATATAAAAATAGCTGCCGGTGGCATTTGGAGAAATGGCCTGCCTTACACAAAACCGGTTGAAGGCAATGAAACTATACAAACTGGAAATATCACCATGGTGAACTACGATTCTCCTAACAGTGAGAACCTTGATAATTTTATGCGCTTGGACGCTTCTTTAAATTATAATTTCAATCTGTCCCAATTTGTCAAAGCTTCCTTAACTGCCGGTGTAATTAATATCACAAATCAGGACAATATTATTAATCGCTATTACAAAGTCAATCCAAATGATTCGAATGATGCCGTTCAAGTGGATAACAAATCACTTGGCTTAACGCCAAATATAAGTTTTAGGGTGAATTTTTGATATTTATTTGCAGTGGTTTCATTAGTACTAATTCAAATGATTATGGGTATTTCTTTTTACAGTTCACTAAATCTTTATCGTATCTTTTAAATGGTGAAGTCAGATAGCGGGATTTCTAATTAACTTTTATTATTTCGTTTACATTCGACTTCCCACTTTCGTTAAAGGCTTCAATACCAAAATAGTATATTGTCCCTTTATCCAACCCCCTGAAATCATACGAATTCCCATCATAAACCATGATGCTGTTATATAATTTATCCGGAGCAATGCCATAATAAATGTTATAGCCAACGGCATCCGCCTGTTTGTTCCAGTAAATCATTGCATTACGCGGATCAGAAGGGTTTCTTTCCACTTTAAATGCGGTAA
>RCUJ01001456.1_pt1 | contig 12618 bp, 15 predicted proteins | sample 2166321 | NCBI WGS metagenome assembly RCUJ01 (sample SAMN09932808, study PRJNA488358) | compost metagenome | feature: garden; material: soil; isolation source: compost soil in an enriched community after 118 h of incubation | place: Germany: Experimental Botanical Garden Goettingen | collected... | reverse complement strand
CGCAGGAATTGTCCCCGCTGGCTCGCCTGGCTGGTCAGTTCGCTGACTGCATCGCGCAGTTGCTCCAGATCCTGGCCGATTACGGCAGCCTGGCCGATGGTGGCCACGTCGAAATGCGCGGCAATTTTGACTCGGATTTTGCGCCCGAGGTCAGCTTGCCAAACCTGATCAGCATGGCCAACTCCGGCAAGCTCAGCGACGAAACGCTCTACTCCGAAATGCAGCGCCGCGGCGTCATCAGCGACGAGCTCGACTGGCCGCAGGAGTTTGCGCGCATACAAACTCAACCCAGCAAAGGCGTGAGCCTGGACGATTAACCCATGGGCAGCGACCAGATCAGCGACACGATCCGCAACGCGGTGCTGCTGGAAAGCCTCAAGTCCAGCGAGGTCGAGAAGTTCGCCCCATTCCTCAAGCGGATCGATCAGTCGCTACGGGAGCAGCTTGGGAAGGGCGAGCTAACCGACTTCAAGCGCGCCCGACTGGACGAAATGCTCAAGCAGGTTGACGAGGCTCTGGCCGGAATCTTGGTCGAGTACACCGACCAGATGCAGCTGGATCTGATGGATATCGCCACCTGGCAGGCTGGCGCAGAGGCGGCAGTGATTGCCGCCGCACTGCCCAGCTACACCGCAACCATTCCAGCACTCGCAACGCTCAAGACGGCGGCCTTCAGGTCTCCATTGGGCGTTAAGGGAGCGGATGGCGGCAAGCTGCTGACCCCGTTTATCGAGGACTGGAGCAAGTCCGAGCGATCCCGGGTGACGGGTGCGATACGGCAAGGCTGGTTCGAGGGCAGAACCAACGCCGAGATCATGCGCACACTGCGCGGCACCAAGGATATGAAGTACGCCGATGGCCTGCTGGCGATCACCGCTCGCAACGCCGACGCCGTCACGCGCACTGCCGTCCAGCACGTCGCCAGTCAGGCGCGCAATCAGTTCGCCAAGCAGAACAGCGACATCCTGCAGGGCGTGAAGATCATCGCCACGTTGGATGGCCGCACTACAGCGTATTGCAGAGCGGCAGACGGCACCGAATATGCGATTGACGAAGGCCCGCGGCCTCCGTTCCACGTCCGATGCAGGACCAGCTTCATTCTGATGCTCAAGGATGCGCCGTCGCTTGGCGCGCTGGCTGATCGGGCGAGCATGAACGGCCAGGTCACCGCAGACACCACCTATTACGAGTGGATCAAGACGCAGCCGGCCGCCTTTCAGGACGCGGTCATTGGCAAGGCCCGGGCGAAGCTGTTCCGCGATGGTGGTATGACGCCTGAGCAGTTCTCTGACCTTCAGATCGGCAACAACTTCAAGCCGCGCACGCTGGATCAGCTTCGGCAGATGGTGCCCGAGGCATTTCAGCGAGCCGGCCTGTAACTACAAACCAAATCATTCAGCCCTGGCACGCGCCGGGGCTTTTTATTGCCTGTCTGTTCGGATGAGCGGGGCGCACTGGGCCGGATGGCCTGCTAGGAGAAACAATGAAGCTCAAAATCGTTGAAGTGGATGGCAAGCAATACGCGGAAGTCCTGGATGGGAAGCCCGTATTTACCGGTGACGACGGAAAAGACATCGCTTTCGATGCCGTTGGCACCCGCGACACCATCACCCGGCTGAACGCTGAAGCCAAGTCGCACCGCACCCGCGCCGAGACTGCCGAGGGCCTGGTAAAGGCTTTCGAAGGTATCGACGACCCGGCTGCCGCCCGCAAGGCGCTGGAAACCATCGCCAATCTCGATGCAAAAAAACTGGTGGATGCCGGTGAGATCGAGCGCGTGAAGTCCGAAATCAGCAAGGGCTATCAGGCTCAGCTGGACGAAGCCAACGGCAAGTCGCAGACCCTGGAGCAGCAGCTGTATGCCGAGAAGATCGGCGGCAGTTTCTCCCGCTCCAAGTACATCGCCGACAAGCTGGCTGTGCCGGTAGACATGGTTCAGGCCACCTTCGGTCAGAACCTGAAGGTCGAGGAAGGCAGGGTCGTCGCTTATGACGCCCAGGGCCAGAAGATTTTCAGCCGATCCCGCCCCGGCGAACTGGCCGACTTCGACGAAGCCATTGAGACGCTTGTTTCGCAGTACCCCCACCGCGACCACATCCTGAAGAGTTCCGATGCCAATGGCGGCGGCGCTCCGAACGGTGGTGGCGGCAATTCCGGCGCCAAGGGCAACTTTGGCGGCAGCAAAGCAGATCGCGTAGCAGCCATTAAGGCCATGACCGCAACAAGCTAAGGAGCAACTATGTCCCTGTCGAACATGAAGGTATTCAACGAATACCTCAAGAAAACCACCATCGAAACCCTGGCGCAGGACGTTGAAAAATTCAACGCCGCCTCCGCTGGCTCCATCCGCCTGACCACTCAAGGCATCGACGGCGACTTCCTGCAAGAGTCGTTCTGGGCTGGCCTGCACAGTGCCCAGCGTCGTGTTGACCGCTATGCCGCCAACGGCGCGCAGGCTGCAACCCCGCTGACCCAGAAGCAATACGACTCGGTGAAGATCGCAGGCGGCTTCGGCCCGATCCTGTGGGAGCCTTCGCAGCTGTCTTGGGTTCAGAAGAACCCGGAAGAAGCGCTGGAAGTGATCAGCCGCAACCTGTCCGAAGCCATCATGTCGGACCAGCTGAACACCGCCATCGCCGCTCTGGTCGCCGCCATTGGCAATCAGCCAACCGCCACCAACGACGTTTCCGCCACTCTCGGCGTGGACTACGTCGCCATCAACAACGCTCACGCGCTGTTCGGTGACGCCTCGCAGCGCCTGATCGCCCAGGTGATGACCGGCGCCATGTACCACAAGCTGATCGGCAAGAACCTGGTCAACGCCGAGAAGCTGTTCACCTTCAGCGGTGTGCAGGTTGTCGACATCCTGGGCAAGGCCGTGATCATCACCGATGCCGCCGCCCTGTACGAAGCCGGCACCCCGAACAAGCAGAAGGTGCTGAGCCTGGCTGACGGCGCTGCGATGGTGATGGATGGTTCCGACCTGATCACCAACATCCAGACCTCCAACGGCAAGGAGCGCATCGAGACCACCATGCAGGCCGACTACACCTTCGGCATGGGTCTCAAGGGCTACACCTGGGACACCGCCAACGGCGGCAAGTCGCCAACCAGCGCCGAGCTGGCCACTGGTACCAACTGGGATCTGGTTGCGAACAGCATCAAGGCCTCGGCTGGCGTTATCACCATCGGTGACGCTACCAAGTAATCGAGACGGCGGCCTTCGGGTCGCCTGATCCACCCATCAGGAGTCCGCCATGAGCGAAAAAGTTGTTTACGAGAAGCACCCAGTGACTGCTGAGCGCAAAGCCGAGCTGCGCCAGAAGGGTTACAAGATCATCGACGCCCAGTTCGCGCCGGATGACTACGAGCACCCCGAGCCGATCAAAGCTGAGAAAAAAGGCAATTCCGCAAGCGGTGGCCAGAAGGCTGAAGCCAAGGTGTAACCCATGACCGACTTCATCACTGTTGCAGACGTTGACGCATTGCTGGGGTCGGGCTGGGCGGGTGCCGGTGATCCGGTTATGTCTGTGATGCAGGCCAACGCCTGGCTGACCAGCAAGATTAAGCGTCCTGTCCCCGCCGAAGTACCGGCCGAGATCAAACAGGCCGGCGCCCAAGTTGCAAAAATCGCCTCGACGGGCGCCCTGTACAAGGCCACCGACCGCGAGACGGTCAGTGAGACGGTATCGGCAACCTCTGGTACGTCCGTCAGCGAAACCTACGTTCAGGGCTCTGTCGCGCTGTCCTCTGGGGAGAACTTCGCCCTGGCGCTGATCTATCCCTGGACCACCGGCACCAATTCCATCCCGATGGTGAGGGGCTGAGCATGGGCCTACAGGACAAGCTTCAGGCCAAGCTGGCCAAGGCCTTCGACGGGAAGCTGGCCGATGCCGTGTCGGCTTTCACCGGGTCCTATCAAGGCCCCGGCGTGTGGGACCCGGTCGAGGAAACGACTACGGCCATCACTGTGACCTACACCGGGCGAGGCGTGCTGGCCGAGTACGAAACCAAACGCATCGACAATATCAACATCCTGTCGGGCGACCTGAAGCTGATCGCGCTGACCAATGAGGTCACCGACCGGCCAGCCGAAGGTCACACGATCACAGCGCCGGACCTGGCCGACCGGACCAAGAGCGTCAGCTACCTGGTCAAGGGTGTGCAGGTTGATCCGGCATCCGCTACATACCAAATTCAGCTGAGGAAGTGACCCATGGCCCGAGGGTGGAGTGTGCCGCCGAGCCTGTTCATGGGTGCGGTAGAGCAGGACTTATCGAAGAAGATCAGGACCATCGCGATTCAGCTGCTCAACGAGATAACCATGCGAATGCCGGTTGATACCGGGCGCGCAAGGGCAAACACCGTCGTGAGTATCGGGGCGCCGGTTTATCAAGTCCTGGATCGCTACGACAAGTCCGGCGGCAATACGATCATGGAGGGCGCTACCCGCCTAACCGGTCTTGAGCCGTACACGGTGGTTTACCTGCAGAACAATCTGCCCTACATCGAGAAGCTCGAAGACGGCCACTCGAAGCAAGCCCCGATAGGCATGTTCGGCGTGGCATTCAACAGCGTGGCGAGGGCCAATCAATGACCTTCGAACAGATCCGCGCCATCGTCATAACCCGCATGACGCAGTGGACCGGCATCCCTGCAGCAAACGTCGATTACCCGAACAACAAAGTGTTTGACCCGGCCGGGAAAACCATCTGGGCGCGGCTGGCGAACATCCCCGGCTTATCCAGTGAGCCCGAGGTCGGCCTGACCCCGCATGTGCGAAAGACCGGCATCGTCATCATTCAACTCTTCGTTCCGAACTACACCGGCACCCTGGCCATTACCAGGGCCGCTGACACGCTGGTCGAGCAGTTTCAGTTCTTCAGCCAAGGCTCATTTGAGTGCTTTGCAGTCTCGTCCGCGCAGATCGGCGACGAAGGCAACGGCTGGTTTCAGCTGAATATCCAGATCCCATACCGGGCGCACTGAGCCCCAAACCCCCGCAGCAGGAGAAACACCAATGAGTTCAGGCGCAAAGAACCGGACGGCCTATGTCCGCGAGATCACGCAGGGCGTTACCCCCGGGTCCGGCTGGAAAGAGCTGATCCGCACGTCCTACGGCCTCGGCCCGACCCAAAACACTGCAGAGAACAACGAGATCTCTCAGACTCGCATGTCTCAAGGCACCTCAGCGACCACCGTTGACGTGGCTGGCGAAGTCGGCCAGAAGTGGCGATACGGCGGCGCGATTGACGATTTCCTGGCCTCCTGCTTCGGCAAGGACTGGGTGGGCGACTCGCTGACCATGGGTGACGAACGAATTTCGTTCTCCCTGGCCTCGTTCGCTAGTGATGTTCTGGTTTCGTCGATTGCCCGCGGTGCGCAGGTCGCATCGATGGCCTTCACCTTCGGAACCGACGACGACATCACCATCGCCACCAACTTCACGGCGACCGGCTGGGAAGGCAAGGTCGACGCCACCCCGTACTTCAGTAGCGCCGCCGCTGAGCCGAATGCCGCCCGCTACAACTTCAAGGACTTCATCAGTCTGACCCTTGATGGCGTGGAGGCGGCGCCGGGAAGCGGTACCTGCATCAGCGCCATGGACCTGACGTTTGACAACAACGTCCAGACTCAGCGCTGCATCAACAACGGCGCGTTCATTGGCAACGTGATCCCGACGACTTTCAGCGTCACCGGTTCGATCACCATTGCGTGGTCTGCCGCCTCGTACGCCCTGTGGATTAAGCAACAAACGGGCGATTCCGTGGCGGTGGCCTTCACCATCGAGAACGGCGACGGCCGTTACACCTTCACCCTTCCAGAAATGGAAGTGAACGGCGACTGGCCGGACGGTGGCGCGACAGACGTGATTGAGGTTCAGCTGAACGTGGCTGCACGCCGCACGGCGCCGACCATCACCCGCGCTGTGTACGTCGCGCCTACCAGTGTGACCACGACCCCGGCAACCGATTCCATCGCCATTGCTGGAACCTCGCAGCTGAGCGCGGCCGTAGCTCCGGCCGGCGCATACCAGGGCGTCACCTGGTCTAGCGATAACCCGGCCATTGCCACGGTATCGGCGACCGGCCTGGTTACTGGCGTATCTGTAGGCGTAGCCGAGATCACCGCGACCAGTGTCTCCGATCCGACCAAGACCGACATCAGCGAAATCACCGTCACCGCCTAACCACCCGCATGCAGCCGCCCTTCACCGGGCGGCCACAAGGATTGCCGCATGGCCTTCATTCTGAAGAAGAAAGACCCGTTAGACTCCGTTTCCACGCGCTGGATTGAGCCGGCACCCGGCCTGCGTTTGCAAGTCGGATCGTCAGCGCGAGCTGGCTACACCAGCGATTTCCGCCAGATTCAGCGCCACCTGGAATTTGCCTCGCGCCAGATGGGCGTCGGCACCGATGAATTCGACATCCTCAAGAAGTCGCCGCTTGAGATCCCGGACCCGGACATTCTCTTTGTCGAGCTGGCGTGTAAGCACCTGATCCTTGATTGGGAAGGCGTGGCCGAGGCTGAAGACCCAGAAACTCCGGCTCCATACACAGCAGAGCGCGGCGTCGTGCTGATCGAGCAGATGCCCGAGGTTTACTTCCTGGTCCTGCAAACCGCCAACGCCATTGCTCTGCGTCAGAAGGAGCAGGTGGCCGACACAGTGGAAAAGCCCTTGCCGCCTACCGCTGGGCAGCCGAGTGGGCGGGCCCGGAAAACGACCGCAAAAGAAAAGTCCACGAAAGACTGAGGGTTGATATCCCCGCGCCGCCAGAGGTCGACGGGGTTACGACTGACCTTCTTCAGGCCTACTACGTCGTCAGCCGAGGGCGGCAGTATGTAGGCATGAACGGCGCGCCAGCCCCTCTCTCTATTGGGGCTCTGAACGATTACCTGGCAGCCTACGGCGAGCAATATGACCGCGAAGAGTTTGACGCGGTGATATTTGCCCTCGATGACGATTTCCGAGAGCGCTGGACTGAAAAGAACAAGCCCGCTGAGAAGTAGTGCGCCCCCCGTGCTATCGTATAGCCATTGATTTTTGGCCAGGCAGGGCGGCGCGATGCATATTCTTTTAGGGTTGATTCTGTTTGTGTTGGCGCTGGTGTTCGCGCCATGGGCGGTTGGTATCGCTGTCGGACTGATGGCGAGTTATTGGGCCCTTGGCCTGATCATTTTCGTTGTGGTGGCCTGCTGGCTGCTCGCTGCTCCAGTGGCGCGCCTGATCAGGGGGTCGATCACTGATCTTGCCGCAAGCCCAGGCGCGCCAGTCGCTGCCGGTGGCTGCATGCCAGAGGACAGCTTTGCACCGGTAGCGCCCGCCAAGCCGGCCTCGACTCCTGAAGCGATTCCGCCTGTCGTTCGCCTTTCGCCCTGCGGTTCATGCGGCGAACAAATCAAGAAACGCAGCATGTATTGCCCAAGCTGCGGGGGAGATCCCCGAACCAAACACTAAACAAGACCCGCTCCGGCGGGTTTTTTTACGCCCGGAGAACGCCATGACTCAGCAGTCCAGCCGCCTGGATATCATCATCGATTCGCGGCAGGCCCAACGCAATGGCGAGCAGCTGCGCATCACCCTGAACAATTTGGTCGTGGTTGGCGATCAAGCCTCCCGCTCCATGGATGGCGCCGGAACTGCGGCGCGGGCTGCTGGTGCGGCGTTTTCTGCCCTTGGCGCTAGCCGGGTGGTTGGGGAAATCATCCGTCTGACCGATGCTTTCAAGTCCATGCAGGGCTCTCTGGCGCTCGTTAGTTCGTCGAATTCGGTAGCGGCCGATTCGTTCCAGAAGCTGCTGACGATGGCGAACAATACCGGCAGCTCGCTCGAGGCGACCGTATCGCTGTATACCCGCCTGGCCAACGCCACCCGAGGCGCCGGATACACCACCGAGCAGCTGCTTGGCGTGACTGATGCCATCAACAAGGCATTCGTAATTTCCGGCGCCACCATGCAGGAGGCGTCGAACGCCGCCATTCAGCTTTCGCAGGGCCTGGCTTCCGGCACGCTGCGCGGCGAAGAACTGAACTCTGTCATGGAGCAGGGCCCACGCATCACCCGGGCGCTGGCTGAGTACTTGGGCGTTACCAACGGCCAGATTCGCCAGATGGCCGCTGACGGCAAGATCACCGCCGAGGTGGTCACCAATGCTCTGCTCAAGTCGTTGTCGTCGCTCAATTCCGAGCTTGATCGCATGCCGCGCCGGTTCGAGCAGGCATCGACGGCGCTGAAAAACAACTTCTTGGCAGCAGTCGGCCAGATCGATATCAATCCCCTGATCAGCTCAGTCGATGCGCTGGCCAGTTCGCTGACAAAGCCTGATGTCATCAGCGGCATTCAGACCATTGCCACCGGCCTGGGCAATGTCGTGGCAATCGGTGGAGACGGCCTGAAGGCGGTCATCACCAATGCCGATGCACTGATGGCGATTACCGGCGCCTATGCCACAAAGGTAGGCGTCGGCCTGGTCAGCTCGCTCGCGCTTGCGGCAAAGGCTCGCTTGGCCGATACCGTCGCAGCCAATCAGCAGATCGTTGCATCCCGCCAGGCAGAAGTAGCTGCCGCCGCCGAAGCTGTCGCCATACAGAGCGTGGTCGTGGCTTCGACTGAGGCCAGCTTGGCTCGGGCCATCTACGCTCGCAGCGAAGCCATGGCGACGGCTCAATCGGAACTGGCCAGCCTCAAACAGCTGAAGGCCGTATCTGCTCAGCTTGCCGCTGACCGCAACCTTGAGATTCAGCGGCAGAAAGCGCAGATAAGCAACGCCGGTCTAACGGCTTCGCACACCCGGCTCGCCGAGATCCGTACTGCTGAAGCGGCAATTACCGCACAGCTCACGGCCGCTGAGGCACGCCTGGCTGCTGCTCGACAGGCAGAGCTTGCCGCCGGGGCAGTCGTCGGCCAGCAAACCGTTGCGCTCAATGCCGCCAGGACCGAAGGCGCGGCAATCCTGGGTGCACAAGCTGCCGCACAGAACGCGCTCAATGCCGCCGAATCGCGGGGCGCAGCAGTTCGCGGCGCTTCCATGGCGGCCATTGGCGGGCCGCTTGGCCTGGTGACACTGGGCCTGTCCGCCGCTGCCGCCGCCTACATCTATTTCAGCAATTCCGCCGATACCGGCACGCAATCGCTGATCGATCAAAACCTGACGATTGACGAGACGGTCAAGAAGTTCGACAGCCTGACCGCTGCACAGCAACGCAATCAGGCGTCGAAGTGGGCTGAGGCGCAGCAGGCGGCACTGGACCAGGCATCTGCCGCAGCAAGCGATTACAGAAACATCGCCGAGAATGCGATCACTTCCGTGGGCGCGGCTCGAGTATCCGATCTGGCGACTCTGTCGAGCATGATTGCGCAAGTGAAGTCCGGACAGAAAACTCTGGACGATGTGACTGTTTGGCTTCAATCGACGCAAGGCCTGTCGGGATCATTCAAGTCCTCTCTGGAGGGGATTGCGGCAGGCTATGACACCAACATTCAATCGGCTGACGGCTATGCCGATCGCCTGCAATCCGTCAACAAGCACACGCAGGACTTGTCGGCCAATAACGGCAAGCTGGCAGCATCGCAAGACGCCACCAGCAAAGCCAATGGCGCCGGCACGCAGGCGTGGGATAAGTACATTGAGCAGCTGACCAAGGCTCGCGACCTCGTAGGCGCCAACGCGGCAGCTGAGGCGGCATACACCGCCGTCAAGATGGGCGCCAACGCGGCGCAGCAGGCCCAGGCCAAAGCCATCGCCGCTCAGACCGACCTGCTTAACAAGTACCAGGATGCGGTCAAGGAGAACAACAAGGCCGAGCAGGAGCGCCTGAAGGTTCTTCTGGTGGCGAGCTACACCGCCATGCAAGCCGCCGAAGATTCGGCTGCTGCACAGAAGAAGGCGCTGAACGATACCGCCAAAGTTGCCGAAGAGAGCGCGACCCGGCAAGTAAACGCAATGCAGCGGATCATCGACAAGTCGATCAATCTGACCGCAGGTCGGAATCTGTTGTTGGTCGATCAGCCCCAGCAAAGCCTTAGCGGTTATGGGCTGTTGACCAACGGCGGCACCGCGCCAGCCGCACCGGTTGCCCCGCGCAAAACGCCTCAGCAACTGGCCGAAGAGCAGATGGCGCAAATTGTTGCTGGCACCACGCCAAACAAGCCCACCAAAACTCCAAAGGGACCAAGCGAAAAAGGCGCGCTGAGCTCTGCATTGAGCGCCTTCGATGCTCTTTACAAAAAGGCAGACCCGGCAGCGCAGGCTGTTCGAGACCTGACCGAGGCCCAAGAGAAACTGCAGCTCGCCCTTTCAAAGGGGAAGATCACGCAGGAGCAATACGGTGTTGCGCTTGGCCAGGCATCGAGGGATTACGCTGCGGTCATCGCCAAGACAGGTGAGCTTTCCCAGGCCGAGCAATATCGGGCACAGATCCTCAAGCAGCTGCAGAACCAGCAAGATGCGGCCAATGCAGCGGCGGCAGCGGTGGGCATGGGATCCGAACGAGCAGGGCGCGAGCAAGAGCGCCTGAGGCTGGAGAAGGAAACCAACGACAAGCTTCTACAGCTGCGCACCGAATTGGCGAACGCCCAGGGCGACAAGCAACGCAAAGCCCTGCAAGACCAGATCGACATCACGAACGAGATGTACCCGCAGCAAGTCGCCATCATGGAGAACGGCTGGGCTCAAGTGGATGCCGCGCAATCCAACTGGATGAATGGCATCACCGCGGGCTGGGACAACTATCAGGCCAAGGTCGCGGACGTGGCCAGCCAAACCGCAACGATCATGACCGATTCGCTGGACACGATCACGTCTGGTTACGGCGGCGCATTCTCGAAGATGGCCCTGGATGGCCAGACCTTCGGCGATGTGACGCGAGGCGTGTTCGACAGTCTGGCTCGCACCGTTCTCGACGGCCTCGGGCAGATGGGTGTGCAGTGGCTGGTGCTGCAAGGCATCAAGATGGCTTTCGGCCAAACCGAGCAGGCCTTGCATTTCGCAAGGATGGCCGGCATTTCAACAGAAATGACCGCCGAACTGGCCAAGGAAAGCACGGTCACCGCCGCCAAAGTCACGGGGGACGGAATTGCTACGGCTTCATCCTTGGCAGCAACGGCCACCACTACCACGGCGCAAGTCGCGGCGGCCGGCACAACCCTCGCGTCTTGGCTGCCTGCGGCCCTGGTCGCGTCGATCGGCACCTTCGGCGCTGCAGCTGTCGTCGGCGGCGGCGCTCTTTTGGCGGCCTTCGCCCTGATCAAAGGCTTCTCCGGCGGAGGCTATACCGGTGCCGGCGGCGTCAATGAGCCGGCCGGCATCGTGCACAAGGGCGAGGTCGTATGGAGCCAGGCAGACATCAAACGGTTCGGCGGCGTCGAGTCGGTCGAGGCTATGCGTCGGGGGGAGGCCATGCCGGCGGGAGTCAGTTCGTCGAGCGGAAGCGCCTCAAAGTCCTCCGGCGGCTCGACCAGCGCCGCGCCAAGCGAAAGGTCTCTGGTCGTCAATCTGCATGAGAATGCCGCTCGAGCCGGCCAGGTCAATCGCCGCCAGCTCACCGAGCAGGATGTGGTCGACATCTACGTGGCCAACATCCGCGGCGAGAAAGAAATACACCAGGTAAACCAAGAGAAGTACGGCCTGCAGTCACAAGGTGTCTAATGCGTTAACATAGGGTCTCTCTAGAGGGACTGAATGGAGCCCCAATGAGCAACCCCATCAACATCGCCTACGCCTCGGTCGGAAACGACTTGTTCGTCGATACGATCGAGGCGACCTGTTCCGCGTGGGCGGCCCCGATCCTCATCTGCTCCGGCTATGAGGATCGCGTCTGCGGAACAGAGGATGGGCGCACGCTCGTCTTTTTGGCGATGGCGGTGGAAGAGGCCCTGCCAGTGCAGGACAACAGCGGATACCAGAACCTGAACATCGCCCTGGACAACGTCAACGGCAAGGTTCAGGCGGCAGTCGAGCAGGCGCGTGCAGCATCGGCGCGCATCGTTCTGACGAAGCGTCGATACCTTGAAAGCAACCTGTCTTACCCGGCAGAGCGCTATCGGCTGTCCGTGCTTAACCGGCAGTACGCCAACGACGTGGCCACGCTGACCTGCGGCATGCTTGACCTGCTGGGGACGGCTTTCCCACGCAACAAGCTGACTGCTGGCGTCGCCCCTGGGCTGATCTTCGTATGAGGGCGATCGCAGATTACCTGTCGGCACCTTACCGGGACGGCGCGCGCGGGCCGTTGGCTTTCGACTGCTATGGCCTGGTCAACGCCGTGCGGCACGAAGTGTTCGGCCTGCCGCTGCTGCCATCGCTGGGCGGTGTCGGGCGGTCCAAGTTGCGTGAGAACACCAAGGCCTATCGAGCGGTAAGCGCCGGCCTGGAAGAGTGTCTGCCAGAGCCTGGGGCTATTGCCTCGGCACTGATTGGCGAGTTCTTGGATCACGTCGGCGTGGTCGTGTACCTGGACGGCCAGCTGAAGGTGCTCGACACCAACCCGGGCGGCCCCCGCATTCGCCCCGTGCGCGACTTCGAGGCACGCTATCAACGAGTGGTGTACTACCGATGACTGTAGAATTCTTCCCCAACAAAATGGCCGACTCGCAGCCGTTGGCCACGTTCACGACTG
>RCUJ01001454.1_pt1 | contig 12632 bp, 14 predicted proteins | sample 2166321 | NCBI WGS metagenome assembly RCUJ01 (sample SAMN09932808, study PRJNA488358) | compost metagenome | feature: garden; material: soil; isolation source: compost soil in an enriched community after 118 h of incubation | place: Germany: Experimental Botanical Garden Goettingen | collected... | reverse complement strand
TTTTTTAGAAATTCAGTTTTATAAAATTCCAATTTAAAGTATTAAAAATAACCAGTTCATTTTTTAAAGTTGGTAATTCTAGTATCAATTTTAAGGTTTCGTGTGCCATCATGTTACCGATAATTCCGGGTAATGTTCCTAGAACTCCGTTTAAATTGCAATTTGGAACATCTTTTGGATCGGGCATTTCGGGAAATAAATCTCTAAGGTTTTTACTTCCGTTATGATTGAAAACCGCAATCTGACCTTCAAATTTTAAAATACTTCCGTAAACCAAAGGTTTGTTATGCGCGACGCAAGTGTCATTGACTAAATAACGAGTCGAAAAATTATCAGAACCATCTACAACAATATCATATTGCTGAATGATTTTTGAAGCATTTTCGGTAGTTAGTTTTTCATTAATTGCAACAGCTTCAATCAACGGATTTAATTTAGAAACGACTTCTTTTGCAATAATAGCTTTTTGCTGGCCGATTTCATTTTCAGTATATAAAATCTGTCTATGAAGATTGTGAATTTCAATGGTGTCAAAATCCATGATTCCAATAAAACCAGCTCCTGCAGTTGCAATGTATTGTAAAATCGGACAGCCCAAACCGCCTGCGCCAATTACTAAAACTCTAGCTCTTTTTAGTTTTTCCTGCCCTTCATCGCCAATTTCAGGAAGAATGGTTTGTCTGTTGTAACGAAGAAATTCTTGTATAATGCTCATCTTTAAATTTTAGATTTTAGATTGTTGATTTTAGATTGGGATTTGAAATTTTGGATTGATGAATAGAAGTGCAAAAAATCTGAAATCTAAACTCTAAAATCTGAAATAAAACTTTTGTCCCAGTCTTTCCAAACGGGTTCATAACCTGCGTTTTTTATAATTTTTGAAATTTCTTCTGCCGTGCGTTCATCGCTGATTTCAAATTGCTCCAAGGATTGGGGATCAACAACATAACCGCCTGGATTTGTCTTTGAGCCAGCGCTCATGCTCGTAACACCAATCGGAATAATATTGTTTCTGAATTTTTCGTTTTCGCGAGTAGAAATCGAAATTTCTAAATCTTCATTCCACAATCTGTAAGCGCAGATTAATTGCGTTAAATCTTTATCATCCATAATGAAATTGGGTTCGATAATACCTTCGGCAGGACGTAAACGTGGAAAGGAAACAGAATACTTCGTTTGCCAATATTTTTTCTGCAAATAATCTAAATGTAAAGCATTGAAAAAGCTATCGGTTCGCCAGTCTTCCAATCCTAATAAAACGCCTAAACCTATTTTATGAATTCCGGCAGTTCCAATTCGATCCGGAGTTTCCAATCGATAATCAAAGTTTGATTTTTTTCCTTTTGTATGATACTTTTTGTAAACTTCCTGATGATACGTTTCCTGATAAACCAAAACAGAATAAACGCCAGCTTCATGCAAACGCTGATAATCTTCTGTAGAAAGCGGCTGAACTTCAACAGAAATAATGGAGAAATCTTCTTTAATTAAATTAATGGCATTCAGAAAGTAATTGATATTTACGGTATAATTCGCTTCACCTGTAACCAATAAAACATGATCAAAACCAGTGTTTTTTAAGGCTTCAACTTCCAGTTTTATCTCAGCATCAGTAAGCGTTTTTCTTTTGATTTTATTGTCTAAACTAAATCCGCAGTAAGTGCAGATATTTTGGCACTCATTACTCAAATATAGTGGAGCATACATTTGGATGGTTTTTCCGAAACGTTTTTTGGTAATTTCATGGCATTTCTGTGCCATTTGTTCTAAGTAATTTTGTGCAATAGGTGAAATTAGAACTAAAAAATCATCAAGATTGTATTTGGTTTTGGCCAAAGTGCGTTCAACATCTTTTGACGTGGTTTTATATATCTTGGATTGGATTTCATCCCAATTATATTGCTCAAAAATAGATTTGAATGTTTTCATTTTTTATTTGTTTCCCGCAGATTTTGCAGATCATGCAGATTAAATTTTATTCGCAACACGATGAATATTTTCAAGAATATTGGAGCAGTTGAAATTGACTAATAATCCAAGTTTTTTACTAGTCAATTTTAAATATGTATTTAATTGTTTAAAATGAATAGGTTTTACTTCGTCTACTGATTTTAATTCTATAATTACTTTATCTTCTACTAAAATATCTAATCTAAAAGTTATATCTAGATAAACATCATCATATTTTACAGGTAAATCAATTTGCTTAATTACTTTTAATCCGTCCTTCTTCAATTGATAATAAAGAGCACTTTCATATACAGATTCTAATAGTCCAGGACCAAGAGTGTTATATACTTTAAAAATTGCTCCTCTAATTTTATATGAAATTTCATTTTCTGACATAATTTTTTCTTTGATTTCTAAATCAAAAATAATGAAATTTCTTACTTTTTAACGAGATTGTTTTTCCGGCAGGTTCTACACATTTTTTTGACTTAACATTTGAGAAAAAAAAAATCTGCTAAATCTGCAGAATCTGCGTGAGAAAATCAATTTACTCATAAAGAAAAGAAGTCAAAGGGCTAGAAGCCGAAGCATATTTTTGCTGGTTGGCAACTTTAGCTTCAAAAGCTTTTCTTCCTGCAATTACAGCCTCTCTAAAAGCTTCAGCCATTAATTTCGGATTTCCTGCAACAGCGATTGCAGTGTTCACCAAAACAGCATCGGCACCAATTTCCATTGCTTTTGCAGCATCAGATGGCACTCCGATTCCAGCATCAACTATTACGGGAACAGTGCTTTGTTCGATTATGATTTCTAAAAAATCGATTGTTTTTAAACCTTTATTGCTTCCAATTGGAGAACCCAAAGGCATTACGGCAGAAGTTCCAGCACTTTCTAAATGCTTGCATAAAACAGGATCGGCGTGAATGTATGGAAGTACAATAAAACCGAGTTTAGCTAATTCTTCTGTTGCTTTTAAAGTCTCAATAGGATCAGGCATTAAATATTTTGGATCAGGATGAATTTCCAGTTTGATCCAATTGGTTTCTAAAGCTTCACGAGCCAATTGTGCCGCGAAAATAGCTTCTTTAGCATTTCGCGCCCCCGAAGTATTGGGTAATAAATTGATATTTGGATGTTTTAAATGTGATAAAATAGCATCTGTATCAGTTTCAAGATCAATACGCTTTAGCGCAACAGTGACCAATTCGCTTTCTGAAGCTAAAACAGCATCTTCCATTTCTTCATTTGAACCAAATTTCCCGGTTCCGAGAAACAAGCGGGATTTAAAGGTTTTGTCTCCTATATTAAACAATGATGTCTGCATATAATTTTTCTTTTAATTGTTGAATTAATTTTTCTTTCTCATCACTTTCAGTAATGATTCCAGACACAGCAATTCCGAAAACTCCAGTTTCCATTAATGGACTTACGTCACGCACTGTGATACCTCCAATAGCATAAACAGGAATGTCGATTTTATTTTTTTTCAGTTTTTGAAGAATATCAAAGTAGCCCGATAAACCTAAAATCGGACTTAGCTTTTCTTTGGTAGCTGTAAACCTAAAAGGTCCCAAGCCAATATAATCACAGCCGTTTTGAACGTGATTTTCAATATCTTCAAAAGTATTGGCAGTTCCTCCAATAATTTTTGTTGAACCTAAAATTGCTCTTGCTTCGTCGATTTTTGTATCGGTTAATCCCAAGTGAACTCCGTCAGCTGCAATTTGTTCTGCGAGATGTAAATCGTCGTTTACAATAAAGTTCGCAAGATATTCTTCGCACAAAGGTTTTACTGCTTCTGCCAAAGTGAAAACGTCTTTTTGTGTTTGATTTTTAAATCGCATTTGTACCCAGTTGCAGCCAGCGTCAAGCGCTTGATGAATGTTGTACAATTGTTTTTCGATAGTTTCGCCCTGCGAGATATATTGAAGTTTGCTATACATAATGATATCCGATTAAAGTTGGTGTTGAACTCAGGTAATTTTCGATGTAGATTTTTGCGTTTTTACAGGCTTCTGCTATAGTTTGATTTAGAGCTAAATTTGATGCAATTGCAGATGAAAGCACACAGCCTGAACCATGTTTTTCTGAGCATTTTTTTTCATTTGGAAGTAAATCGATGATTTTATTTTTCATAAATAGCTGATCTTTTCCAACAGCATTTAAATTATGTCCTCCTTTTAACAGAATCGCAGTTGAAATTTCATTTTCAATCCAAAGATTATCTTTTACAAAACCAGGAAGCAATTGTTCAATTTCTAGATAATTGGGCGTAATTAAATCGATTTTTGACAGGATTTGAATTAAATCCGAACGATCTTCAATGTTTAAGAAATCAAATTCTGTCGTCGATTTTAAAACTGTATCCCAGACAATTTTTGTATCGTGAGAAATTAGTTTTATCGTTGAAAGAATTCGATTTAAATAAGAAAGAGAAGGTACAATTCCGATTTTGACAGTACTGATTTTATAGCTTTGAAATAAGACTTCAATAGATCGTATTACAAAATTGATATTGATCCATTCAATTTTATGAAATTCATTTTCTGTCTGAATGGTGTTAGCCGTTGCAATAGCAAAACCAGAAACTTTATGCTGTTCAAATGTCTTGATATCAGCCAAAATTCCAGCACCGCCAGAAGGATCTAAACCTGCTATTGTAAGTACGAATGGACGATTTTCTGACATAATTTAAATTGTTTTAACGGGTTTTCATTGTTCCAAATACTTCCCAAAAGTGCCACATCATCAAAACCGCTTTCAAGTGTCTTTTGAATGTTTTCTGCATCAATTCCGCCTAAAGCGATGACTTTTGTATGTTGATTTTTTTTTGACTTTAGTGCTTCAAAAAGATCAATTTTTGGATGATAATTTTCTTTAGAAATACTTTTAAAAACAGGACTTAAGAATGCATAATGAAAATTGTTTTCTAACGAATTAAAATCTTCGATAGAATGTGTTGATGTTGATCTAGACCTACAAGGTTCTGAAAACCTTGCAGGAAAGCCTGAATTCTGTTTTCTCTCTTTCTCAGAAAAATGAAATCGGTCAATGCCTAAATCTTTTCCTAATTGATGATGATTATGCAGTACAATTCGACCCTTAAATTCTAATTTGATCTGGTGAATAAACTGCGCCATTTCTAATTCTGAAAAATTAGGTTTCCGAATATGGAGCAAAGACAATCCTTCTTCAAATAAAGAATGAATTATCTTGATTTCATCTGCAACAGCAAAAGGATTAGAAATCACAATCATATCTTTTCTCTTTATTCTTTATTCTAAAACTCTAAATATAAATCTCTTTTCCTTGCTCAATAAATTCCTCCGATTTCTCCTGCATTCCTTTTTCAGCTGCAGCAACATCCCTAATTTCCTGAGATATTTTCATAGAACAGAATTTAGGACCGCACATCGAGCAGAAGTGTGCTACTTTTGCACCATCAGCAGGAAGCGTTTCGTCGTGAAACTCTCTTGCAGTATCTGGATCTAAAGCCAAATTAAACTGATCTTCCCAACGGAATTCAAAACGAGCCTTACTCAAAGCATTATCACGATATTGCGCTCCCGGATGTCCTTTTGCCAAGTCGGCAGCGTGAGCAGAAATTTTATAGGTGATTACACCATCTTTTACGTCTTTTTTATTTGGTAAACCAAGATGTTCTTTTGGTGTTACATAACACAACATTGCACAGCCATACCAGCCAATCATAGCGGCACCAATTGCAGATGTGATATGATCGTAACCAGGCGCAATATCTGTAGTTAAAGGGCCTAAAGTATAAAATGGAGCTTCATGGCAATGTTCTAATTGTTTGTCCATGTTTTCTTTAATCATGTGCATTGGAACGTGCCCTGGGCCTTCAATAAAAACCTGAACATCGTGTTTCCAAGCAATTTTGGTTAATTCTCCCAAAGTTTCTAGTTCAGCAAATTGAGCTGCGTCATTCGCATCTGCAATCGAGCCCGGACGTAAACCATCGCCAAGAGAAAAAGCAACATCATACTGCTTCATAATTTCGCAGATTTCCTCAAAATGAGTATACAAGAAATTTTCTTTATGATGAAATAAACACCATTTTGCCATAATAGAACCACCGCGCGAAACAATTCCAGTTACACGATTTGCAGTTAAATGAATGTAGCGAAGTAAAACTCCAGCATGAATGGTAAAATAAGAAACACCTTGTTCTGCCTGTTCAATTAGCGTATCGCGGAAAATTTCCCAAGTTAAATCTTCGGCAATTCCTTTTACTTTTTCTAAAGCCTGATAAATTGGAACTGTACCAATTGGAACAGGAGAATTTCTAATAATCCATTCTCTGGTTTCGTGAATGTTTTTTCCTGTGGATAAATCCATAATTGTGTCAGCGCCCCAACGGCAAGCCCAAACGGCTTTTTCTACTTCTTCTTCAATGCTTGATGTTACGGCACTATTTCCAATATTAGCATTAATTTTTACCAAGAAATTACGTCCCACAATCATTGGTTCGCTTTCTGGGTGATTAATATTGTTCGGAATAATAGCTCTTCCGCATGCAACTTCAGAACGAACAAATTCTGGAGTAATTTTGTTTTTAGGAGTATTCGCACCAAAACTATTTCCGCCGTGCTGGCATTGCATGGCTTTGGTTTGCTCATTTAAAAGTTCAATACGCTGGTTTTCACGAATCGCAATATATTCCATTTCTGGAGTAATGATTCCTTGTTTAGCGTAATATAGCTGTGTTACGTTTGCACCTTTTTTTGCTCTTTTTGGCTGATGCAAATATTCAAAACGAAGATGATTTAGACTCTCATCTTTTAATCGGCTTTGACCGTAATCTGAAGTGATTTCGTCTAAAACTTCGACATCATTTCTTTCTAGAATCCAACTTTCGCGTAAGCGTGGCAATCCTTTTCTAATATCAATTTCAATATTCGGATCAGTGTAAGCACCTGATGTGTCATAAACTGTTACAGGTGGATTTTTCTCAATTCCGCCATTTGAAAGTTTAGTATCGCTCAAAGTAATTTCGCGCATGGCTACTTTTATCGGATGAATTTCTCCATCGATATAAACTTTTTTAGAATTCGGAAACGGGGTTCTGGAAATTTGTTCTTCGTTTGTCATAGCTTGTATATTGTAAAATGTGAAATGTGAAATGTAAAATGTGAAATGCAAAATGTAGAGATGCACTGCAGTGCATCTACGCCCAGTATATAATTGGAATTTGGAATTTCTTTTTTAGAATTTACCCTCCTTGTGTAGCAGAAATAATCAGAATTTCGTCAGTTTCTTGTACGAAGAATTCGTTCCATTTGAGTTTTGGAACGACGGTATTGTTAACGGCAACGGCGATTCCGTTTTGTTTGTGCGGAATTTCGAGATCGAGCAATGATTGAACGCTTAGCGATTCAGCATTGAAAAATTTAGTTTGTTGGTTGATTTTTAGTTCCATTCCTTTTTGAATTTAGTGTATAGATACACCTTAGGAATGGCTACAAGAACGCATAAAAATGCGCGCAGAAGTCATCTTACTTTTCCCTACGCTAGTATGAACTAGATCAGGTTCAGAGGGTAAAATCTCAGCCTACAAGTTGTAGACACCCCTAAAGTGTGAAGCAAATATATGTAATTTTTGTTTAAAAGTTTCAGGTTTCAATTTTCAGGTTCAAAAAAAATGAAAACTGTGACTGAAAACTGAGACTATTTTCCCTTTCGAGTAAAGCAATCTTCGATATGATCATTGACCATTCCGGTGGCCTGCATGTGAGCGTAAATAACGGTTGAACCGACAAATTTGAATCCGCGTTTTTTTAAATCTTTGCTAATTGCATCAGAAATTGGAGTAGTAGCTGGAACATCTTTCAAAGTTTTTGGATTATTATCAATTGGTTTTCCGTCGGTAAATTTCCAGATATAATCAGAGAATGTTCCAAATTCTTCTTGGATTTTCATAAAAGCCTGGGCGTTTGAGACAGCAGATTTAATTTTCAGTTGATTACGTATGATTCCAGTATTCTGCATTAATTCTTCGATTTTGTCTTCAGAGTAATTAGCAATTTTTTTATAATCAAAATTGTCAAAAGCAGTTTTAAAGTTTTCTCTTTTGTTTAAAATCGTGATCCAGCTTAAACCGGCTTGAAAAGTTTCAAGAATTAAAAATTCGAATAACGTAGGATCGTCATAAATTGGAACTCCCCATTCTTCATCATGATATTTTTTATATAAATCGCTGGCAGAACACCAGCCACATCTTATCGGTTCCATTTTTTATTTTTAAATGTATAAAAAAAGCTTCAAACTATGAAGTCTGAAGCTTTTGGAAAACTTTTTTTTTTTTGAATTATTTCTTCTTGTATACAGAAACAACACTTACTGATATACCTCCTTCAGAGTATGTCATTTTTGCTTTTAGTGTGCTACTGCTTAATTCAGAGATTTCCCATTTAATCTCTTCATCACTATATTTTAGAGTTAATGTATTTCCATCTTTTTTCCAAGTACCATCTTCAGTATAGGTACTACATTCTGATTCCCAATATTCAGAAGTAGTATCCGTAAATTTTCCATCATTAGTAAAAGTAATTGATGGAATTTCACAGCCTTCACTATCATAAGGCTGAATTACCTCTTGGCCACCAACAATCACTCCTTGTTGAGTTATTTCCCATTTTCCTTCAATTGATCCGCCGTCCTTGTCATCATCACTGCTACAAGATACTGCTGTTAAACCTAATGTCAAGATTGACACGAAAAGAATGCTTAGTTTTTTCATTTTTGGTAGATTTTATTTGTTAAATGTTTGGCAAAAATAAAATCTTTTAACATAAAAACAAGTGTTTATGATAGGTTTTTTCGTATTTTTTTATTGTTTGTTTGTAATTGATTGACTGTCAGACAAATCTGTCTTTTTTTACTACCTTCCAATCTGCCAACTATATCCTTTTACACTCGGAATGTAGGCAGAACGTCCAACAATGACTAAATTAGTGTAGATTTTTTTGTTGTATTTAATGCCGATAGCATTGCCCGACATGTACATTTTATTTGCTTTGAATTTTACTTTCATTTTACCGTCTTCAAGCTCGGCATCTGATACTTTTTCGACAAGCCAAGTTGACTTCCATTTAACGGATAGCTCATTTTCAGCGGTTTTGGTTACACTTTTTACTAGTTTAACGGCTTCTTCCGGAATTTCAAAATTTTCCGTTAGTTGTTTCTGAGTTATAGTCTGTCCCATTTTGCATTTGTCTAATATTTTACGAACATTGACAAAATTCAATAATTCTTCGTTGGCTTGCTTTTTTATTGAGGTTGATTGGGTTGCACTAGTATTTGCTATTTGAGGATTTAGCGTACTTACTTCTATTGGATTTTTAACCGAAAAAGGATTTTTTGTAGCAACAGTTTTTTTTGAGTCAAACTCTTTTGGAGCAGTAATACTTTTTGACGAAACTTTGCGGGGTATTTTCATAGTAGCTGGTGTCAAGTTATTGACAGATTGGATGACTTTTCTAGGTTGTTTTTTTTCGTCATTACCACAGCTGAAAAAGAAATAGGTAACAGAGAATAAAATAAGCAAGTGAATTTTTTTCATGACCTAAATATATTTTTATTTTTTATCCTTTATGTGTAGGATCTTCGTCTAAATATTTTTTAATCAGATGATGCCCTAAATAAATTGCTGGAGTTAATAAAATGGCTATTGCTAGTTTAAAAGTATATCCTATTAATCCTGAAGATATAAAGGTGTCAAAATCAATTTTTCCAGGAAGCCAAAAAGCGATTCCTAAAACAATAAATGAATCAAATAATTGCGAAATTACAGTAGAACCTGTCGCTCTTAACCATATTTTCTTTTCGCCAGTTCTATTTTTAAAAAACCAAAATATCCAAACATCTATAAGCTGAGAAGCCATAAAAGCTATTAAGCTCCCCACAATAATCCACATACTCTGCCCAAATACTGCCTGAAACTGATCATCATTTACAGGACTGATTCCTTTTGCGGCAGGAATTGTAATAGCCATAAAAAGAATTAGAAAAGCATAAGCAATCAAACATGCTGTAATGAAAGAAAGTTTTTTTACCCCTTTTTCTCCAAAATATTCATTAATCAAATCGGTTGTAAGAAATACAATTGGCCAAGGCAAAATTCCGATACTCATTACAAAGGGGCCAATTTGAATTAACTTTCCTCCAATTAACTCAGCCACAACGGCATTGGTAATAAATATTCCTGCTAAAATTACAAAAACAATTTCTTTTCTGGTTCTAAACATTTGATTTTTGATATTGATATTTCAAAAATAAACTATTTCTTTTAAATCTTAGAAACGGATTAATTTTTATAATTGCTTAAGATATGAAGTTTGCTCTCGATTGGCTATTTTTGAGATTCTGTTGCTTTTTTGATTAATCAGATTTTTGCACAGAATTAATTAATGTATTTTGTTATGAAAACACCAATAGAATTAGATAATCCATTGTTAAAAGATTGGTCGGGACCTTATGGAGGAGTTCCAGATTTTGCAGCATATAAAGTTTCAGATTTTAAACCCGCAATAGAATTTGCTATTACAGAAAAGCTTGAAGAAATTGATGCAATTGCCAATAATCTAGAAAAACCGACATTTGAAAATACAATTGAAGCCTTAGAGCTTTCGGGTGAAAAATTAGATCGAATTCATGCGGTTTATGGCATTTATAGATCCAATCTTAGTACTCCTGAATTTAATATCGTTGATACCGAAATGTCACCAAAATTGGCAGAGATCAATGATAAACTATATCAAAATGACAAACTGTTTTCTAGAATTGAAGCCTTATACAAATCAGATGAAAAGAAAAGTTTAACCAAAGAACAGCAACGTTTGCTTTGGCTGTATTATACCGATTTTGTTAGAGAAGGAGCTGAGCTAAATGAAAAAGAGAAAGCTAAAGTGGCTAGGATCAACCAAGAATTGGCGGGACTTTTTACAGCTTTTAGTCAAAAGTTATTGGCAGAAGAAAATAATCAATATATAGAGCTGAATACAGAAGCTGATTTTGATGGTCTGCCCGAAGAATTTAAAAATGCGGCTATTGCCGAAGCAAAAGAAAGAAATCTAAATGTTTTAGGATGTATTGGAAATACGAGATCTTCAATTGAGCCTTTTTTGACTTTTTCAAACAGAAGAAATTTAAGAGAAAAAGCTTTTGATATTTTCGTAAAGCGAGGCGATAATAAGAACGAAAATGATACAAATGAAACTCTTGTGTCTATTTTAAAATTAAGAGCTGAAAAAGCGAAGATTTTAGGGTTTAAAAACTTTGCTGAATGGAGTTTGTCTAACAAGATGGCTAAAGATCCGCAAAAAACGCTCGATTTGATGCATTCGGTATGGAAACCTGCTGTAGAAAAGGTAAAAAACGATGTTTCGGCTATGCAGGAGATGGTAAATAAAGAAGGCGATATCTTTAAAATTCAGCCTTGGGATTACCGCTATTATGCAGAAAAAGTTCGTAAAGCTAAGTACGATTTAGATCAAAATGAAATCAAACAGTATCTACAATTAGAAAATTTACGTGAAGGAATGTTTTGGACGGCAGGAGAATTGTTTGGTTTAGGTTTTAAACAATTATTAAATGTTCCTGTTTATCATCCTGATGTTCGTGTTTGGGAAGTAAATAATAAAAATGCTGGTGAACCAATTGGGTTATGGTATTTTGATCCCTATGCGCGTGTTGGTAAACGTTCTGGAGCGTGGATGAATTCGCATAGAGACCAGCAAAAAATAAAAGGTAATGTGCTCCCGATTGTTTCAAACAATTGCAATTTTATAAAAGGAAATGCAGATGAACCAGTTTTAATTTCTTGGGATGATGCGACGACGCTATTTCACGAATTTGGTCATGCGCTTCACGGATTGTGTTCAAATGTTACTTTTCCGAGTCTTTCTGGGACTTCAGTTGCGAGAGATTATGTAGAGTTTCCTTCTCAACTACTTGAGCATTGGCTGGCGACTCCAGAAGTGTTGAATAAATTTGCGCTTCATTATAAAACGAATGAATCTTTATCTCGGTCTTTAGTTGAAAGAATAGGAAAAGCGGCCAATTTTAACGAAGGTTTTGCAACTGTCGAAACAATTTCAAGCTCTTTTGTTGATATGAAATTACATTTAACAACAGAAACAATTGATCCGCATGCATTTGAAGAGAAAGTTTTAAGTGAAATTAATATGCCTGATGAAATTGTAATGAGGCACAGAATTCCGCAGTTTGCACATATTTTTTCAAGTGACGGATATGCGGCAGGTTATTACAGTTATTTGTGGGCAGATGTGATCAATGCAGATGCTTATGAAGCTTTTCTGGAAGCAGATGGGCCGTTTGATAAGAATGTTTCGGAACGTCTTTATAAAACAGTTTTAAGCGTTGGAAATACGATTGATAACGAGGAAATGTATGAGAATTTCAGAGGACACGCTCCAAAATCTGATGCATTGATGCGAGCAAGAAATTTTCCAATTGAAAGTTAGTTTTATATGAAAATAAAAAAGCCCGAATAACTAAATATTCGGGCTTTTTAATATTGAAAATAATATATTAACCTAAAGTAACTCTTTTGAAACCTGTAATTTCAACATTGAATCCTTTTACGTAATCACCAACTTTTTTACTATCATCTTTAATGAAGTTTTGATCTAGTAAAGCTT
>RCUJ01001451.1_pt1 | contig 12646 bp, 7 predicted proteins | sample 2166321 | NCBI WGS metagenome assembly RCUJ01 (sample SAMN09932808, study PRJNA488358) | compost metagenome | feature: garden; material: soil; isolation source: compost soil in an enriched community after 118 h of incubation | place: Germany: Experimental Botanical Garden Goettingen | collected... | reverse complement strand
GTGCAGCGGTGCCTCGGCCGGCGCTTCAGCCTCGGGCGCGACCTTCTCCAGATCGGCGCGGTAGGTCGCCATGAGGCTGGCCAGCCGCGCATCGAGCAGGCGCCGTGCCTCGCCCTCGTGCGCCGCCGCGCGCTGCGCCATCGCCTCGATGAAGCGGAAGCGCACCGGGTCGAAGCGGTCGTCGCCGCGCGCGCGCCAGGCGTCGAGCGCCGCGATCGCGTCGACCTGATCGTCCGGTGCGGCGTCGTTACTCACGGGGCTTCGCAGCGTCGGGGGCGTTCTTGGGCCGGGGCGTCGGCGCCATTTCCACGCGGCGGTTCTTCGCGCGGCCTTCGGCGTCGCTGTTCGAGGCCACGGCCTGCTCGGCGCCGAAGGCGGCGGCGAACACCGACGACGAGGGCACGCCCTCTTCGATCAGCGCGCGCGTCACGGTGAGCGCGCGCTGGGCCGACAGCTCCCAGTTGTCGGCGAACAGGCGCGCGCCGTCGCGCATCTGCCGGTCGTCGGTGAAGCCGCTCACCATCAGGATCTCGTCGCGCGCCTTCAGGTAGGCGCCCAGGGGGCCGGCCAGGCTTTTCAGCAGTTGCCGCCCGCCGGGTTGCAGGTCGGCGGAGTTGAAGGCGAACAGCACGCTGCCGCTGATGCCGATGCGGCCGTTGTTGAGCGTCACGCGGCCCGCGGCGAGCGGGCCGGCCAGCGCCTGCTCGAGCGCCTCGCGGCGCTGCGATTCGGCGCGGCGCTGCTGCACCTCGGTTTCAAGGCGGCTCGCCAGGTCCAGCTGCATGCCGAGCACGCACACCAGGATCAGCACGAACGCGCCCAGCATGCCCGCCATCAGGTCGCCGAACACCGCCCACACGGGGACGGTCGGCTCCAGGCCGGCGTCGAGGTCGATCTCGTCGCGCACCATTTCAGGCCTCGCTGCCTGCGGTCTGGCGGCTGGCGAACTGCTGCAGGTCTTCGACGATCTGCTTTTGCGACATGATGCTCAGGTCGATCACCTCGCGCGCCTGCGCCACGTAGTAGGCCAGCTGCTCGTCGCTGCGCGCGAGCGACTTGCCCAGCGCGCCTTCGATGCGCTGCAGGTGCGCCACCAGCTTGTCGTTCGATTCGCCGAAGCGCTGCACGGCAAAGCCGAAGGCCTCGCCCAGGCTCGCCACCTCGACCGCGCCGCCGGTGATCTGCGCGGCGATGCCGGCCATCTTCTCGGTCTCGCTCTCGACCTTCTCGGTGAAGCGGCTGCCCACGCGTTCCATCATGTCGGCCGAGGCCGTGACGAGCGCGTCGATGGCGCTGCGCTGTTCGGTCGAGGCATGGTTCACCGCGCCCAGCAAGGTTTCGAGCGTGCCGAGGATGCGGCTGCGCTCTTCGAGCATGTCGTTGTCGCGCGCCATGCCGTCGGACAGCTTCTGGCGCAGCTCGGCGATCACGTCGGCCGCGGCCTTCGGTGCTTCGGCCGCCACCTGCAGCAGCTGCGCGACTTCGGCCACGGTCTGCTTGGCGTTGGCCTCAGCCTGCGCCGACATGTCGCGCACGGTCTGCGCCAGCGTCTCGCTCATCTGCTGCTGCTGGCTCAGGCTGTGCGCGCCGGCCTGCTGCCATTCCTTCTGCAGCGAGGCGGCCATGGTCTCGAGCGAGCCGCTCCAGGCCGCGAGGCGCTGCGCGTCGCGCGTGGCGAGCTCGGTCTGCAGGTTGGCGTGCGCCTCGCGCACGGTGTCGAGCAGCGAGGCGGCGGCGCGGGGTGCGTCCGACGCGGCCTGCAGCAGCTGCGCGACTTCGGCCACGGTCTGCTTGGCATGCGCCTCGGCCTGCGCCGACACGTCGCGCGCGGCCTGCGCCAGCGTGTCGCTCAGCTGCTGTTGCTGGCTCAGCGTGTGCGCGCCGGCCTGCTGCCATTCCTTCTGCAGCGACGCGGCCATGGCTTCGAGCGACTGGCTCCAGGCCGACAGGCGCTGCGCATCGCGCGCCGCCAGTTCGGTCTGCAGGCTGGTGTGCGCCTCGCCCACGGTGCGCAGCAGCGCCACCGAATGCTGTTCGAAGGTGGCGGCAGCGGCGGCGAGCGCCTGGTGCGAATCGCCCGACAGTTTTTCGCTGACGCGCTGGTGCTGCGCGAGCGCGCTGCCCCAGGTGTCGGACACGCTGCCCACGGTGCTTTCGAGGCGGGCCGACACGCCGTCGACCAGCGCGGCCGAGCGCTGCTCGAAGGTTTCGGCAAAGCGTTCGAGCGTGCCGCGCAGGTCGCTCGACAGCGCCCCGCTCGCGCGCTCGTGTTCGGCCAGCGCGGCCTTCCAGGTGTCGGCCACGCCGGCGGTCGAGGCCTCGAAGCGGCCCGTGAGGCCTTCGAGCTGCCGTTCGACGGCCTGCGCCATGCCGCCCTGCAGCGACGCCGCTTCGCGCGCGATGCCGAGCATGGCCGCCTCGACCACGGGCTGGATCGTCGCGCCGGCGATGCGGGCGGTGTCGGTGAGGCTGTCCTTCAGCGAGCGATCGACCGAGGCGGCCAGGCCGCTGTAGGCGGCTTCGGCCTTCTGGTGGAAGCTGTCCTGGCTGGCGACGAGGCGCTCGTTCTGCGCCTGGCCCTGGCGTTCCAGCGCGGCCATCATCGTCTGCAGCTGGCCGACCAGCTCGGGCATGACCTTCGCCACCGGCTGGATGGTTTCGCCGGCGATGCGGGCGCTGTCGGCCAGGCTGTCTTTCAGCGAGCGGTCGACCGAGGCGGCGAGCCCCGTGTAGGCGGCTTCGGTCTTCTGGTGGAAGGTGTCCTGGCTGGCGACGAGGCGTTCGTTGATCGACTGGCTCTGGCGGTCCATCGCGGCCACCATGGCCTGCAGCTGGTCGACCAGCGCGGGCATCGCGTGAGCCTGTTGCTGCATGAGCTTGAACGACTCTTCGCGGCGGTGCGCCAGCGAGTGGCCGCGCAGCGACGTGGCAATGAGCGTGTCGAGCGACTGCCCGGCCAGCAGGCGCTCGCGCCGGGACAGCGCCGAGGCCAGGCCCAGCATGGCCGATGCGGCCACGCCCGCCACCGAGGTGCCGAAGGCCAGGCCCAGGCCGCGCACGGGCGCCGACAACGAGTTGCGGATGGCCTGCACGTCGGTCGCGCTTTCGAGCGCCAGCCCCGTGCCGTTGAGCGTGACCACCATGCCCAGGAAGGTGCCCAGCATGCCCAGCAGCACCAGCAGGCCCGCGAGGTACGGCGTGAGCGCCGGGCCCGGCAGGCCGACGCGCTCGCCTTCGATGCGCAGGCGCACCGCGTTGCGCAGCGAGGGATGCAAGCCCGCGAGCCAGTCGCCGAGGCTGGCCGGCGGCGCCGACAGGTCGTTCACCGCATGCGACAGCGTGCCGGTGGCCTGGTGGAAGCGGTGCAGCTCCAGCGCGCCCATCAGGTAGAACGCGCCGATCAGCGCCGTGATCACCAGGGCCAGCGGGTTGTGGCCGACATAGCTGGCACCGACCCAGCACACGACGGCCAGGCCCACGAGGAAGACGGCGTAATGGAAAAATCTGTTCATGGAAGCTTGTTGTCTCTTATGGGGCTAGCGATCGCGAAGGGCTTCTAGCAGGCCTTCGACCGGTTGCATGCGAATGTCCAGCTCGGCCCGCAGCACGCTTTGCATGTCGCGGCCGAACACGTCCAGCCAGCCGGCGGCGGCGGTCGCTGGCGGCTGGGGGTTGTCGGGGGTGGCGTCCTGCGCGGCCTGATGGGCCTCGCGCAGGCGCTTGAAGTGTTTCTCCAGCAGCGTGGGCACAGTCGCGAGCAGGCTGCGTTCTCGCGCGCCCACCACCTGTTCCAGGATGGCGTCCACCGCGGCCAGCCGGGCCAGCTCGGGCGAGCGGGTGGCGAGCCGGGCCCGCAGGCGCGCGCGCAGCGGTTCGATGGCCGTTTCCATGGCCTGCTGCCGCGCGAAGTAGCGGCGGCGGTACGGCGGAAAGTCGTCGTTCGCGCCCGGCAGCACCGAGGCCACGCCGCCGTCGGCATTGCCCTTGGCCAGCGCGGCCTTCAGGCGCGCGCACTCCTGCGCCTCCTCGGCGCCCTCGGACGCCCGGGCGCCGGACACGGCGACGCCCAGATCGGAATCCAAAGCTGCAGACAAGGAGATGGCGTCGGTCCAACTGAACCACTGACTCAAACGATCCGCGAGGGCTTGCCTGGATTCGGGAACGTCGATGTCGCTCAGTTGAGCGAGCAAGCGAGTGAGCGCCGAGCCGGTGAAGCCTGTGCGCCGTGACACTTGCACCATACCGCGAGAGAGGGAGAAAACCGGGCAGTTTACACCGGTCAACTGGCGGCTTTCCCTCTGTGAACTGGTGCACAGGAAGCGCGGGAGAAGTGAAACGGGGTGTGACAGGAGCCGAAGAAATCCGGGCCTTCCCGCCACGTTCCTTCTGCCTTTTTTTGGGCGGTCTATGAGCGATTTGAGCTGGCCGCGGTCGGGCTCGACGGGGGCCTTGCGATCGAAGGCGATGTCGACCCATCCGCCGGATGACGCGAGGCATACCCCGTCATCTGCTCGAGTTGCTTTTGTCGCTCGGCAATCGCCAGTTCGCGCGCGCGAGGGCCATACCGTCCGACCGAAAAAGCCTTGCTGACCGATTTCTCCGGGCTGACTCTGGTCATCGCGATCCACATCGGATTCTTCCCGCCCGGCTCCTCCCGAAAATACACCCCCGCCACACCACTCTTGTTGTCGCGCCGCACGCGCTGGGCGATCTCGCGCTTCAGCACCGGCAAGTGTTCGCGCACGAATTGATCCCGATGCGCCTGGGCATGCGCCAAGGCACCCTCGCGACCGCCGTGGGTGTTGAAGTAGAACGCCTTGACCATGCGCACCTTGTTACGGCGAATATCGACGCTCCAATAGTCGTCGTAGCCGTAGATTCCGTACATGGGATTGGGGTTGGGGGTGCCTCTTGGCATGGAAGCTCCGAAAGTTCGCGCCGCCTGTCGACCTCAATTGATTTGCGCGTTGCGCATCTCCAAGTGCTCGAAGTAGCTGCCAGTGAAGTCCACATGTTCTCCGCGCAGGCCATCGGCCTGAACCGTGGTGCCCGTGCATCCAAGCACGGCGACATCGGACCAGTGACCTCCATCGAAATTCAAGCCGTTCCACTGGCAGTTGTTGAACTGACAAGCGCTGAGCCGACTTTGCTGGAACCGTGACTGCGAGAAAGTGCAGTTGGAGAACATGCACCCGGAGATGGAAATGCCCTCGAAGTCGCACGCGGTGAAGGTGCAGCCTGTGAACTGGCATCCAGTCCAACCGGCCTGCTTGAACGTGCATGCAGCAAAGCTGGTGCCGGTGAAGACAGTGGTGGCGAACTGGGCGAGGTTCAGGTCCAGTCCGGCATAGGCATAGCTGTCGGCCATGCCGGCAAGACCTGCGGGGGCACCACCGGCGCCTTTGCGCCAGAGATTGTGGTTTTGGATGATCAGTTGGGAGGGCATGATTTTTGGCTCATGGATGGCAGCACGGAAATTAAAAATTTAAATCACAGCCTCATCAAGATGAGATTTGAAATTTCTTCGACTTCCCTGCTGGAAAATGAATCGATCGGATCGATCTTTGCACCATAGACAAGGTCAACCTTTATATTGATACGCCTTCCCAAGATTCGGCAACGCAGCACGTCCGCCTCCGCAATAGAAATCGCCTCCTCAAGAAGAAGGCCATCATCCTTCAACTGCTCAACTACCCTTTTAGCCTCCTCGATCGTAAGCGCATGAAATCTCGTCATTAAAGGCGTCCTGGCTTGCATGGAAATTCGCTACGAGCGTGAAATTTCAGCCAATATCTTGATAAATACTCCAGCTCGAGATATCAAAATTCGAATCATCTTCGAAGCTCTCTGAGATTATCTCGATTGAATTTCCAGATGGATCCAAAATCCTTGCAAAATAAAATCCAGGAGTACGTGCAAGCATATCAAACTCGACCCCTTTCTCCTTCAAATCCCGACAAACACTGGGAAAATTTTTCTCAATAAAAAACTCGTAGAGCGAATTTTTTTCTTTTCCATTGCTCCCTTCAGCCAAATTTGAGTACTTGAAGCAAATCGCCAAATTCAAATGACTCGGCACTCGAAAAACATTCAACTCCGAATCTCGTTCATATCTCAGAATTCCTTCGTAGAAGGCCTCCATTTGTTCGAGCATTCCTTTTTTTCGGAGCATCGGAACATGAATAGTGAATCGCTTCATCATCTTTCACATCTTCCCTTGCTCTGAAGCCACAGCTTGCTTTCGAGGTGTCCCTGGAAATTTCTCGCCATGAGTAGTTCAAATTTCTTTCCCACAACTGATGCCAATACACGAGTGCACTTGGGATCTCAATAAAAATCGGAATTCGAGAACAAGATATTGTTTCCAGCAGGATCCTTCAAATAAATCCACTCCCCGTATGGCTGAGAAACATGCTTGATAACAAGATCATTAAAGCTCTTGAAAATCAAATTTTGCCAATCAAAAAAATCCTCGTCCCAAGAAGAAATCAAGCCGAACGCCACCACAGGAAGATCCGTGCTATCGACCTCTTTGTAGGCAAGCAACAGAGGGTTATTGTCGCGAAAATTAAGTACCAGAGACGGTGCGGCACTGTGAGTCATTCTTGCGATTCGGATTCCAGACCCGTCAACGTCGTCATCTACAAGGGTAAATCCAAATTTTTTATAGAACTCCACACTGCCTGGGATATCGCCTGCATGAAGGTGGACAAGTATTTTCATCATTTAAAACCTTTCAGCACCCCTTCGACATAAGAAGAAGAAACCTTCATCTTATTAGCATAAGACTCTGACATTTCTCGCTCCAACTGATAATAACGAGAAATCGGTTTTCCATCGGCCACAGCCTGCGGGTCTCTGCCAATGTCAACTATCTTGCATCCATTGCGTTTTGCCATTTCAATGAATTTTCTGTTCTCCTCGAGCGACAAGGCCCATTGAGCTTCGTTCTTAGGCCCTCCTGCGAATGTCGCCTCTTTCGCCCATGAAAATCCCGGGTAATTATTGATCGTGTAGATCGAATACCCTTGACTTGCCGCCAATGGTTGACTGAGGCGCGCATACGCGTTCACTCTTCTTTGATTTTCCCCAATTACTATCGCGCACTTCTTCAATCCGAGCGGATCAATCCATTGCGTGGAATTGGGAGCAAGCTGATAGGGATTCATGCCCCCCATCAGGCGAATTGGGTCTTTACTTGCAAATCGCCCACTTTGTGGATCGTAGTAGCGGTGCCGGTTGTAATGCAGTCCGGTCTCTTCGTCCGCGTACTGCCCTTGGAATCGGATCGGATTCGTGATCCCCGCGACCCCGGCCGCCTTGCTGATCGCCTGCTTCGCCTCGCCCCAAGCCTTGTAGTTCGCGCTCCAGCAGACCTGGCCTTCCGAGTCGGTCAATTCCTGTGGCGTGCCCAGGTGGTCGCACTGGTAGAAAGCGATCTCTTCAGGCTTGAACGGCTCGGCTCTGGCTTGCTGCAGTCCCTGCCCGTTCCATAGCGGGTCCTGCTCGATGTCGTAGGCCCCGCCGTTGGCCTGCATCAGCGCCTTCACGTCGGTGGTGGGGCTCAGTTGAAGGGGGAGCTGCCTTCGCACCTGCACCAACGGCACGAAGCTGTCCTTCTCGTGGACGTAGTGCACGGTGTGCGCCTGCTCTCGGGCCCTGGGGTCCAGCGGCGTTGCGCTTTCGTAGGCGAGGTTGTCGCCGTCCCAACCGAAGAGGGTCTCTCTCGATCCGCTTGTCTTGGCAATGCGCCGGCCCATCGGGTCGTAGCGGAAGGTCGTGGTGCCCTCCTCGCTCTTTGCGCTGACCATGCGGTTGAAGCCGTCCCAGCTGAAGAGGGTCTTCTGCCCGTTCTTCGTCCGCTCGATGAGGTTGCCGTGCGCATCGTATTTGTAGCTCGTGCCGGCGTACTCTTTGAGCAGGTTGTCCAACAGCTTGCCGGGGGCCACGCCCTGTTCGCGCGCGAGTGCTGCCGTGCCGGGCTCCTTCAGTACCGGGTCGGCGATGTTGCCAGCAGGGTCGAAGGCGAACACTTCCTTGCCCAGTTGGCTCTGGGCCTCGAGCAATCTCCCGACCGGGTCGTAGCGGTAGTCCAGCCGCCCGCGCCGGCTGTCGCCGATGCCGGTGAGCTGGCCGGCCTTGTCGTAACGGTAGCTGCGGCGGATGCCGACCGCGGCGGTGCCTATCGTGCCGGGAGCCGGCTTCGTGTGCGTGATCTGCTGCTCGAGCAACCGTCCGGCGGGGTCGTAGGTTTGCATCTGGGCCAGGCCGTTGTGCTGCTGGCGGCCGACTTCACGGTGGAGGTCGTCGCGCTCCAGGCTCAGGATGTCCTGGCCGTCGAGCAGCAGGCCGTGCACGTGGCCACTGCCGTAGGTGAGCCACTCCTGGGTGTGGCCGTCGGGGCGGGTGCTGCCGACTCTCTGGTTGAGTTCGTTGTAGCGGTGCTGCCAGATGGCGGTGTGCCCCCTGGCGAGATCGGCGTGGTGCTCACGGGTGAGGTTGCCGGCGGGGTCGTAGAACCACTGGAGCTTGGCGTCCTGGTTCCGGGCTTCGACAAGGCGGCCGTTGCCGTCGTAGGCGAAGGTTTCGGCTTGGGCTGCGGCCTCGCGTTCGACAAGTCGACCCAAGGGGTCGAAGGCGAGTCGGGTGACCTGCCCTGCTTCTGCCACTTCGGTGAGCACGCCGCTCGTTGCTTCGTAGCGGTACTGGGTCACCTTGCCGTCGAAGCCGGTTTCTTCGAGCAGGCGACCGACGGGGTCGTACTTGAAGCTGTAGTGGCTGCGGTTCTCGTTGTCGAGCTGAGTGAGGCGCCCCAGTTTGTCCCATTGGTAGCTCAGCGTGTGGCCTGCAGCGTCAGTGCGCCCAGCGATGAGTCCCGCATCGGCGTAGCGGTAATGGGTGCTGCGCGCCAAGGCGTCTGTGTGCGTCAGCAGGCGGCCCTCGGCGTCGTGAGCCAGGCGCTCGCTGGTCTGATCGGGGTGGATCACTTCTTCGAGCTGGCCGGGGTGATTGGCACCCGCATGGGCCGCCGTCAGCGTTTGCTCGTCGAGCGTGGTGTAGCGGTACCTGGTGACCTGGCCTGCGGCGTCGGTGCTTTGGGCGAGGCGGCCTTGAGGGTCGTAGGTCCAGGTGGTCGTCTTGCCCGAGCAGTCGGTGTAGCTGGCGAGTTCGCCGGTCGGGGTGTAGGCGAGCTTCTTGACACCGCCCTTGGCGTCAGTGATCTGCACCGGCCGCCCGGCCTTGTCGTAGGCGTATTGGGTCTTGTGGCCGAGCGGGTCGGTTTCCTCGGTGAGGTGACCCTGCGGGTTGTAGTCGCGCCGCCAGGCGCCGCCTTCGGCATCGCGCACGCCGGTCAGGCGGCTCAGCTTGTCGTACTCGAAGTGGACCTGGCTGCCATCGGCCTGCGTGTGGGTTTGCAGGTTGCCAGCGTCGTCGTAGACATAGTCGTCGGTCGTGCCGTCGGCGTGCACATGGCGGGTGATGTTCTTGGCGTCGTCGCGGAAGAACCATTCCTCGTTTTCGTCCGGGTGGATGACGCGGTAGGTGTAGCCGAGGATGTCGTAGTAGATCCACGTTTCCTGGCCCAGCGCATCGGTCACATAGGTCAGGCGGATGTTCTCGTCCCACTCCAGGCGGGTGTCGAAGCTGCCGTCGTCCGCCCATTCACGAATCGCCTTGGCCTGCGCCCCGGTGCCGTCGTAGGCCAGGTTCATGCCGCGGCCCGTGCGGTCGGTGTAGCGGGTGATGAGGTGGTGGCTGTACTGGTAGGCCCAGGCGGCGCCGTTCTCGTCCTGCGCCGCGACCAGGTCGCCCGCTTCGTCGTGCGTGTACGCGGCGAGTTGACGAACGACCTGCCCGTCTTTCAGCTCCCAGACGGATTCGATGCGCCCCGAGATCGCATGCGGCCGGATGCCGACGTGTGCAAGCGTGACATCACCCTGCTTGCTGACGACATCGCTCAGCACCTGCTCGCCGGAAGGCAATGCATGGTCGTAGCGCAGGCCGATCGCGGCGCCGTCCTTGGCATGTTGAGCCACCAGGCGGAAGTGCTGCGTGCCTTGGGTGGCGGCCTTGCTGCTGACCGTGTCGACGAGTTCGTAGCTCTCGCGCCAGTCGGCCGGCTCGCCAGCGGGCAACGGCTTGCCGAAGTCGAGCACCAGCAGCGTGTCGCTCAGACGCGTGGCACTGAATTCCTCGATGGCGTTGCGATGGCTTTGGCCCACGGCCAGCCAGGGGATGTCGTGGCTGCGACCGTCGGCGGCACGATAGACCAGTGCGCGTCGGCCCCTGGACTCGACGACGTCGACGCGCGTCGTGTACGGGATCAACCAGCGCGCGCCGAAGCTGCCCTGGTCATAGGCCTCGAGGTCACTGCTGTAGGTGCGGTTCCATTCGATGGGCAGCGTGGCCGGCAACACGAAATCCGTGTGGGTGAAGCTCTCGCTTCCTGTGGCGAAGCTGATGGACTTGCGGGTCTTGGCCTTGGCTGCGCCCTGCTTGCAGCAGTTGCCACTTCCCGTGGCGCCGGCCTGGGTGTTCACGGCGCCGAGTTCGTGACCCGGCTTGGTGGCCTGCGCCTGGGCGCCCTTGGTGGGCGGCACGACAGCGGCACGCTTGGCCTTGAATTTCTTGACGGCGGCAAACAGGCGCTTGAGCAGCCACATGATCGAGCGCTCGGTCTCGGCGCTGGCCAGCGCCATCAACTTGGCTCGCAGCGCCCCCTTGAAGTCGGTCAGGCTGCCGATGACGATGTTGACCACCGCCTTGGCCTTGTCGGGCAGGCGTGCGGCCGCCACCTTGACGGCGTAGTTGGCCGCCTGTTTGGCATAGCGGTCCGCGGCGGCGAGCATGCGGTTCCACATGCTCGTCTTCTTGGGGTTGTAGGTGCTCGTCTCCGGCTTGGGGCCCGCAATCTTGAACAGGTCTTCGCCTCCGGTGCAGCGACGCAGCACGCTGATGAGGTCGTCGACGACGCCATCGGCCTTGTCCGCGCAATTGTTCAGGATGCCCGAGAGCTTGCTCATCGCACCGTCGACAAACTTCTCGATCTCGCCCGCGATCTTGTCGTTGAGGTGCATCACCAGCACGGAGATCAACGCGTCGCCAATGTTCGAGGCGCTGTGCTTGAGCTGCTGTTTGACGAGATGCAGTGCCGGGCGCAGGCTCATGCGGGCAGCCGCCATGCTCGGCGGTGCGGGAATGACACCGATCAGGTTGATGCCCAGGTTGACCCACGCAAGAAAATCAACAGCCTCTTTCTTGATGAATCGTCCGCTGATCAGGACGATGTCCATGATCACGTCGATCAACGCCATGATGTTGCCGATGACAGGCAGGCTGCCCGCCACGGTGCTCAAGCGTTCCAGCGTGACGTAGTCGTTGCTGATGTCGCGCAACCACTTGTCGAAGCGCGCCGCGCCGGCACCAATGTCCTGCGGCGCGATGGCGTTGAGCGGCGCGACTGCGGTCTGCTTCTCGCGCGGCTTGGTTTCCTGCGGTCCCTGCGTTGCCATTTTTTGTGCTTCCTCGATCTGATTTGTTCTCTTCAGGCCCTCGCAGCCGGCGGGCCTGTGTCGCCGTCAACCTGCGAAGCCGGGCGTTCTGCCGGTCATGGCTGTCGCAGGGTTCGCGCCGCCCAAGGACGGCAGGCTGGGCAATGCGCCAGGCAGCTTGGGAACGAGCGACGCCACCGCACCGCTCACGCTGCTCTGCGCCGCGGCAGCTGCACCCGCCAGCCCGCCATTCATGCCACCGGCCACCACACTGCCGGCCACGCCTGCTGCAGGCGCACCCATCGGGCCGAGCGCGCCGCCAACGGCCTTTCCAATGGCCTGGGTCGCTGCGCCAGAGGCCAACTGCCCCGCCTGTCCCAGCAGTGCCTGCGCGCCGCCTTGCTGCACGGCCTGGACGGCCGCAACGGCCTGCTGCGCCGTTCCGGCCATCTGGCCGATCTGTCCCAACGCGCCCTTGGCCCCGCCCAGAACGCCCTTGGCCGACAGCAGGTTCGCTGCAGGCAAGGCCCCTGCATCGCCTGCAGGGCTCGTCGTCGATTTCTCGTCCAGCGGCTTGGGTGGCCATTCGTGCGGTGGCCCGAAGTAACTGCCCTCGTCCCAGGGATCGCGCGGGTCCGGACCAAAAGTGATCTTGGCGCCACCGATCGGCAAGCCCGACACCGTCGCGAAACCTTTGGCATCGAGGTTGCCGCTGTGGGTACCGCCTTCCGAATCCACCACGGTGTACTCGCCCTGCTTCACGGCCTGTCGCGGCGTGCCATCGCTCTTGATGTAGTGGTTGTGCAGATCCAGTTGCCCTTTCGGCAGCTGGGTCGGCTCCGGCAGCTTGGGCGACCCTTTGCTGTTGGGGCCGACCAGGCTGTGCACGGCCGCATGCTCGCGCCAGATGCCATTGGTGCCGCTCTCGATGCCGCTCGCGTTCCAGCGCGTGTAGCTGGTGCCGCCATTGACCAGGACCTCTTCCTTGGCAGTGATGGTGATGCGATTGGCCTCCATCTTGATGTCGAGCTTGGCGATGACATTGATGCAACTCTTGAGGGCAGTGATGTCGATGTCCGCCGCTGCCGCCACCAGGCGAATGCCTTTCTCGAAGGCTGCGATGCGCACCGCGTCCTTGGCACTGACCAGCAAGC
>RCUJ01001448.1_pt1 | contig 12688 bp, 22 predicted proteins | sample 2166321 | NCBI WGS metagenome assembly RCUJ01 (sample SAMN09932808, study PRJNA488358) | compost metagenome | feature: garden; material: soil; isolation source: compost soil in an enriched community after 118 h of incubation | place: Germany: Experimental Botanical Garden Goettingen | collected... | reverse complement strand
ACTTCTGCTCAGTTTGCTGGTTCTCGTAGCATGATGCGTTCATGTAACCTCATGCTTGCCCTTGAAGGTAACAAAGACCCAGAGCTTCCAGAAGAAACTCGTAACACTCGTAACCTTAAACTTCTTGAGGACCGAGAGTTTGGCGGAACAGGCAACTTCCCACTGTTCTGGAACGCCAACACAACAATGTTTGTGGAGCAATGAATGTCATTAACTTACGTAGTGGTTAAAGAAACCCCTGGCTATCACATAGATTCGTACTCTGACACAGAGGATGTCTTTGACTCCAAAGATCCATACATGGCGTTAGCTGAAGCCGACAGACAGTATGCAACTCTCAAAAGCCATGAGTCAGCCAACTTCTACGTTGAAGTCCGTTTGGAGCAATGATGAAAGAGCGCGATAAAATGATTGAAGACTACTACCGCAAAGAGTTTCGCAATCTTTGCAAGCGTGTGTATCACCGAGCTGGCTCTAAGGAGAACGCTGAAGATGTAGTGCAAGAAGCCTTTGCTCGTGCTCTTAAGTATTACCCAACCTATGACAGCTCTGGTAAAGAGTTTGGAGCTTGGTTCCATAGCATCCTCAACAACTCCCTTAATAAGTTCACCCGTGCTGAGATGATCTATGGTATGTGTGATGAGCTTGATGAAGAGGCTATCGAGGGAGAGCCTATGCTAGAGATTGAGCGTGACATGCTCGACAAAGCAGAGGAGCTTATTAATAACAAGCCCGACCACATTGCTGAGGTGCTTAGACTCTACTACCTATTCGGCTACAAGCCACGAGAGATTGCTGAGGTTCTTGACCTGAAGGACAGCAACATTCGTATGACAGTAATGCGGTTCAAAGAAGACGTGAGGGAACAACTTGGCCGCTCCGGGAATCGTATTTGACCTAGAAGCTGACGGTCTTCACCCAACAAAGATTCACTGTGTGTCAGCATATGACGGCAAGCTAAAGTCTACAGCTAAGTATGAGAACATGCGTAAGCTGTTCGAGAAAGCAGCCATCTTGGTTGGTCACAACATCACCCTCTATGACGTACCTGTCGTAGAGAAACTGCTTGGTGTTAAGGTCAAGGCTAAGCTAGTTGATACTTTGGCCCTCTCTTACTACTTAGAGCCATCAAGACTTAAGCATGGCCTTGAGGGTTGGGGTGAAGACTTCGGCATTGAGAAACCACCAATAGCTGACTGGGACAACCTAACAACAGAAGAGTACATCCACCGTTGTGAAGAAGACGTTAAGATCAACACAACTCTCTGGGAACGCCAATGGAAACAGCTCCTCAAGCTGTACGGCTCCGAAGAAGAAGCTTGGCGACTGATCGACTACCTCTCCTTCAAGATGTGGTGTGCTAGACAGCAGGAGAAGAACAGATGGAAGCTTGACGTAGGGGCTTGCATAGCCTCAAGAGATAGACTGCAAGGTGAGGCTGACGCTAAGCTGCTTGAGTTAGTAGCAGCCATGCCCAAGGTCCCTGTCACCACTAAGAAAACAAAACCTAAGAAACCTTACAAGAAAGATGGAAGCCTCTCAGCCATAGGTGAAGAGTGGTTCAAACTTCTGAGGGAGAACAATCTCCCTGAAGATTACGAAGGAGTGGTCGAAGTAGTAAAGGAGCTTAAGGAACCTAACCCCGGCTCTCATGACCAAATTAAGGCGTGGCTATATGGCTTAGGCTGGATACCCACAACCTTCAAGTATGACAGAAACAAGGAGACTGGCGAGGTTCGCCAGATACCTCAAGTCCAACAAGAGAAGACTAAGGGCCCCGGCTTATGCAGCAGTGTTAAGAAGCTGTACGCCAAGGAACCTAAGCTAGAAGTTCTTGATGGTCTGTCTATCCTCACTCACCGTATCTCAGTGTTGAAAGGGTTCTTAGATAACGTAGACGAAGAGGGTTATGTCCAAGCCAAAGTGCAAGGACTCACCAACACGTTACGCTTCAAGCATCGGGTGGTGGTTAACCTTCCAGGTATTGACAAGCCTTACGGCGCTGATATACGGGGTTGTTTGGTTGCTCCTGAAGGCTATGAGTTATGTGGTAGTGACATGAGTAGCTTGGAGGATCGCACTAAGCAGCACTACATGTGGAAGTATGACCCAGCTTACGTCAAGGAGATGATGACCCCTGACTTCGATCCGCACCTCGACCTTGCACAGTTTGCCGGGGAGCTTACAAAGCTTCAGGTAGCTATGCACAAGGCTAAGGAAGAGGATCATGGTGGTGTTCGTAAGGTTTATAAGTCAGTCAACTATGCCTGTGTCTATGGTGCTGGTGGACCTCGTGTAGCCATTACCGCAGGCGTATCCGATGCTCGTGGCTATGCTCTCGTAGAAGCATACTGGAAACGTAATTGGTCAGTGAAAGCCATTGCAGAAGACTGTGTAGTCAAGACTTGTAATGGCATTAGGTGGTTGTTCAACCCTGTGTCTAAGCTGTGGTATTCGCTCAGACATGACAAGGATAAGTTCTCTACGCTCAACCAAGGGACAGGAGTGTTCTGCTTCGACACTTGGGTGAAGCATGTAAGTCATGACGGCCCACCCATGTTGGCACAGTTCCATGATGAAGTTATTCTGCTAATCAAGAAAGGTAAGAGGGATAAATGTGAAGCTCACCTAAAGAAAGCCATCCAGCTCACCAACCAAGAACTACAACTTAATAGAGAACTTGACTGCTCCGTAGACTTCGGCAGTTCCTACGCCCAAATTCACTAAAGGTAAATAATACATGGCACTTAACGCACGCAACGTACCGAAAGCTGGTGGTAACAAAGGTCCTCAACAAGAGCCCATGGATGCTGGCAGTTACCCGGCTCGTGTAGTACAAATCATTGACCTTGGTGTTCAGCCTCAACCTGACTACCAAGGAGAACCTAAGCCCCCTGCTCATGAAATCATGATGACTTACGAGTTCCTTGACGAGTTCTGCCTTGACGAGGATGGCAATGAACAAGAGGACAAGCCTCGTTGGTTGTCCGAGACCTTCCCTCTGCGTAATCTTGACAGTGACCTTGCTAAGTCCACTAAGCGTTACTTCGCACTTGACCCAGATGAAGTACATGGCGGTGACTTCACTGCTCTGATTGAAATCCCTTGCACTGTGACTGTCGTGAACAAGGCGGGCAAGGGTAAGAACGCTGGCAAGGTGTTCAACAACGTAGCAGCAGTGGCAGCTATGCGTCCCAAGGACGCTAAGAATGCTGGTGAGCTAGTCAATCCTCCGAAAGTCTTCGTTCTGGATGAACCTGACATCACCATCTTCAAGTCTCTGCCTCAGTGGCTTCAAGATAAAGTTAAGGCTAACCTTAACTACGATGGCAGTGAGCTTCAGGAGGCTCTACAAGGCGCTGTAGACGACGATAAGCCACAAGGCAAGGCTGCCCCAGCTGGTAAGCCTAAGAAGGCTCCTAAGGCCCCTGCAGAGGCTCCTGAAGAAGAGGAAGGAGAAGAGGATCAATGGTGATATACATCTGGCCTAACGGTGATTGGTGTTACGAGGGGGGCAGTAGCCCCCACGACCTCAAGGTCGCTAAGAAGGTTGACCTTGATAAGTGGTATGACTACGACCTAACTGAGAAAGAAGTGTTGGCTTGCCTGGAGGCAATCGGTGAAGAATAAAACTGTTGAAGTTGGTATGTTTGCTTACGTTAAAGACACTAAGCTGTCTGAGTATGGTGTCTTTAAAGGCGACACTGTGTACGTAGCAGGTGACATGTTCCTGCCTGATGAGAAGGACCCCTACAGCTACCGTAAGATGTTCATTGGGGCTTTCGTCAAGGATGGTCACATCCTCATTCATGACAAGCCCTTCACTGTAGATGGCAAGCGTCTTGAGCCTGTAAGCAAGGTTAACCAAGAGAAGCTTGACGCTATTAAAGAAGCAGACTTCGGAGAGAAAGCTAATGCCGACCAAGACATTCAGTAAGGAGTTTCTTCAAGAGTTGCTGTGGGATGATTTTGACCCAGACAAGTGGGAAGTGATGACCAATAAGCTGATTGGCAAATCTCGTTGGTCTCTCAGATACCACCAAGTGTTCAAGGACAAAATCTCCAACAAGTATTACGAGACTTTCTACAGCCAAGGTGCAACAGAGTCTCAAGATGAGGGTCCATATGAGTATGACGATGACGAAATTGATTGTAATGAAGTAGCTCCAGTAGAAGTGGTAGTCACCCAATACAAGGTGGTGTAGTTGATGCCAGACGAGTGTATTTTATGGGCAGGATGTAAGTCCACAACAGGTTATGGCCTAGTAAGGCATAACGGCAAGTGTGCGAGAGCGCACAGAGTTGCGTACTGTAGGTACAATGGGCTTTCACTTTCAGACATAGGCGGACTGTGCGTTATGCACACTTGCGACACTCCAAGTTGTGTCAATCCAGACCACCTACGACTTGGCACCCACAAAGACAACATGTCGGACAAGGTTTCAAAAGGCAGGAATGTGCAAGTCAAGGGGGAGGAACAAGGATCGTCCAAGCTTACAGACGAGGCAGTCAGAGAAATTCTGGACTTGTATGTGAAAAGTCACAGGGAGTACGGGGCCTCGGCGCTAAGCAGACTTTATGGCGTGCATCCATCCACAGTAAACAGAATTGTTGCTGGCAATTCTTGGGCACACATTACGAGTGATGATCGTAGTAAGGAGGGTACAACGACATGAAAGCTCTCATAGATGCAGACGTGTTGCGAAGGTTATGAAATAGGATTTAGCGGGCAATTTATAGACGAAAATACTGGGGAGCTGGTTGTCCTAGACTTCGATAGGGTGGGTGAACTCTTTGACCAGAAGATTAAAGAGATCAACGCCGAAGTCTGGGCGACTGAGCCTCCCACTCTCTATCTAACCAATGATCGACGCCTTCATAAGAAAGTTAACAAGCAGCTAAAGAAGGAAGGTAAGGAGGAGCTTGAGTATCAACCTAACTTCCGTGACGCTGTAGCCACTGAGAAAGTTTATAAGGGCACTCGCAAGAACGAGAAGCCCTTCCACTATGACAACCTTACAGCGTGGATCTTTGCTAAGTATGACGTTAAGGTCGCTGTAGGCATGGAGGCTGACGACCTAATGTCTGTTGACCAATGGGCTAGGGTCAAGGAAGGTAAGTTAGATACCATCATCTGCTCTCGTGACAAAGACTTGCGTATTACTCCGGGCATGCATTTTGGTTGGGCCTGTGGCAAGCAACCACAGTTTGGACCTGCTCGTGTCACTGAACTAGGCGAGATTGAACTTAAAGGCGGAAAGAAAATTGTCGGAACAGGACTTAAATTCTTCTATTCACAAGTTATTACAGGAGACACTGTCGATAACATCCCCGGACTACCGAGGGGTGGTCCAGCACTTGCTTTCAAATCCCTTCATGACGCCTCGTCAGAAGCTGAGTTGTTTGAGAGAGTGGCAGGACTTTACCAAGAAAAGTTTGGTGATGAGTGGCGTGCTAAAATGAACGAGCAATGTCAACTGCTGTGGATGGTACGAGAGTTGAATGAAGATGGCAGCCCTGTTCATTACGTAATGTTTGATGAGCGAGGTGTTGATGGCGAGGGGACGTAAGCCGGGGGAGTTTGTTAAGTGTGATGGGCTATGGACTCAAGCAAAGTTCAACAGCTTCATCAAGAATAACTTGAGAAGTGCAACACGTAAGTGGGCTCCGATTCAAAAGTGTAAGAAGCGGGCCCATGTAGCAAGGGGGCTATACAGATGTGAAGGCTGTGGGCTAGAAGTACCTCCCACTATCTACGACGAAGATAAGCGCAAGCGAGTTAAGAACTTGTTTGTGGATCACATCACACCAATTGTTGATCCAGCAGTCGGATTCACTACTTGGGACGAATGTATTGAGCGCATGTTCTGCGACTCAGATAACTTGCAACTATTGTGCAAAGACTGCCACACTATAAAATCTCGTGAAGAGATTGAAATTGCGAAGCAACGTCGCTCGCTTACTAAAGAAGAAGAGGCAGAATTTAATGAAGAATAATTTCAAAGGCAACTCCCTGTTCAACGAAGTGAAAGACGTTCGTCTTCAAACTTGGAACCGTTGTGCAATTGTCTTTAACCTTATGGCTGATCGTGGCCAAGAAGCTGTCACAGGATATGTAAGTCAGTTCTCTGCTGAGGACAAGCAACGAATCACTAACATGTTTGCCCTCATCAAGCAGTATGGCTACAACACCATCCGTAAACAAATCACCCCGAAAGTTCTGGAGGCTTAATATGACTGACGCAGAATATGAAGAGCTCCTTGGTAACCTGCCCGAGCAGCTTGATGAAGATGACTACGAAGAGTCTTATGTAGACTACTCTGACTACGACGAGGATTAAGATGGAACGTAAGCACTCTCACTACTACAAAGACGTATCCTTGCTTAAGGTAGTTGATGTGTATCGGGTGCTTGATCTGTTCAAAGTCACTGACCCCTGCATTCAGCACGCTGTAAAGAAGCTGCTAGTGTCAGGTGGTCGGGGCTATAAAGAGCAGGACAAGGACATACAAGAAGCCATCGACACACTTGAACGATGGAAAGAAATGCAAGAGGAGCTAGTCCCGTTTTGAACATTCTCGTAATCCCCGATACTCAGATTCGTCTAGACAACATCCATCTTAACAGCCCTCTTCTCAAAGCCATTGGCGAACTCATACTTGCACGAAGACCTGATACCATTGTACATCTTGGCGATCACTTTGATTTCCCTAGTCTTAATCAATGGGACATGAAGAAGCGTAACCAAGTGGTGTTTAATGGCAATGAGCTAACTGATGATATTGTTGCTGGTCGTAAGGGCCTACACCTGATTGACCGGGCTGTCAATGAGTACAATGCTGTTCAGCGAGACAACAAGAAGAAACAATACCTTCCTCGTAGGGTATTCTGCCTTGGCAACCACGAGGAACGCCTTAAGCGTTTTCCAGAACTGCGGGGACTCATTGACTACGAAGACCTGTTTAACGCAACAGGTTGGGAGGTTCATGACTTCCTCAAGCCTGTGAAGATTGGTGGTGTGCACTTCGTCCACTATGCATACAACCCACTTAGTGGCTCACCCATTGGTGGTACAGCAGAGTATCGTCTCAACAAGCTGAAGGTTAGTTTCGTACAAGGGCATGAACAAACATTCAAATACCACCAAGAATACCTGCAAGATAGTCGTAAGCTTAGTGCACTGATTGGTGGCTCTTGTTACCTGCATGATGAGAAGTACAAAGGCTACCAAGGTAATGAGCATTTCCGAGGATGCTTCTTTCTTCACAATGTAAAAGATGGTGTGTACGATTTGGAACAGATTAGTGTGGAGCGTCTGCTGAATGATTAAGAAGAGCGGTAGTCGTTGGGTATTGTACTCCAAGGATGGTAAACGCAAGCTTGGTACTCATGCAACTCGTGAAGAAGCTCTTGCCCAAGAGCGTGCTGTTAACATTGCTAAACGAAAGGAAAAGTAATTGAGCGACATTAAAATTGAGCTGATTGATTCGATGGGGGACGACCTTCGAGTCTCGAACGTAGCACGAGTAAGCTTCGACCGATGGAAGGAGGAGTTCGACCAGAAGGATGTTAGTCTTATTAATTACCTTGCTGCTCATGAACATACTAGCCCTTTTAGACATACTGCTATTACAGTTAGGTGTAAAGCACCTGTGTTCATTGCACGTCAGCTTGGGAAACATCAGGCTGGACTTAGTTGGAACGAAGTTAGCCGCCGCTACGTCGATGTTGGCATTGAATTCTTTAGCCCTGATAGTTGGCGTAGCCGCCCTGTGGATGGGATGAAGCAGGGGAGCGGTGAAGATGTTGATGCCATCAAGACAGCTCTGATTGACGAAGCTTACGAGGTCCATCTTGATGAGTGCATGAAGCTGTATGACGGAATGATTGACCTAGGCGTAGCCCCTGAACAAGCCCGAATGGTGCTGCCACAATCAATGATGGTTGATTGGGTATGGACTGGCAATCTGTTTGCCTTCTATCATGTATATCGTCTGCGTATTGATGGCCACGCTCAGAAGGAGGCTCAGGAGTTCGCACAGAAGTTGGGCACTATTTTGGAAGACCTTTTCCCACATTGCATGAAGGCTCTTAAAAATGACTCTGCAAAGAACTAAGAAACATGACCTGTACCATCAAGCCCTCAATGACAAGAAGCTTATGCCTGTCGTGGCGTATGGTTCCGCTGGGACAGGTAAGACATACGGTGCTGTAGAGCGCGCTGTGGCATGGCTTAATGAGGGCCGTAAGAATCAAGTGTTGCTGTGTCGTCCTAACGTATCCTTCGCAGACACCAACGGCTTCCTGCCAGGAAATGAGCGTGAGAAACTAGCTCCTTGGATTCGCCCTTTCCAACAAAACTTTGTTGAACATGGTATTGGTCTCCGTCATCAGCTAGATCTAGAAGGCAATGGACGCATTCAGTACCAGATGCTTGAGCATGTTCAAGGGGCCACTTGGGACAACTGCCTCATCATTCTTGATGAGGTACAGAACGTAACCTTTGAGCAACTTCGAGTTCTTACCTCTCGTACTGGTGAGTACAGCAAGCTGGTAATGTGCGGAGACATTGCTCAGACCTCGCCTAAGTTTGCCAATAGCGGGCTTGCTGAGTTCGTTAAGATGGTTGAGTATCTGGACTTGCCAGTGCATACCATCCACTTTACTGCTGATGACATTCTCCGTAGTGCCACATGTAAGATGTTCATTTGTGCTTTTGAACGGTGGGAGGCTATGCAAAAATGATTACGGCTTTTAACGCTGTGCTAGAGTGTATTGTAACAGGAGCCTCAGCAGCTCTGTTCCTTCTGTGGTTTGCTAAAATGGGTTGGTTCCCATCTCTTATGATTGTTGTAGACAAAGATGCTCTTGAAGAGGAAGAGGAGGGTTGATGAGTATGAAACTGTTTAGCGCTGAGTGGTGTACTAACTGCAAGCCAATTAAGAAACTCATTGAAGATGAGCACTATCCTGTGGATGTTCTCGATGTGGATAAGCACCCTGACTTTGTGCGAGCAAGTGGAGTCCGCTCTATTCCTTGCCTCCTGTTTGGTGATGGCACTGTCGTACTTGGCACTGAAAATATTAAGAAGGTGATTAAGGAAGCGTATGGCCCTGCTACTCACTCCAACTAAGTCCTATGTAACTCGTTACCCAGAAGCAATTCAATTTGCTGAGGCACAAGAACGAATCTTCTGGACAGCAAACGAGATTGATGTCTCAAAAGATATTATGGACCTTCGGGTCCATATGTCTGAGGCTGAGCGACATGGCGTCATTACAACCCTCAAACTGTTCACTCTGTATGAGCTTGTAGCCGGGGATGAGTATTGGCTTGGCAAAGTTATCAAGACTTTCCAGCGTCCAGAAATTCAACGTATGGCTGCCACGTTTGGGTTCTTTGAGCTTAACGTACATGCCCCTTTCTACTCTAAGATTAACAAGGAGCTGATGCTTGACGACGACGAGTTTTACCTTGGGTATGTAAAGGACGAAACGCTTAAAGAACGTATGGAGTTCATTGGCAACATTGTCGATGACCCAAACCACTTGTTCAGCTTGGCTGTCTTTAGTTTGGTAGAGGGAGCTGTGCTGTATAGCAGCTTCGCCTTCCTCAAACACTTCCAAGCTAAGGGCAAGAACAAGCTGCTCAACGTCGTTCGTGGCATTAACTTCTCCGTGCGTGATGAGAACCTGCACAGCGAGGCTGGGGCATGGCTCTATAAGGCTCTGTATGGCGAGTTAACTGAGGGTGGCACTAAGGCACTGCCCCATGCAGAAAAGCTCTCAGAAGCGATTGTAGGGGCTGCTAGGGCTATCTATGAGCATGAGGCCCGTATTGTTGATATGATCTTTGAGAAAGGTGAGATGGAAGGCATCACCTCAGAGCAGATGAAGACGTTCGTTAAGAGCCGGATTAACCTCTGTCTTGAACGGCTTGGTGTTAAGCCAATCTTTGAGGTGAGTAATAACATTATTGCTGATTGGTTCTATGACAATATTAACGCTGTGAGTCTTCATGACTTCTTCAGTGGTGTGGGCAATAGCTATAATCGTAACTGGGATGAGAAGGGGTTTACTTGGTGAGCAGTATTTACGACAAGCTTTCACAAGAACGAAAAGAACTGCAAGCACAAGGTTATGTACCTGACTGGTTTACGACAGGAGGTTGGCAGTTGTTCCGAGAGAACTATCTCTGGGAAGCCAAGGGACTTAAAGATACTTACATGCGAATTGCCAAAACGGCAGCTAAGCATACTGATGACCCGGAGAGCTGGGCAGCTAGGTTCTTTGATGTTATGTGGAAGGGTTGGCTTGCTCCTTCTACGCCAGTGATGAGCAACATGGGCACCATTAAGGGTATGCCTGTTAGCTGTTCTGGTCAGTACATCCACGACAGCATTGATGGGTTCTACTCTGCCTACCATGAGACAGCCATGCTCACGAAGAATGGCTTTGGAACCAGCGGCTACCTTGGAGACATTCGACCACGAGGTACCCCGATTAGGTCTGGTGGCAAGGCATCTGGTGTATTGCCAATCATCAAACACTTCGTGCAAGATATGCGAGATGTGGCTCAAGGAACATCTAGACGAGGTGCTTGGGCAGGGTACTTGCCAATTGAGCATGGGGATTTCTACGAAGTCGTAGACTACCTTGAGCACCACCCAGATGACCTGAACATTGGTTGGAACATCTCAGAGGAGTTCCTTGAGAAGCTTGAAGCTGGTGACGCTGATGCTCTCACTCGTTATCAACGAGCTATGAAGGTTAAGGCCGTCACTGGCAAGGGCTACTTCTTCAAGACTAGTTCCGTAAACAAGCATCGTCCTCAAATGTATAAAGATTTGGGCCTTGAAGTTAAGGCATCTAATCTTTGTACAGAGATTACGCTGTTCAGTGACAAGGACCACACCTTTACTTGCGTACTCTCCTCGATGAACCTAAGTAAGTACGACGAATGGAAACTAACTGATGCCGTGTTCGTAGCTACAGTGTTCCTTGACTGCGTAGCCTCTGAGTTCCTTGAGCTGGCTCGTGGTGTCAAGGGTTTCGAGAACGCTGTCCGTTTCACTGAGAAAAGTCGAGCCCTTGGCCTAGGGGCACTTGGGTTTCACACCTACCTGCAATCTAAACTAATCCCACTTGAATCGTTTGAAGCTCACATGCTTAACATTGAGCTGTTCAAACATCTACATGACGAGGCTAAACGTGCTAGTGAATGGATGGCGAAAGCTTGGGGCACTCCTGAGTGGTGTAATGGATATGGTGTTCGTAATACTCATCTGCTTGCTGTTGCTCCCAATACTTCTTCAGCTCTTCTGTGTGGTGGTGTTTCTCAAGGCATTGAGCCTGTTGTGGCAAACCTCTACATCCAGCCTACTTCGGCAGGGGAAATTTACCGAGTCAATCCAGAGCTGCTTCGATTGGCGAAAGAAAGGGTAGGCTGGGATGACGCTATTGTACAGCGCCTAGTTGAGTCTGAGGGGTCTGTACAACAGGAAGACTGGCTGACTGACCATGAGAAACAGGTGTTTAAAACTGCCTATGAGGTAGATCAGAAAGCACTTACTCGCCTAGCAGCAGCTCGTCAACCCTACATCTGCCAAGGCCAAAGTCTCAACTACTTCTTTGACGCTGATGAAGACGAAGCATACATTAGTGAAGTTCACAAAGAGGCTCTGCTCAACCCCAACATTAACGCTACATACTACATGCGTACCAAGGCTGGTGTAAAAGCTAGCAAGGGTGAGTGTGTTGCATGTGAGGGCTAAATTTTAGGCAAAGAAAAGGGGAGCCTTTTGGGCTCCCCTCTCTTTTACTTCTTAGTCTTAGTGTTGTACTTACGACCATCCCAAGTGAAGATGGACTTACCAGCTTTCTTAGCAGCAGCGAAGGCGGCTCGGAACTCCTTAGCCTTCTGGCTAGACTTCGAGTATACTGGGTAGTCACCACCCTTGGTCTTTACAGAGCCAGTGCTTTTAGAGGCTGGCTTCTTAGCAGAAGGCTTAGCTTCAGTCTTCTTAGGCTCAGCTTTCTTCTCAGCAGGCTTGGCCTTAACAGCAGCAGTGGCTTTACCAACAGCACGATCAACAGTGGCTTTGCCACGCTCACCTGCGGACTTCTTATCCTCAGCAGCTTTCTCCATGCCCTTGTCAACACCAATCCCTATAGCAAGACTAGCTGCACCAGCAGCTACAGCAGCCTTAGCTTTACCGCCTTTCTTCTCAGGAGCTTTGGGTGCCTCCTTCTTTGGGGCAGCCAGACGCTTAGGCTCGACTCGTTCAGCCTTGCCCATGTCCTTCTCAGTGCGACCACCACGAGCCGGACCTACAGCTTTCTTTTTACCTTTAGCAACTTCTCGGGCCTTCTTAACCAGAGCTTTGCCAGCAGCACGAATCAGAGCACCTGCCATTTCTCACCCCTTATTTCTTTTTAGCAGCCGTAGTCTTGGATTTAGTGCCTTTGGCAGTAGTCCGAGTCTTAGTCTTAGTCCCCATCTTACTCTTGGCCAACTTCTTAGCAGCAGTTGCCACTGCCTTTTTATGGGCAGCAATGCCTTTATCACCAACCATACGACGAGCAGCAGAGCCCTCTGGGTCGCCAGAGACTGCCTTTCCACGAGAGTTATAAACCTCACCCTCACCAGAGACGCCAAATTTGCCAAAGCTCATTTGACCAGTTTTAA
>RCUJ01001446.1_pt1 | contig 12702 bp, 11 predicted proteins | sample 2166321 | NCBI WGS metagenome assembly RCUJ01 (sample SAMN09932808, study PRJNA488358) | compost metagenome | feature: garden; material: soil; isolation source: compost soil in an enriched community after 118 h of incubation | place: Germany: Experimental Botanical Garden Goettingen | collected... | reverse complement strand
GGTTGCTTCCATGAACCATTGAGAGCAGCTTCTTTTGGCCAATACAATCGCATTATTAATGCGAAATCACCTTTTGGTGAAGGAAGCCAATTCGACTCTTTATTTTTCCCTGGTGAATCAGCTTGAATAAAAAAAGTTAAACCGCCATCGGCATCTTTTGTAAACTGTCCCAGCATAGTTGAATTAAGCAAATAACGATTAAGGGGATTTGCAACAAGAAGACTTGCTGGCTGATCGTACATAGTAAGAGACCAAAAAGAATTAGCTGGAGGAAGTTGTCCTGAAGGAAATCTTAAAATATATCGATTTTTACCATTCAATTTTTTGCCGTTTCCATCAACATAATAAGCTGGATATATGGCTTCTTCTTTCGAGTTACCATAAATCCCTAGAAAAGCGCTAATCATTCTAAAAAGATAATTATTCTTAAGAGACTCTCTCGTTCCAAAACCATCACCCGAAGAAACTTGACCCGCTACAACTTTTTTCTTCAAATCGGCTATTTCTGCCCAAGCATCTTTTATTCCCTCATCCATAGCATTTTTAACTTCAGGACTCAAACTTGCAGGATTAAAAACTTTTCCTTCCTGAATTCCAATTTTGGCAAATCGAGCCCGTAAATCTTTTTCAGAGGGATGCATCGGACAAAATTGCAAGGCAAAATTTAAATTATTAAAGAATTCCAATGATTTTTTTTGTTCTTCCGGTGTAAGAGGCTTTACAAAATCAATTGGCTTTGCTTGCGGTGGAGCTGGTTTACCTAAATAGGCAGAAAGTGTTTTTAGAACGTACTTTTTCTGTATTTTTTCTACATTTTTCAAATCGTTAGTGTTGAATAACTGGGTACGGATTATTCCTAATGCAATTTCAGTTTCGCATTGAATAACCTTGGTAATTCCTTTTGGTGGATCACCTTTCCAGTTAGGCCCAGTCAGCATAAAAGCACCACCGCTATTTCCAGTTGCGCGGCTTCCTAAATAAGCAAAATTGTGCGTGTATAAATCAATTAATTGCAAACTCCAATATCTGTTATTTTCAATCGGAGGTATAATAAAAACAACTGGCTCGCTTCTTAAATCTAAACCAATCCAAGAATATGGAGTATCCGAGTTTGGAGTTTGAACAGCTTTATCTTCCGATGTAAAAACACGAGGGATATTACGAATTGTATTCCATGGTGCTTTATATTCAGGATTCTGTTTGTCTACAAAGTATGCGTATTGTATCCTAGTGTTATCTACTAGAGGAAATCCATAAATATAAGCTTCTTTTGTTATTTCTCTAATTTCTTTTAGATCAACCTTAGTGGAATCAGTAGTTGATATACTTATTTCTTCAGCTTTTTTTTCATTTTTGCAACCTACGAAAGTTACTGCAATTGCTACTAAAACAAATACTAGTATTTTCTTTTTCATAATTATTCTTTTTGAATTAATATTAGAAACCTAATCTACTTTCTCAATTGCTGGTGGAGACCACTTACCGTTCAAAGCTGCTTCTTTCGGTCCATAAATTCTAGCCATTAAATAAAACTCTTCTGCAGGAGCAGGAAGCCAATTTGACTCTAGCAATTTGTCAGGTTTCTGATTTTGAATGTAGATTGTCAGCCCCCCATCTTTATCGTAAGTTAGTCCTTCAGTAGTAGAATTGATAAGAAATCTATTAATAGGGTTTTTAATTAAATATCCTCCTGTTCCATCTGCACTTTTATCATACATAGTTATAGACCAAAAATATTTTGCAGGCGGAATTTCATCTTTAGAAAAATGAATCTTATACTTGTTTGTTTTTCCGTTTAACGTCTGTCCCTCTTTATCAATGTAAGCAACAGGGTAAAAAGCTTCGATTTTATCATTTCCGTAAATTCCAACCATAACAGCTGCGGCACGCAAAAGTCTATCTTTTTTGTAAAATGCTCTATTTCCAAAAGGATCCATCATATTCCAGCCATTTTTCTGGTCACTAATATGGGCGGCTTTTTCTTTAATCGCTGCAATTCCCTCTTTCACGCCTTCATTAATAGCTTTTACAATTTCCTCACTAAGCTGCGAAGAATCAAAATCGGCTCCGGGTTTGATTCCTATTTTTTCAAATCTTGCAATATCTTCTGCGTCTTCCTTGTTGAATGGTTGAACTAACTTTAAATAGACATTTACATACTTGATAAAATTTACATCTTCAAAATCTTTTGGATTAAGCGGAACCCATTTAATTTCAGGAGCTTTTGCTGATGAAGCTGTTCCTAAAAATTTACTCAATGAAGTGAGTTTGTATTTATCCTGAATTTGAATAACATTTGGTAAATCTTTACTACTGAACAATTGGGTTCTTCCAATTCCAGTGACAAGCTGGCTTTCTACATGAAAAACTTTATTAAATTTTCCGGTGGGAATTTCGCCTTTATAATCTGGACCAACAAACAGATAATCTCCTGCCTCAGTTCCAGTCGCTCTTGTGCCTACGTAAGCAAAATTATGCGTAAAAAGATCTATAAATTGAAACACATAATACCTATCTTTAACTGCAGGCACTGAGAAAACCATCGGTTCGTTTCTTAAATCCAATGCAAACATAGAATACGGGGTATCTGCATTCATCGAAACTACATCTTTTCTTGTATCATCTGCGGGGTGTCTGTCATGTGTTATTTCATTTAACCCACTACGATATCCTGGACTTTTCTGATCTATCACTGTGTAATACAGTGATCGGTATCCCATTAACATAGGATAACCATAAATGTATGCCTCTTTTGCAATAGATTTTGCTTCCTCTGGGCTTAATTGGTCTTCTTTAGTCTGCTCTTTTTTACAGCTTGCAAAGAATAAAAAACCGAAAAAAAATAAAATAATTCTATTCATAACAATTTATATTTAAAGTTAAGTTATCTAAGATTTAGTTATTCGTTTTTTACTAACAGCAATCCATTTTATTATAAGAATATTACCATTTAATTTTTATTTTTTTACGACAAATAAAATTACAAGTCATACTGTTAGATGAAGAAAATTACACTTGAGTTTGTTCTTTAATTTAGAATGAGTAAACTAAATTATTTAATTATCACTAAAAAAACAAAAATAAAACTGGTAAAAAATATCATTTTGCCTATTTTGATAGTTTATTCTTTGAATAAAATGCTGTAATTTGAAATTGTACTTCTTTTTGCATTAATAATATATAGCATACAAGCTTCTTTAAATCATGCAAAAAATGGTTCGTAAACAGGTTTGTAAGTACACCCCTAAAAATTAAAAAGAGGCTGTCTAAATATAGACAGCCTCTTTGTTGTTGTATGATAAGATAAAGAGATGTTAGTACCCACCACCTCCGCCGCCACCGCCACCACCACCAGGATTGGCGGTAACCAGTTGTCCTCTTATTTCTCCCGTAGGAAAAGCATCAGTATGTAAATTAACATAATAGTCATTGGCCAAAAGATCAGTCTCTTGTGCTGCTGTTAATGCAGGACTAGTGAAACTAATAGGTGACATCAAAGCAGTAAAAGGAAATACGATAGGACCACTAACACCTACTTCACCAACATGAATGTGTCCCATACTTGGTGTTATACCGGAATAGGTTACGTTGACTGTTAGAATTTTTGTTGTTTTATTGTAACTTCCCGTTGCTGTTCCTGTTGCTGTAGAAGCATTTGCCGGGACTTCACTCGCACCGTTCAAAGTGGCATTGAAGGTCACAATAACAGGAGTAGGGGTAGGATTGTCATCATCTTCGGAACATGAAATTCCAACAACAATTAAGAATAAGATCGCTGAAAAATTAAATAGAGATTTCATAATTATATATTTTAGGGTTAAAAAAAAGATTAAAAAACACAATTTTCAAATTTTATTGTGGTTTAATAAAAAGGATAATAAATTTACGCTTTTATTTTTAGTTATATAATTCTATTTATATGTAAAATATTGATTATTAATAAGTTGTTGTTTAAAAATGAACTGAATTTATTTCTATTTTGTTGGCTTTTCAATATGTTGGAACCTACATTCCTTTCCAGAGGATACGGATAATGTTATTTTTATTAAACCCCCAAAATTATTTTTCGCCAAGAACAAAATCAACAGCAATATTTACATCCTCAGACACTTTACTTTTTACGACACCGGGTATTTTAATATCAAAATGCTGAGCTTTAACGGTAAAATTGCAAGTAAGAAATAATTTCCCCTCTTTTGAAACTAAAATAATTTTCGTTTTAATCTTTTTGGTGACACCGTGTACGGTCAAATCGCCTTCCAAATCGTATTTCCCAGAAGTAGTAAATTTTGAGGCATCAAAATTGAGAATTTTACCTTTAAAAGTTGCCTTTGGATATTTGGAAGATTCGATATAATTTTCATTAAAATGTTCTTCCATCAAAGGAACCTTAAACTTGAAGGCTTTTACCAAAGCCAATGAAGCAAACTCTCCATTTGACTGATCAAGAATCGCTGAAACCGAGTTATTTACCGCCGCAACGGGCTCAAAAGCAGGCATAGAGGCCTCAAATTTGATTTGTCCTGTTCGTGTCATCATCTTTTGGGAGAAAGTTATATTTCCCACAAATAAACATACAATCAAGAGTGCTGACTTTTTCATCGTTCTACTTATTCTTTTACAAATCCGTTAGCTACCCAAAGTTTTATTAAATCAATATCCGACTGCGGCAATTTTCCTCCTTGAGGCATTCTTTCCCCACAGTTTTCCGATTCGATTCTACAGACTAAATTGACATTAATACAAGCATTTTTTACTCCCTCATAGGTTTCCAGATTGGGATATTGATTTGTCCCAGAATGACAACTAAGGCAATTATGATGAATAATGTGCTCTATGTCTGCTTCATAAGTCGGATTATCTGTTTGCTTACTTATCTCACTATAGGTGTTAGATTCGCAGGATACAAGGAATACACCAGATAATATCATTAAAAGTATTTTTATTTTTTCCATCAAAATATTGTATTAATTTTTAAAAAACTCTGTACAAGTTAAATCCGAAATAAAGGCTTCCACCAGTCCAATCTCCGGTGGCATTGGTAAACACATAGACATCATTCATGGTCTGAGAATTAGAAAACACTAACTGAAAAATATGTCCCCCTGTCTCAATATCCAATCCCACCGAAAGCAAATCATGGTAAACCGTGTTTTCCGGCGCATCTATTCGAGGGGCATATTCTAAATTCACACTTAATCTTTTTGTTATTTTGTATCTTCCCCCCATCCCAATCACAAATTGATTTTCTCTTTCGGTAGTTTCATCATACAGGTTTTTATGGATGTAAATTGGTGTTAGTTCAGCAGTAAACTTCTCAGAAAATTTTCTGGAAATCAATAACTGGGTAGAGTAGGCAAAACGATTATACGTTTCTAATCCCGGGTAGATATCAGTACTTAAGTTGGTATTGATATCCATAGTGTTGTAGCCCACAATCAAGACAGGAAACCTATCTGTCTCCTGGCTTTTCAACCTGTATTTAGCTGTTAATTCATAAATTTTATTATTGGTTTGCCTTGATAACCCGACCGATAACCAGTTTGTCACTCCATATATCCCTCCTAATTTGGTGTATGCATCATCCAATCCGAAAAAATTGTCCAATCCCTCGGTCAAATCACCAAATCTGTGCGAAATCAATATATACCATTCCCCTTTAGAAGTTAATTTTGTCGATTGCATGTTACAAATTTGCAGCCCTTTGAAACCTGCAAATTCAACTTGCTTTTCTTTGGATTTTACAGTGTCCAATTGATTTAACAAATCATCTTGTGCGGAAACTTGTGCAATGACCGAAAGGCCGAAAACCAAGGATAAAAATAATCTTATGCTCATTTAGTTAAATTTTTAATTACAAAACATTGATCCAATTTTAATTCCCCCATCAAATCATCATACCCGACAATTCTCCCTTTTACGGTAACTATTTCGCCATTCCTGATTGATAGATCCGGGTTTTTTAAACTACAGATAATATTCTCGTCCAGAATAATCTCATTCCCGTTAGAAGCGGTGATTTTACCTTTAATCGCTACTGCTTTTTCAAGATATTTTTTATTTGCCGCCTCGACATTTGTGATAAATTCCGATGTAATGGATGACGAAGCCACTGTGAAATTCGTTTTTTCGGTTGTCAAGTTTCTTGCGCCGCCATGCATTACATAGTTATAGGCAAATGAGCCAATCAGTACAATTGCAATTAGGGCAAAAAGAATTATTTTGATTTTTTTATTCATTTCTGTTTAATACACGTATTTAATTTGGCATTCCGTTAGCTATCCATTTATTAATCAAATCAATATTAGTCTGTGATAATTTTCCGCCTTTAGGCATCACCAAAGGATCCCCTGCCGGTTTTTCAATTCTGACTTTAATTTCAGCTGCTTTGGCACTTACTTGGGCATAGGTCTGAAGTGGAACAGCGCTATTTTCTCCACCCGGACCATGGCAGGATATACAATTTCCATCTATAATTGCTTTAATATTTGACGTATAAGTAGGATTGGTTACTGTTGAGCCTCCACCTCCACCTGTTGGGGGTGTTACTGGAGGAGTCACAGGATCATCACTGCCTCCGCTACAAGATATTACCGTTAAAGTCAAAACTAAAACTGAACAGACTGCTTTTAATTTTTTCATAGTGAATTAATTTATTGGATTAATAAAAGGGACCTCCTTCTTAAAATCGAATGATTTCGTTTTTCTAATGGAGTTTTTTTTATCCTTTTGACTGGATTTAATAGTAAAACAGCTATGATGGAGATTACCCTACCAAAGAATTGTTATTTTATAGAAAAAAAGTAAAAAAAGGCAAGAATTTTTTGCAAACCTTATAGTAATGGGGTTAGAATGAAACTCTAAAACTAATATTTGGGGTTCTTCGCAACGCGGATGTTTCAACTTCCTCTATAGAATTTGTCAAAGAACTTATTCTATAATATTCGTTGATTTCATTCTTCCTGTTTAGGATATTTAGGATAGAGATTCCTAATTTGTATTGAATTCCTTTTGCAGTTTCCCACTTGTAAGTAGAGGAGAAATTAACTTGTGAAAAAATATTTACGTTGCTGCTGTTAGGTTTGTTGTAAACCAAAACGGGATTTGAAAGGTCAATTTGAGAACTGTTGGGAGCCGTTTTTGGTCTGCCTGAAGACAATTTTGTACCCAAAGCAATTTTAAAATTGTTTTTCTCATAAATTCCTGCCCACGATAAAGTATGGGTTAACTCAAAATTGTTGGGAAAACTTGGGTATTCATAATTGGAAAACTGATAATTGTTTTTATTAAAGGTATAACTTAACCAGGTCAGAAAGTGATTTATTTTTTTCTGAACAAGTATTTCCGTTCCTAAAACTTCATAATCGCCAGTTGTTCGAATAAATTCTAATTGGTTCTGAAAACCTTGGCTGGAGCTTGTAATTCCGACTACTTTTTTATAAAAATTCTCTATATCCAACAGCCAATCTTTCTTTTTATAGAATAGATTTAAGGATATTTGTTTACTTTTTTGAATAGGGATTGTTGTGTTATTTGAGATTATCCAACGCCTCTTCTCAATGCCAAAATAGTCTTTTTGCAAATCAATGATTTGTTGCGAATTTTGACTTTTTAGTTCGCCCAGCAGTTCTACATTCAGGCTTTTATTGATGCCATAACTAAATTGCATTCGGGGTTCTATAATAAATTTTTTAAATTTTTCAATATAATTAATTCGGGTTCCTGCCTTAACATATATTCTGGAAAGCGTATCATTGTATTTTCCTTCCAAAATTAAGGCGTGGGTCCTCAGAACCTCTATAACTTTATGATAGAAATCAGGATTACTTACCTGTTCTAAATTAGTAACACCAATTTCGTTAAATTGATATCCATTGTTGAAATTGAATTTAGTGCTAATGGTATGGTAATTCTCAACGTTAATTCCATTATTGTTAACCGTATTTTCCTGTATGACGATTTGATTTCCAATGTTAGTTTTTTGGTCAGCCAAAAGTTCATAGGAGGAATTATAAATATTGATTTTAGTTGTATTGAAGTTATTCCAGTTTCTTTGCCACGCCAAATTTCCGCCATAATTTTGTTGGCGTAAAACATTGTTTTCCGATTTGTTTATGTTGTTTGCAGTCGCACTTTGGAAAACCTCCAGATTGTCTTTTATGGTTATTAAATCCAGTACCAATTGGTCTTTAAGACCAATTTTTTGAGCAAATTTAAGTGTAGCATCATAAAAACTAAATTCCTTATCACTTTGGTAATCAATATTTTGGTTTTGTGAAAAATCAGTGATAGTAGTGTTTTGAAATATTTTATTGAAATATTCTTTGTATGTAGGAGTTTCTACAAAATCAGTAATGGATTTACGTGCTGAAATTTCAATATAACTCTTTTTCGAAAGATTGTACTTTGCATAAATATCAGCATTAATCATATTTATTCCTGCACTGACAGCATTTTTTTCTGCTGTTTCCGGAGTAGAAGAAATAGCAACTACACTGGATACACTTTCTCCGAAAAATGCAGAACTCCCATTTTTATAAATTGAAATGGCATGTGCTAAATTAGGATTGAAGACCGATATTAAACCAAAAAAATGTCCCGTTTGGTACATTCGTATTCCGTTCCACAAAAATAAATTCTGATCGTGTGTACCGCCACGTACATTGATGCTCGATACACTTTCATCGATACTATTTACACCTGGAATTTGCTGCATTGCTTGCAAAGCATCAGGTTCAATAAGTCCCGGAAGAATCCCAAATTTCTTGGGTTTAATTTCAAATGATCCATCTTTGTTTTTTGAAATTCCTGAAGCCAAAATAGCATTGGTTTTAATTTCCTCAAGTTCGGTAATTTCAGGGTCTAATAGTATTTGGAGACAATTTTCCGAATCTGGATTATCCGTCACAATTTTTTTTGTAATATATCCTATATGACTGATCAATAATATAGTTGAGTCTTCTTTTTTTAACTCAAAATAGCCGTTTGAATCAGTAGCAATAGGAGCTTTGCTATTTAAATTAATATTTGCGTTTTCAATAGGTTTTTTATCTGTACTAGAAAAAATGTATCCGCAAATTATTTCGGATACATTATCTTTTTTATAAATATTAATGAATTTGTTTCCTATATTTTCAAAAGATAAATCGGTTTCATTTGCAAGATATTGCAGTTTTTGATCTAAGGAAAGTGATTTCTCAGGAGGACTTAATAGCTGGCCCGTAATATTATCCTCAGTGTAATTAAAACTAACCTGATGTTGTTGTTCAATATCAAATATGATTTTTTTCAAAGGCATAAGTTTTCCTTTGTCTTGAGCATAAATATTCAGGACAAGGAAAAATATAAAAAACAAAAAATGAAATTGTTTCGGATGCAACATTTATTTTTCGTCAAAAATTATTTTATTTTTTGAGACTTTTTCTGCTTTTAAGTGATAGGTTGTACTAATAATTTGTAAGGCTACATTCAAGTCTTTAGCGGGGAGTTTTCCTGTAAATAGGGAGTTTGTATTTTTTGTGTTTAATTCGATCGTGATGTTGTATTGTCTTTCAACTTCGTCTAATAGTGTTCTGATATTTTCTTTATTAAAACACATCTGATTTTCCATCCATTCCGGTTTCAATGAATGTGTTCTCATTTTAGTTTGTTTTCCGTTTTCAAAACTAACGCCTTGTCCGTGCGTTAATAGAATTTGAGTGTTTGCATAACTTACCTTAACACGTCCTTCGTAACAGACTACATCAAATCTGTTTATTCGTGCTTTAACATTAAATTGAGTTCCTAAAACCGTTACTTTTCCAAGATTGGTCAGCACTTCAAATCGTTTCCCTTTGGATACCCTGAAATAAGCTTCTCCTTTTAGTTCAAGACGTCTATTGTCGTTCCAGTTCCATTTTTTATAGTTTATTTCAGAACCGGAATTCAGCACTACTTCGGAGTTATCGGGTAATGAAAAAGTTGTTTTTTCTCCAAAATTGGCGCTTTGCGTTTGGGTTGCGAAAAAGTTCCATGAAAAGGTAATTCCAAGAGCCAGAATAAGGATAGCAGCTACGCGAAAGATCCATTTTTTATTTATGGAAACTACCTTTGGAGCGACTTTTTTCTGCTTAAGAATGTTCGATAACATAGCATTATCATCCAAATCATCTACCTCTAAATGTTCTGTATAATCTTTAATTTTTTGGTATTTTTCGAAATCAGGGCTTGCTTTAAATTCAGCTAATTCATCCTCCGACAAATCATTGTCGAGCCATTTTGCTAATAAGCGATTTTTTTTCATTTTGCTGGTATTATTTCATTAAAACAACTGGAACTAAATTTCCCCTACTTTTATAATTCAATTTCTTTGCGCAAACTTAACAAAGCCAAATGAATGCGTTTTTCGACGGCCTTTACACTAATGTTTAATTCCAAGGCAATTTCGTTATATTTTTTTTCATCAATTCGGTGCATCAAAAAGGCAATACGTTGTTTTTCATTTAAGTTTTCAATAGCCTTCAAAAGTTTAATTTGAAATTGTTTTTCCTCTAAAAGATATTCTGGATTTTCATTTGTTTTATCTAGACCCGTAAAGTTTTTTTCATATCTCAAAACAACTTTTTGATGTGCAATTTCGTTTAGACTGCTATTATTTGCAATAGTATAAATATATGATTTTGCTTTTTCTATCGGTACCGATGCACAATTTTGCCAAAGTTTTATAAATGCTTCCTGTGCCAAGTCTTCTGCTTGGTTTATATTGCCAAATTTGTAAAAAAGAAAATTTCGAAGTGCTTTTACCTGACTTTTAAAAAAAGACGAAAAGATTATTTCGTCACAAGTGTTTGATTGGGTTTTATTTGGCATTTACATTTTCAATTTGTACTTAACAAATGTATTTATTTTTGGTTTAAGTAGGGTAAAAGTAGAGCTGATTGTTTTATAGATACATGAAATGTTATTTTCCTTTGATAATAAGGGATTTAAAAAATGAAATCGAAACGCTTGATGACGAGTTTATTAAAAACAGATTCTTTTAATTTTATTATCTTTGTAAAAATATAAATATGTCCCCTTTAAAAAAATATTTATCAATAGTAACTATCTTGTTCTTATTGTCTTGTCAAAGTGAAATGGAACAGCAAGATTATAATACACAGGAAACGTTTACCAATGGTTCGCCTCTTATTTCTTATTTGCAAAGGGTTGCAATGGTTAAAACAGTGCAGGATAATGTAATCGATGGATCTACTTACTGCACTATTAAACTTCCTTATACCGTAGTTGTCAATAATGAACAAATTGCAGTTAACACCACTGCCGATTATCAAAAAGTACTTGATAATATCAATGCATATACTACCGATAATGATATTGTAAAAATTGATTTTCCGGTAACAATGATTTACTATAATTACATCGAAAAAAATATTCCGGATGAAGCTGGTTTTAATTCCTTAATCGATTATTGGAATCGTTACCCTGATCTTTTATCCAAAATAAATGGACTAAACATCAATTACCCCATAATGATTAATATCTATAACACTGCAAATCAAGGAGTAAGTTCTGTCTCAATTATAAGTGATCAGGCATTTTTCAATTTTATAAAAAATTTAAGTGCCAGTCAGTATATTTCATTAAATTATCCAATTTCCATTGTAGATTATAATAATCAAACAAGAACAATTGCGAATAATTTGGATTTCGAAAATGCCATAAAATATGCTATTGATTACTGTCCTGAAAATAATATTGTAACACTTGATTTTGTGGAAACAATAACCAAAGAGTCTTGGGTAATACCTTATTTTTTTGATGGTTCAGAAAAAACCTCTTCTTATAGTGGATATTCATTTGTCTTTAATAGTGACAAATCGGTAGTTGCTACCAAAGGGACGCTTTCGGAAACGGGTCAATGGGAAAGTACTGTACAGAATGGCGTTAGGGAATTAAAAATAGATTTCGATACAGAATTACTCGATAAATTGGATAATAATTGGAAGCTGTTTGAGTTTAATAATTCGAAAATAAGATTACGCGATGTAAATAATAGCACCAATTATCTTTATTTTGAAAAAAGTAAATACTGATTGCTTGTTTATCACTAAATTGAAAATATATTGCCAATCTTTTCTCAGCCTGTTTTCTTTTATAAACTTCCCAAACGGTAAACACCCAAATCTACTGTGTAACTGTTAGTTGTTCGGATTTCTATAATTAAAGCGTCTATTATGGTTAATACTTTTCCCAAAGTCTGGCACCAATCCTCACAATAGGCGTCAATTCAAAGGTTGGAATAGTATAGGTTTGGTTATTAGCAAATGTTGTACTTTGTTCCGACCTGAAATAACTACGAATACCGGGTTGAACGTAAAAGGTACGACCTATAAAAAATTGATAGCTGATTCCAATACCTACATCATTTGAAGGAATGTCTTGTTTTTCGGCTGTTGACAATTGCTCAATTTCAAAAGTGTGCCTTTCATAGTATCCATAAACTTCTAAATTCTTCCAAACATTATAACCCATAAAAATTCCAGGTGATGTTGTATAATAGCGCTTATATCCATCAATAGGACCATCCAGAGATTGAACATCAGCATTATAGTCACCGCCATTAATAACGCTTACTCTAAATCGAAATTTTTCATAACGATAACCTAATCCTAGGTGCCAACCTCCATGAAAGAACATCGGAAATAAGCTTTCAATTTCAAC
>RCUJ01001443.1_pt1 | contig 12711 bp, 12 predicted proteins | sample 2166321 | NCBI WGS metagenome assembly RCUJ01 (sample SAMN09932808, study PRJNA488358) | compost metagenome | feature: garden; material: soil; isolation source: compost soil in an enriched community after 118 h of incubation | place: Germany: Experimental Botanical Garden Goettingen | collected... | reverse complement strand
TGCTGGCGCCGTTCCAGCCGATAGCAGCGCAATGGAGCATCGGCCTGATCTTGCCCTTGGTCTGGATGGGGCTGGTGATTTCCATCGGCGCCACGCTGCTGTTCTACCGCATGATCCAGGCCGGTAACCTGGTCAACGTCACCAGCCTGTTCTATCTGGTGCCGGCCGGCACGGCGGCCCTGGATTACCTGATACTGGGCAACCGCCTGTCGGGGCTCAGCCTTGCCGGCATGGGCGCGATCTTGGTGGGCTTGATGTTGGTGCTGCGGCATCAAGCCCCCGGGGTTACGCCAAGGCGGGGCTGACCGGCAGGGTCCACGCCTGGCGGGAGCTGCCCGCTTCGGCAGTGCTGCCTGCAACGTCGTTGCTGCCTGCGTCTACGTTGCCGTAAGCATTGACCTCGCCGTCAGCATCAACGTCGCCGTCGGCCATGATGCTGGGCCCAGCCCAGTGCCCGCTGACCAACTGGGCGGGCCGCGATCGCGCGACGACGCGGGCGCAAACGGACCAGGCGTCCAGCCTGACGCTCAGGCCGGCGTAGACGCCGTGGCCGTCACCTGCCTGGATCACGCCGTCCGCTTTCACGCCTTCACCGGCGCGGATGGAACCGTCGGCGCGGATGTCGCCTCCGGCGATCATGCCCCAGCCCGAGGCCAGATGGTCGCCGCATTGGATGGCGCCACCCGCCTGTATGCCGGAGGTGGCGGTGATGGCATTGTCGGCGCGCACATCGCCGCCCGCCTTGATGCCTTGGCCGCATTGGATGGCGCCTTGCGCCCGCACATCCTGGCCCGCGTGCAGGTGTCCGGTGACGGCCAGGTCCTGGCCCGCGCAAATGTCCCACTTGGCGCGCACGTTGCCACGGCACTCCAGGCGCGAGGCGGATTCGATGCCCCAGTCCGCGCTGATGTCGCCGCCCGCGTGGATCTCGCCGCCACATGCAATGTTGGCGGCGGCCGTGATGTTTTCGCCCGCCATGATGGTTTCGCCGGCGCGGATGCCGCCGCCCGTGATGATGCTGCGCCCGGCGCGCACCACCGTGTCCACATTGATGCCCATGCGAATTTCCAGCGTGCCCGCGAAGACGATGGCATGGGCGTCCAGGGAGTCCAGCCTGAGCACCGCGTCGGTCGGGCCAAACTGATCCAGCAACCAGTTGGCGTCGCCGACGCGGCCGTCGGCGACCAGGGCATCAAGCACGGCCTGGTAGTCCCCCTGTCCGTTGTGATCGCGGATGAACCATTTGTAGCCGCCCGCGCAGGGGTTCTTGGCTTTGACGAATTTCTTGGTAAGTTGCATGGCGCTGGGATGAAGATCAATGCGTGGCCAGGCCGCCCGCCATCGGGCAAGCGGCAAAGATTCCAAAGGGGTATCGACGGACGTACCCGGCCACGCGGCAGGGCGTTCGCCGGCCAGGCGCAGCGGGCAAGAACGGATGTGCTCAGGCCGCCGGCAGCAGGCCGGAATCAGAAATTGGGGAAGCGGGAAAGCCGGGCGATCAGCCGGGCTTGGAGCGCGCGTAAGCGGAACGCGCGGCGACTTCCTGCGAGCTCAACAAGGTCGAGCGCAGGGCGCAGAGAACGCAAGCAGCGGGGAGGAGGGGAGAAAAATGGGATCGCACGGGGGCAGATGCTAACACCCGGGCATCGCTAGTCAAGTCGGTAAGCTGTCCCCGTTTTGGGGACAGCCGTCCACGGCGACGCGATCAGTTCGTCGACACGATATTGCGTTCCTTGGCGATGCGTTGGCGCAGCTCCAGTTCGCGCTTGATCTGCTCGGCGTACTGGGCGGGCGTGTTGCCGTCCACCAGCGAGCCGCCGTCGGCCAGGCGCTGGACGACCTTCGGATCTTTCAGCGTCTTCACGGCCGCTTCATACACGCGGTCAATCACCGCTTTCGGCGTGCCGGCCGGCGCCACCAGCCCGTACCAGGCCATGTTGTCCATCTCTGGCAAGCCGGCTTCCTTGAACGTCGGCACGTCCGGCAGGCTGGGCAGGCGCTTGGGGGCGGCCACGGCCAGGGCGCGCAGCTTGCCGGCCTGAATGTGCGGCATCGAAGACGGCAGGTTGTCGAACTGGGCGTTCACCTGACCCGCGATCACATCATTGAGCGCCGGGCCCGAGCCGCGATACGGCACGTGCACCATGTCGGTCTTGGTCAGGGACTTGAAGAGTTCGCCGTCCAGGTGGCCGATGCCGCCCGCGCCGGACGAGGCATAGGCGTACTTGCCCGGGTTCGCCTTCAGCAAGGCGATGAACTCGGCCAGGTTCTTGGCCGGCACCGACGGGTTTACCGTCAACACGTTCGGCACGTTCACCAGGTTGGTGATGGGCACGAAATCCTTGAGCGGGTCGTAGGGGTTCTTGGGGTTGGTCGCCGGGTTGGTGGCCATGGTGCTGACGGTGGCTACGCCCAGGGTGTAACCGTCAGGGGTGGCGCGCGCGACGGCGTCCGCGCCGATGGACCCACCGCCGCCGCCCCGGTTTTCCACCACAACGGCTTGCCCGAGCTCGCGGCCCAGGCCTTCGGACACGATGCGGGCAACGATGTCGGTGGTGCCGCCGGCGGCAAAGGGAACAATCAGGCGGATGGGTTTGTTGGGGTAGGGGTCGGCGGCCTGGGCCGCGGAACTAAAGCAGACGCCTGCGATGGCGGCGGCCAGAATGGCCTTGGCATGTGACAGCACGGTCAAGAGTCTTCTCCATATTGTTGTTCCGAGCCGGCCGGCTTCTTGGGCCGGCGTCGGTAAAGCGCGCCTTGCCTGGGTACGGGCTTGGTCGCGGCTTCGTGGGCGCAATTCCACACAGGAATCCCCCTAGGGTCAACTCAGGATTTATCCCTGCTAGCAATGAAAATAATTTTTGAGTGCTGGGTGTTGTACGAAATTGACGTCAGATGGGCAAAAAACTCATGTCTGACAACAACATGAACAACCGGCGATCGCCTTTCAATGCGCAATCATTGCGCAGTCATCTTGCCGTCATCAGCTCGTTACGCGCATAAATTGCTGCATAACTTACAAGAATCTGATATTTTTCGGATGAGATTCTTGGCCGGTCTTGCAAGACAGCTATTGCGTTTGTTTCAATCTGCGGCGTTCAATGGGGCGGTAGTTACGTCCCCGCGGGGCAACGTGTAGTGCAGCGACGTACCGGGCCAGGGTTCCGTCCGTTATTCAATCCCCGGTCTGTTTCGTCTTTCGCTGCCATGTGCTGGCGGGAGGGGGCCCGGACATTCTCGGAACGCCATGTCGCTGATCCTGATCCTCGCTCTGCCGTTCGCCGGCAGCCTGTGCGCCGCGCTGCTGCCTTCCAACGCCCGCAATGCCGAGGCGTGGTTGGCAGGCCTTATCGCCCTGGTCTGTGTGGCTCTGATCGCCAGCTTGTACCCGGAAGTCGCCAACGGCGGCGTGATCCGGTCCGATATGCCCTGGGCGCCCGCTCTGGGCCTGCAATTCACCCTGCGGATGGACGGTTACGCCTGGCTGTTCGCGCTGATTGTTTCCGGCATGGCCGCGCTGGTTGTCCTGTACGCGCGCTATTACATGTCGCCGGAAGATCCGGTCCCGCGTTTCTTCTCGTTTTTCCTGGCGTTCATGGGCGCCATGCTGGGCGTGGTGCTTTCCGGCAACCTGATCCAACTGGTCATGTTCTGGGAAATGACCAGCCTGGCGTCTTTCATGCTGATTGCCTACTGGCATCACCGCCTGGATGCCCGTCGCGGCGCGCGCATGGCGCTGACGGTAACCGGCGCGGGCGGCTTGTGCCTGCTGGCCGGGGTGCTCATCCTGGGCCACATCGTGGGCAGTTACGACATGGACCGCGTCCTGGCGGCCGGCGACCTGGTCCGCGCCGACCCCTGGTATCCCGCCGTGCTGGTGCTGGTGGCGTTGGGCGCGCTGACCAAGAGCGCCCAGTTCCCGTTCCACTTCTGGCTGCCCAACGCCATGGCGGCGCCCACGCCGGTGTCCGCCTATCTGCATTCCGCCACCATGGTGAAGGCAGGGGTGTTTCTGTTGGCGCGCTTCTGGCCCGTGCTGGCCGGTACGGACCAGTGGTTCTGGATCATTGGCGGGGCAGGGCTGATCACACTGGTGCTGGGCGCCTATGCCGCCATCTTCCAGCAGGACATGAAAGGCGTGCTGGCGTATTCCACCATCAGCCACCTGGGCCTGATCACGCTGCTGCTGGGCCTGAACAGCGAACTGGCGCTGGTGGCCGCCATCTTCCACATGATCAACCACGCCACGTTCAAGGCGTCGTTGTTCATGGCGGCGGGGGTGGTCGACCACGAAACCGGCACGCGCGACCTGAGCCGCTTGTCCGGGCTATATAAAGCCATGCCGATTACCGCCACGCTAGCCATGGTGGCGGCGGCGTCGATGGCGGGCGTGCCGCTGTTGAACGGCTTTTTATCCAAGGAAATGTTCTTCGCCGAGACCACCTTCGTCAGCGGCGACCGCTACACGCAGATCGGCTTGCCGTTGTTGGCGACGATTGCCGGCGCGTTCAGCGTGGCGTATTCCTTGCGCTTCATCCTGCAAGTGTTCTTCGGCCCCCCGGCCACCGACCTGCCGCGCGCGCCGCATGAGCCGCCGCGCTGGATGCTGTTTCCCAGCGCCTTGCTGGTGTTGATGTGCCTGCTGGTGGGCGTCGCGCCCGGCCTGACGGTCGGCCCGTTCCTGGCGACCGCCGCGCAAAGCATCCTGGGCGACAACATGCCCGAATACAGCCTGGCCGTCTGGCATGGCGTGAATCTGCCCCTGGTGATGAGCATGGTGGCCACCACGGCGGGCGTGCTGCTTTACCTGGTTCTGCGTGCCCACCAGCGCGCCAACCCGGGCCGCGTTCCCTTCATCTACCGTCTGGACGGTCGGCGCACGTTTGAAGCCTTGCTGGACGGCTCCAGCGTGGCGGCGGCCTGGCTGCTGCGTTGGGTGGGATCGTCGCGGCTGCAAGTGCAGATGCTGTTGATTGTGCTGGGAACCTTGTTCGTGGCCTGGCTGCCCCTGCGCGCGGGCGGCTGGCTGGAAGGCACGGGCAGCATGACCCCGCTGGACCCGGCCTTTGCCCTGTTGTGGGTGGTGGGCGGTGTCTGCGCGGTGGCGGCAGCCTACCAAGCCAAATATCACCGCCTGGCGTCCCTGGCGCTGGCAGGCGGCGCGGGGCTGATCACCTGCCTGACCTTCGTGTGGTTTTCCGCACCCGATCTGGCGTTGACCCAGCTGTCCGTGGAAGTCGTCACCGTCGTGCTGTTGCTGCTGGGCCTGCGCTGGCTGCCGCGCCGTATCGAACAGGACGACGAGGAAACGTTCAAAACGACGCTGCTGGCCCGTGGCCGCCGCTTTCGCGACTTGTTGATGGCCACGGCTGCCGGCACCGGCATGGCGGCGCTGGCCTACGCGGTGCTGATGCGCCCGCAGGGCGACACGATTTCATCCTATTTTGTTGACCGCGCTTTGCCCGACGGCGGTGGCACCAACGTGGTGAACGTCATTCTGGTGGACTTCCGGGGCTTTGATACTTTCGGCGAAATCACGGTGCTGGGCATCGTGGCGCTGACCGTCTACGCGCTGCTGCGCCGCTTCCGTCCCGCCACGGAAAGCGCCGACCTGCCGCGCCAGCAAAAGGAACAGGACGGCGGCGTGCCGGCCGCGCCCGACATCAAATCGCTGGTGCCCAGCGGTTCGATGATGGTGCCGACGGTGCTGGTGCGCCTGCTGCTGCCCACCGCCGCGCTGATCTCGGTGTACTTCCTGCTGCGCGGCCACAACCAGCCGGGCGGCGGTTTCGTGGGCGGTCTTATTTTCGCCACCGCCGTCATCCTGCAGTACATGGTGGGCGGCGTGTATTGGGTCGAATCGCGCAGTCGCTTGAATCCGCAGAACTGGATCGGCATCGGCCTGCTGGCGGCGGGCATGGCCGCCGTGTCCGCATGGCTTGCCTACAAGCCCTTGCTGGCCGCGCTGGCCTGGGACGTGGCGCTGCCGCTGATCGGCCATGTGCACCTGTCCAGCGTGCTGCTGTTCGATCTGGGCGTGTACATGCTGGTCGTGGGGTCCACCGTGCTGGTGCTGGTGGCGCTGGCTCACCAATCGCTGCGCGCGCAACGCAAGGCCGCCGCTGACATGCAAGCGGCCGCCGTACAAACAGGGGAAGCCTGATGGAATTGATTTATGCCGTCGCGATCGGCGTGTTGGCGGGCTCCGGCGTGTGGCTGCTGCTGCGGCCCCGCACCTTCCAGTTCATCATGGGCCTGTCGCTGGTTTCCTATGCGGTCAACCTCTTCATCTTCGGCATGGGCCGGCTGACGTCGGGCCGTCCGCCCGTGATAGCCCCGGACATGGCGCACGACCCGTCCTGGTACGCCGACCCGCTGCCGCAGGCGCTGGTGCTGACCGCGATTGTGATCGGCTTCGCCACCACCGCGCTGTTCCTGGTGGTGCTGCTGGCTTCGCGCGGGCTGACGGGTACCGACCACGTTGATGGACGGGAGTCCCAATCTTGAATTTTTGGCTGCAACACCTTCCTGTATTGCCCATCATCGTGCCGCTGCTTGCGGGCGCGGCGATGCTGCTGTTGGCTGATACCAGCCGTTATGCGCGCGGCACTATTTCCGTCATCGCCACGCTGGGCCAACTGGCTGCCGCCATCGCCTTGCTGGTGGTGGCGGGCGGCGGCGTACCCGGCGTCTGGCCCCAGGGCGTGGGCGTGTATCTGGTAGGCGACTGGCCCGCGCCTTTTGGCATCGTGCTGGTCGTGGACCGATTGGCCGCCGTCATGCTGACCTTGACCGCCGTGCTGGGCCTGGCCACGCTGACCTATGCGCTGGCCCGCTGGGACCGCGCCGGCGTGCACTTCCATTCGCTCTTCCAGTTCCTGCTGATGGGCCTGAACGGCGCCTTCCTGACCGGCGACCTGTTCAACCTGTTCGTGTTTTTTGAAGTGCTGCTGGCCGCTTCCTACGGCCTGCTGCTGCATGGTTCGGGCGTGGCGCGCGTCAGCGCGGGCCTGCAGTACATTGCCGTCAACCTGGTCGCCTCGTTCCTGCTGCTGATCAGCATTGCGCTGATCTACGGCGTGACCGGCACCCTGAACATGGCCGACCTGGCCTTGCGCGCGGGTCACCTGACCGGCGCCGAACGCATGCTGTTCGAAGCCGGCGCGGCCATCCTGGGCGTGGCGTTCCTGGTGAAGGCGGGCGCCTGGCCGCTGAATTTCTGGCTGGTCAAGGGGTATGGATCGGCCGGCGCGCCCATCGCGGCCATGTTCTCCATCATGACCAAGGTCGGCATCTATGCCTTGTTGCGCATTGGCTCGCTGCTGCTGCCCACGGGTGCGCCCTCAGCCTTCAGCCTGGACTGGATGTTCGCGGCAGGCTTGGCCACGCTGCTGTTCGGCGCCCTTGGCCTGTTGGCGACACAGCAGTTGGAGAAGATAGTCGGCTACTGCGTGATCGTGTCTGCCGGCACCTTGTTGACGGCCCTGGGCATGCCCGGGGTCACGTTGACCGGCCCCGCGCTGTTCTATCTGATCAGCTCGGTGCTGACGACCGGCGCGTTCTTTTTGCTGGCCGAATTGATCGAACGCACCCGCAGCTTCGGCGCCAACGTGCTGGCCGTGACGCTGGACGCCTTTGACCTGGATGACCCGGCGTCGGTGAATCGATCCGACGACGTGGTCGGCGTGGCCATTCCCGCCGCCATGGCCTTCCTGGGCCTGGCCTTTATTTGCTGCGCGTTGCTGGTCACGGGTTTGCCGCCGTTGTCGGGTTTCGTGGCCAAGTTCTCGCTGCTGTCGGCTGCTGTTTCGGCCGCCACCGAGTCCGCGCCGCCCATGGATGCCTGGATTCTGGTGGCCGCCGTGCTGGTGTCCGGCCTGGCTGGCCTGATCGGGCTGGGCCGCACGGGCATCCGCGTGTTCTGGGCCAGCGACGACCGCAGCACGCCGCGCCTGCGCGTGATCGAAGCGGGTCCGGTTGCTGTCTTGCTGCTGCTGTGCGTGGGCCTGGCGGCGGGGGCAGGGCCGGTGTCGGCCTACCTGGACGACGCGGCGCGCTCACTGGACCAGCCCAAGTCCTATATTGATGCCGTCATGTCCGCGCAGACCGTGCGCGGCGCCAAAGGGGGAAGCTGATGCGTCGCGTTTACTTCCTGTTCCTACCGGTGTTCCTGTTTGTCTTGTGGCTGGTGCTGAACGAAAGCCTGTCGGCCGGGCAGATTGCCCTGGGCGCGGTGCTGGCGCTGTGGTTCACCTGGGCCGCATCGCGCTTGCGTCCGCTGCACGCGCGGCCGCGCCATCTGTGGAAGGCGGTGCCGCTGTTCCTGCATGTCACGCTGGACATCTTCAGGTCCAACATCGCCGTGGCCAAGCTGATCCTGAACCCGCGCCGCAACGATTTTTCGCCCGGTTTCATCCACATTCCGCTGACCATGCGCGACCCTCACGGCCTGGCGATGCTGGCCTGCATCGTCACGTACACGCCGGGCACCGTCTGGGTGGACCTGACGCCGGACCACAGTTTGAAGCTGCACGTGCTTGACCTCCAGAATGAACAACACTGGGTCGATCTGGTGCAGCAGCGCTATGAGCGCCCCTTGATGGAGATGTTCGAATGACGATGAATACCGCACTGTATTGGGCGGCGTCCTTTGCCATGGTGTGTTTCGCCCTGGGCATGGTGTTTGCCACCGTCCGCCTGCTGCGTGGTCCTACCGCGCAAGACCGCGTGCTGGCGCTGGACACGCTGTATATCAACGGCATGTTGACGATGCTGGTCTTCGGCATCCGGTCGGGCTCGTCGCTGTACTTCGATATTGCCTTGCTGATCGCGCTGTTCGGCTTTGTCGGGTCCACGGCCATGGCGCGCTTCCTGTTGCGCGGCGAGGTGATCGAGCCATGATGGACGCCACCATTCCCCTGTGGGCAGGTATTCCCGCCTGCATCCTGCTGGTGCTGGGCGGCTTGCTGGCATTGACCGGGTCCGCCGGCTTGCTGCGCTTTCGCAGCTTTTACTCCCGCATCCACGCGCCTACGCTGGGCAACACGCTGGGCTGCGCCTGCGTGTTGCTGTCGTCCATCCTGGTGTTTTCAGCGTGGGCGGCACGGCCGGTGTTCCATGAAGTGATCATCATCCTGCTGTTGGTCGTTTCGTCGCCGGTAACCGCCATGCTGCTGATGCGCGCGGCCACGTATCGCAACCGCTTGACCAAGGCCGACGCGGACCTGGATGCACGCTAGGGCTCGTAACAAGCGACACGGCATGTGAACGTAAGCAGCCATGGCGCATCGCGGAATTTCACGCAGACAGGGGCAACCGCCCCTGTTTTTTCGTCTGTGCTGTGTTGGGCGCGACTCTGGCGCTTGATACGTAACCTTACGAATTCACGTTGCTCGTCATGCGCCTGGCGCTTCCTCGTGGGATAGTGGTTACAAGCAGGCGGCGGGACCGCTGTCAGATCCACGCCGCCTACGGTTCAATTCTTATAAGGAGCTGGCCATGAACGTACGACCCATGCATACCAAACGCCTTGCGGCATCCCTTTGCGCCGCGGGCTTGATGCTGGCGGCGGGAGCGGTCCACGCGGCTGATGCGATTGGCCGCGCCGCCATCCAGTCCCAGTACGAACAGGACGTGGCGAATTGCAAGAGCGGCAAGTCCAACCAGGATCGCGCCACTTGCATGCAGGAAGCCGGCGCGGCACGCGATGAAGCCAACCGTCAGAATTTGAAGGAAGGTTCCGCCGACCAGCACCAGCAGAATATGGTCGACCGCTGCAACCGCCTGCCGGCCGCATCGCGCCAGGACTGCCTGACGCAGATGACCTCGCCCACGAACGTGCGCGGCAGCGTGCAGGGCGGTGGGGTGCTGCGTGAGACGGTGATCCAGGTGCCCGCGGGCACGGTGCCGCCCAGCACCACCATGCCGCCGGCCGCCCCGGCCCCGGGCATGGTTCCCCCGCCCGCCACAACCGGCGCCCCGATGCGCCAATAACAGGCGTGGCATTGAAGGGATAGAACAACGGCGCCGCCGCCCGCGAGGGTTGTGGCGCCGTTTTTGCGACGCCTGACGGCGCAGTGGCCGTCACATTCAGGCAAAATGGCGGCTGTTGCGCGCTTGCGCGCTTGTCACACCACCATTCACGCATCCCCATGTCCGACGTCATCGCCCTGATTTTCGATTTCGACGACACGCTGGCCTCGGACAGCACGTCCGGTTTCCTGGACAGCATCGGGGTGGACACGGCGTCCTTCTGGAAGGACCAGGTCGACCCGCTGCTGTCCCAGCAGGACTGGGACCCCGTGCCCGCCTATCTGTACAAGATGATCCAACTGTCGCAGGCGGGCACGAACGGGCTGATCACGCAGCAGCGCCTGAAGGACTGGGGCGCGCGCCTGGATCTGCATGACGGCGTGCCGACGCTGTTCCAGCGACTGCGCGCCGCCGTGCGGGCCGAACAGCCGCAAGTCCAGCTTGAGTTCTACCTGATATCCAGCGGCATCGGCGATGTGGTGCGATCCACGCCCATCGCGCATGAATTCACCGAAATCTGGGCCTCGGAATTCGTTTATGGCGACGACGGCGGCATTGCATTTCCGCGCCGCATCGTGAGCTTTACCGACAAGACCCGCTATCTGTTCCACATTCAGAAAGGCATCATCGGGCGCGACTTCCGCAACAAGCCCTTCGAGGTCAACCGCAAGGTGCCCGAAGACCGCTTGCGCGTGCCGTTCGACCAGATGGTATTCGTGGGCGACGGCTACACCGACATCCCGTGTTTTTCCTTGATCCGCCGCGCAGGCGGCTTCGCCTTTGGCGTCTGGGACCCCAAGCACCGCGACAAACGCAGCCGCGCCTGGGGCTTCATCGAAGAAGGGCGCGTGTCGAACCTGAACCAGGCCCGCTACGACGAACAGGCAGAGCTGTACCAATGGCTGGAAGAGGCCGTGACCAGTCTGGCCGGCCGTATCGCGCTGAAATCCCGGGTGTACCGTGGTTGAGGCCGGCCCCGTGGCGGCGGTTACGGCGGTTGCGCCCTGGACCGCCGAAGACGAACGTTATATCGGGCTGGCGCTAGAAGAAGCCCAGGCTGCCTACGCCATTGGCGAGGTGCCGGTGGGCGCCCTGGTCGTCTCGGCGCAGGGCGAGATCCTGGGGCGCGGCTACAACCGCACCATCATCGACCACGACCCCACCGCCCACGCCGAAATCGTCGCCTTGCGCAGCGCGGCACGGCACCTGGAAAACTATCGCCTGCCCGGCATTACCGTGTACGTCACGCTGGAACCCTGCGTCATGTGCATCGGCGCCATGCTGCACGCGCGGCTGGCCCGCGTGGTGTTCGGCGCCTACGACCCCAAGACCGGTGCCTGCGGCAGCGTGCTGGACGTGGGTTCCGTGCCCAAACTCAATCATCACACTTCAGTCACCGGCGGCGTGCTGGCGGAACCTTGCGGCGATCTGCTGCGCCGGTTCTTCCGTGAACGCCGCGCCAAGGAATCCATCGCATGAGCACCCGCAAACCCGCCAAATCCGCCTCTAACAAGGCGGCCCGGCCAGCCAGCAAGGCGGCCGACAAGGCGGCCAACAAGGCGGCTAAAAAGGCTTCCACCACGGCAACCGCCGCCCACGACCATGATCACGGGATCGCCTGCGGTGAAGACTGCGGCCACGACCACAGCCATGATCACGCCGAAGGGCAGGTCATGCCGGACGCCCGTGGCATCTATCTGATCTCGCCGTCGTCGGCCGTGCGCGACCCCGCCACGGTCGAACTGGCGTGCGAGCGCTTGCAGCAGCAGGGCTTCAAGACCGCCCTGGACCGCACCGCTTTTGCCGAGCATCAACGCTTTGCCGGCACCGACGCCCAGCGCGCGGCCAGCCTGGCGCGCGCCATCAAGCAAAAGCTGCCCATCGTCATGGTGACGCGCGGCGGCTACGGCATGGGCCGGCTGCTGGACCAGATCGACTGGAAGGCCATGGCCGACAGCGGCAAGCGCTTCGTGGGCATGAGCGACTTCACCGCGTTCAACCTGGCGCTGCTGGCGAAGACGGGCGCCGTCAGCTACACCGGCGCGACCGCCGTCGCGGACTTCGGCGGCAAAAAGGTCGACGACCTGACCGAAGCGCTGTTCGGCGAGGTCATGCGCGGTGAGCTTGAAATCCTGAGTTTCGAGACGCAAGACGCCGACCCGGTCGACGCCCGCGGCATCCTGTGGGGCGGCAATCTGGCCATGGTGGCATCGCTGATCGGCACGCCGTACATGCCCAAGGTGCGCGGCGGCATCCTGTTCCTGGAAGACGTGGCCGAACATCCGTACCGCGTGGAACGCATGCTGATCCAACTGTGGCAGGCCGGCATCCTGGCCAAGCAGAAGGCCATTGTCCTGGGCCGTTTCACCGACTACAAGCTGGCCCCGCACGACAAGGGCTACGACCTGCATGAAGTCGTGGCGTGGCTGCGCAAGACGGTCAAAGTGCCGGTCATCACCGGCTTGCCCTATGGCCATGTGGCAACGAAAGCCACGCTGCCCATCGGGCAAAAAGTGGGCATCGCCACCGAGAAGGGCCTGGCCCACCTGGTGCTGGACGAGCACCACCACTGATCGGGTACGCACGGCCAGAAGCCTGAGGCGCCCCGAGCGCAGGCGGGAAAAACCCATTTGCTACACTACTCGGTTTCCTCGCATGCGTCTTCGGGCGCCTTCAGAC
>RCUJ01001437.1_pt1 | contig 12732 bp, 14 predicted proteins | sample 2166321 | NCBI WGS metagenome assembly RCUJ01 (sample SAMN09932808, study PRJNA488358) | compost metagenome | feature: garden; material: soil; isolation source: compost soil in an enriched community after 118 h of incubation | place: Germany: Experimental Botanical Garden Goettingen | collected... | reverse complement strand
GGAATGTTTTAATTACATCTGCGTTCTTTGCACGAGCTTGGAACAGAACAGCAGAGAAATTCCAATCTCTTACTTGCAGTGCGAAATCTTTTTGGCTTTCAATACTACAGGTTTGTTTCCAAGACTCTTCTAAGTCAATCAGCAGAGTACCAAGGCCTGCGATATACGGAACGAAATACTTCTTGTCTTCTGGGAAGTAAGTGAGATATTCATCCTGCTCGTTCATCAGTACAAGCTGCATAATTCGCTTAGGCGTAAGTCCTTCTCCACGAATGGCATGAACCGCAAAGTATGCAGGGCTTTTCACCTTGCAAACTGGAACACCTTCTTGATACACAACATAGCCTTCATCAAGGTCAGTCAATTCCTTTGCAGTGCTAATGCACTCTTCAACAGAGTCAAACTTAAACTCTTTGATTGCACGAGCACCAAGAGTCAGTGCTGCATCTCGTTCAAAGTCGTCCCCGTACTCACCTGTTGCATTGTGTCGGGATGCAAGATAGTGCAGAGCGTAGCCGTCGTACTTCTTAACTACTCGATTCTCAGCGCTCGTCACTTCAAAGATATAAGTCCATTCAGCATCAAGCCACAGATTGCAAAGCATTTGGAATTCAATGTCTTCTTGACAATCAAGAGCTTTATAAACCAACTCTTTAAAAGAGATTCCCCAACCGTTTACATCACTCTCAGCATAAGCTGTGCCACGAGTAGCACAATACCATTTATCTTTGTGGTGATAAATTTTAATCAGACTACCATCAACTTTCTCATAGCAAACAGCTTTAGAAAAATCCAAGTGAGTTTGGGTATCTGGAGCTTCACCAAGATTGAAAAACCGATCAAAGCTGCGGCTCACAACGTTAAAACTCTTGTCCAGAATAAGGCTACGGCACTCCATAACAATTGGGTGTGCTTTAGGACTATTAATCTGGTCGTAGTTCAGTACAAGCAGATCATCATACTCTTTTATGATGATTGCTGTCTCTTCTTTCAGTTTTTCAATGCCATATTCTTTCAAAAATTCTACAGTCTTCATATTAACCTCCTACAGTTTCCTTAATCTTATTAAACGCTGCATGCACAGCTTCCTGTATTTCCTTTTCAGACTTCTCTCCGTTTCCTTGTCTGTGAGCATACGACCAGTTGTCAATTAGGCTGAGTAACAGCCGTACCCTTTCTGAATTGAAAGCTACACGAGATGCTTGGATGGAGTGTAAGAGGTTTTCGTACACTTCTACTTTTTCTTCAAGCTTTCTATACAGTCCTATAAACGCCCTTTCCGCAGCGTGTTTCTCTTCGGTTTTATTCAAAGATTTCAGGTGGATTATTTCTCGGTTCTGCTCGTTTACAATACTTTGCAGTTCGGAAATGTAGTCCATTAAAGCAACTACACCCTTTAAACTTTCTTCATCGAGGTTCATTCCATCTCCTCCAGTACCTTCTCAACAGGCACTCCACGGATATATTTCTGCATAAGCATTTGTATCTCCTTCTTTGTCAAGGTGCGGCCGAGGGATTGTTTTAGGTGGTTTAGATAAATACAGCCGGGTGTTTGGATATCTTCCTCGTAATTCAGATACCTGTCAACCAATGCTTTAGCTACGCGGGGGTCTGTTTGAATCTCAGCTAATTCTTTTGCTTGGATACGCTTCGCAGATAACCACGCTGCGTGAGCTTCCTCTGGACACAAGAAATACCCAAGGTGATTTGATTTACGATATCCCGCACTAATATAAGCCATGAATTTATTCTTTTGTTTATTCCAACAAACTCCTGTAGGCCAGTCTCCTCGAATTTTGACACCATCCAGCAGGAATTTATTCACCGCTTGAGATACAAATACGCAGGTTTCCGGGCTGTAAATCTTATTATCAGGATAAAGAATATCTTTATCTAAATCTTTCCCTTCCCAATCTTGTTGCTCCATCCAATTTTTGAAGTTTGAAAAACTTAACCACTCATCACAAACATAGCAACCTTCATAGGTCGGGTATTTTCTAATGAATTTTTCACTGTAGCATCGCACTAATACACCAGTCCATTTGACATAGAATGGGCAACTCCAAATCCTACGACAGACCTTCTTACCGTTTTCAACTGCGGTTTCAGATTTTCTTACTGCATAGTCCGCATCGTTGACACCAACACCGCATACTAACTTTGACTTCTTAACCATTTTAATTCCTTTACTTAATTGCAATTAAGTAGCCTTGCCAGCAGGTTTTGTCGTAGGTGTGTTCTTTGGTCATTTTAAACCCCTTTCGATTTGATGTCTCCAATCTTACAGCTCCCTCCTTCGCTTGTAAAGCCCTTTGTGAAAATAAATTTATGTAAATATTTGGGGTGAGGGGTTGACACCTGACAGAAAGGCGTTATACTTTACACCATACCTTTTCAATGAGGTCGGGTAGATATTGGTTAGATTTTGAACTACGAAAAACGCTAAGCTTAGTGGCACTAAGGCTACAGCTATATTTGTCGGACAATACTGACCATCCCCCGTACCTCTCTCTTCTCTCTTGTATGTAGGAGTATTATATTGATTTATGATTTAAGTAAGATGGATGAAATAGAGGTACATGCCATCTCTCTATCCTGCGTACGTAGTTATGTCTATTACCATGAATCTAAGTATTATCAGCACATCACAGATTCCTTTCTCTCCCAGACAGAAGGTAAGTGGACTAAGGCTGTGAAGTGGTTTGTGTCTAATAGTGCAAGAGCTGTGGACATGAATGCTAAAGGCTTCCGTATCTCTCTGGATGATAAACCGTATGTAGGTAATAAGCTTGGCATTGGGTTCAGAGGTGTTAAGTCCCTCCTTGAGTGGTTAGAAAAGAAAGGATACATCAACATATACAAAGGCTATGTGATTGAATGGAAAACAGAGAACGGAAAGAGAGTTCCAGAGCGAACAATCTCATCCATTGTTGTCCTTCGTCCGAGAGCATTGGAGATGTGGGATAAATCCTATGTTCCTGATCTTTGGAGGGAGATGGATGAAGCATCTGCTGTTGAGATTAGGAATCGAGAAACAAAAGAAGAAATGAGCACAAAAGGTAAGGTTGGTGTAAAGGAGGTAAGAAAAGAAATGATTGGTTATAATGACAGCTTGCAAGGTGCAGACATTACATTCCGAGGTGAACCAATTGCCGATGTTCAGTATAAGCGTGTGTTCTTGGATAGTCTACATGTAGCTGGTCGTGTGTATGCACAAGGTGGTGGTGTACAACTGCTTCCTCAGCACCTACGTAGTGAAGAATTGAAAATTGATGGCGAGCCTGTAGTTGAGCTGGACTTCTCTGCAATCCATCCAAACATCTGCTATCAGCTTCTGTATTCTGGCGATGGCTTCAATGTTCGTGATGCAAAGGGTGAAGATTTCAGTCCGTATGGTGCTGATCTGTCTTTCATTAGTGTAAATCAGAAGCTAAAAGAAGAGATTGAGAAACAAACAGGAAAAGATCACAACCCCCTACGGCAGTTAGCCAAGCTCGCTATTCTGATTGGTATGAATAGTGTAGACAAGCAAAGTGCGTTGGGTGCCATGTCTTCTAAGATTCTTGCTGACCGTAAGAAGCCGAAGATGGAGCAAGATTTTTATGCTATCACTGAAAGCATCCCTGTTGGTAAGATTCTTGATGCTATTCAAGAGCACAATGATTTTATTGGTAAGAAATTCTTCTCTGATCAAGGTGTATTTTTGCAAAACATTGATAGTAAGATTATGATGGAAATCATCGGTACAATGATTCAGAAAGGTCACACAGTGCTTGCATACCATGATAGTTGTGTTGTGAAGGCAAGCGCAGAGAATGACTTAAAAGAAGCTATGTATACTGGGTGGAAAGAAGTTCTTGGTGATACGACTTTCTGTAAGGTGGATAAAAAGTAAAATATATTTCTTCAGCATCTTGACAGAATAGACTTCCGTTGATAAGATTAATACTACCTTAAATAAATAGGAGAAACAAAATGACTATTCAAATGAAAGCTGGTGAATATTACATCGGTGATTGCTGTTATGTACTGAAAGAAGAATACCTTGAAAACTTCGATTGGGTTGATGACTTCTGTTTTTATATTGATGAAGAAGAAGTCTATGTTCTCGGTCACAAGGTCGCTGTGTTCGGCACTATGTACGGTGACGGTGAATACGAAAATAATATTGGTTTTGACTTTCCTGTAGATGCTGGAATCATTGGTTGCACACCTAAAGAACTCTGGAAAGGGTCCAGTGAACCTTTCGGTTGCAAGCTTGTAGACTTCAAAACTGATTTTGTGTGCTGGGAAAACAAAGGAACTATTGTGTTTGGTCACGTAGTAATTGAAACCGCTGATGATGAGTATGATTAATGAGTAGATGCACAAGCTGCCAAACAATTCTAACAAGAGGTGAGCTGATGTTTGACCTTCCTGACGGTTCAATGAATGATATTTGTTGGACGTGTCAGGGGATCATTGATAATCCTGAAGATTGCGCAATTAGGGAATACGAGCATGAAAGTATTACTGAGATGCCTTTCCACGAAGGGATTACATCCCCAAAACCGCTTAATGATTGATAATTGTTGCAATTAAATTAATAATCGTGTATAATATATTGCAAGCTAAGTAAAACGCTTTTGGTCAGAAAGTATTAAACGAAGAATGACCGTTACGGGTGTAACAGCCCAACTTCCCACAAACATATTGTTTCTCCTTCCGATTGGTTTGTGTTTGTATAAAGCTGCTGATGCCTTTCTCCTGCTAGGCAGCTTTGCTTTCTAAATCTTATTTGATTGGTGATTGCGTCGAGGACATAGCCTCCTCCTGATTTTGAGGGTCAACCAGTCACCAACTAAATAACATTTACAGGAAAAGAATTATGGCTCAAATTAAGAAAGGTGAAGTGCTATCTCCGGGACCGAGGAAGAAGCGTAGACCACGTTCTGAACTCCGAATTCCGCTGAAGAAGTTTCAAGAAGACTTTGAAGAAGCTTATGGTGTTGTAAAAGACAGCCTTGGCGGTAAAGATGTAGAGAAAGAACAATTGACCACGGCTAAGTGGATGATTGATAAAATGATCGCTCTCAACTCCTCAGCCATCGCAGATGAGATGAAGAAAGTCCAGATTAGAAAAACTTTGGACGATGGTAGCTCTGAAGAGATTGAAGTTCCTCTTGGGGATGAAGAAGAGGAACAGCGTCCTCGTTTCAGTACAACGATGGTTGTGTACCCCGGTGGAAAGAAAGAAGATTAAACAGAAAGTTTCATAAAGTGTTATTTTCTGTATAAAGAATTTGCGTAGCCCGTAACAGGGTAAGCCTTATTAGCTGTCGGAGGGTAATCCGATTACGCAATACTGATTTCCCTTGGCTGTATGGAGCGACCTCAGCAATTTCCATATGCTTGTTGCTGTAAGGTGAGAACAAGGGAAAACTAACTGAGCTGCGGCTTGGTATCTTCATTTTGCCTAGTGAAGACTAATGCTCGGCGTAGTGCCGCCAGGAGAACACGGCTGAATAAGGAGTGATTAAGTTCGCACTTTATGAGGGAGCCTAAAGCACTTAGCCTTGTAAACCAACTGCAAGGCTTTTATTTCGAGGAGAAGGGATTAATTTTTGTAATCCCACGCTGCATAGCAGGTCAGAGTGGCGTGCAGCAATTGTTCACGGGCGTATGATGTAAGGAACAGCATATTTCTCTTCTAAAGAAATCGACTAGGTTTGAATCCTAGTATGCCCACCAATTATTCCAGCTAACGCACAAGGTGTGCGGACAGACTGTTAATCTGTTTGAGTTTGGTTCGATTCCAAAAGCTGGAGCCAATTGCGAATGAACGGAGATTGCAACTCCTGCCTTGCCACATCAAGGCTAGTTCGCACCTTTTACATCTATGTGGAGATAATTATAAATACCAAGGATGTTGGTGACATTTCTGAAGCATGTGTCACAGCCAAATTTCTAAAATTAGGTTTCATCGTACTTAAACCATTCGGCGATAATCAAAGGTATGATCTTGTTATAGATCGCGGCTTCGGGTTTGAAAGAGTGCAGGTGAAGACGGCTAATTATAAAGAAGATTATTTTACTTTTGAGTGCAGATCATCCTACGCACACAGAGGTAAAGGAACAAAAGACTACATTGGTGATATAGAGTTATTTGCAGTTTACTGCCATGAGATTGATTCATTTTATATTGTACCAATAAATGAAGCACCTACTGCAACAATGACCCTCAGATTAAATCCTCCTGCAAACGGTCAAGTTAAAAACATTAAGTTTGCATCAGATTTTATGATTTGAATTCGCCAGCCAAACAAGGCTTCGTCGTATAGTGCTTATTACCCGGCCTTTGTAACGCCGTGACTAGGGTTGGATTCCCTACTTAGCCTCCAAGTTTTCCTCCCCAATCAAGAATTATAACCAAAACAAAACAAGGGGAACTCTATGGTAGTAATTAATCTACCAAGCAATAGCATCTATAGTAATCTTTATACTCTCTCGGGGTTTACAGCAGGCAACAGCCTGATTGTAACAAACAATACTTCTTCTCCAGTTTTCCTAGTTCAGCAAGCTTCCCTTCCAGTAGCAGACTCTGACCAATACCCTCTTCTACCCGGACAAACAATCCTTGTTCATGGTAATGCAAATCCTATTTGGGTTAGGGGTGGTACTGGTCCTCTTGTTATTCAGTCTATTCTCGAAACCATCACCCCTTTCACTGGCATTGACCTTCCTCGCGACCTTTACACTTCAAATAAAGAAGGGTTTAGACGACTAAGGGTTGATATCGGGCAGACTGGATTCTTCGAAGGTCGTGAGTTTAGAACATTTAAAGAGTTCAGTATTGCAGCAGGTGCTACTTATGTAGTGCGTTTTACTGTTCCAATTAACGTAATCCTCTTTGAACAAGGCGTAGAAATCGATGCAGGAAGCATTAGAATTGTAAACGCTTCTGGTGGAACTCCTGGCGGTACATTCTCAGAAACTCTTCCTATTATTGGGAAGAATAATATGACTACAAGACCTGCTCCTTTTTACACCCCTCAAGTGACTATCCATGGCGGTGGAACACATACAGGTGGCTTCGTATTTGACACCCACAGAGCCGTAGCAGCTAACGCAACAGCACAGCAATCTACAGTTGGTAATATTGTTGGTGATGAGCGAGGTGTCGCACCAAACACTTACTACGTTAGATATGAAAACTTCGGCAGTGGTACAGCTACAGGTACTCTCTGGTTCTTCTTTGAGGAACGTCCGTAGTGCAGAAAGATGTAAGCGAAGCGACTAATTATTGTAGCTTCTTCCCTGACAAACTGGGCTCCAAGGACTGGAGCCAATGCTGTCGTCAACACGACAAAGCCTATGAGCTACAATTGCCTAAAGCAGAAGCAGACAAGGAATTGTTTGACTGTGTAAGTGACACTGGTGGAGTAGGGATGTTATTAATAGCAGCTTTGATGTTTACGGCTGTGGCTACAGTAGGTGGGGTTTGGTATAGGAAGGCTAAAGTTAGTAAGTAGTCTTTTAGGGTGCTCTTGAAATATAGAGCACTTTATAAAGAATATTTCATATTTATTTTCTTAGGTAGTTGACAAAATTGAAGGTCAGCGATAAGATAGTTACTGTGATTTGAAAAGTTCGGCTTGCCGGGAGGCACCCAGCTTTATAAAACAACCATCCGCTATGGAGGTGATGACGCTATGTCAAAAATCATTTATGCAAATAAGCTTCAATTCGACGTTCTGAATTCCAAGTCTCGGATTACAGTAGTGACTCCCCAACCCGGAGCTGGCTCTACTTATGCTTTGATTCTGAAAGCAATCCAGTCTTGCTATGAGAAAGAAATCAACTGCACTTACTTTATTCCAACTCCTCTGCATGCAACAGCGCAGGGTGGGATTGTAGATAGCTTCTTTAAGCTACTTGACACAACTGTTCGTTATTCAGGCAAATCGATGATCTTTTCTTTCCAGAGTGGAGCTAAGATTAAATTTATGACCTGCAATAACAGAGAGGTTGAACAATCCCTTGGTTTGTCAGGCGATTTGATGCTGTTTGATACGAACATTGATAATAAGTTTATCCAACGCAATCTGCTAAGAGCCTCACAAGCTGTTGTGGTTGACAGCATTTGCAACATTGAACGTCTTGGTTCTTGGGCAAATGAACTGCATCTTCTGAATAAAGTCGATGGAAAGATTGTAGGGTTTATTCCTGAAATAAATCACATCAAAGCAGAGACAGACGGTAATTACTTTATGCAAGACCTTGAGCATTACAAGGAGCTTGTAGAGAAAGTGCTTGTAGATAAGATGCGGATAGATTTTTAAGTATTGGCCTTTGAGCCTTATGTGGATGAACGGGATTGCAAGCCCTGATTGCTGCTCACTTCAGCAATCTCAGTCCACGCCTATTAAACCTAAGTGAGAGGTAAAGAGTTTTGAATTATAAAAAGATTTACGATGCACTTGTAGAGAAAGCTAAAGTTCGGGGATTGGATAAAACAGAAATTGAGGGGTACTTTGAAAAGCATCACATTCTCCCGCGTTGTCAGGGTGGAACTGATGATCAAGAAAATCTAGTTCTTTTAACAGCTAGAGAGCACTATATTGCCCATATCTTGCTTTGGAAAATTTACCCCTCCGACTCTAATTTATTCCATGCAGCTTGGATGATGAGCAATCGTTCTTTGCAAAATAGAAATTCGAGAGTATATGCAATGCTTCGCGAAGAGCATGCAAGAATTCTCTCTTCTCGCTCAGAATTCAATAGTCCTAATTTTAAAGATTTAACTGGACTCGTGCGTGACCGGCTGACAGTTATCGAATTCGCTGGTTGGTCTGATCCCATCAAAGGTAAGAGAACTTCTCTGTGGAGTTGTCAATGCGAGTGTGGTGAAGTTATTGTCCTCAAGTCCAGAGAACTTAGTGAAAACTGGCACTATAAATCTTGTGGATGTTTTAAAAGGGACCAACAAAAAGAGCGTACCGGAGAAAAGAACGCTTTCTTTGGTAAAAAGCATTCAGAAGAATCTAAAGAAAAGATGCGACAAAAGAGGCTTGGTAAACCACCAGCGACTAAAGGTCGTCCTGTGTCTGAAGAAACTAGGGCCAGGATTATATCTTCTTTGAGTCTTATTAAAAGACTTCCTTGGGAACACAATTCAAGCACTCAAGATAAGTGGTGTCTTGCAGACTATTTTTATGAACTTTACTTGGTAAATACAGAGCTTACCAAATTCCAATTTGCTACAATGTATAATAAAACTCATAACGATTCTGTTGGAATGCACTATTTTGTTCCTCTGGTTGAGAGATTTAAGTCCGGTTGGATTCCTCAAGAAGATTCTGATTGGTTAGAATTTAAAAATAACTTTGTTGGGGAAATTAATGACTGAAAAGAAATTACCCGGCCCATGTGGAGAACGTCAATTGATGTACTTCGAAAGTGGGGCTGATGTGACCCTTTTTGGTGGTGAATATTGCGCCTCCAAGTAAATAAAACTCTCTTAAACGGGGAAACCTAAACAAGTAAAGTTGTAGGCAATCCCGTGCCAATGTTTAAAGACAGTGCGTAGAGGCCATCGAAAACACACAGTAATGTGGAAGTGAGTAGAGTAGGAATTAAGCAATTCCGAAACAGAGAGAATTCTTTTGAATTAAGAGTAGGTCCGCCACTAAGAGAAATCTGAGAGAAGTCTAGCGAACTTCATAACAGTAAGGCAGCAGGTTCTGGTAAATCAGAGATTGGGGTAATTGATTTTCTAAAGTATACGGATATTAAAAATTTCATTGGGGTCATGACTCGGAGAACAACTCCGCAGCTCAATGGCCCTGGTGGTCTTCTAACGAAATGTAAGCGTATCTTTAGCCAATCTTACAAACCCCACGAATACACTTGGAGAGCAAAGGATGGTAAATTTGTTTTCCATAAATCAGGTGCTGAAATCTACTTAAAGCATTTTGAAAACGATGATGCGGATGTGAACTGGCAAGGTTCCGAGGCAAATCTTTTCTATATAGATGAGGGCACACAATTTACGATGTATATGATTCAGTACATCATGTCTCGTATGCGTAATCCTTCTTGCCCACAAGTCAAACCCCACCTAAAAATCACGTGCAACCCAGATGCTGATCACGGACTTAGAAAATGGGTTGAGCCATATCTGAAACAAGATGGTACTCCTGATAGAACTAAAGATGGGATGCTTCGCTATTTCTCTTTCATGGATGGTGATTTCGTTTGGGGTGATACTAAAGAAGAGCTTTGGGATAATTACGGCGTAGAAGAGAAGGATGCTCTATCCTTTACTTTCATAAGCGCAAACGTGTTTGATAACAGCGTTGTTCAAGAAGTTAACCCGAAATACGTCTCTTGGCTTAAAGGGCTTCGTGGTGTCGAGCGCGCCCGGCTTTTGGAGGGGAATTGGTTTGTACGAGAATCTAGTTCTGGCTACTTTAAAAGAGAGTGGTGTAAATCTCAAAATCTTCTTAATTTAGATATTGTCTCTTACTGTAGGGCATGGGATATAGCTGGATCACTTCCCTCTGACGACCTGCCAAATCCTGACTGGACTGCTGGCGTTCTCATTGGCAAGACAAAAGATCAGCGTTATGTTGTGATTGATGTTGTTAGGTTTAGAGCAAGATTTGGCGAAGTTATGCAGCGGATTATACAAACCGCTAAAGACGACCCTGACGGAACTAGAATTATCTTGCCCCAAGAACCAGGTCAAGCGGGGAAAGCTGCTGGACAAATGATGATTAAAGATTTGTTAGGCGAAGGATTTCCCGCGAGGATGCGACCTTCAAACAAATCTAAAGTCGTTCGGTTTCAACCTTTTGCTGCTGCCGCTCAAGCGGGATTGGTAGATTATCTAGAAGGTCCGTGGAACGATACTTACTTTGACGAACTTGAGGGATTCGATGGCAGCCGCAGGGTAAAAGATGATCAAGTGGACGCCTCTTCGGATGCATTTATCACTTTAGCACAGAAGTTTAACATCCCATCCTACCTAACCGGCCTCCAATCCTCAGATTCAATATTCAAGACGAATAATCCCTTTGCCTAAATAGGAGAGCAAATGGCAGAAGAAAATGTAACAGACTCTCCGAATTTAACACAGGGGACGGAATCTACGATTCCACGAATGAAACTAGGTCAAATCTCCTACAACGGACTGTTCACCTTGGGTGGCAACATCCTTGAGGAATGTCAGGCTGATCTTAGGTGGCCCCGAGCAATCCGAACATACAAACTAATGGCAAAGGACGCAACTATTGCTCCTGCTCTTAATCTTGTAGAGATGGCAATTGCTCGTGTTCCTTGGACTGTAAAGATTCCTGAAGGGTATGAAGAGCAGCTTAAAGACAAGGCTGATTTCCTCCGTTCTGTGATGAACGATATGGATCATACCTTCGGCTCATTCATTCGTCAAGCTGCCACCTTCAACCGCTATGGCTTTGCTCCTGTTGAGAAGGTTTATCGTAAACGTTTCAAACGTAATGGTAGTAAATATGATGATGGTTTGGTTGGGCTTGAATCTCTCCCTCTCATTGCTCAAGAAACCATTTCTAGTTGGCAGTGGGATGAGAAGACTAAAGGACGTAAACTTTCTGGTCTTCTACAGTGGAAAGTAGAACCAAGTGGTAAAGATCAGATTCACATCTCCTCTTCTTGGGATGATGAGTTTATTCCACGTAAGAAGTTCATGCTCTTTAGGAACTCTCCGCTCAAGGATAACCCAGAAGGTGAGTCTCCTCTTAACTCCTGCTATGTAGCTTGGAAGTATAAGACAGAGCTTGAGAAGTTCGAAGGTACTGGTGTTGCCACGGATGTGCGGGGACTTAAAGTTCTTAGTCTGCATCCACGCTATATGGACCCGAATGCCTCTGAAGAGGACAAGGCTGTTTATGCTCACTGGCAGAACATCATGCGTAACCTCCACATGGGAGAACAAAGTGGTGTAATCGTCCCCAGCCTGAAAGATGAAAACGGCGAAGAGATGATTGCCAAGTTAGAGCTTCTTAGTCTCAACGGTAGTAAGACTTACGACACTAACGTAATCATTGGTCGTTACAAGCAAGAAATTATTACCTCTCTAATGGCTTCCCAATTGATTCTTGGTCAATCCGGCGGTGGTAGCTTTAGTCTCGCTGAAAGTCTTCAAAGTATTTCAGATATGGCTATTGAATCCAAACTAATTGAGATTCAAGACCAACTTAACCACGACCTTATCCCACAACTTTTTTCGCTAAATGGTTGGGATACAGCTGTTACCCCAGAGTTCACCTTTGGTAAAGTCAATAAATAAGACCTCGACGTTCTATCCAAGTTTGTGCAGCGTGTTGCATCTGTTGGGTTACTACCTAAGACTCCTGAAGTTATTAACTTCCTCACGGAACAGATGGGTATGACTCCTCAGTTTGCTCCTGATGAAGACCAAGAGGAAATGGAAAAACTTCTGACGGGTAATGATTCCAGGGCAGCGGACGGGATGACAACCGCTGGAGAGGGTACATCAACAAGTCCTATGGGTGGTGATGACGCATCTGTAGGAAATCAGGAGAACACATGACCGATAAAAAAGAGTTTGTAGAGGGTCTGAGTGCTCTCATTGAGAAGTTCTTTGGTGGCAGTGAAAAGGAACAAGAGATTGTTCAAGAAGTTACCAAAGCTTTGGACGAAGAAGAAAAGATGGCACTCTTTGTAGTTCTTGAGCCAGAGATTGAAGACCTT
>RCUJ01001433.1_pt1 | contig 12747 bp, 13 predicted proteins | sample 2166321 | NCBI WGS metagenome assembly RCUJ01 (sample SAMN09932808, study PRJNA488358) | compost metagenome | feature: garden; material: soil; isolation source: compost soil in an enriched community after 118 h of incubation | place: Germany: Experimental Botanical Garden Goettingen | collected... | reverse complement strand
CCAGGCGCAGCACGCAGGCCGGCGCCGGCAGCAGCGCCGGGCGGTGCAGCACGCGGCCCAGGGTACGGGCGAACTCGGCGTTGCGCACCGGATTCGGCGCGCAGCCATTATAAGGACCGCGGCATTCTTCATGCTTCAGCAGGAAGTCGATCAGGCCGACCTCGTCATCTATGTGGATCCAGGGCATCCACTGGCGGCCGCTGCCCATGCGTCCGCCGAGGCCTAAGCGAAACGGCGGCAGCAGGCGCGCCAGCATGCCGGCATCGCGCGCCAGCACCGGTGCGGTGCGCACCAGCGCCACGCGGATACCCAGATCCTCGGCACGCAGCGCGGCCTCCTCCCACGCGAAGCACAGCTGGCTGCCGAAGTCCTCGCTGCCCGCGGGGCTGTCTTCGTCGAGACGACGCTCGCCGCCGTCGCCATACCAGCCCACCGCCGAGCCGGAGACCAGCACCCGCGGCTTCTGCGGACGACTGGCCAGCCAGTCGACCAGCTGACGGGTCAGCTCGATGCGGCTGTCCCACAGCAACTGGCGCCGCTTCGTCGTCCACGGCCGGTCGGCGATCGGCGCCCCGGCCAGGTTGACCACCGCGTCCAGGGGCTCGCCGGCATCCAGCTCGTCGAGGCGGCCGATGCCCCGCGCGCCACTGCACAGCCCCGCCACCTTGTCGGGGCTGCGACTCCAGACCACCAGTTGATGTCCTTGCGCCGCCCACAGGCGACACAGCGCGCGGCCAATCAGGCCAGTGCCGCCGGTCAGCAGAATACGCATCGAGGTATCTCCTGGTTGTTGTGCATGCGTCAGTTCAGAGTCTGGTCCACACTGCAATTACCGGCCAGGTCAGCGTGGCCTGTGAACAGTCCGGGTTCATGGCTGGATTGGACCAGAACATTCTGTACAATTCAATAATATTGTATAAGTTTGGTCCAAGGATTAGCCTGTAGTCTCAGCATTTGAGGTGACGTCATGAACACTCCCATCGCCATCATCGGCAGCGGCATGGCCGGGCTGTCGGCGGCTCACGCTCTCACGGCGGCGGGTCTTTGCGTACAACTCTTCGACAAGAGCCGTGGCAGCGGCGGACGCATGTCCAGCAAGCGTAGCGAAGTCGGCGACCTCGACCTGGGCGCCCAGTACTTCACCGCCCGCGATCGCCACTTCGTCGATATCGTGCAGCAATGGCAGGAAAACGGCTGGCTGGCCGAGTGGAAGCCCGCGCTGTACCAGTCCCAGGGCGGCCAGCTCAACCTGTCGCCGGACACCCAGCTGCGCTACACCGGCGTACCGCGCATGAGCGCGCTGACCCGCAACCTGCTCGGCGAGCTGCCGGCGACCTTCGCCTGCCGCATCACCGAGGTGTTCCGCGGTGAGCAGCACTGGCATCTGGTCGATGCCGCCGGGCAGAGTCACGGCCCGTTCAGCAAGGTGATCGTCGCAGTGCCGGCGCCGCAGGCCTCCGTGCTGCTCTCCGCCGCGCCCAAACTCGCGGCCAGCGTGGCCAGTGTCGTCATGGAACCGGTGTGGGCCGTCGTCCTGGCCTTCGCCAAGCCGCTGGATACCCCGGTGGAAGGCTGCTTCGTGCAGGACAGTCCGCTCGACTGGCTGGCGCGCAACCGCAGCAAGCCCGGCCGCGCCAGCCGCCCGGACAGCTGGGTGCTGCACGCCAGCAGCGCCTGGAGTCGCCAGCACATCGACCTGCCGCCCGAGGCGGTGATCGAGCAGTTGCGCTGTGCCTTCGCCGAGCTGATCGGCTGCGCCGTGCCGGAAGCCGACTTCAGCCTGGCACATCGCTGGCTGTATGCACGCCCGGCGCATGCGCACCAGTGGGGCGCGCTGGCCGATGCCGACCTCGGCCTGTACGTGTGCGGCGACTGGTGCCTGAGCGGCCGGGTCGAGGGCGCCTGGCTGAGCGGTCAGGAAGCGGCCCGCCGCCTGCTCGAACACCGCGAACACAACTCCTGAGTCGGCCATGCATCGGATCAACCCCGCCAAGCTGCACCTGTCCAAGTGGACGGCGGTGCAGCCGCGCAACCGCGAAAAGCATTTCCTGGTCACCGAGCTGTACCGTGATGAGGAAGGCGTCGTGCTGGCCATCGAACTGCAGGCGGTGCTGACCGGCCGCAGCCAGCGCTGCGACTGGCGCACCCTGAAGGACGCTGACCACTGGCGAATGGGTTGGCACTGAGCGCGCCCACCGCCCACCTCGTCCACCCCCGGCAATAGATCAGACAAGCAATACAAAAGCTGTACAAAGCATTTGACCTGTACAACATATGCCCTATGATAAGGCTGTGTTGTACAGAAACCATTGCTTGTACAGGTTGCGCCCGCGCTGCTGTACAAGCTGCAGCCCAGGTGCCCGCCATGACCGCCGCTCAGCCACCCCGTCTCAAACTCGCCATCAGCGCCTGCCTGCTCGGCAACGAGGTGCGCTACAACGGCGGCCACAAGCAGTCGCAGCTGTGCAGCCAGACCCTGGCGCGCTACTTCGACTTCCAGCCGCTGTGTCCGGAAATGGCCATCGGCCTCGGCGCCCCGCGCGAGCCGATCCGCCTGGTCGGCGATGCCCGGGCGCCGCGCGCGGTCGGCACCGTTACCCGCAGCCTGGACGTCACCGAGGCGCTGGTCGGCTACGGCGAGCGCATGGCCGCGCAACTTGCCGACATCAGCGGGCTGATCGTCATGCAGAAGTCGCCGTCCTGCGGCATGGAGCGGGTCAAGGTCTACCAGGACGACGGCCGACCGGCCGAGAAGGGCCAGGGCCTGTTCACCGCCACCATCGCCCGCCTGCGCCCGGAGCTGCCGATCGAGGAAGACGGCCGCCTCAACGATCCGGTGCTGCGCGAGAACTTCATCGCCCGGGTGTACGCCTATGGCGACTGGCAGCGCCTGTGCGCCGAGGGACTGACCCGCAAGGCGATCATCGCCTTCCACTCGCGGCACAAGTACCTGCTGATGGCCCACAACCCGCTCAAGTACCGCGAGCTGGGTCGCCTGCTGGCCGGCATCGGCGAGCACGATCCGGCCGAGCTGGGGCCGCGCTACTTCAGCGCGCTGATGGCAGCGCTGCAGAAGTGCGCCACCCGCGGCACCCACGCCAACGTGCTGCAGCACCTGTCCGGCTACCTGCGCCGCGCCCTGCCCAGCGAGGAGCGCCGCGAGATCCAGCAACTGATCGAGCAGTACCGCAGCGGCGTGGTGCCGCTGGTGGTCCCGCTGACCATGCTCAAGTACCACTTCCGCCGTCATCCGGACCGCTACATCGCCCTGCAGGCCTACATGCAGCCGCACCCGGAAGACCTCAGCCTGCGCAACGCGATCTAACGGAGCGCCGGCCATGTACGAGCACTTGCCCCTGCCTGCCAGCAACCTCGCCGAGAACGCCGAACTCGGTGCGGAGGAGTTCGCCGAAGGCTGGCTGCCGATCCGCGAGGTGGCGCGGCAGACCGGGGTCAACCCGGTGACCCTGCGCGCCTGGGAGCGCCGCTACGGTCTGATCGTGCCGCAGCGCACCGCCAAGGGTCACCGCCTGTACGGCCAGGCCCACGTCGAGCGCATCCAGGCGATCCTCACCTGGCTCAATCGCGGCGTGGCGGTCAGCCAGATCCGCGACCTGCTCGACCACGATGCGCCGCCCGCCGGCAGCGCCGACGGCCCGTGGGAAAGCCTGCACAGCGAGCTGCTCGAGGCCGTCGCCACGCTGGCCGAGCGCCGCCTCGACGACGCCTACAACCGCGCCCTGGCGCTGTACCCGCCGCAGCCGCTGTGCCGCCACCTGCTGCTGCCGCTGCTCGCCGAGCTGGAGCAGCGCTGGCAGGGCCAGTTCGGCGCGGCGCTGGAGCAGGTGTTCCTGCGCTCCTGGCTGCGCAGCCGTCTCGGCGCGCGGGTCTACCACAACAACCGCCAGTTGCAGGGCGCGCCCGTGCTGCTCGCCAACCTGTCGGAATTGCCGATGGAGCCCGGCCTGTGGCTGTGCGCCTGGCTGCTCAGCGACAGCCTGTGCCCGGTGGAGGTACTCGACTGGCCGCTGCCGGCCGGCGAGCTGAACCTCGCCGTCGAGCGTCTGCAGCCGCGCGCCGTGCTGCTGTATTCCAGCCAGGCGCTGGATAGCCAGCAGCTGCGCCGCCAGCTGCCGCGCCTGCATGCCGGCTGCGCCGTGCCGCTGCTGCTCGCCGGCCCGGCCGCGCAGATCCATCGCGACGAGCTGGCCGCTCTCGAGCGCCTGGCGCTGGCCGACTCGCCGCTCGACGCTCACCACTACCTGCACCAGCGCGGCCTGTTCGCCGCCGCCTCCTGAGGATCGAAGCCCATGACCCGCCTCGTCTGGCTGCGCAGCGATCTGCGCGTGCGCGACAACACCGCCCTGGCCGCCGCGGCCGCCGCCGGCAACGGCCCGCTGCTGGCGGTCTGGCTGATCGCACCGGCGCAGTGGCGTGAACATGACGATGCCGCCTGCAAAATCGACTTCTGGCTGCGCAACCTCGCCGAGCTGGCGCAGAACCTGGCGGCGCTGAATATCCCGCTGCTGCTGCGCACGGCCGAGCGCTGGGACGACGCGCCCGCCGTGCTGCTGCAGCTGTGCCGCGAACACGGCATCAGTGCCGTGCACGTCAACGCCGAGTACGGCGTGCACGAACAGCGCCGCGACCAGGCGGTGGCGGCCACGCTGGAGAGCGCCGGGATCGCCTGGCACAGCCATCTCGACCAGCTGCTGTTCGTTCCCGGCAGCGTGCTGACCAAGAGCGGCGGCTACTTCCAGGTGTTCAGCCAGTTCCGCAAGGCCTGCTACGCGCGCCTGGCGCAGGGCCTGCCGGCGCTGCAGCCACTGCCGCGCATCCAGGCGGCGAGCGGTATCGCCAGCGATCCGCTGCCCGCGATCATCGACGGCTTCCCCACGCCGAGCGCGAGCCTGCGCCAGCTGTGGCCGGCCGGCGAGGCGACGGCGCACCGCCAGCTGGCCAGCTTCGCCGACGAGCATCTGGCGTGGTACGCCAGCCAGCGCGACTTCCCCGCCCAGCCCGGCACCAGCGCCCTGTCGCCCTACCTGGCGGCCGGCGTGCTGTCGCCGCGCCAGTGCCTACACGTCGCGCTGCAGGTCAACGGCGGCGAGTTCGCCGACGGCAATCCCGGGGTGGTCACCTGGATCAGCGAGCTGCTGTGGCGCGAGTTCTACAAGCACATCCTGGTCGGCTACCCGCGGGTGTCGATGGGCCGCGCCTTCCGCAGCGAGACCGAGGCGCTGGCCTGGCGCGATGCGCCGGCCGATCTCGAGGCCTGGCAGCAGGGCCGCACCGGCATCCCCATCGTCGACGCGGCGATGCGCCAACTGCTGGCCACCGGCTGGATGCACAACCGCCTGCGCATGATCGTCGCCATGTTCCTGACCAAGAATCTGCTGATCGACTGGCGCCACGGCGAGCGCTGGTTCATGCGCCAGCTGATCGACGGCGACCTGGCCGCCAACAACGGCGGCTGGCAGTGGAGCGCCTCGACCGGCACCGACGCGGCGCCCTACTTCCGCATCTTCAACCCGCTGACCCAGGCGCAGCGCTTCGACCCGGACGGCGCCTTCGTCCGCCAGTGGCTGCCCGAGCTGGCTGGCGTGGACAGGCGCGACATCCACAACCCGGCGGCACTGGGCGGGCTGTTCGGCCTGCCCGGCTACCCACGGCCGATCGTCGACCTGGCCCGTTCGCGCGAGCGCGCCCTGGCGGCGTTCAAGGCGCTGGACCAGTCACCCGACGCGCAGTCGGCATGAACCGCGAGGAACCTGCGATGAGCGACTTCCTGCCCGCCTTCGCCCGCCGCTTCGCCGCGCTGGACAAGGACAACCTCGAGCACCTCGGCGAGCTGTACAGCACGGATGTGCTGTTCGTCGACCCGCTGCACGAGATCTGCGGCTTGGCCGCCCTGGAGCGCTACTTCGCCGCGCTGTACGCCAACGTGAGCGACCTGCACTTCGAGCTCCACGGCTGCGATGAAGTGCACGAGGGCGAGGGCTACCTGCGCTGGACCATGAGCTACCGCCATCCGCGCCTGGCCGGCGGGAGGCCGATCCAGGTCGAGGGCTGCTCGCACCTGCTCTGGCGGGATGGCCGGGTCTACCGCCACCGCGACTATTTCGACGCCGGCGCGCTGCTCTACGAGCACCTGCCGGTATTCGGCCGGGCAATCGCCTGGCTGAAGAGGAGGCTGACATGAACGGCAAACGAATCTGGCTGACCGGCGCCAGCAGCGGCATCGGCGCCGCCCTGGCCGAACAACTGCTGCAGCGCGGCCAGCGCCTGGCGCTCAGTGCGCGGCGCCGCGAACCGCTCGACGCCTTGGCCGCGCGCTGGCCCGGGCAGGTGCTGGTGCTGCCGGGCGATCTCACCGATCCGAACGCGGTCGCCGCCATCGGCGCACAAATCGAGCAGGCCTGGGGCGCGCTGGACATGGCCATCCTCAACGCCGGCACCTGCGAGTACCTCGACGTGCGCGCCTTCGAGGCGGCGATGGTCGAGCGGGTGATGAACAGCAACCTGATGGCCGCCGCCCACTGCATCGAGGCCGCCCTGCCGTTGTTGCGCAAGGGCGACGAGCCGCTGCTGGCCGGAGTGGCCAGCGCGGTGACCTTCCTGCCACTGCCGCGCGCCGAGGCCTACGGCGCTTCCAAGGCGGCGCTGCGCTACCTGCTGCAGTCGCTGCGCGTCGACCTGGCCGCCGAGGGCATCGCCGTCACCCTGATCAGCCCCGGCTTCGTCGACACCCCGCTGACCCGCCAGAACGACTTCGCCATGCCGATGCGCTGGCCGGCCGACAAGGCCGCCCGGCATATCGCCACGCGGTTGGAACAGCGCCCGCTGGAAATCGCCTTCCCCACGCCGTTCATTGCCCTGTTGCTGCTGCTCGCCCACCTGCCCGGGCGCCTGCAGCTGGCCCTGGTCCGGCGCATGAGCCGCAACTCCGCCAAGGATGCCAGCCGATGAAAATCGCCATTGTCGGCACCGGCATCGCCGGCCTGACCACTGCCCACCTGCTCGCGCGCCAGCACCAACTGACCGTGTTCGAGGCCGGCGACTGGATCGGCGGGCATACCCATACCGTGGACGTCACGCTGGATGGCCGCAAGCATGCGGTGGATACCGGCTTCATCGTGTTCAACGACTGGACCTACCCCAACTTCATCCGCCTGCTCGACCGGCTGGGGGTCGCCTCGCAGCCGACCGAGATGAGCTTCTCGGTGCACGAGCCCAGCAGTGGCCTGGAGTACAACGGCAACACCCTCAACAGCCTGTTCGCCCAGCGCCGCAACCTGCTGTCGCCGCGCTTCTGGGGCATGCTGCGCGACATCCTGCGCTTCAACCGCGAGGCGCTGGCCGATCTGGCCAGCGGCCGTTTGCCGACCGACATCACCCTCGGCCGCTACCTGGCCGAGCGCGACTATGGCCAGCGTTTCATCGACCACTACATCGTGCCGATGGGCGCGGCGATCTGGTCGATGTCGCTGGCCGGCATGCTGGAGTTCCCGCTGGAATTCTTCGTACGCTTCTTCAAGAACCACGGCCTGCTGTCGGTCAACGACCGCCCGCAGTGGCGGGTGATCCAGGGTGGCTCGCGCAGCTATATCGAGCCGCTGACCGCCAGCTTCGCCGACGCCATCCGCCTCAACTGCCCGGTGCTGATGGTCGAGCGCGACGCAGACGGCGTCACGGTGCACAGCGCCGCCGGCCGCGAGCGCTTCGACAAGATCGTCTTCGCCTGCCACAGCGACCAGGCGCTGGCGCTGCTCGCCGCGCCGAGCGCGGCGGAGCGCGAGATCCTCGGCGCCCTGCCCTATGCCGACAACGACGTGCTGCTGCACACCGACACCGGCCTGCTGCCGCGGCGTCCGCTGGCCTGGGCCAGCTGGAACTACCGCCTCGGCGGCGACCCGCGCCAACCGGCGGCGCTGACCTACAACATGAACATCCTCCAGGGCATCCAGGCGCCGCAGACCCTGTGCGTCAGCCTCAACCAGAACGCGGCCATCGACCCGCAGCGGGTGCTCGGCCGCTTCAACTACGCCCACCCGCAGTACAGCCTGGCCGGCATGGCCGCCCAGGCGCGCTGGAGCGAACTGCACGGCGCGCAACACAGCTACTACTGCGGCGCCTACTGGGCCAACGGCTTCCACGAGGACGGCGTGGTCAGCGCCCTGCGCGTCGCCGAAGCATTCGGGGAGCGACTGTGAACAGCGCGCTGTACCAAGGCTGGATACGCCACCGGCGCGTGCGTCCGCGGGCGCATGCGTTCCGCTACCGCATCGGCCTGCTGTACCTCGACCTCAGCGAGCAGGACGCCCTGTTCGGCCTGTCGCCGCTGGTCGGACCCGGCCGCTTCGCGCCGCTGTCGTTTCGCCAGAGCGACTACCTGCCGCAGCTCACCGGCCAGGGCATGGCGCTGAGCGATGCGGTGCGCCAGTGCGTGGGCCAGGCGCTGGGCCAGGCGCCGCAGGGGCGCATCTGCCTGCTCACCCAGCCGCGCTGCTGGGGGCTGACCTTCAACCCGGTGAGCTTCTTCTACTGCTTCGACGCCGACGGCCAGCTGGCGGCGATCCTCTGCGAGGTCAGCAACACGCCCTGGCGCGAGCGCTACCACTACGTGCTGCCGGCCGCGGGCAGCGGCAGCCAGCACTTTGCGGTGGCCAAGGCCTTCCACGTCTCGCCGTTCCTGCCCCGCGAGCTGGAGTACCGCATGCATTTCAGCGCACCGGGGCAACGCCTCGGCGTGCACATGGAAGACCACGACGCCGAGGGCCGTCTGTTCGACGCCACCCTCACCCTCGAGCGCAGCCCGCTGGATCGCGCCGGGCTGCATCGCCACCTGCGCGCCTTCCCGTGGATGAGCGCGAAAACCGTGCTCGGCATCTACTGGCAGGCCCTGCGCCTGGCGCTCAAGCGCGTGCCGCTGTTCTCCCATCAGCCGGCGGACGGCGACTGCCGCGTCGCCACCCGGATCAAGGAGCAAGCCCATGAAGACCTCTAGCCTGACCGCCTCCCGTGCCCGCCTTGCCGATGGCCTGGCTGCCGGCCTGCTGCGCCGCGCGGTGCTGCGCCAGCTCGGCCAGCTGCGCCGTGGCCGCCTGCTGCTGGTCGAGGGCGACGAGCGCCACAGCTTCGGCGATCCGCACGCCGCGCTGCATGGCGAAATCCACATCCACGACAGCGCCGCCTGGGGCCTGATCGCCGGCAACGGTTCGATCGGCGCCGGTGAGGCCTACATCCACGGCCACTGGAGCAGTCCGGAGCTGACCGCGGTGATCCGCGTGTTCGTCGCCAACCTCGAGGTACTCGACGCCCTGGAGGGTGGCCTGGCCGCCCTGGGCCGACCGGTGCTGCGTGCCCTGCACTGGCTGAATCGCAACTCGCGGGCCGGCTCGCAGAAGAACATCGCCGCCCACTACGATCTCGGCAACGACCTGTTCGAGGCCTTTCTCGACCCGACCATGATGTACTCGGCGGCGATGTTCCTAGATCCGACCGACAGCCTCGAGCAGGCGCAACTCAACAAGCTGGAGCGCATCTGCCAGAAGCTCGATCTGCAGCCCTCCGACCACCTGCTCGAGATCGGCACCGGCTGGGGCAGCATGGCGCTGTACGCCGCCAGCCACTATGGCTGCCGGGTGACCACCACCACCCTGTCGCGCGAGCAGCACGCCTACACGGCGCAGCGCATCGCCGAGATGGGCCTGGAGCATCGCGTCACCCTGTTGCTCAAGGACTATCGCGAGCTCGACGGCCAGTTCGACAAGCTGGTGTCGATCGAGATGATCGAGGCGGTCGGCCACCGCTACCTGCCCGAGTACTTCCGCCAGTGCGCGCAGCTGCTCAAGGTGGACGGGCTGATGCTGCTGCAGGCCATCACCATCCGCGACCAGCGCTACCGCCAGGCGTGCAACAGCGTCGACTTCATCCAGCGCTACATCTTCCCCGGCGGCGCGCTGCCGTCGATCGAGGCGATGCTGACCACCGTCAGCCGCGACAGCGACATGAACCTGCTGCACCTCGAGGACTTCGGCGCCCACTACGCGCGCACCCTGCGCCACTGGCACGACAACCTGCGCCACGTCCGCGGCCACCTCGAGCAGCTCGGCTACGACGAGCACTTCTACCGGCTGTGGGAGTTCTACCTGTGCTACTGCGAGGGCGGCTTTCTCGAGCGCAGCATCGGCACGGTGCAGATGCTGCTGGCCAAACCGGAGGCGCGGCCGGCGCCGCTGCTGGGGCGCTTCGCGGGTTGATGGCATCATCGCCGCCCTCACTCTGCACACAGGTAGCCCGCCGATGAACCGCAAACTGCTGCTCAACGCCCTGCTGTTCCAGACCGGCTGGTTCGCCTGCGTGTTCGCCGCCCGCGAGCCGTGGCTGCTGGCGGTCGCCGCGCTGGCGCTGCTCGCGCACTTCCGCTGGATCGCTCGCTGGCGCGAGGAAGGCCGGCTGGTGGCCAGCGTGCTGATCGCCGGCAGTGCGCTGGACAGCTTCCTGCTGCAGTTCGGGGTATTCGACTTCGGCGCAGAGCGGCTGCTGGTGCCGCTGTGGCTGGCGCTGCTCTGGGCCCTGTTCGCCACCACCCTGAACCACTGCCTGGCCTGGACCGCGCGGCCCTGGTGGCTGGGCAGCCTGCTCGGCGCGCTGGCCGGACCGCTGTCCTACTGGGCCGGCGCCAGCATCGCCGGGGTCGGCTTGCCGCTCGGCAGCACGCCGACCCTGCTGCTGCTCGCCGGCCTGTGGGCGCTGGTGATGCCCGTGCTGCACGGCTTTGCCGCGCTGTACCGCGAGCAGGCGCGGTTGCGCGGCTGACTCAGAACGACGTGCGATAGTGCAGCGTGTAGGTCTCGGCGCCGTCGTTGGGATTCTTGATCCCGGCGTTGGAGTAGTGGATGGCGCGCACGCCGATCTCCTGGCCGGCGAAGCGCAGGCCGAAGCCGATGCGGTCCTCGAACTGGAAGGCGGTGCTGAGGTCGTGGCTCTCGTGCTCGGTGCTGGAGAACAGCGCCGCGCCGATGCCGGCCTCGACGTAGGGACGCACCGACTCGCCGGCGAACTCGTAGACGAACACCGGGGCGAACGACAGGCTGTGGTTGCTCGCCGACTGGTCGCCAAACCAGTAGGTGTAGCCGGCATCCCAGTAGCCGGTCAGGCGGCCGGTGGAACTCTGCCACCAACTGCGCTCGAAGTCGCGCTGCAGGGCCAGGCGGATCACCTCGGTGGACTCGCGGGTCACCCCGCCGGCGAGGGTCACGTCCCAGGCACTGGCCGGCGCACTCGCGCCCAGGGCCAGGGTCACTACGGCACCGATGCTCAGCAATCGCTTCATGGTCGGAACTTCCTTATTTTCGTGGTGATGGGGGCAGATCCCCTGACCGCCGGAGCACCGCTCTTACTGCTCGGCAGTGGCAGTCTGCTTGCAGTATAGGAGCCGTTCGTCGGCGCGAGAATGGCGAAGTTTCAGCGCTCCAGCGCCGCGACCGCCGCCGCCTCGCCCCACAGCACCGGCAGCACCCGCGCCAGAGCGGCCGGCTCGCCGCTCGACCAGAAGCGCGCCGGCTGCGCCGGCCCCGCGGCGAGCAGATCGCGCTCGCCGAGCAGGCGCGCGAGCTGGCGCGCCACCGCGGCGCCGGTGTCGATCAGCTCCACCCCGGCCGGCAGCAGTTCGCGCAGCAGCGGCCTGAGAAAGGGATAGTGTGTGCAGCCGAGAATCAGCGTGTCGCAGCCGGCCGCCAGCAGCGGCTGCACGTAGGACGCGAGCAGCGCGCGGGTCTGCGGCGCGGTCAGGGCGCCCTGTTCGACGCACTCCACCAGCCCCGGGCAGGGCTGGGTGACCACCCGCACATCGTGGGCGAAGCGATCCAGCAGGGCGGCGAAACGCGCGCTCTTCAGAGTGCCGGTGGTGGCCAGCACGCCGACCGTGCCGCTGTGGGTGGCCGCGGCGGCCGGCTTGACCGCCGGCTCCATGCCGACGATGGGCAACTCGGGATGGCGCTCGCGCAGCTCGGCCACCGCCGCCACGGTGGCGGTGTTGCAGGCCACCACCAGCGCCTTGGCGCCCTCGCCGAGCAGGAAGTCGGCGATGTGCCGGCAGCGCTCGCGGATGTACTCGGGGCTCTTCTCGCCGTAGGGCACGTGGCCGCTGTCGGCGACGTACAGCAGCGACTCGCTGGGCAGCCGCGCGCGGATCTCGCCCAGTACCGACAGACCGCCGACCCCGGAGTCGAATACGCCGACCGGCGCCTCACTGGCCATCGCGCGTCCCGCAGACAGCACAGTGCGGGTCGCGCTTGACGCGCAGTTCGCGGAAACGGCTGGTCAGCGCATCGACCAGCAGCAGGCGGCCGACCAGCGGCTCGCCGAAGCCGGCCAGCAGCTTGAGGGTTTCCAGCGCCTGCAGGCTGCCGACCAGGCCGACCAGCGGGCCGACCACGCCGGCCTCGCTGCAGGTCAGCTCGTCCTCGCTGCCGGCGCCGTACAGGCAGTGGTAGCAGGGGCTGGCGACGTTGCGCGGATCGAACACCGCCAGTTGGCCTTCCAGGCGGATCGCCGCGCCGGACACCAGCGGCTTGCCGGCGGCGACGCAGGCGGCATTCACCGCGCTGCGGGTGGCGAAGTTGTCGCAGCAGTCGACCACCACGTCCACCGCCGCCACCGCGGCGGCCAGGCTGTCGGCGTCCAGCGCCTGACGCAGCGGCTTGAGCGCGACGTGCGGGTTGAGTGCAGCCAGACGCACCA
>RCUJ01001432.1_pt1 | contig 12749 bp, 24 predicted proteins | sample 2166321 | NCBI WGS metagenome assembly RCUJ01 (sample SAMN09932808, study PRJNA488358) | compost metagenome | feature: garden; material: soil; isolation source: compost soil in an enriched community after 118 h of incubation | place: Germany: Experimental Botanical Garden Goettingen | collected... | reverse complement strand
ACCTAACGCTATCATTAACATCCACACCGAGGTAATCACACTCGATGGGGAAACTATAATCAAGGCAACACCACGACCAAGGAGTAAGTCATGAAGAAAGATAACTTGCTGGAAGCTATTGACATTGCGAAAAGGAACAGCACCATCGATCTCGGGCGTGGGATCTCCATCTTCAGCATGTTCCGCCACAGTGACGGGCGCATGGGGATGGGGTTACATCCCACCCGTAACGATATCAACCGTCACGGTAAACCCACCAAGAAAAAGAAAGGTAACGTCAAGCAGGACAAGAACGTTTACAAGTAACAATTTGTCGTACAGAACAGCTACTACTTTATTCTCAGGAGTTTCACATGAACCGCTTGCATAAACCACAAACCAAAACTGACGCCGTTACAGTCGTTGCCCGTAATCTGGTAGATCTCGAGCCAGGTATCCCTAACTTCAGTGGTGACGGCTACGCTCAATCTGCTCTTCCTCACGGCTGGCACGTTCTGTTCAAGTCGGCTGAAGGCACTGACCTACTCGACCACATGTTCCTGGTCAACCAACTCACCGGCCAGCAGATTCAGCTTAAGCTGTTTCCTGAGCAAACTGAATACCGGGCAATCATCGAAGTAAACGATGAACTTGACATGATGGATGGGGCTGGATACTTCTATCAGCCGCGACAAGATTCGGCGATCACCGTCTACTGGCAGCTTCTCGACAAGGTCGGAATCCAACCAGAACGTGCCGATATCCAATACGTCCTCTACTGCTGCAAGGAAGGTTCGGTCTTCATCCGTATGGCCGATCTCCTTTCGCCGCTGCTCGATAAGAAGTGGCACGATGAAGGTATCAAGTTCGATGCTCCTCCGGTTGAATGGCGTCACCGCCAGTGGACTGACTACGAACAAGGCTTCCATGATCAGGGGGCTAAATAATGTCGGCCATTGACGGAGATGTAGTAGAAGGTCAAGTAACGATCCTTCAAGATCGTGATGCAGGCGCTGATGCGGCTGACCGTATTCGTACGGTTGGTGCTGCTATAGCCCACAATGCCAAGGTTGCTCTCAAGCGCCTGATCATTACCTGTATCGTTCTGTTCATCGCGGCTGTAGCTGGCGCTGTCTGGTACGGTTATGAAACCCGTGTCCTCGGCACTACCACCGACACCCGCACATGCGAGTTTGAAATCGGTAAGACCAAGATCACAGCGGTCCGTAGCTACACCTACCCGTTCCAAGAGTATTACGGATTCCACATCCGTGATAACAGCAAGATCTACGAGAAGACCGTCATGGCTCTCGACGGTACTCAGCTGACCATCCTTGGTACTGACAAAGGTGAACTTTGGAGTCAGTTCGTCGACTCTGGTGATCGCGGTCAGTTCATCATGAAGCCTTCCGATGAATATACCTTCATTGTGGGTAAACAGGCCGCTAAGGTCAATTACAAAACCTTCTGCAAGTAGGAGCCTGTAATGGGTAGCTATCTTTACGCAACCGTAATTCGTCAACTGGAAAGTGGCGACTACGATCACGACAACCACAATTGGGATACTGTCCTGACCAAACCGTGCAGCGTTAAGCGGCACTTGCTCTGCGGTGATGGGCGTTACTATAACTTCCCTGAGATCAAGCCCCGCAATGGCATTCACGAGTCGCTGAGCGCTGATGTGCTCAGTGGCGGGGCGATGGGGTGGGATTACTGCCGGCACGTCTGGTACACGCCTCAAGAGCTTCTGGCGTTCGACTGGGATCAGGTCATTACCGAATCTCCGAAGGACATCGAAGTCATCGGCAAGACGTATCGTCAATGCATTCCGGCTGAGTGGTTTGAATACATTCAGGCTCGCGCAAACGAAGCGGCTGTGGTGGCTATCCAGTTCGCTGTTGATAACTGAGGTGTCTGTGGAATACGGTAAAGCTTCAGTTGTAGAGAAAGTTGGTCGGCTGTTGATTGACCGTCGTATTACTCTTGCGCAATACGATGCTCTTCTGGCAGCTAAGTTCATTGATGATCCAAAGGTCTTCTGTCAGATCATCGAAGTCCGTGGCCATGAAGAAATCATGGTAATGGTTGACGCTGACAACGCTCTCTATGCACCACTCTCAACTCCACTCATTAAAGTAAAGGAGTCCTGATGGACGCTTTCGCAGTATTATCCTCAATGATGTCGGCTAGCCTCAAAGCTCGCTTCAAAGAACTGGTCCGCATCAAAGCAATCGACCTGTCCAACTTCGGTGACGAAAAGAAGTATCACCTCGCCGCCCACCAGTGCCTGAACAACCTGAGCAATGCTCTGACCAACATCGATAAGAATCCGGTGACCTATCTGGACATCGCGGTCTACGGGTTCCTGTTGTACAGCATCGAAGCTGAAACTCCTGCTGAAGTAATCGCAACCGGCCTGGGTCTTGAAATCGTCGACGAAAAGGAGCCTGAACCAGCTCCTGACCCTAAAGCCAATCCGTTGGGCGGCGGCACCACTATCTGTGGTGACTGGGGTGGTAAGCCGGTATCTCTTGCAGACGCTGATGCTCAGCTACGTGATGACGAGCATCACATTCAAGAACAGCATAAAGGCCATCGTGGTGAAGACATCGGTATGTATACGGCCGAAGGCATCAAGCCGATCACACCCGAAAGCCAATTCGAACAGGAGTAATCTATGCAGGTAGTACGCAACTATGTTCAAAAAGCAGTTCAGGTTGAGATCCTACAGTACGACGGGAAGAACTACTCCGACCTGCTCGTATTCTGCAACCCGGACCCACTTACCGCTAATGCCGTTTACATGCCGGGCCTTAACCAGGTGCGTCTCAGTATGCGTGTGCGGAAAGTGCCAAAGGTTCGGGCTGGCATTTCGATCCCCAATCCTGTCGAAGCGCTTGTAAACATCGGTGACATCATCGTCAAGTATCCTGATGGTACTTTGAAGTTGATGTCGGTTGAAGAAATCCAGAACGAGTTCGAAGAAGCGAAGGAGTAATCCCATGCTTAGTTTCATTGGTGGTCTCGTGTTGTTCATCCTTGCTGTCCGTGGAATCGTCGGTTTCGCCGAAGACTTCAAGAAAGCAAGTAAACCGTAAGTAAACGATTGGGGGAGCTTCGGCTCCCCTAGTCTCACTCTTTTTTTTTTGAGTTAAAATGCCATGATCGTAAACGTGACCCCGCATGACTCCGGTACTTTCCCTGCTATCAAAGAAGCACTGACCCGGTTGAAGATTGGTACTCGTGTAAACTCAGTTCAGTTCTGTAAAGCCTCTAAAGGTCTTACTGCTTCTATCGTCCGTAAAGGAAGCAGTATGGAAGTACAGATCTACAATCAGAACAAATCTATTGACTATAGCTTCGACGGTAAGCTGTTGCACGACGGTGAGTATCTGGAGGTACGCATTACTTCCAAAAGCTCTCGTATGTACAACGTACCGAAAGAAGTTCTTGAATGCCTCACTGAACTGTCAATCAATTACGGGTCAAGGCGATGAGCAAAGGTTTATTCATTACGATAGAAGGGCCTGAAGGCGCCGGTAAGTCCACCCAGCGCGAATACATGGCAGACTTCTTCAAGGGTAAAGGCTACGAGGTTGTGTTAACTCGCGAGCCAGGCGGTACACCGTTGGCTGAAAAGATCCGGGAGCTATTACTGACTCCTATCGATGAGCAGATGTGTATCACCACAGAGCTTCTGTTGGCGTTTGCGTCACGAGCTCAACACGTTGATCAGGTTATCAGGCCTGGCATCGAACGTGGCGCTATCGTGATCTGCGACCGGTTCACCGATTCCACTTACGCTTATCAAGGCGGTGGTCGGAACATCGGGTACGATCGTATTGCAGAGCTCGAGCAATTCGTTCTGGGAGACTTCCGTCCTGACAGAACCTTCCTGTTCGACATCGACGTTGAAGTAGGTCTGGCGCGTGCCTCTGCTCGTGGTCGGTTGGATCGGTTTGAGCAAAGTGGCCTCGACTTCTTCTATCGTGTACAACTTGCCTTCATGGGACGTAAGGAGCGTGATCCTAATCGTTTCGTGTTGGTGGACGGTTCTCCGCCGATCGCAGAAGTGAGTGCAGCATTGCTTCCTCATCTGGAGTATTTGGATAAGGGAATGCAGTTCCGACGTTTGGCTGATGGTCTGCCAGACTTCAAGGACCTCACAGAAACCGATAAGCAGAAACTGCGAATCATGATGACAGGCACTCATGAACAGCAGCGAGAAGCAGCAGCGATACTCTCCAAGACGTAACAGCATACGGGCCGGGGTAATTCCCCGGCTTGTGTCCCTTACCTTAAATTTACACAGCCACACATTACGCTATTAGAGTAACTACAACCTTAGGAGAAAAAACGATGGAAGTGTTTTACGTTATCGCTGCGGCCTGCTGGTCAGGTCTGGGGATCTTTCTTTATAACGCTGAACTGAACCGTCCCGGCCGTAAGAAAGAGAAAGACGCGATTGGGCGACGGGATCTGTTCCTGTGCTGCTGCGTATGGCCATTCATCTTCATTCTGTCGATGTTGGGCTCGTTGTTCGGGTTCTTCTTCGACAACTGGATTCAGACACTACAGTGGTCGGCGTTCATCGGTGCGATCCTCTTTATCTTTATCGCTAAGGTTTCTCTGCCTGAGCATTTGGCACTGTCTATATTCTACGCGAGTATCGTCGCACTCTGCGCAGGCTATTCGATAGCCGCATTAGAGAAGAAGCAAAACGAGGGATAGATAATGAAACTGGTTAAGCGTTTCGAAAGAAACGAAGTGGGTCGTGACATTGCAGTCGCTGACGTCCACGGCCATTTCAAGAAACTCCAGAAAGCATTAGACGCTATCGGCTTTGATCCTAAAGTCGATCGTCTCTTCATTGCTGGGGATATGGTGGATCGTGGTCCTGACTGTTTGGATGCGTTGGATTGGTTAGAGAAGGCGAACTGCGTACGCGGTAACCATGATAACTACATCATCCAATACATCAAAGGGGATTCAGGTAAATGGATCTCCGAAGGCGGTGTATGGTTCGAACCATTATCGGCCCAAGAGAAACGACGTTGGCTCTATTACTTCTACAGATTACCTCTGGCTATTGAAGTGAAGACCAGTCGTGGGACAGTTGGGATTATCCATGCGGATTGTGTAATGCCGCATTGGCCTGACCTGATGGCTGAGTTGGATGGTTATGATCAACTTGACTGTCACCGCAAGAAACTTATTCGTAACTGCTGCATGTGGTCAAGGGGTCGGTTCGAGCTTAACGATACTACTTGGGTTACTGGCATCAGGGCGGTAGTGGTTGGGCATAACCCGACTAACTTGCCGAAGGTTATTGCAAACGTACACCACATTGATACGACTGCTGGTTATCCGCAGGCTCGTTTCACTTTCATTGATTTGGAAACACTGCAAACATTCACAGCTCCGTTTGATTACGGCTGGATGATGCAGTAAGGAGAACAACATGCAGTTAATGGGTATTCAGGTAGTTCAGTACGATGCCAGTAACCGTGACCGCGTTACTCTGGTTACGCAGAACCCTCCAGGCGCACGGGTGCTTAATGTACTTCAAGATGCAAACTGGATGATTGAAGTTCAACCAATCCTCATCGCTCCGATGAAGTGGCAGTTCACGGTACGTCGTGGCGGCAGCGACAACGGCACAATCTATCCAAGCTAAGGAGATTCATCATGGGTTACGCGATGACTGCGATTATGCAGAAACAAGTAGACGGTAAATGGGTAGATATCGAGGTTCGTCCACGCGACCCTCGTGAACCAGACGTGCCTAATGTCAGCTATTCTCGCGATGATGATTCAGGCATGCGTCCAACTTCTGAAGAGCGTCTGAATAAACGCGGTATTCACGGGAAGCTACATCAAAGCTTCTTAGGATTAGATGATTGGCGCTGGATATGGGCTCCTCGCGGAATACCTGAAGACATGCTGCCGTTACCTGATAATCATCCGTTGGAATTCTGCTCATACGCCTTCACCTGGTTCACAATCGAAGAGCTGCTTAATTACGATTGGGACAAGCCTCTCGATTACTGGGGTGAAATCATGCCAACTCGCGAATACGTTGGACTACCTTTCTTGAACTGGCTTAAAGAGCTTCAGGAGAAAGGTGTTGAACGTATGGTCATTGCTTTCGGTTAAGGACGTGTCATGACTTACTTGATTTATGGCTCGATGGTGTTGCTGGTCTACCTCGCCATCAGCGCCACGCTTTACTTCCACATGAGGAAGCTAAGGAAGACCCGCTACATTCCACCACAAACCGTTTACGAATGGAATCGCATGTCGGTCATCTGGCCCGGCCATTTAGCTTTCATTATTTTCGGTATCGTCTACGGCTTCTTTGCAGCCATCATTTCTTTTGCCAGGGATAAGTTTCGATGAAGCCTCGCACTAAACACGTTCTCAGACAAGCCGCTATCTGCCTTCCTATAGCTCTCGCGGCTGGGTGGACTATCGCCGGCACCATCATACCCCTCATGGGAGAGCATTTCTGGACTGGGGCTATGTACGTGATGATCACGGCCATCTGCTTCGATATAGTCCTCAAGATGATCTATCCGAAGTTTGCATGGACCAGACCTTACGAACCACCGGCTTCCGACCCTAACGATCCGAAGCGGATTAACTTCATCGATGTCGGTCCGAAGCCAGGGACCACGTATCCGAGTGAACAGGAGTTGATGAAGTTCTGCGGTCCAGATGAGAACCTGCGTAAGATGTACCTCGCAGAATGGCGTAAGATTAACGTCAGGCCGTGGGTTGATGGGATCGATGACACTTGGTTGACTAAAACGCTGGCTGAACGTCAAGCTGATAATGAAGAGTTCCGCAAACTCTTCTTCGGCGATTGGGTTCCTAAACATCCAATCCATCGCTACGCGTCCTCGCCGCGGCTGGAGGATCTGTTGGTTGAGATTGATAAACTTGGTTACGGTGACGAGGTGTTCAATGAACTTCAGAACCAACCTCACCTCGATCCATATCTGCTGACGAACATTCTCATCAACTTCATCACTATGGTTAAGGTCAACCCGAATGAGAAAGCGATATTTAAGCCCTTCCCGGAAACACACGCCTGAAGAGAAGCGGCTTATTAATAAGCTGTTTGCTGTAGAGCGCGCAAAGAAACGTACCGGCGAGTACATCACCATTACGAGGCCCTATGCGATATGACTAAACATGGCGTTCGTGAAGTTGTCTTTCATGAGTTGGAAGAAGAGCTCACGCTCTATCCGACTCTCCTACCGATCTGTAAGGAAGAGTTCGAATCGTTTCTTGCCGAGGCTCGTATACCGATTCGTAATCCTCAGGTTCGCATTCGTCTGCCGGAACAACCGAGCGGGCATCAAATGAGCTGGGCTGTTGAACTCGAAGTCATGGGTGATATCTTCATCTTCAAGGCTCGCCGGGTTCCATTCAGTGCTGATAAGTTAAGAGGTGAGTAATGAATGAGAAAGGCTTTAAACTGATCTTGGTTGATGATGTTGCTGATCTGGTTAAGTACAGCAATGTCCTACATGTCGGCGCATGTCAATCACTCGGCGACATGTTCCAGAAGATCAGCGATGAGGTGGATGCTGAACTCAAAGCTAAGTGGGAAGAGGACGCTCGTAAAGGTCGTATCGACGACAACCCTATCCGTACTAATGCGATGGAGAAGGGTAAACGTTACGCTGCGCTGGTGCAATCGTTGGCTCTGGCTGGTGATGGTGAGGCTACCTATTACTTGGAACTCCCTCGTAAAGAAGCTACCGTCATCCGTTCTGCGATGAGAAATCTTCTTCTCAGTACGATGGCTAAACACAAGCCTGTTCACGAATACCTGCGTACAGCGCCATGTCCTGAAGCTACGTGGTTTCTCGCGGGTGGTATCGCCACTCTCATCGAGGGTGATCTCGACATCCTACGGCTGGCCACTGGCGTCTGGTCACATCTTCCAAGGTCCTTCCGTCTTAACGAGCCACTGGAGTTCGTGGAAGATCGTACTTACGCATGTCAGTCGAAAGGCCCTACAGGCTTCACGACGTGGATCTCCCAAGACAATGACCAGATCACACTGGTCGTCGAAGAAGGTCCGACTATTCGTCTGGTGTCCTACACTCCGACGTATGCGTTCGAAGCTGACGTGGCATTGGCCGAAGTACAACGTCTGTACGAAGACAGTGTCGTTACATTCCACGAAGGCTTCACTGACTTCCAGCTCGATGCGTCGAAGTACGACCCAGTTCAGGAAATAGTGTAGGTTCCGTAAATAGTTACTGGCATAGTGCTATCTTATGTGAACATTCGCACTAAGGACTTCGATTGGACATTCGTGCCCGACTCGCGGTAGCTCTGTGTGCAGTTCTTGTCTCTGTAGATGCTTCGGCCAGACCTCCCGAGATTCGGGTGGAGCAGCCGAAGTACTACTGCAACTCAGACGAACACCTTACCGACTTGCAATACTTCTTGCAGGCACGGGAGTTGGAAATCGAGAAGCGAGAGTTCGACCCATTCTTAAGTACCACGTTCTTCTGGGGAACGAAAGGGCTGAGTGGGACGTATAAAGAACTATACATCTGCAACCCTGGCGATATCGTACTCACCACATGCCGTTGGAGCATGTAAGGTGATGACAGTGACTCCCTGACGCCTTTGGGTCATACAGAACCTACCCCACTGATAAGCGTAGATAGTCAACCACCGATTCGGGATAACCGGTCAAAGAGGCTCCTGTGTGGAGCAAATGCCAACACTGTCCTCCGAGCGCATACTCGGTACGCCAGATGGTAGATGTACCGCCACTCCGTGCACCGAAGGCGCTGTCGTTCCAATGCCAGGGATACCTGGGTTTGAGTTCGAGGGGTCAGTAGGGTAGGAGTGGCCCCTTTTTCTTTCTTTATGCTGCAAACATTTATTAAGGTGCCATCATCATGACTACAGCCCGCTTAGGTGATCCAATCATCTCGACAGATAAAGACGGTAAAGAACGCCGTTCGTACGTTACTGTCAACCCTGATCGTCGCACAGGTCCACATCGCCGGATGAAGGCAGATATCGCTGAGCAAGCCAGACTCCGAGAAGAACGGGAAGCTGCTGAATGTTTAGCGGAACCAATCCCAATGTTTGATGGAACCGCAGCAGCCGCTTCCTATGATCTCGCTGCCGAGCATCTAGGCATCAGCCTCATGGGTACGAACATCCGTGTTCTCGATATGCTGGAGTCGTATCAACTCCATGTCCAGCGCAGCCACGACGGTCTCCTCAAGATCCCTTACTCCAAAGATGTCGATGAGTTCCTCCAGAACAGCGACTTCAAAGATTATATCGGCAAGCTGTATAACCATCCTATCGACTACGTCGGTAATGTTGGCATTGCCTTAATGGAAGCCCTCCCCAACTCAGGCTTCATGGGTTCCGCAACACTCACCTTCGTCGCAACATAAGGAAACAACGGAATGAATCTGGTAATCAAAGACGCAGTGCTTAACCACTTCACCAAGCGACTGAATAACTCACTTCCTTTAGCGAAGATGTGGTCGTACATCGTGAACACTAATCCGGGAGCTACGAACCCGTACCACAACACTCAGCACATGAAACACATGGCTGGCATCGCTGTGTTCCTTCTGGAGAACAGTGATGAATACAAAGCGATGTCTAAAGCAGACCAACATCTGTACAGCACTCTCCTGCTGATCGCATGCTGCTGGCACGACTACGGCCATAGCGCCGGCCGGTATCCGGACGACGTGAATATCCATAACGCCGGTGAAGCATTCGTCGCTTGGTTCAATTCCGAGTGGGATGAGATGCTTACCTACGCCACGGGCACGACGTACTACATCGACACTCCTGCCGGTATGGAAGAAGCGGTTAAGTACTCCAGGCTCATCCTCGAGATCCTCAAGGTCACTGAGTTCCCGTTTGTCTACAACCCAACCACCATCCTCCAGAAGTGCGCACGCGATGCTGACCTTCTGTACACGTTTGACGTCAACACCGGGCAGATCGTTCATGGTCTGTACCTGGAGCTGAAGAGTTCCGGTAAGTTCCCATTCAGCTTCATGAGCTTCATGAGCCGTCAGGCTGAATTCCTCGACAGCTGCGAACACTTCACACCGCTGGGTAAACAGATCCACGAAACCATGAAGGCCGATGTATTGGCTCGTCAGTTCGAGTGGGCTGAATCCCAAGGCTTCGCGTAATAAGAAACCAACAATGGAGAGGGTATATCCCTCTCTCACTTATGCCCTCAGGAGTATCACCATGTCCATTAAGTTAAGCGCAGTATCAATCGAAGTAGCTATCGGCGCTGAAGGTCACGTCAACGTGACTCAAGCTGTCATGAACCTCGTCCCTAGCCTTCAGGCTAATCAGATTCACATCGACAAGCGTGTCTACGAAGACAACGACGCTATCATCTACGATGACGAAGAAGGTGACAAGAAACCTAATGACGAAGGCGACATCATTCTCGAATACAAGAACGATGGTAGCAGCAAGTACCTCGAAATCACCGCAATCATCACTCACCGATAAGGAAGTCGCCATGTCTGAAGTTCAAGAATACCCAAAGGCTCAAGTTCTGGTAAACCAACGTCTGGTATTGCCGGATGCCTTCACTAACCCGTCGATCTATCTGTATCTGCCAACCGATGCAATCGGCAACATGACCTGCCCTCTCAAGGCAGTTCGTATCGAATGCTGGAAGCGATCCACCGGCGAAGTGAAGCGTAGCGTGTTGGCAGACATCTTCAGTAGCAATCGTTCCGGTCTGGCGTTCAGCCTCCTGAAGCATCACGCAGAGCTCGAGTTCGGCATGCTGACCATGAGCGTGGCCTTCGGTAGCCTGAAGGTTCTGAATGACTGGCTGCATACGCTGGAGCGCTTCCCAGCAGGTGACCTGAACCGCTTCGACGCCTACTACACTCCAGGCAAGTAACTAATACGGGGGACTGATACTCCCCCGACTTTATTAAGGAAATGATCGTGTCGAATAAACGCCCTCTCGTTTTATTTTCTGGTGGTTTGGATTCAACCTTCAACATGCTTCGCCACACACTCGAAGGTGTGTCGGTTGACTACGTTTATATCGACGGTGGTCAAGGTAAGAATAAGGTCAATTCAGAGGAAGCGACTATCGACCGCATTCTTACTGCTTTGCACGAACATGCTCGGCGTAAGGAAAAGAGCGTCTATCATCGGTTCAGTACGCATCCTCTATCGAAGGTTAATTTCTGCAATACTCCAAGCGCTGGATGGCGTCAACCCATTCCGTGGTTGGTGTCGGCGTTAGAGGTCGTAGACCCTGAGAAACATTCGGTAGTTGAAGTCTCCTACGTTCAGGGCGATGAGATCATCAGTCGTATTCCTGAACTTAAGGCGGCGTGGGCCGCAATGTGGGCAATCACCAAAATCGGCGAACTGGTCCCATTGGAGTTCCCGCTCAAGGACATCAGTAAGCAAGCCATCCTCTGTCAGATGCCGGCTGAACTGTACCACCTGACGTGGGTGTGTGAATTACCGATCATGCAAACGTTTGCTTGGCCAAAGAGCTGCATCGAATACGGTCGTAGCCATAACGCTCGCTGCCGTGCATGTGAAACTCGTCTCGTTGAGCTGTATCGTTTCGAACTCCGTAACGGTAAGACTCTCGAGCAGTACCATATCGAATGCGCCGAGAAGATTGCTCGTGATGAGGCCGATGAGAAAGCCCGTGTTCGTCGACGTGAAGAACGTGTCGCTGAGGACATGGCTGAAGGGTATAAGTCTGCTCTCCCTACACCTGCCGAAGAACTACCATTACCCACCTTCGATCGTCTGCCTAATCGCAGTGGCTGGAAAGAAGAAGCCGTTCTGGCAGTTACAAACGACGGCGAGCTGCTGAAAGAAAGCCATTCAGATGTGACGCTGTACATCTCAGACACAGCTACGATGGATGAGTTGATGTCGTACGCACACACGGCTGAGTTTGAAATGGTTCATGCGTGTACTGAAATAGCAGACGCTATCGCCGACGAGAAAGCGTCGGCAGCTTAACGACATAATGGCCGGGGATATTCCCCGGCCTGTGTTTGTATCTTGTTACATTTGGGACACTAAGTATGTCCACATATTCCCTTTTAGGTCGTTCATTATGTCCGTATTTTCTGATGGCGAGCTGATGGCTCGCAGCGTCAAACCCGCGTTCTACAAGATCTGCCCAGACGCAGCTCCTGTTCCAGTTATTCCCGGCGTCACCCACAATGAAGCTGAGATGATTCAGCTGGCAAATCTCAAAAGCATCTATCCAGATATGGTGGTCGATGCAACTGAGGAGATGCTTCAGGAGATGAATTGGAAACCACTCATCTATCCATTCGTGAGTGATTCTGTCAAGTACATGAAGGTAGCTGCTCCGATCAAGACAGCTAAACCTCAAGGTGGTCATTACGAACTACCCGGTGGTCTGTTCGGTTGGGAACAACGTATCCCAAGCTATGGCGTATCGAGCTACGGCTATGACATCCGTCTGGCTGAGAAAGATATCAAGATCTTCAGTAACATCAATTCCCCGATCATCGATCCGATGGACGTTGGTGAAGAGTGTTACGTGCAGGCTGAGATCCGCCTCTGCCCGAAGACTGGTCTACGTTACTACTTGCAGCCGCCTAACAGTCTGGCCCTGGCTCACACTGCTGAGATCTTCAACATCGGTCGTGACATGCTGGTAGGTTGTTTCGGTAAGTCCACCTACGCTCGTGTAGGTCTGGTTCCAATGATCACCATCC
>RCUJ01001430.1_pt1 | contig 12760 bp, 16 predicted proteins | sample 2166321 | NCBI WGS metagenome assembly RCUJ01 (sample SAMN09932808, study PRJNA488358) | compost metagenome | feature: garden; material: soil; isolation source: compost soil in an enriched community after 118 h of incubation | place: Germany: Experimental Botanical Garden Goettingen | collected... | reverse complement strand
CCTCTACATCGTCCAGGGCGCCGGCAAGTTGTTGAGCTACGCGGGTAGCCATCCGGCCCCCGCGCAATGGGTCAAGCTTGATCAGCCGATATTGCTGGCCTTTGATCGTGGTCATGACGTCTTTCATGAGGTCGCCTTATCAGTTGTAAATGATTTTCTGGACGTTTAGCGTGATGGTCTGGGCGCTGGCGGTCTTGCCACCAGTCCCGGTCGTACCCAGGTTGTTCACGCTGCAGCCTTCCAGACGGATCGACTGAAACGCCGAGGTGATGATCTGCACGTTGAACAGGGAGCCCGCCGCGGTCTTCTGGGCTTTCCAGAGTCGGGCGTACTTGTCGATGCTCGCGCTGGTCTGCTTGAAGTCCTGCTCAAACGTACCGGACTGATCGGTGCTCAGGGTCGTCACGGTGCCGTCAAACCCTGTTTCCATCGACGAGCCTTCGCCGTTGGGAATGATCCGGATCGAATCGCCTGACATGTGATCCGCATCGGTTGAGCCGGCGCCAATTACGGTGCACAGCGCTTGGTTCAAAATCGTGTTATTGCGAGCCATATTCGTCGCCCCTTAGCTGTATGCGTTGATGTTGATAGCGATCGAGTGGATCGCGCCTGCCAGGTTGGCATCGATCACGAACGGCGGCCCAATGCGGTCGGCACGATCGGCGACGGTCTGCAGCTCGAACGGGCTCGGGATGATGTTGTATGGCGGATCGATTCGGAAACCGCCAATCTCGGTCGTGTCCAGAACTCGGCGAGAGCTCAGCGTGCCGTTGAAGACATAGCGCTCGCAGACCTGCTGAAGACCATCCTGAAGCTTGGCCTGACCATCCGGATCGTTCGACACCTTGCCGTTGCGCAGGAAGACGTTGTACTCGGCCACCTGGAGCTCTTCGGTGAAGTTGTCCAGGTTGACCACGTCGTCCATGTACCAGGCAACGTTGCCGGTGGTGCCTTCGCGGTTCACGCGGGCGGTGTTGCCGGTGAGGGTGAAGGTGTTGTAGCCCTTGCCCTTCAGGGTCGACCACTGGGTCTCGTTGATGTTGACGGTAGGGATTCCGACCAGGTCCTTGAACTTGGCGGTGAGCGTGCTCTTGAACTGCGCGTAGTTCACGGACAGCAGCACGGCCAGCAGCGCCATATCTGGGTAGTAGTTCACCTGGTCGTGGAAGTATGGCCAGGCGCGGTACAACCCGAGGTCGACGATCTCAGGGCCGAGGTCGGTCGTGCTCCCGGCATCCCATGCCAGAGGGCTGTTGCTGACCAAGGGCATCGCAGCGATGCGCGCCTGAGCCCACTGACCCGCTCCAACCTGTTCCGGCGTGTCGCGGTAGACCGCATCCAGCGCCCATCCGTACACGAACGATCCGCCGCAGCGTGCAGCTTCAGCGATCAACGACAGCTCGTCGACGAGGCCGGTTGGCAGATAGCCAGGCTGTACCAGTGCGGTTCCGAGCTGGCCGTTCAGGAAGCCTGGACCGCTGATATCGGTTCCGACCGCCGGGGATACAGGCGCCAGAACGGAGACAGTCGACGCATCGCCGGCAGTACCAGAGGTGATTTTGAACTGGGTCCCGCTCACAACGACGGTCGCCAGGGTGAAACCGCCAGTTGCAACCGCGCGAATGGCTGTCTGGATGCGGGCAGCGACCATTGCCAGCGTGGTATCGGTGCTGAAGTTCAGCGCGCTGATGTCGGCGCTTACCCCGTTGATCGACACGGCGAAGGAACCTGCGGTAACCGCGGTGAAGGCAGCGAGCAGGCCAGTCGCACCTGTCAACAGGTAACCGGCCTGGGCGGTATCAAACACTTGGCCAATAGCCATCCGAGCGGCGCGGCGCGGCTGAGCGAAGAAGTCGCGAGCGGCTTTCTCGCCTTCAACTGTCACTCGAGGGTCATCAGCCACCGCATCGAACGTCGAGTAGAAGGCCAGACGGCCAGCCCCGAAGTCGAAGCCGCCGCCAGCCTGGGCAAACACCGGCACCGACAAATCGGTCGTTACCTCTGCGCCAGGACGGGTGACCGTTACCTGAACATCGAGCGAGCGCGGCAGCGAGTTGTTGCCGCAGTTGATCACGTTTACGGTTGCCATTAGTGGCACTCCCCTTCAGTTACACAGAATGTTTCATCGTATTCCGGCGCGTCCGAGATCACCCGGATGCAAGACGTTTCGAGCAGTTCGGCCGGGGCCGTCAGATCTATTGCAGCAAACAGCGTCACTCGCAATTCTACACGCTTGCGAAAGTTTCCGAGCTCTACCGCTGTCAAGTCCCTCGGGCCAGAGAATCCAGACAGGCCGCAGAACTTGTACAGCTCGTTCAGGCGCTGCGACTGACGGAAGGATAGAACGAACCTGGCAGCGTCGCCCATGGCATCACCGCCGCAGAAGTTCACCAGGAACTCGAATGGCGTGCCGGTCGCGATAATGTGCTGATCATCGCCCTGGAATGTGCGTATTGGGAAGTCGCTGATCTCCAGGCTTTCCAAGCTCCAGAGCGCATACGGAACGGCCGGCACGCCAGCTTCTCCGACTCGCCCCTCAACAAGTTCGCGGCCGCTCAGTGCAAGCAGGGCCGCGAATGCGTTTTCAACCTGGGTGATGGTGGCGATCATGTGATGGTCCCGTCGATGTTGACGTAGCGGGTCAGGATGTAACGCCCGATCGGTGAATGCGGCTTCCAGTTCTGGGCGCCCCAGACCTTCCAGATATCGCCGTTATGGCGGATGTAGGTCTGATCCCCGCTCGAAGCGCCGTTGGTGACATCGGCAGCCTTCAGCGCTGCCCGGGTGTGGAAGACGAGCGCGCCATCGGACTGGGCGCCCTCTGGAAGCAGCTGGATGTCTTTGTACCGCGCAGGCTGGGCGTTGGCGTCAGTGATGTCGTAATCGGCCCCCTGCGTGATCGTGGGCCGTCCCGAGATGTCCTTGCCGTGCACGACATCGAATGCAGCTACCGTATGCGTCAGCAGGTTGTGGGTTACGTGTAGCGGGAGAATCAGCATGGTCAGCGGCTCCTGACGACGTGGGTTAGCGTGTTCCGGAGCAGGCCGGTATCAATGAGCGGCTGAGAACTGCCCTTCCTCTGGATGGTGTAGTCGGCGTTCGGCGTCCAGGCCTCACCAGTGAAAACCCCCTTGAACGACGCCTCGGCAAACGGGCCCATCTCCTTGAGGATCTGCGCAGCCGTGATCTTTCCCTGATTCAGCAGCGGCACCAGCTCTGCAGCAATCTTTCCAGCGTCGCCAGCAAGCGCAGCCTTGGCCCCTTCCTGCATAAAAGGACGGGCCGGAATCCCCATGGATTGCGACCCGTAGTTGTTAACCGCTGCCACCAGGGTGACCGGGGTTCCGTCTGGATACCTGATCCCTCCCGTCTCGCTGGCCGGGTATCCGACCGCAAGAACCTCCTTGTTCTTGTAGCTCTTAAGCAGCTTTGCCAGCCAACCGGGATTGGACTGAACGACCTTGGCGGTCACCAGCTCAACCGCCCGCGGTCCAGGCACTGCCGCTGCTGTGCCATGTACGCTTGCCCGTAGGGGGTCTGGCTGAGCCATTCCTGAGTGACGCTCTTCGGGGTGCTGCTCTGGGCGAAGGCGAAGGAAATACCCTCTTCACTGCCGGATGCCAGAACACCGGTCTGGGGGATGACAACCTCGCCGCCCCCCGTCTCGGTGGCCGACGACTGCCGTGCCATAGCCAGGGCCAGCTGATGTGCAGCGTAGTTCAGCACGGCCTTGGCGTAGCAGCGGCCCCAAGCCCCTTCGTCCAGCTCGTCGGCCGAATCATCCAGCCAGAACTGAACAACCGGATCAGCGACCGGTGCGAACTCTGGGAACATGATGCGGAACGTGGCCAGGTCAGGGGTCATGGGTTACTTGCCTTTGCGGTCGGTTTTGCCGGAAGCCGGCTCATCGAGGTCGATTTCTTTCAGTTCGACCTTGCTTTCGATCTTGGCGCGATCATCCTTTTCGGTCAGCTCAGCAGGAGCTTCAGGCATTGCTGGGTTTGCCAGTTCGTCGGCGTCCAGGCCTGCTTTCTTGCTCTTGCTCACGACCAGATGGCGGCCGGTCAGCAGAGCCTCGATCACTTGGTTTCCCTTCGATACGAAAGCCCAGTGGTCTTCGTTCACCGGCTCGGATGCGCCCGGGGCCAGGTTGATGTGCTCGTATGCAGCGGAGCCGTCTTCCTTGAACACGGCGGGAATGGTCCACAGGCGTTTTTGGCGGTTCTGGATCATCAGCATTTGGTCTTTCCTCTGAATGGGTCAGGGCGCCACTTGGGCGCCCTTGGGGGTTCGGCTTAGATGCCGTCGATGAACTGGGCGCTGGTTGGGTACGGCTTGTGGAAGCTGCCGAACTTGTACTCAGCGAACAGGTTGGTGGCGAATTGTACGTCCTGCGGCGCCAGCATGTTGAACGGGATCGAGAAAGGCATGTAGTAATTCTGCTCTTTCCACTCGCTCACGATCATGCGGTTGGTGCCGCCCGAACCTGCGCCAGTCAGGTAGGTCAGGACTTCCACTTGCAGTTCCTGGCCGGTCAGCTGGGTGAACAGGTTGTTCTTTTTGATGTAGTTGAGAACGGTGATGTTCTCGCCAGTGGCGCCGGCAGCGCCGCCCATGCGCTGGCCTGCGATCTGAACCATCTGCGCTGGCGGGATCTCGATGCGACCCGGCAGGAAGGTGGTTTTGCTGTTCGCGTAGACCAAACCGATCGCGGTGTTGACGTCCTTGGCGATCTCGTCACCGGTGGCGACTGCCCAGGTGGTGCCGCCTGCCGCCTTGGTGCCCGCCGAAGTTGCAGGGGTCAGCGAGTAGTCGAGATAACCGGCGAACCCCAGGTTGGCATAGCCGAAGAAGAAGACTTCCTCGATGTGACGCTCGGAGGCTTCACGCATCACGACACCGAGGTCGGTCAGCAGGTTCATGCCTTCGAAGCCCATCGACACGGCGCGGATGTCGTCGAGATCGGCCTGAGCCATCACACGAGCAACCTCGATCGGGATGGTCACTTTGTTCTGGGTTACGCCGACGGTTGGGGTGTCCTTGCCAACAACGGCAGCGAACGCACCCTTGCCGCGACGGTCGCGAACACGGTAACTGGCCAGCTTCGCGCCTGGGTTGATCGACGTATCGATCGAGGCTTGAGGAATGGTCGAGTTCCAGCGGATCTCAGGCATCAGGACGTCGTATGCCTTGGCAGTCACCTGCTCGAAGACGTTGACGTCGAAGCCCATGCCGCCATTGAGGCCGGCAGGGTTGCCCGGTGTCCAGGCGTTCATTACGTGCTGGATGGTCGCCAGCGGGACGTTGAGGTCGTCTGCCAGCTTCTGGGCGTTTTGGATACGGCTTGTCATGTTGCGTCCCCTTAAAGTTTGATTCGGCCGATGGTGCTGGCCGCTGCGGCGCCGTACCAGGTAGCGCCAGTGATTGCGATGAGGCCAGTTGCGGCGGCGTTCGAGAACGCACCGACCGGGATGGATGCGTGAGACACCGACATGTACACCGGGTCACCGTGAACGATGGTGATACCAGCAGGAACTTCGGCGCCGATGATTGCGCCGGAGCCAAGTTCGGCAACCGGGATCATGGTCTTGTCGCGCAGGGTCACTGCGGTGTTGGTGGCACTGTTGGTGGACGAATCGGTCAGAACCGCGATACCGGCGAAGTCCGCCAGAACCGAGCCGGCCAATGGGGTCTTGACGCCGTATGGGGTCAGGATCGGATCGGTCTGAGTGTTTGCAGTGCCCTTGACCACGCCACGCCCGAAGGTGATGACGGTTTCAGTGCGGAAGCTGCGAACTTCCTTGGCCAGAGTGTTGGACGCATAGTCCGCGAGCTGACCGGCGAACAGCGAGCCGAAGGTATCGAAGAACTGGGTTTGAACGGAAGTCAGGCTCATGGCTTAGGCCCCTTTCTTGGCGGTTGGGTAGAGACGGGCCATGCGGTCGTTCGGGTTGGCCATGTTTGGGCCTTCCTGCACTTGATGGCTGTTGTTGATGACGACGGATGCGCCAGGGATCTGGCGAGGTGCTACGCCGGAGGTTTCGACCAGGCCGAGATACATGCCCTTCACGAAGCCCTCTTCCTTCAGCTCATCGGCGGTCAGTTCAGGCTTGCCGTTGGCAACGCGAACCGAGTTCACGACATGCGAGCGAAGGGCGTGACCGCGGAGCTTCTTGGTGGTGTCGAGCTTCAGGCCTTTGGCGTTCATCACACCGACGGCTTCTTCGTTCTCGACAGCCATCTCTTCGGCGGCGGCGGCGACGGCATCGGTGGACAGAGCGGCATCAAGCTGATCCTTGTAGCTCTGGATCATGCCTTCCAGCTCAGCGATCCGGCCGGCGCTCTTGTCGCGCTCTTCCTTCAGGGTCTTCAACTCTTCAAGCGCTGCATTGAGCTGTTCGGGGGTGATGGCGGTTTTTGCGACCTCTTCGTTTTCGGCCAGGGCCTCTTCCAGAATCGGTGCGTCTTCGTTGGCAACGCGGACGACACGGGACTTCCCGGTCTTGGTGTTGCGGATTTGAACCCGTGTAAATTCCATCGTTGGAGCCTCTTTTTCATTGATGATGCGGACTGATGCCCCTGCTCGTCCCGCACCGGGAGGCAGTAATGCAACGTGGTTATAGCGCAGTTTTACAAAATATCCATCATACGCTTCGCCATCGGGGCTGATCCCTGGCTCCCAAATTATACCCCAGTCTCCGGCACTCGATATTTCTTCGAGCCGTTGAGGGTCGCCAGCAGGCAGCATTACGCGCCGGACGGCCTCCGGCTGCTTGAGCAGGATGTCGGCTATCAGGTGGTCGCTCTGGATGTATGGGGCGCCGGAGATGCTGCCGCAGTCGCTGAGCCCGGCGGATGTCTGCCAGGTGTGGCCGATCACCGCCGGCATGCCTTCGAGCGTTGCGATCCCTTCAGGGTCTGAAAGCTCTTCCGGCGACACGTAAACGCGCAGCTGGGCCAGGCCCTCGGGCGGGTTCGACGTCTCGAGCTCTTCTCGCTGGTAGGTCATCACGCCAGCGCAAAGGATCGAGGCGGTACAACGCAAAAAACCCGTTTCCGGGTCATAGCGCCATGTGTTGTTTTGGATCTTTGCAGAGGCCGTGATTCTCATACGTACTGTGCCTTCAGCTTTTCGAGGTTTAATTTCGGCTTAGCATAACACCGGCAGCCCGGAGCATGGCCTGGGTGTCCATCGCCCGGGGGCTTGGCCCAACTGTAGACCTTGTCCTCGCGAGTCCAATGGTCACCATGCACACGATTACCCTTCGGATATAGCCCGCTCGGGTTGCCCACGACGCGCCGGTCCTGCGAGTTCTTCCAGTAATACTCATCGATGCCGTTGTCGGCCTGGCGAGCTTGGTTCAGATCACCAGTCAGCTTTGCCGTCTGGTCCCTGGCGATGAACTTTGCCCGGTTCTTCGAGATGGTGCCGATCTTTTGCAGGCGCTGCGTCAGCGACATGTTCTCGGGAAGTGGCACGCCGCGGTAGTTATCGAGCACCGCCTGACTGACCTTGGCGAAGTGCTCCTGCCCGATGGATTTGATCAGCGCCGCGTTGTCGATCATGGCCTGATCGATGATCGGCTTGATATCAGGCCCGTCGATGACGGTGGCGAAGTCCACGCTGAGCGCGCTGGCGATGTTGCTCTGCATCGTGGTCTTGTTGGCGACGTCGGCGGCGGTGACGAACGAGCGGGCCGTCTGCGGGGCCAGCCCATCAAGCCGTGCTTGGGCGTCCGCCGCCATGCTCGCCAGCGTGGTCGCCACGGTAGATCGGTCGGCGCCGGAGGCGAGCAGGTCGGACAGGTTCGCGGTCTGGGCCTTCAGGTATTTCACCTGCTGGTCGAGCAGATCCAGGTAGTTCTTCCGGACCGACCGAGGCACGCGAACCGGCTTCATCGACCGGTCCTTCTTGCGAACGTCCTTGGCTGCTGCTGGGAGGATGATCATCGGCGCACCTCGATGATGAAGATGTCCTCGGCAGAAGACTTGCGGACCACCCGGCGCCCATCCAACTGGTAAACATCCCCGTACCGCCCGCGCAGCTCGGCGACGATCTGCTCGCCAGTCCTGCGGAGCCCGGCCATGCCCATGGCGATCGCCTTGGCCCGCACGACCTCACAGCGAACGCAGGTCATACGGCGCTCAGATCGGCGAGGTTCTTCGCCAGGTCTGCCGCAGGGTCGGTGGTCTCTTGGCTGTCGTCTAGGTCTTCCTCATCGACGGGATCAGCCTCAACCATGATGGCGTCTCGAAGCTTGAGCTCTTCCAGGGCCTCGGCATCGCTGAGCAGCATCGCGCCCATCATGGCGATCACGTTGGCCACGTCAGCGGTGCGCACTTGGGATTGCTCAAGCTCACTCAGCGACCATAGCGGATCAAAGGTGACATCGATGTCGACCGCTGAATAGGCATCACCAAGAACCGAAGGCCCGGCAACCTTCAGCCACTTCATCAGGCGCGGGCGAAGTTCCTGCTCTTGCTTCGACTCAAGGCCCCCATAGTAGTTTTCGAGTGATGTCCCGCCGTCGCCTGCATTGAGGCCGCCCGGGGCCTGGCTGAAGAACCGGCTGCCAGGGATATCCGCTGCGGCGGCCAGGACTTGCATGAAGGTCATCACCAGTTCGGGCACGCTGCCGAAGGATGGGCTGATCGTGGTGATCGGTGCACCCTGCCCAGGCTGAGTATCGACCACGGCGCCGCGGAACAGATTGATCTGGTTGACGATATCTTGCATTTTCTTCAGCGCCGACTGGCCCTGATTAGTGGATTCGAGATCCATCGTGTCGGCCTGGAACAGAAAGACGCTGGCCCGCTGCACGAGCTGGTAGGCGGCCTGGCGTGAACCGGTGGCCCGGGTCAGGTCGTCGAGCATGGCCATGAGCACCGAGACGCCGAACCCGTCATTGCGCAGCCACTGGCTCGGCATGATGCTCGAGTCGGGGACCTGTAGGAGCGGGTCACCCTTGAACAGGATCAGGCGGTCCCGGTGCACCTGAATGCCGTTCACCCAGTAGGTCAGCGGCTCCCCGTAGGTTGGCGAAAGCGGGTCGTAATCCAGCACGGTGTTGGTCACCCGGGTTCGCGGGATGACGTTCATGAACTTCAGGCAGCCTTTCCGGAGCGCAGCATAATTGACCGGGGCGCATGGCTCTGCAGCTCCGTCGTCAATGCCCATGAAGATGACGCAGCCGCCAATCAGGCGTTCCAGGCGCATGGCCTGCTTGAACTTCTCCAGCACGCTCAGCGAATCGGCGAAGGTTGCCAGCTGCGAAGTCTGGTCGTCGCCCAGGCCTTCGTACTTCCAGCCGTACCGGAGCATGTCATCGACCGGGATGCAGATGATCTTCTTCGCCGCCCAGTCGCTGAAGTAGAGATCGACGACGAATTTGTCCTGCTGGAACGGAGAGAGCCGGACAGTCGCCGGCTCTTGGTATTGCCCGTAGTCGAACTCGGAACCGATGCCGGAGAAGCGCCCGACGTTGTTCGAGACCTGGGTCTTTTGGATTACCGGGTTTTTGTTGCGGCTACGCGCTCGCCCGTTGTTCTTTCTCGTCTTCGACACGTTTGGTGCCTCCACCGTATTTGGTCCAGACCGAAACGGCCGTGGTTATGTTATCGACATCATCGTCGTTTGCGTGGGAATCGTCAGCAGTGAACGCCGAGCACTGATCGACGACCTGCTCAACCCATGGGGCGATCTCAGGATCTGGGAGCCATACGTCGCCACAGAAGATGTTCCAGGACGCTTCTTTCACGCGCCCTACCTTGTCATCAGGATAGCCATAGTCCTTTGGCTTCCACCCGACGGCCCTTATGCCCTTCTGCCTCAGGGTCTGGATCAGGCTGAGCCCGCTGGCCTTGGCCTCGACGTATAGCCGCTGGGCATCCTCCTTGGTCTTCCAGAATCTGGTTGCGTGCTGGATCAGTTCGGGAAATTCCCAGTGGCCCGTTACGCGGTCGAGCAGGTACAGCCGCTTTCCGCGCTCTGCACCCCAGAGCATGAACGATGATGGGTCGTTCGCGTTGTTCTTGGTATAGGCCGTGTCCGCAGTGAAGAAGAAGAGCGTACAGCGCTGGATGACCTCTTCCTTGCTGGCGTAGTAGCGCCACCAGGATGACCTGAGCAGATTGCCTTCCAGGCTGCTGGGGCGCTGCTGCATTTGGCTGTTGAACATGGCCCTGGCGATCGGGTTGATCTCGCCTCGGTCGTTCTTCTTGTCGCGCATGGCCTTGAGTTTTTCGACGGTGTGCTTGGCTGGCCACAGCGCGCGCTCACTCTCCATGCCCTCATCGATCAGCGCCGGCATGCACCGGTGGAACCACTTCATCTCCGTGTCCTGCAGAAGGTACGCGGTGAAGTCCTTCTCGCCGATCCGCTGCATCACCACGATCGTCGGGGTCTTCGGGCTGTTGCGCCGGGACTTGATCGTCTCGTCCCAGTTGGCGTTCACCTCTTCCCGGATAGTTTCGTGCTTGTAGTCCTTGGGCTTGAGGGGGTCATCGATCATCAGCGCGCCGGAGAATTTGAACTCTTCGGTCTCTTCGTCCCATTCGTCCATGCGCCCGGCGCCGAAGCCCGTCACCGAACCGCCGGACGGGGCAGCCATGAACACGCCGCCCTGGGCGGTTGCCCAGGCATCCTTCGAGGATGTGTGACTGGAGATGGTGATGTGCGGCCAGAGCTGCCGGAACTCGGCGGAGGTGACGATCGAACGGATACCTTCCGAGTTCCGCTTCACCAGCTTGTCGGCGTAGGACAGGTGCAAGAACTCAGACCGCGGGTTCTTCATGAAGCACCAGGACGCGAACAGCACGATCACCAGCTCGGTCTTCGAGTACCGCGGCGGCATGTTCAGGATGTAGTTCTGGATCTCGCCCCGGTAGATCGCCTCCAGGTCGTCGCAGATTATCTGGTGGTGCTCGCTGAAAGCGAACTTGACCGACTTCCGCGCCTTGAACATGTACCTAGCATAGAACGTGAAGCTCTCTTCGCACTTCTCCCGGATGCGCGTCAGCATCTGCTGGGGCGTGATGGGCGGTATCGACACCCGAGCGTTCATCAGACGTCGCTCTCAAGCGTCTTGTCCAGCACGGCGCGCTGGGCGTCTGTCAGCGGCACATCGGACGTGAGGATGTGGCCGGTGAGGTCGTGCTTCTGGGCGGCATCCCAGCCCTGCATTTTGGCCAGCCGTTCCACCGCCTGGATGCGCACTCGCTGGTTCAGATTGGGCGCTCTGGAGAACCCCGAGAGGATTTCCATCGCCTCTTCGCGGGTCATCACGGTCTGGCTCATGTCATATGAATACATTTCATCCATGAACGTTTTAACCTGAACATTCATCATCATGACGCTGACGACGTTATTCACCGCATCACCCTTTGCTCTTCCCCCTGCTTCCTTGTAGGCCTGGGGTCGCGTCATCCCGTTGAGAATGTTGGTGCACACCCGCTTTTGAAGGGTCGTCAGCTTGTCGAAAAGCTCCTGCTGTTTGGGAGTCATCCCCTTTGATTGACTGGCCATGGTCTTGGTCTCTTTAAAAAGTTCAATGGGAAACGCTTACATCGTCGGAGTTTATCACGGGCACAAAAAAGCCCGCACTTGGCGGGCCTCACTCGTTCCGGCAGTTACTGCGGAGACTGATTCAATGCTGCCAGTGCGTCTCGGTATTCCAAGGCATTGGCGGTGTTCAGCGCGGCCTGTTCGGCGTCGCCTTCCTGCTCGTTGATCTTGGCGTTCTCTTCGCATTTTTCTGCGGCTGTTGCCAGCATTTCAAGCGCGGCGTAGTAGCTCATGGTCTTTCCTCACTGGTCTTTTAGGTGCTGCAGATGGCCGGCGCTGATCCCCGGCATTGAGGCAATAGGCGTGCAGTAACGCCTCGTTTTACAGATCGCCCATCTTGCGACGGGGCGGGAATCGAACCCGCGCCATACGGAAGGATTGGATACCGCCCGGTGACATCACCTTGCATAGTCCAGCCCATCACATGCTGACAATCCTCTCGCTCTCACGATTCGCGCATCAGCCTGCGCATTCATCTGCATCAGGCTGCTGACTCAGTGGCGGGCATGTTGGGCAACGGACTTAACCGCGCGTTCTCATCCCTTCAAATCAGCAGTCGGATAAAGACGACTGGTTCCGCGTGTGCGGGCTGGCTTGGCGTGATCCGGATGACTGGAGCGCTTTGCGTCTGGCGTGGCGTTGGTTGATGGGGGAAAGTCTTGCGGATAACTGAAATTTATTCCTGATCGCCAAACTCGTCAAGCGCCAGATCTTCGGCGGCTTCGAGTTCGATGTCCTGGATAGCTTCTTCGAGTTCGGTCATGGTCTTGGCCCGGTCAGTGATGGCCAATCGTAACACAAAAAAATGCCCACCAATTCCGTGGCGGGCAAGCCCTGATGAGGACTGGAGCAGATGCAGGGAGTCGAACCCTGTCTTTCAGCTTGGAAGGCAGAAACACCCCCGGGGACACCTGCTTGATTGGTTGCGGGAGCTGGATTTGAACCAGCGACACTCAAGGTTATGAGCCTTGCGAGCTACCAGGCTGCTCTACCCCGCAAAATTCGCGGGCCCGTGCGTGGGCCAATCGGCAGGTATGGAGACCGTGAGACCCCGGCGAAGACCAAAACGCCGCCTGCCGGAGAATGATACGGGTCACGATCAAATAAATAAATAGGCAGAAGGACTTGCGTAACGTGTACGTAACGCCTGAGCTACCCGTTGATCGGTTTGCTGGTCGGCATATTGGCATGCAAGTT
>RCUJ01001429.1_pt1 | contig 12763 bp, 17 predicted proteins | sample 2166321 | NCBI WGS metagenome assembly RCUJ01 (sample SAMN09932808, study PRJNA488358) | compost metagenome | feature: garden; material: soil; isolation source: compost soil in an enriched community after 118 h of incubation | place: Germany: Experimental Botanical Garden Goettingen | collected... | reverse complement strand
CGCTTTACATTGGCCACCGACATCCAGGTCTACTTCTGCGATCCACAGAATCCATGGCAACGCGGTTCAAATGAAAAGGCGGATACGACAGAGTATGAGCCGTCGGGGAAATTGTTGGGATAACTCTCCGATGGAACGGCTGTTCCGCAGCTTCAAAACTGAATGGCTGCCGTCAACTGGTTACATGACGGCACAGGAAGCACAACGGGACATCAGCCATTACCTGATGCACAGGTATAACTGGATACGGCCACATCAGTTCAATCACGGATTGGCACCGGCCGTCGCCGAAGAAAAACTTAACGTAGTGTCCGGGATGGGTTGACCACTACAACCAGCGCAAGTGGAAGCACACTTTCGTGTGCTTAATTAACTGTCCTGAAAACCCGAACTACCTCAGGTCCGCCATTCAGACACAAGCCCAACCATAGCCGCATTGAACAACGATAATGACCTGTAGCGTACTTAATTGCAAATACAAGGTCGAACGCCAGGCAAAGTACACAGCACCTCCTATGCACTCCGTACCGCTATAAGATGAAATTAGTGACGAAGCCAGAACCAGCCCATCCGAACGACCACACCTTGCGCTAATTGTCACGCGCAAAAAAAGCCCCGGCAGTCACCCGCCGGGGCTAATTCTATTGCTGCTAAATTCTGGTGGGCCTCCCGTGAGTCGAACACGGCACCAACGGATTATGAGACACATGCTCTACCTAAATACGCTAAAGCACTCTCAGAAAATCTTCAAAAAAAATATTCTACACTAAATATGAAAAATGACTAAGGTTCAAATTGCTCATCATCATCCCTTAAATCCCCTGACGAATAAGACAATATCTCGCTATTCAACTCAGATAAATTTACTTCACCATCAACATTAACACTCTCAATTTCAGCATTCTCTTTAATTCCATCATCGTACACCAAATTAACCAAAACAGTTGCGGTAGTTTTATATCGCGTAACAATTGAATTCGTCAAAGTATACAAATAAGCGCCGTCTTCAGGATCATATGGCGATCTCTCATAATCAATATATGACGTATTTACGATTACCGACATTTTAATTTTAACTTCGTATGTGGCATGTTCCGTAGAAACGTCAACTATACTCTTTTCAACAAATTCAAGACTTTCAATATCAACTTCATCAATGTCTGCATCATCATCAACAGAGTCAATATCAAATTGCGTCCCTTCTACAACCTCCCGAATTTCACGCTCAATATCATCCTTCATACTGTCGTAAATGTCATCCGCAAACTTTGCTGGCTCAGCTAGCTGTTCGCTATTACGAACAATCAAATCTATTAACTGCTCTATTTTTGAAATAGATATCAAGTGCTCACTACCGGCGCAATATCTTTTAAAGTCTCCATCATTACTAACAACATATAATTTATGATGCCTATCCTTTGCTATTTTAGATATAGCACTCAAAACAAAAGCATCTGGGAATTCCGATTTCTTATCTACAGTATCAAACGGTGGCTTCTCCAAAAAATAATCAGAGAAAATATCATCTATATTGGCTATATTTACAGAAACAATCTCAACATTCCCACCATCCAGAAATCTCTCAAAATTTCCCTCTATCTCGGAGCAGATAGTATCGACATCAAGCTTATCAAATATCCCATGCGCTGGAAATCCTGGAGTATTACGCAATATCATTGCGTCTTTTGCTACAACACGTAGCGCAGCCGCAGCCTCAACTGCCTTCCGCCTAATATGTTTCTTCACTTCAGAGATATTTACATCGGTTATAAGTAGATGTAAATTCTCCGAATCTATATATGATCGTAATTTTTCAAGCTCATATGTTCCAAACTGAAAATTCTTAGAAATATATGTATTTGAATCCAAGAAAATTAATCTAGTTTGCAGCTCAGGATTAACCATACACTTCCTATTTATTATAATTCTATAAAAATGATGGCAGTTTATTTGCATACACTGCCAAGTGTGATGCAGAGAAATGCGCATATCTCCGCACCATTTGTGAACTCTCCCAACCACCAAGTTCTTGCAACACGTTCAATGGGGTGCCATTTTGCACATGCCAACTTGCCCATGTGTGGCGTAGATCATGCCAGCGAAAATCGTCAATCCCGCAACGCTTTAGTGCTTTATACCACGCTGCGGTAGTGACCTGTACGATAGGTTGCCCCTGATAACTAAAAACACGTATTGGATGTTTTCCAACCTGCAAAGTAATTATGCGAAGGGCATCCACGTTTAGAGGCACAGCAATTGCCCGACGGCTCTTAGATTGATCAGGATGAATCCAAGCAAGTTTTCGCTTCAGATCGACCTGTGTCCAACATAGTCCTGTTACGTTGCTCTTACGAAGTCCAGTAGCTAAAGAGAAGGCCGTCATCTCGGCAAGATGAGGAGGAAGCTGTACCAAAAGTGATTCAGCCTGTGCTTTTGTGAGGTAGCGAACTCGACGTACCGGCTCCCTAAGCAAACGTACTTTCGGCGCCACTGACAGCCACTCCCAATCGGCGGAGGCACGTATTAAAATTGAGCGAAGCAAAGCAAGCATCCTATTTACCGTCCCGTTCGCAACGCCAGTAGCAATCTTTTTATGAGCCAGAGAATCGACAACCGAACGGGTAATATCAGTGATCGCCAATCCACTCAGATAGCGATCCAACCAACGAATAATGCACTTATCCGACTTTAAAGATGCCTTGTCAGCCTTCTCAAGTAACCAACGTGCGACGGCATCATCCCATGTTTTTTGCATGACGCCATCCACCGGAAAAACCAACTGCGACGACTCCGAAACTCCCATAGCCTGGTAACTCCAAATGTTGCATTGAATAAACTATACAACATTCAAAACGGACATTCATGCACAGCATCAGGTATGCCCGGAGCAGTCGCGAGATATACGACGCCAAGACCGTTGTTACACCATGTCTGCAAGCCATCCATACAATGCCCCTCAATCGCGCGGAAAGCAGCCTGAGCGGCACTGAGCATCGACGTGCAGCCCAACAGGCGCCAAGAATGGACTTCAGGCACCACGATGCCCTTGGAGCGGAAATAGCGCTTTTGATCGAGCGCCCTGCACTGCATCTCTTTGCCGCAGTACTTGGCAATGTAGCTGGCGATCTTGTGCGCGCCAGTGACGCCGAAGCCGAAACGATGCGGATCGCGGACGTTGACTTGCCCCATCTGTTCACCGTCCGGCCCACGGCCCAAGACGCTTTGCCAGATCGAGCGCAGGAGCGCGTACATTTGTCGACCTGCGACCGCCACATGGAAGTGCAGCGCGCCGCGCTCTTGCTCCTCGATGACGGCGACGTAGTGAAATTGTTTGTGCTTGCCGAGCTTGCGGCAGAATGCTTTCCAGTGCTTGAGTGCTGTCTCACGATCCACCATATTCTCTCGATACGTCAGCGTGACCATACGATCAGCGCCAATCTGTTTGCAGCAGTGTTTGACGTTCTTTTTCGCCCGGCGGCCAGCATCATCATCGTTTGCTTCGCGGTTTTCGGACTCGCCGCGCTTGGCCTTCGTTTTGAGCAGCCTAGCGGGGCCTACAAAGTGCCGTTCCTTGGTTACTGTCACTTCGCACTGTCCGTCCGGGAAAATGCGCTTACGGGCCGTATAGTTGTCGTTCCACGTATTTTTTATCCCATCATCGTCCCACCACTCGGGGCGATGTTGCGCAGATGGCTCTATAGGCGAGAAATCAATTGACGCTAAAGCGTTTTCATAATCTAATTCGGTCATTCGGTGATCCTGTAACGGCAGGTTTATCGAAGGCCCCGGGCATTTAGTAGATGCCTGGGGCTTTTTTTCGTCCATCAAAAACTGATCTGAAATCCTGTACTGCACTTGCCCGTAACTGCGCTTTCTACTGCTGTGTTCTTAAGTGTCCCTAATACAAGTTTAGCGGCGCTTCGCGCCGCCACCCGCGCTGCGCGCAGATAGCGGCACCAAGCTTTCCGCTACCGTTTGCGCAGCAATTGCTGACGCAATAATTTCTCTATCACCTGATCCGGCGTAATGTCCTTGAAGCGAATGTACGCTCTCAAGCCTTCCAGCACCGTGGCATCCACATGCACCGTTAAAAAAGCCTTGCCATCATCACGCAAGCGCTCCCTACGCTCTTTCTGACGTTGCGCACTGGACTTAGCCACGCCAGTGACAGGACGCCCCCTACCCCGTTTCGTTGGGCCAAACAGGTCATGTTCTTGCTCAGGCTTTGGATGCTTCATATGAATTCAACTCTGCGATAGCTCTATTTATTTCAACTAGCTGTAGCGCCTGCTGCACACGCTTCTCTAACCACGGCGAGAGCTTTTCATCACCACTTGGGATGCGCTCCAGTATTTCATCGGCAACATGCATAGCGTCGAACAGGCCTTTACGCTGGCACTCCAATGCAAGCTTGCATACTTCGATGCAATGAAATGAAAGTTCTAGCATTTGAGTCTCCGAAAAATTCTAAATGTCTCTAGGATGCAACCGGCAACATCAAAACAAGCTAGCTCTAGCATTGAGCAATATCAAGGAAAATTCAAAAACAGTCTTTTCAAGTGGGCGACGACAGCCAACGTGTGACGGCGAGGTACTAAACGAGACAGCGGACTACCCGCTAAAACTTTGAAAACGTGTCGCTCCTCGCTCCGATGCGCACAGGCCATCTGGCGCCATTACTTCAAAATCAACCGCCGACTTCGATATGCCCTCAAAGATTTTGCCCTTCGGGCCGCTTGTGCCGCCACCCCGGAATTAGCGTGACAAGTCACCGTTTTTCTGAGGTACGCGGAACTTGCGCGCTCAAGATCAGCACCAGATCGGTATGCAGCTTTGTCCCTGATCGAGCGGCCCAAGATGACGGCAAGAAAGAGAAGCCAGAGGAGCTATCGACGGTTTGCGCATCGTTCAAACCGCCAATCAACAGCACCTCGCCGTCGTTCACCGTCACCGCTGTTTTGACCTGGCGCTTAATCAGCGTGGGCGAACCCGTCACGCCGCTGGCCGTTGGCTTGAAACTGGAAATTTGCCCATCAATGGCGAGATTGATTTTTCCGCTACCGAGTATATTGGGCAGCACGTCGACGATGACGCCGGAAGGCCGATAGACGATGTTTTGCACGCTGTTGCCGGAATTGTCTTTGCCAGTGCTGGCAATCGTCGGCGTTTCATCGCCCACCGTCAGCACCATTTTTTGATAGTCGTCACCCACAATCCGGCTGTTCGATACCTGCTTGAAACGACCATCGGTATTGAGCGCATCGATCACTAGCTGAAAATTTGTTCCGCGCAAGCTGATCGCAGACGCCGAATTGACGCTCCCCAACGACGCCCCGAACTTCGCACCGAGTACGCTGGCCATGATGGAAATGCCGCGGCCCGAGCTGGCGTTATCCGTGACCTCGACCCACGACGCAGACACATCGACCATACGCGGCAACTGATCGAGCGCACCGAGCAGAATGCGCATCTTGTTCAACTCCGCCGGGCTGCCGGTAAGCACAATTTGATTGCCAGCCGCGACCGCACTGCGAGGGCCAAACGCTGCCGCCACTACCTGCACCAAGAAATCAGCCGAACGGCCAGCCGGCGCGTATACCTCGGACTCATCATCACGGCGCCGGCCGGAGGTACTACCTGCGCCACCACTGGCATACCCACCGTCAAAATATCCCTCATCTGATTTAAGCCTGTTCAGCGGCGCAAACAACGCTGCAGCAGACGACGACACGCTTTGTGTAGTGACCTCAGGTGGAGGCGACACGACCGGAGCTTGCGCAAAGCGTGAAGACTGTGCAGCACGCAGGTAGTACACACCGTCGCGCAACTCAGACGAGATACCCTGATCAGCAAGTACGCCTTCAATAAAAACAGGCAATTGCTGGGGCGTCAGCGACCGCACAGAAACCGAAATTTTGCGATCCAACGCCAGCGCATCCGGCGCAATCACAAAATCGCGCTCGAGAAGATTTTTGTACGTCGCCTGCGCAAATGCCACCAGCGGAGCAGAGGACAAATTGATGGCGATGGGCTGGTTATTTGCCATCGCCAAGCAAGGCGAAAGCAACAGGTACAAGAGCCATTTTTTCATGCGACACCTCGCACCCACAAGTCCGGCTCAATCTGCGCTATCCAGCCGCTATCCACGAAGCGGAAGCGCAACGCCTGTATCACGCGACCGTCAGACAAACTGACAATATATTTATGCCCCTGATTCATGTAGCCGACGCCTGTAATCGTCTTCGAATAAACAAATTCCTCATTTTTCTGGACAACCTCATGTGCAAAAAATGAGCCGCCGAAGTGGTATCCAAAAACACCAAGGGCAGCGCCCAACAGCAGCGAACAGAATAGAAATTTAGACATATGTTTGTGTGGTGGCTTAGGAGGAAGCGCCCTGCGGCGCAACAGTGACAAGGCAGCAGGCGTAGCCTGCAATGGCCCGATGAAATCGGGAGGAACACCCGCCACGGCAGATAAGTGCCATGCCGACAGCAAGGAATGCGTGCCATGGGGATAGCTATCAGAAAAGACTTGCGTGGTGTTATAGGCATTGTTCAAATCATCGCCACGGAAATACCAACGATCCGCCACCAGCCCGTCAGGAGAGGCACCCAAACGCACGACACCGATATGCAAGCGGGGCATGCTGCCTGACGATGCGCCAGCCGTCATTAACGCAATGGCAGGACTCAGAAGCGGCACTTTCATACGATCAAGACGATTCAGTCGCACGACATACTCTAGAAGCGATTCGCGCAACTGCTTATCGACCTGACTGATGTTCTGCATGATGAAAAAAATGTCCCAGCCATACTTCCGCGCATGGATGGCCCATTCCAGCATTTCCGCCCTGCCCTTGTCCTGAAAATTGCGCGTATTGAGCCAGGAACCGCACTCATCGAGAATGAGCGCGCCATTGTGGTGTTCATCAAATCCCGGCAGCAACTTTGGCGATGGCGCAATGGCCGTGATACCAGCGCGGCCATACTGCAAAATTGGCTCAAACTGGATGAACCTGTTTCCGCTACCGACCATGTACAGATCGACCGCTGACGGCTTGTCTGGCACACGTATGACCACGCTTTTATCCGTCGATGGCATCAAGTGCTCAAGGAAGACGTCACAATTCGTCGCCACCCTCTTACCTTCACGCAGGTAACGCCTGATCTGGTCAATTGCCGCCTTACCCTTGCCGCTACCGAGCTTGCCTGTGATTGCGTAAACAGCCATATCAACCGCCTATTTAACAACAATGTTCAGGCTTTTTTTCTGAAACACGTAAATCTGGCAGCAAAGCCATACCGTGACATAACAAGAAGCAGCCGCCATAGTTGTAGAGTTAAAAGCAATGCCAAGACCAACGGCAAAACTTGGATGCGAATTAGAAATACCGGCAATGCCCTGTGCGCACACACCACGAGCGCATGATCCCATTGCAGTTATAACCACAGCGAAGAACCCCAACATAACCAGCACTGCGGATAGACGAAAAGCCTTTTCAAGCACCATAAATCTACCAAAGAAACTAATCAAAAAAGTGACAATAGATACAAGTAAATTTCCGAGGAGTGGCATGATTTAAGCCTTAGAAGCAGATGCAACTTGTTGAACGGAACCAATAACGGCGAAGAAACAAATAACACCAGAAATAAATTTTGCAAATATTTCGACATACGTACAAATATTTACCTGATATGCCGCGCCAGTTATAGGGTTAGATACAGTTGGATTTGAGCAGGTAGCCGTATTGATCTGTGGAAACCAATCGCCATACATTAATTTCTCTTGCACAAGTGAGCCTATTTGATCCAGTCCACTTTTATTTGCCGACTTAATCTCATCAAGCCATACATCACCCGGCTTTGTATCTAGAGTGGGAGTGCCAGATTCATCGATACGGCATGGGGATTGACCAGGAGCGCCGCAAGGCTGCTTGACAGACCCCGTATCGGTACCTGTTCCTGTTCCTGTTCCTGTTCCTGTGCCGGTGCCGGTGCCTGTTCCGGTGCCGGTGCCGGTGCCGGTTCCTGTGCCTGTACCGGTTCCTGTGCCGGTGCCGGTGCCGGTGCCGGTGCCGGTGCCGGTGCCGGTGCCGGTGCCGGTTCCTGTGCCTGTGCCTGTGCCTGTGCCTGTGCCTGTGCCTGTGCCTGTGCCTGTGCCGGTTCCGGTGCCGGTGCCCGTTCCCGTTCCCGGATTATTGGGATCAGGAGTCTCCGTGCCAGTACCGCTACCATCGCCCGGCCCTACCGAACCATTAAATGGCGGCACATCGGTAGGATCGGCCCAAATTGAGCATTTTTGGCTTGTTTCTTCCATGGCCAAGTTGCAGCTAACCAATGCCAAATTGGGAGAAACAGTACGAGAATCATTGCAAGCGGAAACCGACGTAGTACGAGCTACACAGCCCTCAATGCAAACTTTATAATTTTTCGCATCGCCATCCGACATAATTGCTTGTTTCAGTACAGGCGGAGTAATTTGCCAATAACCTGTCGCAACCTTATAAGACCCAAGCGCATCACCGTCATTGCATTTGAATCTTTCGCATCGCTGGCCGATCGGCTTATCTAAATTGGTATTAAAACGCTTTAAATCACACTCTTCATACGGATGGCCAATTTGGGCAGCATTACCAGTTGAAAACCTGACGGTGTAATTGCCGCCACTATCCGGACCATCACAACTAACTAATTTCGAAGGATCTGGATACGTTTTTTTTACAGCCTCCAAAAAACCAGCACAATCTGGCGAAGATACGACATACCGCGTAGACCCATTGGTAAAAATAATTGTTCCGGCATATGAAGGAGCCATAACGACGAGTAGCATCACAAGAAAACTTAAAATGACAGGCATTGCGGCCTCCTCAAAAAAAAAGGCGACCGAAGTCGCCCGTACCACAGAGCCGGACTTAGCCAGCCTTCGAGAATGCCTTTTTCATCATCTTGATACCCCAGAAACCACCGGCGACCAAGACGGCAACCGCGAACGCTGCCGAGATGTAGGTAGTGGCCGTGGCGGACAATGCAGTGATCGCGGCAACACCTTGATCGTCAGCAGCCGACGCACCAGCCGAAACAGCCACAGCACCTACCAGAGCCAAACCACGCAGAATATTTTTGTTCATGTTCAAGTCCTTAAAATTTGGCCTACGAGTACGATTGACGACGGCCACGCGCCAAAAGAGAGCTAATCCAAAATTTCGATAGAGCGCCGGATAATTCGCTGTATCGAGCCAGCGGCATACCCAATACCAAACGCACCCAAGGCATAGCCAACGACAGCGGCGATAGTCATTATTTGTGCTCCAAAAAACGGGCAATAACGTACTTGGCCAGATACACGCCGCAGACAAACAGGCCAGCCAAAAACAGAACGGGCCAGAGATTTTTAAGCAGCATCATCGTTGCGCCCCCGCTATCCAGCCGAGGACAAAAATAACGACCAAAATCACCGGCAAAAACATATCCTGTAACTCCTGTTGAGCAGCCTGCGCCTCAGCGTATTCACGACCGGTTTGCATGACCCAAGTGCAAGCATTGGGATCATTACGAAAAGGAACAGGAATGTACGGAGTAAGTCCCGGCGTACGAGGCGTCGTGGTGACGGACATTCCTTCAACGCAGACAGGCATAGAAAATTACGCGGAAGTTTGTTGAGCAGGATTCGCCTTAGCGGCAGGGGCCACGACAGCAGATTTTGCTTGCGATGCGGCGGAAATTGGAGTGATGGAAAAGACCTGCGCGCCGACACGCTTGTCTTGCGAGATCGATACTTCAAATTCGACCTCATACATGCCCGGCTGAGTGTCTTTGAAGCGCTCCGGCAAGACCAGTTCACCGATTAACGGCTCGATGACGCCGGTATCGCGGTTTGGCTTGTGAACGATGCATTGCGCCATGCGCATATCGTAGTCATTGCCGGTTTTTTTCGAACGGCCAGCCACTTGGGTGACATGCAAAATTTGGATAGTGTTTTTCATTTTCTTCTCTCTTTAGTAGATTTGCCCGCTAGAGCAATGGAGCACGGCTGTGCTATGGTTTTAACAACTTCACCAACAATGAAACTACCTAAAAACCTATGAGCCAACTTCAATTTTTCGTCGTCGCTATGGCGATCATTTTTATCGTCACCAGCCTCGTAAATGAAAAACGCAAGAAGCCAACGGGGCCATTAACACTGAAGCGAAAACAGCTACTGACAAACCGCGAACAGCAAATGTTTTCCGTGCTGTCTTCGGCCCTCCCTGAATGCATCGTGCTTGCTCAGGTCTCGTTTTCCGCGCTTGTGACTGCCGAAGGCTGGCAATCCCGAAATCGCTTCAACCGAAAAGTGGCCGACTTCGTTTTATGCAGCAAACAAATGAACGTCATCGCAGTGATCGAGCTAGATGACCGCAGCCACATTGGCCGAGAGCATCACGACCGTGAGCGAGACGCCATGCTCAAACAGGCCGGATACACCACCATTCGATATCCGAGCATTCCAACAACAGAACAGATACGACGCGATATCGAAGACCAGCTAATGGCAATGCATAACGCTCGATATGGTTGACGGCAGACGCATCTGTGCTATCGTTAACTTCGTCCAATCGGACAAATTAAAATGTCCGTTCGGACTAGCTAAGTGCGATATTAATGTCCATTTGGACTAATTGCCAATGAGAAAATACTATGGAATATCAGGAATTGATAGCAAGAGCGTTGCAAGGTAGAAAAGTGCTGCCTGTAGCGAAGGCGTGGGGCGTGCCTCAGAAGACACTGGATCGCTATGTTAATGGCGAGAGAGTGCCCGACTTCCATACGACTATAAAAATCATTGAAGAGTCGGGCGTCCCTGCAGACGAGGTAGTACGGATCATAGCTGCCCATGAGCAGCTACGTAAAAATGGTGGGCCTCCCGTGAGTCGAACACGGCACCAACGGATTATGAGTCCGCTGCTCTAACCAAGCATGAGCTAGAGGCCCGGGGACTGCGGCGTGGCGGCGCTGTTGATGCCCGCCTCGCGCGGCCGTTTTGGAAACGGACACGCGAGGATAGGGGTATCAGGGGCGTACGTCAAGCCCTATTGGCTTCTAGTTGCCTTCCAAGAAGCTTTTCAGCTTGTCGGAGCGCGATGGGTGGCGCAGCTTGCGCAGCGCCTTGGCTTCGATCTGGCGGATGCGCTCGCGCGTCACGTCAAATTGCTTGCCCACTTCTTCCAGCGTGTGGTCGGTGGACATCTCGATGCCGAAACGCATGCGCAGCACTTTCGCTTCGCGTGGCGTCAGGGAATCGAGCACGTCCTTGACGACGCCGCGCATGGACGCGTGCAGGGCTGCGTCGGCCGGCGCCAGGGTGTTGTTGTCCTCGATGAAGTCGCCCAGGTGGGAATCGTCGTCGTCGCCGATCGGCGTTTCCATCGAGATCGGTTCCTTGGCGATTTTCATGATCTTGCGGATCTTGTCCTCGGGCATTTCCATCTTGATCGCCAGGGTGGCCGGATCGGGTTCCGCGCCCGTTTCCTGCAGGATCTGGCGCGAGATCCGGTTCATCTTGTTGATCGTCTCGATCATGTGCACGGGAATGCGGATCGTGCGCGCCTGGTCGGCGATCGAGCGCGTAATGGCCTGGCGGATCCACCAGGTCGCATACGTGGAGAACTTGTAGCCGCGGCGGTATTCGAACTTGTCGACGGCCTTCATCAGGCCGATATTGCCTTCCTGGATCAGGTCGAGGAATTGCAGGCCGCGGTTCGTGTATTTCTTGGCGATCGAAATAACCAGGCGCAAGTTGGCCTCCGTCATTTCGCGCTTGGCCTTGCGCGCCTTCATTTCACCGGCCGCCATCTGGCGGTTGATGTTGCGCAAGTCAGGCAGCGGCAGTACAACGCGCGCTTGCAGGTCGATCAGGCGTTGCTGCAGTTCCTTGACGGTCGGAATGTTACGGCCCAGGATGGCGCTGTACGCGTGTCCTGCGTTGACTTCGCCATCGACCCAGTCGAGGTTGGTTTCATTGCCCGGGAAAACCTTGATGAAGTGGGCGCGCGGCATGCCGCAGCGGTTCACGGCCACGTCGAGGATCTGCTTTTCGATATGGCGCACTTCGTCGACCTGGCCACGCAGGGTGTCGCACAGCTTTTCCACGACCTTGGCCGTGAAGCGGATGCCCAGCAATTCTTGCGAAATGGCTTCCTGCGCCTTGGCGTACGGTTTCGAGTTGTAGCCCTCTTTCTCGAAGGCGCGGCGCATCTTGTCGAATTGCTGCGAAATGATGGCGAATTTTTCCAGCGCCGTGCGTTTCAGGGTTTCCAGCTGCTCGGCCGAGAAGCCGGCGGCGCCCGAAGCGCTCGCTTCTTCTTCCTCTTCTTCTTCCTCTTCTTCCGCTTCGCCTTCTTCCTCGTCTTCTTCGACGGGTGCGGCCACGACAGGGGCGGCGGCGACCGGTTCGTTTTCATCGACGAGGCCGTCGACGATTTCGTCGATCTTGATCTCTTCGTTGGCGATACGGTCGGCGGCGGCGATGATCTCGGCGATCGTCACGGGGCAGGCGGAAATGGCCTGGATCATGTCTTTCAAGCCATCTTCGATGCGCTTGGCAATCTCGATCTCGCCTTCGCGCGTCAGCAGCTCGACCGAGCCCATCTCACGCATATACATGCGCACGGGGTCGGTGGTGCGGCCGAAGTCGGAGTCGACGGTCGACAATGCGGCCTCGGCTGCCGCTTCCGCCTCGTCGTCGCTGGTGACGACGGCAACGTTATCGGACAACAACAACG
>RCUJ01001426.1_pt1 | contig 12771 bp, 11 predicted proteins | sample 2166321 | NCBI WGS metagenome assembly RCUJ01 (sample SAMN09932808, study PRJNA488358) | compost metagenome | feature: garden; material: soil; isolation source: compost soil in an enriched community after 118 h of incubation | place: Germany: Experimental Botanical Garden Goettingen | collected... | reverse complement strand
GTTCATAACCTGATTCCATATTTAGTTGGTGGTGTCTTTATGTGGTATTTTATGCTAAATTCTGGTGTTCATGCCACGATTACGGGAGTTATTCTGGCATTTGTTATTCCGTTTGGAGATGGCGGCGAAAAATCGGTTTCGTATAAATTACAACACTTCTTACATAAACCTGTTGCTTTCCTGATTTTACCCTTATTTGCCATTGCCAATACGTGTATTGCCATAGAATCTGATTGGCATGAGGGCCTGAATCATCCCAATACGTTTGGAATAATTTTAGGATTGGTTATTGGAAAGCCTTTGGGAATACTACTTTTTTCATTTTTAGGAGTAAGCGCCGGTCTTTGCGCTTTACCAAAGAAATTAAAATGGACGCATATTTTGGGTGCCGGAATGTTAGGCGGAATTGGTTTTACAATGTCAATTTTCATTACCATTTTGGCTTTCAAAGACCCCGAAACCATTGTTTTTTCTAAAATTGCTATTTTGATTGCTTCTGTACTTTCCGGAATTTTCGGATTTGTTTATTTGAAATATGTTTTGAAGAAGAAGAAAGTTTAAATTTTCAATATAGAAAAACCCCAAATTCCAACATCACATCATAACTATTTTAAAACTTATCATTATGATTGCAAGAATCTGGCACGGAAAAACAACAGTGGAAGCTTATGAGGTTTACACCGAATTTCTACAAAAGACCGCTATTCCCGATTATTCAAAAACACCCGGTTTTATAAAATTATCTTTTTTGAGAAACATCAAAAACAACGAAGATCATTTTACTTTAATTACGTATTGGGAAAATCTAAATGTTATTAAAAATTTTGCCGGAGAAGATTTTGAAAAAGCAAAATACTATCCTGAAGATGATAATTTTCTTTTAGAATTTGAAGAAAAAGTAGAGCATTTTGAGGTTTTTAGTTGATTTAAACTCCAGATATACCGCAATATTGTCATTTCGACGGAGGAGAAATCCCCGCTAGAAGCTCTACAAAGAGTAGACTTTAGTTGCGGAGTTACTTGCGAGGATTTCTCCTCCGTCGAAATGACAAAACTGTATGAATACCAAAAAATCGATTATTAAAAACAAAAATCCCAAACCCAAACAAAAATTTGGAATTTGGAATTTGGAATTTTCAATATTGGAATTTCTTTAAAAACCTAACCTTTGATTTGCTTCAAAGAAGTTTTAATCCCTTTTATTAAAGATGAACTGAAACCATTATGCTCCATTTCATTCAAACCAACGATTGTACATCCCTGGGGCGTCGTTACACGATCAATTAATTGTTCGGGATGCACTTTTTCCTCTAGCAACATTTTTGCGGCTCCTTTTACGGTTTGTGCTGCAATTGCCAAAGCCGTTTGAGAATCAAAACCAATTTCGATTCCCGCTTGCATTGAAGCACGTATATATCTTAAGGCGTAAGCCGTTCCGCACGCACCTAAAACAGTTGCGGCATCCATTAATTTTTCGTCAATAACCGGAGCCGTTCCTAAATCCTGAAATAAATCTACAATTGGCAATGCTTTCTCTCTGTCCTTTTCAGGAAAAGAAATACAAGTCGCGGACTCGCCAAACTGCGCCGCAATATTCGGCATGATTCGAATTACCGGATATTCATTATTTGTTTTGGATTGAAGCACATCTAAAGATAATCCGCTTACTGCAGAAGCAATCGTTTTTCCTTTAATTACTGGTAAAATTTCTGCTAAAACAGTATCAACCTGATACGGTTTAATGGTTAAAATTACCACATCAGCTTCCTGAATATTGTGTTTATTATCATTAGAAACCGTAATTCCGTATTCAGCTAAATATAGAATACTGGCCGTGTTTCTTCTTGTTACTGTAACCTGGTTGTTTTTGGAGAATTTAGCAATTCCCAAGGCAATAGAAACCCCTAAATTCCCTCCTCCAATTATATGTACTTTCATTGCTTATTTATTGGCTGGTTAATACCCTGTTTTCGGTTTGCAAATTACATAGATTTTAAGGATCTTAAATCACTGTAATCTATTAATTTGTGGCAAAAATCTAAAACCCAAGAATCAATTTGGCTACTCCAAAGTAGAGCATAATTCCAAAAACGTCATTGGTTGTTGTGATAAACGGACCTGTAGCAATAGCGGGATCAATTTTATTTTTATGAAGGAAAAGCGGCACCAAAGTTCCTAAAGTCGCAGCGAATAAAATCACTACAATCATTGAAATTGAAATTGCAAATCCAACTAAATATTGCTGATACATAATAGAATGATATCCTAATAAAAGCAATGAAATAATACTTCCTGAAATCATCGAAACGGTAATTTCTTTAGTAAAATAACCTCTACTAAATTCTTTTAACGTTCCGTTTGCCAAACCCTGCACAACAATTGCTGATGCCTGAACCCCAATATTTCCGGCAGTTGCCGAAAGCAATGGCACAAAAATGATTAATGTAGAATGGATTTTAAAGACATCTTCATTTCCTTTCAGGACAAAAGACGCTACAATTTCGATTACCATCCCGATTAAAAGCCACGGCAAACGCGCTTTGGTTAATTCCAAAACACTATCGTTGGATTCAACGTCTTGTGTAATACCCGCCGCTAATTGGTAATCTTTATCGGCTTCGTCCTTGATTACGTCTACGATATCATCGATGGTAATTCTTCCCACCAAACGACCGAGTTCATCCACAACCGGAATGGCCTCTAAATCGTATTTTTGCATGATACGTGCCACCTCAACATCTTCGGTATCAACATTTACAAAATTTAATTTTCGAATATAAATATCACCGATTTGAGTTTTGGTCGAAGTCGTCAATAAATCTTTTAATGATAATCTCCCTTTTAAGCGGTTTTCATCATCGACAACATAAATCGAATGTACTCTGGAAACATTTTCTGCCTGAATACGCATTTCTTTTACGCAAGTCAGTACATTCCAATTTTCATTGACTTTTACCAACTCCTTCCCCATCAAACCACCGGCAGAATTTTCGTCGTAACGCAACAAGTCAACAATGTCTTTTGCGTGCTCGACGTCAAGCATCTCAGAAATTACTTCCGCTTTGATTTCCTGTGAAAGTTCCCCGATAATATCGGCCGCGTCATTGGTTTCAAGCTCATCGAGCTCTTCAGCAATTTCTTTAGGCGAAAGTCGGCTTAAGATGTTTTCACGCAAATCATCTTCTAACTCAAGAAGAATTTCTGCTGTTTTATCACTATCTAAAACCCTGAAAATATAAGTTGCTTCGTCGAAATCCAGCTCGTCCAGGATTTCGGCAATATCTGCGTGGTGCAAATCGTTAAGTAAAACTTCAAGTTCTTTGTCGTTTTTATTAACAATATGCTCTTCTAATTGGTGGATTAATTCTTTGCTAACTTTGAACTCCATCGGCTTCTATTTTTTGAGTCAGTTCAATAAATTCTTCTACACTAAGTTGCTCGGGACGTTTATCAAAGATAGTGTCTAATCGCAAATCATCAGTTAAATTTAATGTTTTCAAACTGTTACGTAATGTTTTTCGTCTTTGCTGAAAAGCAGTTTTCACTACCGTAAAGAACAACTTTTCACCGCACGGAAGACTATAATCTTCCTTTCGGGTCATTTTCATCACACCCGACTTCACCTTGGGCGGAGGAATAAAAACATTTTCGTCAACAGTAAATAAGTACTCAGTAATATAGAAAGCCTGGGCTAATACGGATAAGATTCCGTAAGCCTTTGAGCCTTTTTTCTCGCAAATTCGCTCTGCAACTTCTTTTTGAAACATTCCGGAAAACTCAGGAATCTGATCTCTGAACTCTAAAGTCCTGAAAACGATCTGGGTCGAAATATTATAAGGGAAATTCCCAATTATAGCGAATTGTTTGTCTTTGTAAACCTCATTAATATTGTATTTCAGAAAATCCTGAGAGATAATCTGATCTTTTAATTTCGGATAATTTTCACCCAAATACGTCACTGATTCGGTATCAATCTCGATTACGTGCGTATTAATTGGTTTGTCAAGCAAATACTTAGTCAACACACCCATTCCCGGTCCTATTTCAAGAACCTCATTGTATCCTTCTAAACTCAAGGTGTCAGCAATTGCTTTGGCGATGCTTTCATCTTTTAAGAAGTGTTGTCCTAAATGTTTTTTAGCTTTTACTTTTTCCATTATATATTTTATTTGCCACGAAGGCACTATGGTTCTTTTGCCACGAAGGCGCTAAGACACCAAGTTTGTTTTTTATTTTTTGCCACGAATTACACAAATTATCACAAATTTTAAAATATAATAATCAGCGGAAATCTGTTTAATCCGTCAAATCTGCGGGCCAATTTTATCTGTAAACTGAAAACCGAGACTGAAAACTAAATTTAATGTTCCGAAATAACTTCCAGCTCCGTTCTGAAAGAAAGCATTTTGTCTGCGAACAACTCTAAAGCTTCTCTGTGAAATCCTGGTTCGTCTTCTATATAATAACGCTCCAAAGTTTCTTTGTTATCGGTAATATATTGAACTGAATACGTGATTCCACCCATTTCTTCTTCAATTAAAACTTTTACAATTCTTGCAGACGAAAATTTTTCTGTTGCCAGAATTTCAGGTATGTGTTTTTCCTGCATCCATTTTAACCATTGGTCATGAACGCTCTCGTGTATATTTGTTGTAACGTTGTAAATAATCATTTTTTTTAAGTTTCTAAGATTCTAAGTCTCTAAGATTCTAAGTTTTTATTTTTGTTGCTCAAAAACCTTAAAGAAATCTTCATATTATAAATTCTTTTTTTTCTTGGAATTTGGAATTTTCTTTTTTGGAATTTAATTCTACAAATTCTTATCTCCTCTTAACTCGCGGTATTTTTTTCTCGCATCCACAAAGTAAATACTGTCCTGATGGTTAAAAATTACCTTTTCATACAAAGGTTTTGCCTTTTCAATATCTTTTAATTCGTCGTTGTAAATTTCTGCCGAAAAAAACAATGCTTCATCAACATAAATTCCGTCGCTATGGTGGTCAATGATCTGCTGGTATTGGCTTAAAGCCGAAGTATAATCCTTCAGGCTTTCGTAAATTTTACCTAAACGCAACATTGTTACAGCTTCGATTTCCTGTCCTTTATACGTTTTCAGAATGTTCTGAAACTGTGTAATCGCTTCTGCTTTTTTATTCTGATAAATTAAAAAATCACCTTTTGCAAATTGTTTCAATGCCGTTTGTGTCGAATCGGCAACGGTGTTGTCATTTATCAATAAAAAATATTCCAGTGCATCATTTGCAATCAACTGCGTGTTTGCCGATTTTAATTCTTTGAACTGTTTTAAAGCCCACTCAAAATCAGTTTTATAATAACTTGTTTTCGCCGCCTTTAAACTCGCTTCGTGCGACATTACATCATTCTTTAAATCCAATTGAATCTGCGAATAATAAATTAATGCCTGATTGAATTTTTCCTGCAAAAGCAAAATATCTCCCAACTCCATTTTAGCATCCCCTTCCTGATAATCGTTCAAATTAAGCTCTAAAGCCTTTTTTACAATTGTAATACCTTCTTCTGGCTTTTTTAAATTAAATGCCTTAAAATGTGCCTGAATTAATTGCAAAGATAAGGTAAAAGGAGTTATTTCATAGGTTGTAAGCAATTGTTGTAACTCAGCGTCGATTATTGGATAATCTTTTTCCTGTGCTTTATCAATTTTAATTTCCATTAAATAGTAATTGGTTTGCACCAATAAATCTAAATCTTTGGTATTAAGAAGAATAAAGTTCAGAATTTCAGCCGCAGTCTCAGTGTCATCTTCATTTAATGCAAACTGACTCAAATTGACAATACTCGAAAGTGATTCAGGTTCGCGCTTGTAAATCGCTTTTTCCTGAATAAAAGCTTTCCCGAATTCCTTTTGCTGTACATAAAACCAACTTAAATAGTGATTCCAGAATACATCCTGATCTTTTTGTGTTTTCAGGATTAAAGCTTTTCGCATGGCATCTTTAAAAGCGGTATTATCAGTTTCACCGTTCATGAAACGCGATAATTGTGTCTGAATTAAATTGGCGTTTTGCGGATTTTGATAAGATTCCGTCAGTAAAAGATCAATCATCTGATCCGTCTTGCCTAACTGTCCGTACAACATTCCAATTTGGAAATTGAAATTATAATTGGGCTGAACCTGCATTGCAACCTGATAAGCCTTTAAAGCATATTCTAACAATACCTTTTTCTCGAAAGAATTTCCGATTCCATAAACATCATTCGGATTTGTTTTGATTTTCTCAATAGCCTGATCGTAGTAATTTTTGGCTTTTGAATCATTTTTTTGAAGCTGGAAATTATAACCCAATTCCACTAAAAAAACACCTTGTTTGTATCTATTATAGCGATCCTGAATCATTTTTTCAGCCAGAGCAAATTGCTGCAATTGCTGATAACAATCAACCGTTCTTAAAAAATATTGGGTATTGGATGGTGCGCTGTTTAAAAGCTCTTCGTAACTGATCTTCGCTTTTTCAAAATCGCCTTTATCATAGTAATATTGAGCCAATTGCTCATTTTGAGAGAATGCAAAACCGGACCACAACAAAACGATATAGATAAAGATGTTTTTCATATTTCAGTTTTTTTAGTCACAGTTTTCAATCGCAGTTTTCAGCTTTAGTTTCATTCTCAGTTCAAAAATATAAACTGTGACTGTGACTTCAAACTAATATTTAATTTCAACATTCGATTTCCAGACTATCAAAGTTAATCCAATTAAAATAAAAGGGATACTTAAAATTTGTCCCATATTAATCAGCATACTATTCTCAAAGCTTTCCTGATTTTCTTTAAAAAATTCGATTAAAAATCGGGCTAAAAACAACAATGCGAGAAAAGTCCCAAATAGTAAACCGCTTGCTTGTTTTATCCTTTCTGATTTATACATCCAAAATAAAATTCCAAAAATCAATAAATACGAAAATGCCTCATACAATTGCGTTGGATGCCTCGGAATTAAATCATCTCGTTGAAAAATAACTCCCCAATTTCCATTTGTAGGTTTTCCGTAGATTTCAGAATTCATAAAATTACCCAGCCTGATAAAAGCTGCTGTAACCGGAACCCCAATTGCCATTCTGTCCAACAGCCATAAAAAATTAACCTTGAATTTTTTGCAATATAAGATTATAGCAATCAAAACACCTATTGTACCGCCATGACTTGCTAATCCCTGAAAACCAACAAACTTATAAACCCCGCTTATTTTCTGAATAGGCAAAAGTATTTCTATCGGATGTTTGAAAAAATATTCAGGTTCATAAAAAATACAATGTCCCAATCGGGCTCCCAAAATTGTACCTACAATTACATAAACCAGCAAACTATCCAGATTATCTAAGGGCAGCTTCTCTTTTTTATAAATATTTCTAACAATATAATACCCAAGTAAGAGTCCGGAAGCAAAAAGAGCACCATAATATTTCAAAGGAAAAGTATCTGTAATCATGATAATCACAGGATCTACATTCCAATTTAATACTGCGCTCATACTTGGTTCTTTTTTAAGTATTCAGTCGCAGTCACAGTTTGTCAGTTTTTCAACTGCGACTGATAACTGCGACTGTAAACTTTTTTAATTTATAATATCAAATCCGCAATAAGGGCGTAAAACTTCTGGAATTACAATTCCTTCCGGCGTTTGGTAATTTTCTAAAATCCCTGCTAAAACTCTTGGCAAGGCCAATGAACTTCCATTTAGCGTGTGCGCCAATTGATTCTTTCCGTCTTTGTCTTTGAAACGCAATTTCAAACGATTTGCCTGGAAAGTCTCAAAGTTAGAAACTGAACTAATTTCTAACCAACGATCCTGCGCTGTAGAAAACACTTCAAAATCGTAAGTCAAAGCAGATGTGAAACCCATATCACCTCCACATAAACGTAAAACTCGGTATGGCAATTTCAATTCTTTTAAAATATCTTTTACATGCTCCACCATTCCATCAAGTGCTGCATAAGAATTATCCGGGTGTTCGATACGTACGATTTCTACTTTATCAAATTGGTGCAAACGGTTTAATCCACGAACGTGCGCTCCGTATGAACCTGCTTCACGACGGAAACATGGCGTGTAAGCGGTATTTAAAACTGGCAATTCACTTTCGTTTAAAATAACATCACGGTATAAATTTGTAACCGGAACCTCAGCCGTTGGAATCAAATATAAATCATCAATTGTTGAATGATACATTTGTCCTTCTTTGTCTGGCAATTGTCCTGTTCCGTAACCTGAAGCTTCGTTTACCAAATGTGGCACCTGTACTTCATTGTATCCTGCAGCTGTATTTTTATCTAAAAAATAATTGATTAAGGCACGTTGCAAACGAGCACCTTTTCCTTTGTAAACTGGAAAACCTGCACCTGTAATTTTTACACCCAATTCAAAATCGATAATATCGTATTTTTTCACCAATTCCCAGTGTGGCTGCGCGCCTTCGTGTAAAACGGGAATATCACCTTCCTGAAAAACATTCAAATTGTCGTCCGGAGTTTTTCCTTCAGGAACAATATCAGCCGGAAGGTTTGGCAATGTGTATAATTTATTGGTCAATTCGGTTGCCAAAGCTTCTGCTTTTTCGCCTAATTCTTTACTTTTTTCTTTTAATGAAACGGTTTTTTCTTTTAAGATTGCGGCTTTAGATTTCTCACCCGCTTTCATTAATTCGCCTATATCTTTGGATAATTTATTAGATTCAGCTAAAGTATTGTCTAATTCTACCTGTGTAGCACGACGATTTTCGTCTAATTGCACCACCTCTTCAACAACGCTTTTAGCATCGATATTTCGCTTTGCTAAAGCCTTGATTACTTTCTCCTGATTCTCTCTAATAAATGCGATTTGTAACATAGCTTTGTGTTTATAACTAGTATTTTTATATAAAGGAAGCAAATTTAAGGAAATGTTTGCTAAGATTACGACAAAGTTTAAAAGGAAAAAGTTATTTCATGGTTCTTTCACAGAGATCCACAAAGGTTTAGCAGAGTTTCACAAAGTCTTTTTTAATATACTTTGTGAAGCTTTTCAGAATTTATAACTGACAGGAAAGATTTTTGTACTTCAAAAATAAAAGAATTAAGTAAATTGCATTAAAACTCGTTATGATAGATATTGAACATTTTATTGAAGATTTCTCAGCAACTTTCAAAGATTCTTCTTCGTCAAAACCTTGGGAGATTACAAATAATCTTAAAAACATTATCGAAAAAATGATTCTGGATTTAGATGAAGATTTTGTTATAAAAGATAATATTGCTATTCATAAAACTGCGACTATAGAAAACAATGTTACCATAAAATCGCCAGCAATTATTGGTAAAAATTGCCACATTGGAGCAAATGCTTATTTTAGAGAAGGTGTTTACTTAGACAATTCAGTAAAAATTGGCCCTGGCTGCGAAATAAAAAACAGTATTATTTGTTCAAATACTGCAATTGCACATTTTAACTATGTTGGAAACAGCATCATTGGCAGAAATATAAATTTTGAAGCTGGTTCAATTGCTGCAAATCATTATAACGAAAGGCTAATAAAGAAAATCTCTGTACTTTATAATTCGGAAATTATTGAAACAAACTCAGAAAAATTTGGCTCTTTAGTTGGAGATAATTCCAGAATTGGGGCAAACGCCGTTTTATCGCCTGGAACAATATTGCTCAAAAATTCGATTGTAAAAAGACTTGAACTGATTGAACAAGTTATTTAAAATCTTTTTTTGCCAAAATTATTATAAACAAAAAAACGGAAACGGCCCCCAAGCCATTTCCGTTTAGCTGTCTCTCAAAATTGAGATTCAGCACTAGGATAAATAATTTATCTTGTATAAACCGTAATTGCACCGTTTGCATCTTTTACTTTCAATTCTGAAAGTGTAAGATTTACGATATCCTGAGTTTTACTTACACCATTTATAACAGTGGTTAAATTATTGTGTGATCTTGAATAAATACCTGATCTTGTTGTTATTGCACAAGCACTAATTGTTGAATCATAATCACCTTCAGTTGCAGTATTATCTAATTTTAGTTCCAAATAATCTTTTTCGCATCCACTTTGATTTTGAGGTGCGTCAATTAATGTTTCTGTACCACCTGAAACAGTACCAATTTTACTTAATTTCCATTTTCCTTCTAATGGAACAAGTGTTTCTCCTTCATTATCATCGTTGCTGCAAGATGTTGTAAATAAGCCAATGCTTAGGATTAAGGCGAGTAATAAGCTTTTCGTTTTCATGTTTGATTTCTTTAAATATTAATAATGCTAAATTAATTTTAAAGTTTTCCTGCCGTGTTACATAAATTTCCCGATGATTTACATAATTTCTAGAAATCCGTAAGTTAATTCATAATATTTACACAAAAAACAAAGAGATTTCACAACGATTCGCAAAAAACATTAAAAGTACTTCATGAATTTCTATGATTAGCTCTACTCTCTTACACAAAGTAATTTCGCAGAGATTCGCAAAGTACTTTTAATATTCTTTGTGAATCTCTGTGTAGTTCTTCGTGTCTCTCTGTGGAATAGCTTTACTCTGTTGCGCAAGCTGCGTAAAGCATTTCTTCATCCTATCTTGTGAAATAACCTTACTTACGCTCGACTAACAAATCTTTAAGTTCATTTGTTTTCAAAAAGGTTGCCAGGCGCCCGGCAAGCAATAAGACTTCTCTTTCTTCCGGAGCGATACGTAATTTGGTTTGGACATGAGAAGCAAATTCATATAAGATCAGAATTTCGCTTGCTGTTAATTCGTTGAATTTATCTCGGGTTAAAGTGGCCAGAATCACTTCACCATCTTTATCTCTTGTAAAGCTAAGCTCTCCAAATTGATCAATTAAGTCTTTTTTGAAATTGGCATAAAATCGAAGCCAGGTCGAATAATCGTCATCTGAACTTTTTAATTCGGTTACCAAATCTTCATACTTCTGATTTTTATCCATCTTTAATAAATGGTCTCGTAAAGTGGTAAAACCAATCACCTGATAATTCGAAACCGGAATTTTATAGCGGTCCATCAAATTTTCGACATCTCTGTCAAATGTAATATAGCGAGTTTGAACTGTGTATAACGATGCCGTTTCGAAAAGCGAAATCAGTTTGATTTTTTCGTCGCTTATGTAAGGTTCTTTTTTTCCCTGTCCCAGACAATCAATAAAAAGGGCGCGTTTGTTTTTATTATCTACTTTAGAATCATCGTGCAGTAATTCGACCAGAGTTTTATATCCCATATTATCCGAAGCACCTCCATCAATAATACATAATATTTTCTGCTGATTTTTAACACCGAATTTCACTTTTGGCAAAACGCCCGGAAAAGCGGAACTCGCAGTAATAGCATAGGTAACCGGAAAATTAAATCCATCATTTACCTCATTATGATTTAACGGAATAGAAGCTCTGTTTGGTGCTAAAGACGAATTTAAATTTAAACCGCGAATAATATGAGGCATAAACGGAATGCGCTCTCCGTTGTTATATGCCGTTCCGTTGGCAACCATCATTGGTAAAGATGGCGTGTTTTTACTTTCCTTTGGAACAAAAAAATCAGACATCAACATTTGAGTTGAAAATTTATTCGGATTATCAGGATTAGTGTTGTCGTATTGCAGAATCTCCGAATCTAGTCGTTGTGTCATCGAAATTTTATCGCCTTTTTCGTTTCGGCTATTATTTAAAAGCGACAAAATCGTAGCCGATTTATCTACATAATCTTTATACGCATCGGCTTTAGAGAAATAAAACTCATTAAACGAACAGTTGTCGTGATTGAGTTTATTTTTTAGAATTGTTAAATAATAACCTGCCGAATAGCACCCCCCAGAAACCGTTGAGAAATAATCAATTTCATTTAAGAAGTTACGTTGCTGGTTGTTTTCCTGAATTTCTTCTAAACCCAAAAGAACACCCATACTAAAAAACTGCGCTCTCGAACCACCACCTGAAATAGCAATTCCTAAAGCAATATTGGGATTTTGAAATTTGGTATCACGATCCTGAACCGATTTATAGTCATTTAAAGAAACCGCAGGAATAGAACTATAATTGATTTCTGAAAAAAGGTTGATTTTGTTTTGAGAAAAGCCCGATTGAAAAAAAAGAAACACTATTATTTGACCGTATACATATCTCATTTTAAATCAATTAAATCTATAAAGCGAAGTTAATAAAGTTATTTCACAAAGTAGCCCAAAGTTAACACAGAGATCCACTGATTTTTTTAAATGTGTATGAATCTTGTAAAGTCACAAAGTTTTAATGCGACAGAGAACAAACTGTACAAAACCTTAGCTTAGAATCTTAGCAACTTAGAATCTCAAAAATCATTCTACATTAAACAACCTTAAAATATAGGAGAGTTCATACACAATAAACATAATCACCAGAATAGTATGAAAAACTTTATTGTGAACTTTTATCGCCACCAGACAAAGTGTGACATGTGTAGCAATTCTAACATAATATTCATTTTGATTGTACAAAAAGTAATTTCCGCCTTTTATAGCTGTATCGATCATATCCGCAATAAAACTGATGGCCAGAATCGCGAAAAACCAATTTTTACGCGAATAAAAATAATCTTCATAACCGGTATAGTCCACTAAATCGTCAGGATACAAAATTGCACAGAGCAGATAATAAATCAGAATATAACAGATGATGAAGAAATAATCTATAAAATACCATTCGGTTATCAACTTGAGATTAAACTCCCACCACCAAAAATGAATAATCAGCAAAAAAACATAAAACACCC
>RCUJ01001425.1_pt1 | contig 12779 bp, 8 predicted proteins | sample 2166321 | NCBI WGS metagenome assembly RCUJ01 (sample SAMN09932808, study PRJNA488358) | compost metagenome | feature: garden; material: soil; isolation source: compost soil in an enriched community after 118 h of incubation | place: Germany: Experimental Botanical Garden Goettingen | collected... | reverse complement strand
GGATGATATCCTGTAGCAGTTTCAAAATCTATCGCAGTAAAATTCATTTTTAAAATATTTCAGCTAAAAAAATCCATAAATCAAAGTCTTAAAACTCCGATTTATGGATTTATAATGTTATTAAAATTGTCTTATTTTATAGATCCGATAATATCATATTCTGTAATAATATGATGTTTTCCATTTCCTAAATCTACTAAAACAGCGTCATTTTCTTTAGTGAACAATTTAGAAACTTCTTCAATAGTCGTTCCTAATTTCACAATTGGGAAAGGCTTACCCATTACTTCCTTAATTGGTTTTTCGGCTACATTTTTATCCGCAACATAACTTCTAAACAAATCTGTTTCATCAACAGAACCTACAAATCCGTTTATATCTACTACCGGAATTTGAGAAATTTTATATTTACGCATACGTTCGATAGCGTGCGATACCAATTCTTCAGTACGAACAACAATCAATTCTTTATCAATATGATCTTTAATTACATCTTCTGCTTTCGTTACATTTTCTTCTAAAAATCCACGTTCACGCATCCAGTCATCATTAAACATTTTACCTACATAGCGGCTTCCTGAATCATGAAAAAGAACTACAACAACATCTTCTGGTTTGAAATGTTCTTTTAGCTGTAAAAGTCCCTTAATACAAGCGCCGGCAGAATTTCCAACAAAAATCGCTTCTTCCATAGCAATTTTTCTTGTATAAACAGCAGCATCTTTATCTGTTACCTTTGTAAAACCATCGATTAAAGAAAAATCTACATTTTTAGGCAAAATATCTTCTCCAATTCCTTCGGTTATATAAGAATAAATTTCATTCTCATCAAAAACTCCGGTTTCGTGGTATTTTTTAAAAACAGAACCGTAAGTATCAATTCCCCAAATTTTAATATTCGGATTTTTCTCTTTTAAGTATTTTCCAACTCCAGAAATAGTTCCTCCAGTTCCTACTCCAACAACAAAGTGTGTAATCTTTCCATCAGTCTGTTTCCAGATTTCGGGACCAGTCTGCTCATAATGTGCCAGTGAATTTGACAAATTATCATATTGGTTTACATACCAGGAATTTGGTGTTTCTTCTGCCAATCGTTTTGAAACTGAATAATAAGAACGTGGATCTGTTGGTTCAACATCTGTAGGACAGACTACAACTTTGGCACCAACAGCACGCAAAATATCCATTTTTTCTTTTGATTGCTTGTCTGATATTACACAAATCAATTTATATCCTTTGATAATTGCTACAAGTGCCAATCCCATTCCGGTATTTCCAGAAGTTCCCTCGATAATAGTTCCACCCGGTTTTAATCTGCCGTCTGCCTCTGCGTCTTCAATCATTTTTACGGCCATTCTGTCTTTTACAGAATTTCCGGGATTAAAAGTTTCGACTTTTGCCAACACTAACGCATCGATTTCAGCAACAATTTTGTTGAGTTTTACTAAAGGTGTATTACCAATTGTTTCTAAAATATTTTTTGAAAAGTCCATTTTATGTTTATTTAATATGTGGTTCTAAAAATCTAAATAGTCCTAATTCTATTGGAAGAAATTCCAAACTAAACCAAATCGGATAACAAAATCACGATAAGGATTATTAGGCGCCGAATAATAATCGCTTTTTGAAAATAAAGCGTTAATATGTTCTGCTTTAAAATAAAATCGAGTCTGGCGAATTCTGAAATTTAAGAAAGCATCAAACAGTGGATATCCTCCAATTTTTTTGTTATCCTGAACGAAAAACTCACCGATAACAGGATTATAATCATTGCCGTAATACTTGGTAAAATAATTAAACACAACCCCTGTCTGCATATATAATGCTTTTTTGAAAAAGTAACTAGAATAATAAAATGTATTTCTTGTTACAAAATCAGGTACATTTAAAATCAGATCTGACTGATCTACTTTTTGATATAAAAGCGTATTATCTAAACCAAAAGGACCAAACTTAAATTCCTTACTAGCTTTTATTGACAAATAGTTGATTACATTGCCATATTGCGCCGGTTTTATGATTTGGGTATATACTAAAGCTTCTGCAGGGCTGGTATCATCTCTAAAATACAGGTGATCTTTTAAAACAGAATATTGAACTTCAGCATTTAACCAAGGCGTAAAAACATTAGCTCCAAGTTGGTTAATTTTTTCATTTTTAAAATTATTAGACCAATTATATTCAACATAACTGCTTTGGTACAAATTATAGTTATTATTAGGCAACTTATTTAAATTTCTATATCTAAAATCGAATTGAATTTTCTCATTTAAGTTATATCTTAATTTTGCATCTAAATCAGACAGAGACTGATTTGTAATTGATCTGGTATACAAAAAACGACCATTCCATTTATTTTTCTGATATTCATATTGTCCTCCAACATTATTAATCTGCAAAAATAAATTATCCGGAATAGATGTATTATCGCTATTTATAATAATCCTGTCGTATTTATAATTTGATCTGTAATCGTCTACAAAAAAATTAAACTTTCCAAGAAGTGAATTTTCATAGGCAAGTCCAACTTTATTGTATAATCTTTCAAAACGAGTCTCGTCATTTATATTACTACTAGCATAAGACTCTCCAAAACGTTCAACCTGTTGACTTGGTCCTGATGTTGGCGTTACAGTCGAAAGAACAGTTGGCTGTTTATACTGAAAATATTTGTACTCATAATTAAATTGATGAGTTACATATAAATTATTACTCCCATCATTTGGGTTTATTCTAAATGCATGATCAAAAAAGAAACGTCTTCCTTTTAATAATGATTGTGCATCCGTCAAAAATACTTGTAATCGTTGACGGTTTTTAAAATCAGGATCATCACTTTCGAAGCTTTCAGGTGCTGTGATTCCACCATTTTCTTCATTTGTAATATCCTGAAATGTAACATGTGAATTTAGAACATATCTTTTATTTGTTGTAAAATAACTTGTCGTAAATCTAAAGTTTCCGGCACTTACCAATTGATTTATATAATCTCCTTCAGAACGTAACCCTCTATATGCTGCAGAAAAATTTAGATTCTTCGAAGTATTAAGTGTTATAAATGAATCTAAGTTTTGTCCTTTGTTTATTGTGGTGTTAAAAAATAGCTCGGTTAATGGGGTTGCAACAGAATAATATCGAATATCACTGACTTCCATATAATCAAAATGTTTGCCTTTGAAACCAATTTCCGGATAAGGAGAAAAATCCGCCAAACTGTACTGTAATGTATTATATGTTTGCCCTATGTTAGAAAATGGTAAAAGTCCAAAATTATCCCTTCTTAAATAGTTTTGCTTGTACGCACTTTTTAACGTTAGTGATGTATCGGCATATATTGTGTCGTGCTCTAACGTATAAATCTTATATTGATCAATCTTTGCTATTAAGGCCTTTTTCTTTTTTACTGTATCCGTTATACTAGAATACTTTGTATTCATATCTAAACTGTTTTTAGAACCAGTTTTTTCCTGAGAAAACAATAATGTGGGTACAATTAATAGATATAGAAAAAAGAGTATTCTCATTTGATAGCTTTATATATAATTATTTCGGCAAAATTTGTCAAGCAAAGGTAAAAGATAAAAACGTATAAAAAAACAAATCATTATGATTGAGAAGTTTTTATATCGAACTAAACTTTAATAAAAAACCCCCAATCAAAAAAGATTGAGGGTTTAAAAAATCAAAATATTTTTTTTTACCAACCAGGATTATTTTGTCCTTGTAAACCTGGGTTAGTATTCATTTCAGTTTGTGGTATTGGCCATAAGAATCTACGGTCAGTATATGGAATAGCTGCAATAGGAGTTGTAACAGCAAAACCGTTTCCTAGTACATATGCAGCAGGAACAGGTGTAGCATTAGCATATTTTGCAGGAATTCCAACAATAGGAGCTAAATCATCACCTTGTAGTCTGTGAATATCAGCCCATCTACGACCTTCTTGTAAAAATTCAATTCTTCTTTCTTTAAGAATAGCATCAACCATAAGCTTTTGTGTACCAAGACCTGCAATTGTGTAAGCCTGAGTTCCAGGGCTAGCTAACGCTCTATTTCTAATAGAATTTAATAAAGTTAAAGCTGTTGGTAAGTTTGCAGCAGATAGACGAGCCTGAGCTTCTGCCATATTTAATACTACTTCAGCATATCTGATAACCGGAGCAGCATCTGACATGTTGGTAACATCTGTATACTTGTTAGTATATTTTATACCACCTGCAGTGTAAATCATTTTTCCATCTTCTCTTCGTTTATCATCAGCCAACCATTGTGGATCTCTCCAAAGAATTGGGCTAATTGCAACTAAAGCTCTGTTTTTTAATATACTTGCTAAAGCAGCATTAACCTGAGGGTTAGATGTAGCAGAATGTGCAATAGAGAATATAGACTCTGTATTACTTAAATTATTTGCCAACACAAAAGGAGCAGCAGGATCAGTTGTTAAAGTATAAAGACCATTTAATTTAGTTCCTTCAGCAATTACATTTGCCCAGTCTCTTTTTTGAAGATAAACTCTGGTTTTGAATGCGATTGCAGCAGATTTTGTTGCTTTAGAAACTACTCTACCACCAGCAAAACCATTTGAAGTAATCAACTTTTCAGCATCATCTAAATCTGCCAAAACTTTTGTATAACATTCGGCAACAGTATTTCTTGGTTTTTGTTGTTCTGATGCTACTTCAGCAGCAGTATTTACACCGACTTCTCTATATATTATTCCAGGATGTGTTGCACCAGCTGTAAAATTATATGGTTTTGCAAAATTTGTTAAAATTTCAAAATGAGTAATCGCTCTTAAAAATTTAGCTTGTCCGATATAATCATCACCAACTGCTTTTGTTATAATACCTTTAGCAACTGCATCTGTAGTTCCCTCGATCATAAGGTTACATCTGTTGATTAATCTATAACCGTCAATCCAGTAATACACATTATTTGCTGTAGTTGGATCATAATCTGCTTGGTACGTTAATTGATAAAATGTAGCCATATTAACAATATCTTCACCTCTAGCCTCTCCTTGTTCAACAAATGCAGCTCCCCAGATATAACCTCTACCACCATTCGGGGCAGTTGATGCAGCATTATATTGTCCAATTCCGGCAGCATTATACACACCATTCATATAAGCAGTGATATAAGCAGGAGTTGTAAAAGCTTCTGCGTCCGAAATATTGTTTATTGGATTTAAATCCAATATTTTTTCTTCTGTACATGAGCTCATCCCGAGTACAACTACAGAAAGTAAAATTGTTTTAATTATATTTTTCATATGTTTTTTTTATAAACTTACATTAATTCCAACTGATATTACCTTAGAACGTGGAGTACCATTGATGTCTACTCCGTTAGTTTCCATTTCAGGGTTAATACCTTTGTAATCTGAAATTAACCAGATATTTTGTGCCTGAGCAAAAACTCTAAAGTTATCTACTCCAATTTTATCCATTAACATTTTAGGCAATGTATAACCTAAGCTTATATTATCAAGTGAGATAAAATCACCATCTTCAACAAAACGTGTACTAGCACTTCCCGAAAGGTTTGTAAAAGTATTTGAACTAGCCCATAATCTTGGCGTCCATCCGTCTCCAGGATTATCAGCACTTTGCCATCTTCCTAAAATCTCTGTACTGTTGTTGTTAAGGTTTTGGTTCATCAACTCTCTTCTTGTAGAGTTAAATATTTTATTTCCTCCACTAAATCTAATCATGAAACCAAGATCAAGATTTTTATATTTCATAGTAGATGTGAATGATCCATAATATGTTGGTAATGTATTTCCTAAGATCGCTTTATCAGCAGTAGCTAATGTTGCAGCTGCTCCAGCTGTTCCAGGATTAGCAGGATCAAAAACAGTATAAGTAGACGTTGCCAAGTTTCCTTGTACTAAACTACCATCTGCTTTATAGTAAACCGGGTTACCATTTGCTTTATTTACACCCCAATACTTGAATCCGTATAAAGAGTTAAGAGATTCACCTTCTCTAATAATAATATTTGGTGCAATGTTAACAATATCCTGAGATGAACCAAAAGATGAAGAACCTCCTACTATATCTTGTCCATTAACTAAACCAGTAACTACGTTTTTAGTAAGGGTTAAATTAGAAGAAACATCCCATGTGAAGTTAGCATTGTTTATTGCTTTGAAACTTACAGCAAATTCATATCCTTCATTATACATTTTACCAACGTTAGAATTGATAATACTATTAGGAACACCTAATGAAGGAGCCACAGGAGCCGCTAAAACTATACCGTCAATATCATTCTTATAATAATCAAATGCAACAGTCAAACGATTATTGAACAATCCTAAATCAACACCAAAATCAATTTTGTTACTTGTTTCCCATTGTAATTGATCATTACCAAATTGATAGTAACCAATACCATTTGAAGTACCATAAGGAGAACCAATCATTAACCCTTTTGAAGGATAAGCTGCTCCATTTAATACTTCAACGTTACCTACTTCAGAGTAAGAACCTCTAAATTTCAAATCAGAAACAGTACTACTAATTCCTTCCATAAAACTTTCTTTAGAAACTGTCCAACCTGCAGAAACTCCAGGGAAGTTGTGGTATCTAACATCTTTCTCAAATTGAGAAATTCCATCACGTCTAAGAGAAGCCTGTACAAAATATTTCTCTTTATAGTTGTATGTAAAACGTCCAAGGTATGATATAATTCCTTTCTCAGAAACACCACCACCAGAATCTTTAGTACTATAAGTACCTGTAACTAGGTTCTCATCATAGAAGTCACTTAAAATATCAGTTCCTGATCCCCATAATACTTTAGAACGAGATTTTTGATACTCAGCAACACCTGTTAAGCCTAAATTATGATCTTCAGCAAAAGTATGCTTGTAATTCAAAATATTTTGCCAGTTCCATCTTAAAAGATTGGTATTGTCCTGGTATAATGATCCATTTACTCCACGTCCGTCTCCATGTACTGGGTTCCAATATTGGTAACCATCTGTTGAAGCATTATCCCCACTTACTTGTAGTTTATAACTTAAGTCAGAAGTTATTTTTGCATTTGCAAATGCGCTTACTAAAATTCTCGTAGTTGTTGATTTATATTTATTATGATCAAGAACATAAAGAATATTTGTAATATTATCTCCTGCAGGGTCTGTATTATCCCATTGACCAACATTCGCACCATTTGGCGAAAGATTATAACCTGTTGGGTCAGCTGAATCGTAAATTGGCGTATTAGGTAACTGTCTGGTAGTGTTAAAAATATTACCTGACAAACCATTTGCATTGATATTTAATCCATTGTATTCTGTTCTACTTACAGCTACATTAGTACCAATACTTAACCATTTGTTGATATCCTGATCAATATTAGCTCTAACAGAATATTTTTTCATATCATTAGCTAAATTGATACCCTCTAAATCTGTTAATCCTAAAGACAAATAATACTTTGTTTTTTCTGAACCTCCACTAAAATTAAGATTATGTGTAGTTTGAGGAGCATTTCTTAAAACTGCACCTTGCCAGTCTGTATTATATGTATTTCCAACAGCCCATGGAGCTTGTCCTCTGTTTGTTCTTTTTTCATTAGAAATAACTAAGAAATCAGGAGTTTGTAATAAATCATATGTTTTTGCAGCACTAGCAACACCAAAAACACTTGAGTAACTAACTTTCAAAGAACCTTTTTTTCCACTTTTTGTTGTAATCAAGATTACACCGTTAGCAGCTCTGGAACCATAAATAGCGGTTGCAGCACCATCTTTTAATACATCAAAAGATTCGATATCTTCCGGGTTAATATCCGCTAAACCGTTTGTAGCAGAAACACCACCAATATCACCAGAATAAATAGGCACACCGTCTACAACGATTAATGGTTCTGTACTTCCAGAAATAGACGAAACACCTCTAATTCTAATTTTTGGAGCTCCTCCAATAATACCACTATTAGTTAGTACCTGAACCCCTGTTGCTCTACCAGCTAAAACACCCTCGAAAGAAGGAGTAACTAAGTTAGCAATGTCTTTTCCTGCAATTTTAGAAATAGAACCGGTTACTTCTTTTCTCTTTTGAACACCGTAACCAACAACCACAACCTCATTCATAAGTTGTGCTTCTGATTCCATCTCAACGTTTACTGTATTTGAACTTCCTACAGTAACTTGTTTGTTATTCATACCTACATATGAAAACACTAATACATCTCCTGTTTTTGCTTTTACAGAATAACTTCCGTCAAAGTCAGTTTGAGTATTTGCTTTACTACCTTTTACAGCAACATTTACTCCTGGAATTACTCCTGTCTTATCTGAAACTTTTCCAGATACAGTTCTCTCCTGAGCAAAAGAAAACTGCATAGACAACGCTATCAAAAGCGTACAAATCCATTGTAATTTTAATTTCATTTTAATTTATTTTGAATTAGTATGGCGCAAACATCTTAATTATTTCTTAAAATAACAAACTATTCAATTTAATTTTTTTCAATATTATTAACAATACACTAATATTTCCCTAAAAAATATAACTAAATATCTATTTTAGTAGATAAATTCCTATGAAAACAATTAAAATTTTAAAGATTTGAGTCAAAAACAGTTAACACATTTTAACATTTGAAAAATTTAAATATTAAACCCATAAAAAATATGAATAACTTTTATTAAGATCGTGATTTTTACAATCAATTTTGAGGTTTTGATAATTCCAAGCTTTTTTCACATCATAATGTAATTTATTTAAAGGTATTGTTATGGTTTCTTTCAAAATAATTCAAAAAAAGCAGCATCAACAAAAAATAATAAGAGAAAATTTAATAAAAAACACAACAATACTATATATCAGTTACTACATATTAAAGAATAATTAGACGAGAAATTCTAAAACAATTCTCTATTCAAATTTTGGGAGAATTTTTTAGAATCCTTTTTTAGAAAAATTTATATTTGCTATTCAAAATAAAAGCATGCTTCAACTTAATTATTCAGGACATATATTAGAAACCGGAACTGATGAAGCTGGCCGTGGATGCCTGGCTGGACCAGTTACTGCCGCTGCAGTGATCTTGCCTGTCGATTTTGAAAATCAATTTTTAAATGACAGTAAACAATTGTCTGAAAAAGAAAGATTTCTTTTAAAACCAATCATAGAACAACATGCGGTCTGTTATTCTGTGACACATTTATTTCCGGATGAAATTGACGAAATAAATATTCTGAATGCTTCAATGAAAGGAATGCAGGAATGTATCTTAAAATTAAACCAAAAGCCAGACTTTATTATAGTAGATGGCAATCGGGCCCTGAATGCAAAATTAGGTTTAAGAAATACCTTTGGAAAACAATTTTCTGTTGAAGAAATAGATTTGCTAAAATCAATTCCGAATCAGAGTATCATAAAAGGTGATGCAAAATTTTTAAGCATTGCAGCCGCCTCTATATTAGCAAAAACGTATCGTGATCTATATATGGAGCAAATTCATGAAGAGTTCCCGATGTACAACTGGAAACAAAACAAAGGTTATCCAACCAAAGAACATCGTGACGCCATTCGTGAACATGGCACTACAAAATATCATAGAATGAGTTTCAGGCTTTTGCCAGATCAATTAGAACTTGATTTTTTTGAACAATAAAAAGGCCTATCAATTTTGATAAGCCTTTATTAATCTAAAATAAATATTCCCTATTTTTTACTTTTTAAAAATTCTGCAAATTGTTTGGTATCAAAATAAAAGGGTCTGATTGCTGTAATTTTTCCATTTTTTAAATCGAAATGCTCAGAAATTGGCATTGAAAGTGTTTTGCCTGATTTTTTTGCTTTGCATTTTATAGTAAAATACAGAATTACTTCATTTTTGGTAGCATCGCTAAAATAAACAGGTTCTTTTTCTATTTCTAAATCAAAAAACTCTGCTGATTTCGCATACATTTTTGTCCATTCATTAAAACCGACGTAAGTTCCACCGTAAGGCAAGCCCTCTGCCTGATTATAAATAGCGCCTTCTTCAATTATAGTTGCCATTGTATTAAAATCTCTTGTTTTAAAAAGACATTCATAGTATTTTGCTACAATTTTAAAATTATCCGTTTCAAGGCTTTTTAGAATTTCAGACTCTGACAAAGTAACTTCCTTATCCCAAAAACCAATAATTTTGCTAACCTGACCTTTTCCGTTTAATCGGGCAAAATCACGACCAGCCATTAGAGGTTTATTTTTTGAATCTAAAATTTTCCAATCCCAGGTTACATAATTGTCTTTTACTACTTTTGAACCTGAAATCAATATAGCGTCCGGGAATTTTTTATAAAATTCATTGATCACATTATTCAACGCAACTGCCCCTTTAATTGACGCTGAAGGATCTTCAAAAGTACTATCGTCTAACCAAATTGTTTTTATCAATTTTAGTCGGGCATCACTGTTATGCTCCTGCCATACTTTTTCATAAACTGCAATGGGATTTAATTTATCCTTCTTTTGAGCAAAAACAGTGTTTAAGATAAAAAGGAAACAAAGAAAGTAGATTTTTCTCATAAGCTGCAAAATTAGATTGGTTAAGGTTCTCCCTAAAGTATTAATCCAAATTTACCATAAAAACATTAGAAAATCATCGTCCTTTCATAATTTATGATCAATTCAAAATCCTGGCTTTTACCAACACATTTTTACATTTTTTTTCAATATTCTCTTTAATAATAAACTTCTATTCAAAAGCAGCTGGTTCATTACTGGATTTAAAAACAGCTATAATGTGATTTTCCCATTCTGAAATGCTTTCTTCGGAAGCTCTGTCTGCTTTATCGAAATAAAAATGCTGTTTGATTTCTAAACCGCAATAATTAAAAATTCCGGTATCAGAAGTTAAGGCTAAAGCCTTATCCAACCCACTTTCTGCATATTCTGCATTCGATTTCCCGTGCGAATTGATAATGATAGTACTTTTTGATAACAATCCTTTTTGAATGCCCTGATCATATCTGTAAGCGAATCCATAACTGAAAACACGATCAATATAGCCCTTCATAATCGCAGGCATTCCTGTCCACCAAATCGGGTAAATAAAGATAATTCGATCTGCCCAGATAATAAAATCCTGTTCTGTTTTGACATCACTAGCCACTTTTCCCATTCTTTGTCCCTGCATATCTTCCAGAGATAAAACCGGATTAAAATTGATTTCATTTAAATCACGAAGAATAACTTCTTCTCCGGATTGTTCTAAACTTTCAAGAACAGTTTCTTTGAAGAAATGATTTAAACTAGCTGGATTTGGATGCGCATAAATAATTAGATTTTTCATGTTTCTATTTTTTAAGATTTAACATGACAAATGTAAAACGCAGGCTTTGGTAACAATTGTAAGAAAACGAAATACTCCTTATTCTGCTTTTGAGCTGCAGATATCGTTTTGAAATTTTAAGAATTTTGTTGGAGAAATATTCATATAAAATTTAAAGTCATGAATAAGCTGACTTTGATCGTAATAACCGCATTCTTCGACTATACTTAACCAATCTGTTTTGGACTGATTTTGTATGTTTCTTTCAATTTCATTAACGGCTTTTAAAAACCTTTCGTAGCGATAAACTTCTTTAATGGTGTAGCCAAAAACCTTTTTCTGATTCAGCTGAATGTTTCTTTCTGTTTGATTTACTTTTGAAGCAATTGCTTTTATCGGATTTAGATTTTCTTCTTTAAAATCGGTTAAAAGTGTTGTGATTTTGCTTTGTTCACTGAGATAGGGTTTGCAGAAATCTAAAATATAATCTACTCGTTCCGTAGTATCAGGAATCTTTTTAAGTGCTTCCCATAAAAGACTAAAACAATTTTCGTGAATTAAAGCATCCGGATGAATTGGCAAAGCATCAAATAGCGCATTCCCGAAGAATCTATAAAAAGCATCTTCCTTAAAATTGGCTACTAAAATTTCTGAATTAGGTTCCAGAGTATAATCAAAAGTCTGTTTTATTGGACCTAAAACAATGCATTTTTCGACTTCCAGAATAGTATTCTGATTTGATTTTAAAGCCGATTTTGTTCCGAAATTAAAAACTAAAATAGTTTGAAAACTTGGCAACAAGGTTTTTGTGATAGGAAAATTGGTTTTATTTTCTGCGAAGTAAAAATGAGAAAATACAGTTTCAAATGCTGAAGGAACAGCAATTCTATAATTGTTATTTTCTTCAGCATTTTTCATACTATTTATATTTTTAAAGCTATCTTCTAAACAAATTCAGCTTCAAACAATTGAGTCAAATGTTTTACAATTTTGGCTTTTACTTCGTCTTCATCTACTTTTTCAACACCAAGTTCTACCTGAAGTGAAGTAACACCTTTTCCCCGAATTCCACACGGAATTATATTATCAAAATAACCTAGATCGACATTTACATTTAAAGCAAATCCGTGCATGGTCACCCAGCGCGAAGCACGTACGCCAAGCGCACAAATTTTGCGTGCAAACGGAGTTCCAACATCTAGCCAAACTCCAGTTTCTCCTTCACTTCTACCGCATTTTAAACCATACTCTTCTAAAGTCAGAATAATTGACTCTTCCAGAAAACGTAAATATTTATGAATATCGGTAAAGAAATTCTCTAAATCCAAAATTGGATAACCTACAATTTGCCCTGGACCATGATACGTTATATCACCGCCACGGTTAATTTTATAGAAGGTTGCTCCTTTGGCTTCGAGCTGTTTTTCGTTTAATAATAGGTTTTCGAAATCACCGCTTTTTCCTAACGTATAAACGTGTGGATGTTCTACAAAAAGTAA
>RCUJ01001422.1_pt1 | contig 12790 bp, 8 predicted proteins | sample 2166321 | NCBI WGS metagenome assembly RCUJ01 (sample SAMN09932808, study PRJNA488358) | compost metagenome | feature: garden; material: soil; isolation source: compost soil in an enriched community after 118 h of incubation | place: Germany: Experimental Botanical Garden Goettingen | collected... | reverse complement strand
GCCAGCGGTTTGAATGAATCATTTCACACATGCCAATAGGTGATGATCAGTGATGTTTGATAGTTGGGACTGGTGTGCGAGTATGGAAAATACTTCGCCCGTCTGATTGATGCAAATCACATCAAGGAAGTTGTGCATGCGATTAAATAACACGGTGTTTGGCGACTCGGAACGTGACACTAATCTGTCCCGCAAGGGCATGACATCGGCTTGCAAGGTGATGAGTTGTTTTTTGTCTGGCGCCGTATATAGAATCCGTTGGTTGCCGATATGTTGAACGCTAGTGACCAAGCCTGGTCGCATCAATAGAGTGTAGTTGAAGCGCCAAATAAGCGTCGCAAATAAAGTTGCAGCCAATATGAGAAGTGGAATGCGGAGGTGACGAGCATTGCATTTTATTTTTAGTTCAGTTGCGCGTGAGGGAGGTGCGACTACTGTAGCAGCCAAATTAATGTCATGCTGCAATGCTGGCCACTCCGAGGGGCTAATGAGAAATCGAGAATTGAATTGATACCCACGACGAGGCATCGTTTGTATGATTTCCTTGGCAGTTTCGTCACCCAGTTGCTCTCTTATGCCTGAAATAGCTTGATTCAAACTACTTTGAGTGACTACACGACCAGGCCAGGCATATGCCAAAATATCCTCTCGCGCGACAATGGTATCCGCTCTAAGAATTAACAGTTCGAGCAAGCGAGAAGCTGAAAAACTGATCTCTATCCTAGAGGTTGGTTTTTCTCGAAGATAAAACGTTAGCAACTGGCATTTGGATGCGAAATGAATATAGTGTTCTTTTTTGGTGCCGCGAATCACATGGCTGCCACAAGGTTGTGTGGCCACGGTTGGACTTTCAATATCAAGATTCTGAGGTGACTCTAAGGGAAGGTGAGGCTCTTGTATGTTTGTGTAGGTCATGCTTCTGCCTTAGAAAGATGCAAGGTAAAAATAGCACCCAAAAATGATGCAGTGGCTAATATCCTGAGGGCGTAATGGCGAGGAGTATCCTTTCTTCCATGTCTAGTGTGCACATTGCTTGACAGCCTGCTTGATGGACCTGTGAGAACTATCAAGCAGGACTCTCAAAACGCGAAGTCAATAGATGTCAATTTACATCAATTCACGAATTTTGGCCAAAAAAGAGCGCGTTTTCTTCTCGCAATCCGGCCATTGCAGATTGAAGACCTTCGCTAGTGTGCGGTTCTCGAAATACTTTCCTGCAATCTTGGCTAGACTTTCCCTGCCATTCAGCGCTCGGGGGGGACACAAGTGAACGCCCAAGAAATTGTCCTCGGCTCAGGAGAGCAAGCCGAGCTGAGCCGCCAGTACCTTCGGTCACCATCAGCCAGCGCGACGGCCGTCGCGCCCAAGTGCTTGTGCTGCTAGGCAGCACAAGGTGCTCACGGATAGAGATCGCGCGCTTGATCGGTTTGTCATCCCTCACAATTACCTGTTGTGGAGTCAGGACTGGTTCACCACGTCCTGGTTGTCATGCTGTTCACTCCTATAATTCCAGTATTCGAAAAATAACATCGGATAATATCTTTGATCGATTCGTCGTTTTCAACATTGGCGGAGGCTGAAGTCAGCCCGAACTACATGGCTACTTCAGACCATCCCTGGAGATGGGAGTCTTTCAGACCTGGACTTGCCCCTACTAGACTACGTCATCCTCGTCGTCTTGCAGGTGGCTATACCAACCAAACAGCGCTACACCAAGGGTGGCAATGATTACGGCTATGACGATGAATACTAGATAGCACATTCAGACTCGTTGCCTCTGACGTCGGTGTATGATTGACCTGCATCCTGCGATTGCGCGGATGTACACCCAGCGTTATCTGGCGGATAGGATGGAATTACCAACTTTCTAGAAAGTTGCTAAAATGGCACTAACTTGCCTGCGAATCATTAAAAGTCGGGCAGCTCCCCATAGCGTGCTCGTCATATTTTCCTTCCGTAATTTTCGATAGGTAGGCTCGTGCTGAGTTTAGTATTTGCTCATTTTCAGGGTGGGAGGTCTGATATTCTGATAATGCACGCCCAGCCGACATGAAGATTCGATGAGCTTCATCCGTAAGCAGAAAATCTGTAATGCTGTTATTTTTTTTTTGAAAGACCTCAAATTCACGCTCAAGTTTATTTTTTTGAGTCAGCTGGTTAGGCGTGTATTCTTCATAAGTTCGAGGGTATTTGCTACTCTTAAGTCTCTCACCGATACCTCCATAGGCCGGATCTCGTTGTAGGTAGATGACACGATCAACTTGAGTCATTGCGAGCATCCCCGAACACATGGCACATGGCTCTAGTGTGGTATAGACGCTATATCCTTTGACATATTTGCCTACACCCGGGCACTTTAAGAAGCCCTGCATCAGACGAACCTCGCCATGCTGCGTGGCGTCGTCGTGCTTTCTTATGGAGTTTCTTGCCCAAAATACTGGTTTGTTTGAGTGATTAACGAGAATTGAACCTATATTGTGGCCCCGTCCGTTAACGCCTGCTTGCCAGTCTTTTTCGACCATGGCCATTGCCAGAAGGGAAAAAATTTCATCTTTCTCCATGTTGGCTGCAATACTGCCCCGCCCTAATAAATCGCATGACGGGATGTACGCTCTGGTTTTTTTTTCGCCAACAAACTCTGGTCGTTCCGCGTAGGAATAGTGATGAGACCGCCCAGACTCATGAAAGAAAAATTTGCATGTTAGCGATGCTTCGGCTGTTTCGCAGGCAATTGATAGTAGGGATATCGTGAGTACGAGGAGGCTTTTCAATTTGGCTGTCCTAATTATGTTTGTTGGGGCGAACAGGCATCCAGAGTGCCTAAATTCGACATGCTCGGCACGGCAAACAAGCGAATCAGTTAGATGCCACTGCATATCCCACAGGTGTCGCTGCCACAGATGAATTCCGCTAGAAAAATTTTCCGCGCGCGAGGCTCAATGGGCAGCCCCCATATCTGCGGGGCAAACACCCCTTGCAACGAAGTCGCTTTTGCTGATTGGCTACAGTGCACGGGAGATCGAACAGATGACTATTGCGGGCGCGGTGGTACCACATCAACGAAGGTTTTCAGTAAACAATAAAAAAGCCCCCAGGGCCGGGGGCATAAAGGTGCCTAACGTGGAGCAACCTGGCCAGTTTCTGGCACAGTGTTTTTTTTGTCTGCAAGAAATTTCTTAAGCTGTCTCCCAAGGCAAACTGCCCATGAGGATGAGATTGCTGAAGATTAAGAAATTTCTTGCATTCCAAGGCAGTCCGAGTGGGTGATAATCGCACTCTTGGAGATAACAGCGGCCCGAGCCTAGCTATATTTAGTGCTTAATTGGTCGTAGTGAGAGGGTATAAACTGTGGCGTCTTTCCCCGGCGCGGATAAATTAGCCTTGGATAAAACTACTTAAATTATAGAGGTGTTGCGTTGCGCTCACTGAATGTGCTGGTTCTTGAAGATAACGCTTTCCAGTTAATGGCCTTACACAAGATGCTAAATGCCATTCAGGTCTTCAATGTGCTGACGGCGGACAGTGTGGAGGTCGCCCAGCAAGCACTAGCCAATCGAGGAGGGGTCGATATTGCCATTTGCGATTTGCAGATGGACGGCCAGGATGGCCTCGACATGATACGGTTTTTGGCCAAATACCGCTTGGCTCGTGCGCTAATCATCCTGAGTGGCACTGACCAAAGCATACTTGACGGTGCGGCCCATTTCGCCCGATCACAGGGAATTTTAGTGCTTGGTAGTTTGTGCAAACCCATGTCGCTTGAAGCGTTGTGCCAGTTGCTGGAGACTTATCAGAATCTTGTTGCTCAAGACGCTCAATCACTGCCACTGAAGCAGATATCACAGCGGTTTTCATTGGAAGAGTTACATCAGCTTGCTCCCGGTCAGCGCATCAGTGACGCGGGTATGTTTGAGCAATGGGTTGCCTATTACCAGCCCAAAGTCAGTCTTGAGGGGCAACTGGCAGGTGTGGAAGCGTTGGTCCGTTGGCAACATCCTATCCATGGGTTGATGTCACCCGGTCAATTCATGGGCGCAGTGGAGAGTGCCGGACTGATTGAGCCGTTAACCTGGCGGATGCTGGAACTGGCATTGACGTTGTCCTCGCGAGTGCTGCGCGAGCGCGGTGAACGCCTGCCAGTATCGGTCAATATCCCACCGTCGATGATCGAGCGGGATGATTTTGCTCGGCAAGTATTGGCGCTGTTGGGGCGCTTCGGGCTACCTGCCAACGTGCTCACGTTGGAGATTGTCGAAAACCCGTCGTTGCAGGCTACGGCTGCACACCTGGAAGGTCTATTGCGCTTACGCATGCAGGGCTGTCATCTGTCGATTGATGACTTTGGCACCGGCGCGTCGAACATTCAGCGTTTGCTGCAACTACCATTTTCCGAGTTGAAAATCCCCGCAGAGTTCGTGCGTGGCATTGGCGACGATGGACGCAAGGCCTCAGTGGTCGCCGGGGCTCTGTTTATGGCGCAAAAAATGGCCTTGAGCGTGGTGGTCGAAGGTGTGGAAACAGCGTGTGACTATCGAGCCTTGCAGGAATTGGGAGGGCCAACCGTACAGGGGTATTTCATTGCGCGCCCCATGAGTGAGGTCGACCTGTTGTGTTGGATTGAAGAGCGCACCAATCTCGGTGGCCTAGTTAAGGCAGTGTAAGCATGCGTAGGGCATCAAACACTAGTCCAAACGCCCGTCCGTGCAGGTTAGGATTTTTCTTGCAGACACAAACACCGCGTGCGTGGAAACTGAGTATGTAATTTCCCTCGCTTGGGGTTAACCATATCCTCAAGTATTCAGCGGTTCAACTTTCATTATGAGAAACAAAGTAATGGCATTGCTTTTGCGCAATTGGCCATGGGGTAATTGAATGCTTCTGGTCGCTGAGAGCAATTTAGCTCCCATCATCTGAGGCCTTTCAAGATGAGTGCGCGATGTTACTACTCATCAGCGGTTAGTCTTTCAAGAGTGTTTAAGTTTATGAAGCCGTCGATGTTTTTTCATGTCCTGATCGGGCTGCTATTTTTCAAGAGCCCTTTGATATTGGCTCAAGGGAGCTCCCAATACAGGTTGTCTTCAGGTGATGTTATACGTATCGATGTAGTGGGTGAGCAGGACCTGAGCTTTAATGATCTTCGATTAACTGACGCGGGCAGTTTTACTTATCCCTTTATTGGGGATCTCAATGCGCAGGGCAAGACTGCAGCGCAGATCGAGCAGCTGATTGCCGACAAATTGCGTGGTGACTACCTGGTCGACCCAAGGGTGTCGGTTAGTGTGCCGCGCTACCGGCAGTTTTTTATCAGCGGCGAAGTGCGCAGCCCGGGCGTTTACCCCTATCAGGCTGGGCTGACACTGAGGCGTGCTGTCGCCCTCGCGGGCGGCCTGACCAAGCGTGGCTCCGAAAGCCGAATGACCATTGGTCGAGATCAGGGCTCGGTCACGCAAACGCATAAAGGCTCGTTCGACTCACCACTTTTGCCGGGAAACGCCGTCACCATTGCTCGGGGTGTCTTTTAGTAATCACGGTAACGGCGCGTGTTTTCGTCCTCAGTATTAAGCAAATTTCAAGGTGAGATTTATATGCAAAGTAACCTTCTTTCACGCAAGCCGAATCCCCCGGGTCTTGAAATGTCTGATGAGATTGATCTACTCAAGTTCTGGAAAGCTCTCTGGCGGCGTAAGTGGGCCATTGTTGGTTTTTCGATGCTACCCAGCCTGTTGGTCGGCCTTTCCCTATTGACGGTTACACCGACCTATAGGGCTGAGACAACCGTTCTGATCGAGGGTAAGCCTTCATCGGTTGGCTCGATCGAACATGTTTACGGCAGGGATACCGTAAGTAGCGAATACCTGCCCACCCAGCTTGAACTCTTCAAGTCCCGGGCTTTGGCCGAACGCGTGGTTCGTCAACTGAACCTGGTCGCCCATCCCGAGTTTTTCGCGAAGGAACAGGAGGGGACATTTGCCTTGCTGAAGAAACTGCTCAGTGCGCTCGACATTCGCAAACTTGTTCCGAGCGGAGCAGCGCTTGAGCCACCTACACCTGAAGAGCTTGAGGTACTTCGGTTTGATGAAGTGACGCGGGCATTCATGACTCGCATCAAGGTTATACGCCAAGGCAACAGCACGCTGGTGAAGGTGCAGGTCGAAATGAGCGACCCGCACATGGCGGCAAAAGCTGCCAACGCCTTGGCCAAGGAATTGATCGAGAGCCAAATGGAGGCGGCTGTGGAAGTCTCTGCCGGGGCCAGCGCCTGGATGAATGGCCGGTTGGTGAGCCTACGCGAGCAACTCAAAGTCTCGGAAGAACGTCTGCAGCGTTATCGGGAGGCGGAGAATTTGGTCGATGTAGGTGGTGTGTCGACGATCAGCGCGACGGAACTGGCGCGCACCGGTGACCGGTTGATCGATGCCCGGCTCAAGTATGCGGAAGCCGAAAGCCAATATCGCCAGGTTCAGGCCAATCGTGGCAACTGGGAAAAGCTGGCAGCTGTTCCGGCAGTGCTCGGTCATCCACTGATTCAGCAACTCAAGGCAGATGAGACCAAGGCGCGGGCCAAGGTTGAGGAGCGTTCCAAGCGCTACGGAGCGCAACATCCGCAGATGGAAGCTGTGCGCGCCGAATTGAATGCGGCCTCCGCCAGCCTGCACGGGCAGATCGTGCAAGTGGTAGCAGGTATCGAGCGTAACTACCAGCTTGCGGTTGCCAACCAAAAGACCCTGCAAGCGTCATTCAACCGCGTTCAGTCACAGCAACAGAGCGTCTCTCGCAAGGAATTCAAATTGCGTGAGCTAAAGAGTGAGGTGGACGCCAATCGCTCGCTGTATAACGCCTTCGCCAATCGTTTGAAGGAAACTGCGGCCACTTCCGACCTGGATATCGTCAGCGTGCGTATCGTTGACCCCGCGATCGTACCGACGATGCCAGTGGGGCAACGCAAAGTCCTGGTCGTCACCCTCACCGCAATGTTGAGCCTCATCCTGGCGGCCGCGTTGACACTATTGTTCGAGGCATTGAACAACACCTTCAAAAGTGTGGATCAGGTCGAAGAGCAGTTGAACATTCCGGTACTCGGCGTTGCTCCGCGGTTGTCCACAAAGCTTGGCTGCGAGTTGTGGCAACTTTACAGTCGAGAGCTGGATCGGCGCTTCAGCGAGTCTATCCGGACAATGCGTACCGGCATCGTGCTTAGCGATCTCAAGCAACCGCACAAGGTTCTGCTGGTCACGTCATCCATACCTGGCGAAGGCAAGACCACGGTGTCTACTAACCTTGCATGCGCCCTGGGGCAGATGGAGAAAGTATTGCTGATTGATGCAGACTTGCGCCGTCCCATGCTAGCGAAGCATTTTCAGTTGCCCATTGGTTCGCCGGGGCTGGCTAACTTGCTCGCCGGCACTGCATCTCTGGACGATTGCATTCAGCAGGCTGACGGGGTGGATGTATTGGCAGCGGGCACCGTGCCACCTAACCCGCAGGAGCTGCTGGCGTCTCCCTTGTTTTCCCAGCTACTGGAACAACTGAGTGAACGCTATCAACGCATTGTTATTGATACTCCGCCATGCCTCGCCGTCAGCGATGCGCTGTTGATGTCCACATTGGCGGACTTTGTACTTTATGTCGTCAAGTCCGATGCGACCGCGGTACCTCTCGTCCACAAAGGAATTGGCCAGTTGTTACAAGGCAATGCACCGGTCAAAGGCATTGTGCTCAACCAGGTCGATGTTACGGCAGCGGGTTCCAAGGGTGGCCGTTACGACGGTTACTACGACTACTACAGCTATAGCGACAGCCCGACCTGATGATCGACCTACATAATCACATGCTCCCGGGTCTGGATGATGGCTCGATTGACCTTGAAGCCGCGCTGGATCTGGCGCGCATGGCGGTGGCAGACGGTATAAAAACAATCGTATGCACACCTCATATGCACCCCGGGCGCCACGACAACAGCGTTTCAGGAATTCAAGCCGCGTGTGCCCGAATGAAAGTTGCACTGTTTGAAGCCGACATTGCCTTGCGCATTGCCGCTGCCGCAGAAGTACGATTCGGCGACCACCTGCCAGCAGCAATTGAGTCGCAATCATTGCCCTTTATGGGGGAGTGGGAAGGTAGGAGGGTGGTCCTGCTTGAGTTTCCCCATGGACAAATCCCGTATGCCGCAGAGCATCTGATCGATTGGCTGTTGGCTAAGGGCATCGTTGCGATGATCGCGCACCCTGAGCGCAACAAGGCTGTGATGCGAAATCCGGCGAGGCTCAGGCCGTTTGTCGCACGAGGGTGTTTGTTGCAGGTGACCGGAGCCTCCCTGACAGGTTATTTTGGTCAGCAGGTTCAGTCAGTTGCCCGTGACTTGCTGGAGCAAGGTGTCGTGCACGTACTGGCAAGTGATGGTCACAACGTGCGGCACCGTCCTGCAGTTCTCGCTCAAGCACATCAATGCGCGGCACAGCTTATTGGAGACCGCAAGGCCCATGCCCTGGTGCATGATACTCCGTGGGAAATAGCGCAGGGGCTTTTTGCATAGTCGTGCGATATGCAGGCTCTCAGGGTCTTCTCGCGGCGCAAGCCCACTTCTACGGATCTTTGGTTGACACCTTCCCCTCTTGCAACAAAACCAACAGGCTTTGCATGCAGTTGGAGACTACGCCTGCCGTGACCGTCAGCGTCTCAGTATCCACGTTGTCTCGGCAGGCTATTTCCATATTGGTGCAACTGATATTGAGCGCTTCATATTTCAGTATCAGTGCACTGCCCTTGATCTGATGGGCGAGCTTGGCCATTCCTTTGGTGTCACGCTGATCGAGTAACTTTTGCAGTTCAAGCAGGTTGTTCGCGGTACTGCGCTCCAACTCTGACCAGAGGGCTTGCATCGCCGTCTCGTCTGCAACAGCCAAGCGCATCAGGTGGGCGTGAAGTTGATCACCTGACAGTTCGCCATCATTGAACCCATCGTTATACTCGTTGCAGAGCGCCAGCAATCTGTTGCTCAGGGTGCTCAGGCTGATGGGTTTGAACAGGCAGTCATCCATCCCGGCATCCAGGCAATTTTGCCGTTCCTCAGGCACTGCGTTGGCAGTGAAGCCCAGCAGCAGGCAGCCAGGTTCGTTTCTTTGCTGTTCCTGCTGACGTATGTTTCGTGCCAGTTCATACCCGTCCATGTTGGGCATATTGCAGTCGGTGATGATCACGTCGAAGGGAGCTTCGTGCCATAGCTTCAGTGCTTCGACACCATCGCAGGCTTCGCTGACATGATGGCCCAGGTAACTCAGTTGGCGGATAAGCAGGATACGATTGGCCATGTAGTCATCGACAATCAGGATGTTCAGCGGGCAATCGGCAGCCAGTACTTCTGGCGTCTGCTGTTGCGAGGCTAAAGCTTCGACATGGAGAGCGTTCTGAAGCGGCAGATCGATCCTGACTGTGATCAGGGTGCCCACACCCTCCTGGCTGACCAGCTCGAGTGTTCCCCCCATCATTTCTACCAATGCCCGACTGATGACCAGGCCAAGACCCGAGCCGCTGTCAGACAGCTGTTGAGCGCTCTTAACCTGGGAGAAAGGCCTGAACAGGCGTTGTTGGTCGGCGACAGAAATACCAATGCCGCTGTCCTCGACCTTAACTTCCAGGCTCAAGGTTCGTTCTGTGGGGTGAAGTGTCGCGCTTGCCGAAAGGTTGACCGAGCCTTGGGCGGTGAACTTGATTGCGTTGCTCAGCAGGTTGGCCAACACTTGCTTGAAGCTCGCGGGGTCGATGAGTACAAGCTGGTCGACCGAAGGGTCGATATGAGTGACCAGCTGCAGTGATTTCTGTGTCGCCGGGCCATCGAAAATACGCACGATCGACATCAACAGGTCGCGCAGGTTTGCCTGCTGGGGGGTCAGGCTGAGTTGTCCCGCCTCAATGCGCGCGATATCAAGTATGTCGCCGATCAGATCGAGCAGCCCTTGTGCGGCTTCCGAGGCGATATCGATGGCTGCCCGGTCAAAAACGCCTTGCTCGGCGGTTTTTGACGCCATTTCCAGCATCCCAATCACCGCATTCAGAGGTGTGCGGATTTCATGGCTCATGGTGGCAAGGAAGGTCGTTTTCGCCCGGCTGGCGTTATCGGCGTCATTCTTGGCAGCGTGCAGTTGTTGGATCAGGTCCTGGCGTTCACTCACATCGAGCCAACCACCAATCAGCCCTTTGACGGCGCCATCGCTTGCACGATAGGGCAGCATCCAGTGATAGATCGTGAGCGTCTCGCCACAGGGAAGTCTGAGCAGGCGATCTTCGAATCTTGGCTCGCCAGAGGCCATCACTTCAAAAAAGCTTTTATTGTATTCAGCGGCCTGGGCTGGATCGAGTAGCAGGCTTTGTTCGACGGTCGTGCCCTCGAGGGGCGCGCCGTCGCTGACGCTGAAGGTATCGAGGTAGGCTTTGTTGCACAGTAACAAGCGCGCATCGCGGTCCCTGGCATAGATCGGGTGCGGGGTGCCATTGAGCAACACGCGCTCGAACTCGAGTTTGTCGTTGAGTGCGCGCTCGGCGAGTTTGCGCTTGGACACTTCGCGCTTCAACGAAGTGATCCACACGAAGATGCCCAGCAGTAGCAATGCAGCTACAACCAGGCCTTGATAGATGGTTTCACGGTGTCGAGTCCAGTAGCTGTCTTCGACGACAACCGCGCGGCGCCACCGATTGGTGATCTCATCCATTTCCTCGGGTGAGATACTCAGCAATGATTTATTGAGTATCGACAACAGCTCGGGGGCTTCTTTGCTGACCGCGAAGGCGACCTGGCCTGCTTTGGTGCCGGTGGTCGAGGCTATCTTGAGTGCGTCCGGGTAGGTCCTGGCGATGATGTAGCGCGCACTGATCAACGAACTGAGGGTTGCATCCGCTTTTCCTTGAACGACCATGGCGAATGCTTCATTTAGATTGTTGGCCGGCACAAGCTGTACGTGCGGATATTTACGTGCAAGCAGCGACAAGTTGACGTTGCCATAGACCACGGCCAGTTTCTTGCCTGCCAGGTCTTCAAGGTTATGAGGCGCGTCAGATCTGGCGCGTGTCACGAGCACCAGCGGTGTTGCCAGATACGGGCGACTGAAGTTGACCAGCTTTTCCCGGTCTGGGCTTTGTGTCAGCGAAGCGACAATATCGAACCTGCCGGCGTTGAGCTCGGCAATCATTTGGTTGACCGAGGATCCGCGGCCTGTTTCAAAGCGCAGGCCGGTTCTCTGGCTGATCTTCTTCAGTACATCAACCGTCAATCCCTTGGACTGACCATTTTCATCGACGAAGGAGAAGGGCAAGTAGTCTTCGTTGAACAAAACTTTCAACTGGCCATGCTGGGTCAGCCATTCTTGTTCTTCAACACTGAACTTGATCGAGTTGCGCCCCGAAATACTGACACCGCCTGCTTGCCAGCGCTGGACAATGGCGATGCGTTCGCTGGAGGGAATGGCTTCAAGCGCCTGGTCGACCACGCGTTTAAGTTGCGCGTTTGAGCGCAGCAGCGCAAAAGAGAAGTTGTTGGCTTCCAGCCTTGAGAAGTCAGTCATCTGAACAGTGCTCAGGTAACTTTTATTGATCAGGTAATTGGCAGTAACCGTATCGCCCAAATATACGTCAGCATCGCCGAACGCGACCGCACCGATGGCATTGAGTATGGAGGGGTAGAGCACGATCTGCGCTTGGGGATAAAAACCCTGCACGGTCGCTAAAGGCAGGTAATGGTAAAGCATCGCAATTTTTTTGCCGGCCAGGCTCTCGTCAGTTGCGACATCATCTTCAATGCGCGTGATAATAGTGGGTTGGTCGAGCATGTAAGGCGCCGAGAGCATAAGCTGCGGATCCACTGCTTCATAGGCGTTGGCCGATCCGATCAGGTCAATGTCGCGGCGCTTGAGCGCCTCAATCAGCGTGGTGCGGTCTGGAAAGCTGTATATCTCGACCCGGACTTTGAGAAGCTGCCCAAGTAGCGCGGAATAGTCGGCGGTAATGCCCTCGAATTCTTTAGTATGGGTCGTGATATCGAGAGGAGGGTAGTCAGGGTCGGATATGCCGATGCGTAAGGTGGCTTTCTTTGCCAACCACTGGGTATCGCTTTGGTTGAGAGAGAACTGATCAGATTCAATAACCGAGCGACCAACAACGTTCAGTACCACCGGGTTATTGTTGGCTGAGGCATAATTAAATACAACGCAGGAAAGAATTAATATCCAAACATACTTCATGCTTTTTCCTTGCCGATGCCCGCTGCCAGACTCTTGCATTTATAGATACTGATAAGAACCCGGGTTAAAGCGGCTGATATCTCAATGCCTCCATGGTACACTCGCTATCACCTTATAGAAAGCAAGGGTTAGCGACGTGGCGTACAAAATTCTTGTGGTAGATGACCATCCGCTCATTAGGTTGGCGTTGCGTGCAGTGCTGATTCAGGCGGGGCATGACGTGGTGGCCGAGGCGGAAAACGGTGTAGAGGCCATCAGTCTTGTTCGCCAGCACAATCCACATATTGTCGTCCTTGATGTGACGATGCCCAAGCTCGATGGAATTGCGGTCATCGACCGGATCAAAAGGCTCGAGTTGCCAACGAGAATTATTATCCTTACCTCGTTGGCGTCGGAATACTACGCGCAGCGCTGTATCAAGGCGGGGGCGTCAGGATTTATAACAAAGACGGATGACTTGGGCGCTGTTTCCGATGCCATCAAGTCGGTCATGAAAGGGGAAATTTATTACCCTGACGAAGTCAGCGTGTCTACCCGTAAAAGCGACATGCTGGTGGGTG
>RCUJ01001419.1_pt1 | contig 12807 bp, 11 predicted proteins | sample 2166321 | NCBI WGS metagenome assembly RCUJ01 (sample SAMN09932808, study PRJNA488358) | compost metagenome | feature: garden; material: soil; isolation source: compost soil in an enriched community after 118 h of incubation | place: Germany: Experimental Botanical Garden Goettingen | collected... | reverse complement strand
CCGCCGGATCGACGACGATGGCCAGCGCCTGCACGCCGCGCTGCTCGATCTCCTCGGCGCTGCCCGCCTGCCAGGCGACGCCCTTGGCCTCGAGGTGCGCGATGGCGTTGCGGAAGGCCTTCTCGCCGGCCAGCTCCCAGCCCGAGGCCAGGTAGCGCGGCGAATCGCCCTCGACCACCAGCATGCGGAACGGACGTTCGTCCATCTTCACGTACAGGCCGCCGCCCGGCGCGGGGCTGGTGGGCATGCCCAGCACGTCCTCGGCGTAGCATTGCCAGTCGCCGAGATTGCCGACCTGGGCAACGAAATAACTCAGTCCACGGATGTCGATCATGCCCCTGCTCCTGAAATGGTCGTTTCATGACTGGAGCTGATTCTGCGCAGGCCGCGCCAGGGGTTCATCGTCCGTTGAGACTAAAGGCCCAACTCCCGACGGCCCCTGTCTGTAGGGGCGAATTCATTCGCCTGACAGGGCCGCGCTGGCGAATGAATTCACCCTTACACGACATGCGATTGCCCCAGCCAGCGCGGCTTCTAGTCCATTTCGGGGATTCCCCACGCGCGCGCCCCTCGCACACTCCAGACCTGCTAATGGGCCAGAGGAGCCGGTAATGGACTTCGCGCTGAGTGACGAACAATTGATGATCCAGGAGAGCGCGGCGGGCTTTCTCGCCGCGGCCTCCGATTCGGCGGCAGTGCGTGCCGCCATGGCCAGCCCGCAGGGCTTCGACGCGCAGCTGTGGCGGCAGATCGCCGAGGAGCTGTGCTGGCCGGGGCTGATGATTCCCGAGCAGTACGGCGGCGTCGGCCTGGGCTTCGTCGAGCAGGCGATCCTGCTCGAACAGATGGGCCAGCACCTGCTCTGCTCGCCGTTCTTCGCCAGCGCCTGCCTGGCCACCCCGGCGCTGCTGCTGGGCGACAACGAGGCGCTGCGCCAGCACTGGCTGCCGGAACTGGCCGCGGGCAGCCTCACCGCCACCCTCGCCTTCCGCGAGAGCCGCAACGGCTGGCACGACGCCGAGCAGCCACACGCCACGCGTGACGGCGACGGCTGGCGCCTCAACGGTATATATGAAGCGGTGCTCGACGGCGCCAGCGCCGATCTGCTGATCGTCGCCACCCGCGACGACGCCGGCGCGCTGCGCCTGTTCGCCGTGCCCGCCGAGCAGACCGGCATCCGCCGCCAGGCGCTGCCAACCCTCGACCAGACCCGCCGCCGCGCGCGCATCGAGCTGGACCAGGTGGCGGTGGCCGCCGAGCAGTGCCTGCACGGCGATGAGGGTGGCGAGAGCCTGCTCGACAAGATCCTGCAGGTCGCCGCCATCGCTCTCGCCTGCGAGCAGACCGGCGCCGCGCAGCGCACCCTCGACCTGACCCTCGCCTACATCGGCGAGCGCAAGCAGTTCGGCCGCACCATCGCCAGCTTCCAGGCCATCAAGCACCGCTGCGCCGACCTGATGCTGGCCATCGAGTGCGCCCGCTCGGCCAGCTACTACGCCGCCTGCGTGGCGCGCGAGGCGCTGGTCGAAGACGGCGACGCGAACCTGGCCGGCCAGCTGGCCGAGGCCTGCGCCATCGCCAAGAGCCAGGCCAGCGAGACCTTCATGCACTGCGCGGCGGAGTCGATCCAGCTGCACGGCGGCGTCGGCTTCACCTGGGAGTACGACCCGCACCTCTACTTCAAGCGCGCCCGCGCCAGCGAGCAGCTGCTCGGCACGCCGAGCTGGCACCGCGAGCGCCTGGCCACCCTGATTCTGGAGTCCCGCCCATGAAAATCGGATTCGGCACCGAGGACGAAGCCTTCCGCCAGGAAGTCGCCCACTGGCTGGAACAGCACCTGCAAGGCGAGTTCGAGCAGCTGCGCTTTCGCGGCGGCCCCGGCGACGAACACATGTTCCCCGAGGAGCGCAAGGCCTGGGAGCGCGAGATGGCCCGCGGCGGCTGGATCGGCCTGGGCTGGTCGCGCGAGTGCGGCGGACGCGGCCTGTCGATCAGCCAGCAGGTGATCTTCCACGAGGAATACGCCCGCGCCGGCGGCCCGGGACGCATGGGCCACATCGGCGAGGGGCTGGCCGGGCCGACCATCGCCGCCTTCGGCACCGACGAGCAGAAGCGCCGCTTCCTGCCCGGCATCCTCGAAGGCCGCGAGTTCTGGTGCCAGGGCTACTCCGAGCCGGGCGCCGGCTCCGACCTGGCCGGGGTGAAGACCCGCGCCCGCCTGGAGGGTGATCGCTGGCTGATCAACGGCCAGAAGGTGTGGACCTCGCTGGCCCACGAGTCGGACTGGTGCTTCGTGATCGCCCGCACCGAGCCGGGCAGCGTCGGCCACAAGGGCCTGTCCTTCTTCCTGGTGCCGATGCACCAGGCGAACATCCGCGTGCAGCCGATCCAGCAGATCACCGGCACCAGCGAGTTCAACGAGGTGTTCTTCGACGACGCCGAAACCGCCGCGGACAACATCGTCGGCGCGCCCGGCGAAGGCTGGAAGATCGCCATGGCCCTGCTCGGCTTCGAGCGCGGCGTCTCCACCCTCGGCCAGCAGATGCTGTTCCAGAACGAGCTGGACGAGATCGTGCGCATCGCCCGCGCCAACGGCGCCGCCGCCGACCCCGTGCTGCGCCAGCGCCTGGCCCGCGCCTGGGCCGGCCTGCGCACCCTGCGCTACAACTCGCTGCGCATGCTCTCCGGCCCGCAGAACGGCAGCCTGCGCCCCGAGGCGATGAGCTACAAGCTGGCCTGGTCCACCTGGCACGTCGAACTGGGCAAGCTGGCCATGGACGTGCTCGGCCCGCAGGCGGAGATCCTCGACGGCGAGCCCTACGAACTGTCGCGCCTGCAGTCCTTGTTCCTGTTCACCCGCTCGGACACCATCTACGGCGGCAGCAACGAGATCCAGCGCAACATCATCGCCGAACGGGCGCTGGGGATGCCGCGCGAGCCGCGGTGATTGTAGGGGCGAATTCATTCGTCAAAAATCGCCGCCAAGGCGAATGAATTCGCCCCTACAGACCACTACCGGGAGGCCCCCTATCAACACCGATTCCCGCTACATCGTCTGGCTGCTCGACTTCCTGCACAGCCAGGGCATCGACAGCGCGCAACTGGCCCGCCGCCACCGGCTGGACCCCGCGCGCCTGCTGGACGCCGATGCCGTGGTCAGCGCCGAGCAGCACCGTGAGCTGCTGCTCGATGCGCTGCAGCAGAGCGGCAACGCCGGCCTCGGCCTGCAACTGGGCATCCAGCGCTCGCTGGCCACCCTCGACCAGCTCGGCTACCTGATGATGAGCTGCGGCACCCTGCGCGAGGCGAGCGAGACCGGCCTGCGCTACCAGAACTACCCGGGGCGCTTCTCCGGGCGCTCGATCGTCACCGCGTTCAGCGAGATCGAAGGCCAGGGCTGCTACCAGGTCCACGCCAAGGACGACCTCGGCCCGCTGCGCCTGCTGGCCGTGGAGGACGTGCTGGGCAGCATCGTCGCCAGCTGCCGCTGGGTGCTGGGGCGGGCGCTGCCAGTCACCCGCCTGCGCTGCGACTTCCCCGAACCGGCGCATGCCGAGCAGTACCACGCGGTGTTCGGCTGCCCGATCCAGTTCGACGCGCCGGCCACCCAGCTGTTCTTCGACGCCGCCGTGCTCGACCAGCCGCTGCCCCACGCCAGCCCGCAGAGCGCCGCGCTGTACGCCAGCCTGTGCGAGCGGCGCAGCATCGAACTCAGCCGGGGCGACGTGGCCTGGCGGCTTTCGCAGATGATCGTCGAACAGATTGCCGAACCACCGGACCTGGCCGCCGCCGCCGAGGCCCTGCACTGCAGCCCGCGCACCCTCAGTCGCAGGCTGCTGGCCCAGGGCTGGCAGTACCAGCAACTGGTCGACCAGGTGCGCGAGATCCACGCCCGCCGGGCGCTCAGCGACCCGACCCAGAGCATCACCCGCATCGCCCAGCAGCTCGGCTACGCCGACAACTCGGGCTTCTTCCGCGCCTTCAAGAAGTGGACCGGGCTGTCGCCCAGCGCCTTCCGCGAGCGGCTGTTCGGCTGAGCGCCGGGCCTCTGTCCTGCGCCTTCCGCTTCGCACCTCCCCCTCCCGCCAACATGGCCGGATCGGCCATCGATCTGTCCGCATCGGCAATGCCCACGCCGGCCCGCAGCTCTAGCATCGAACCCACGACAACAACTGCCAAGCCAACACCGGAGCACCGCCATGCTGAGAACCGAAGGCCTCAACGCCCCCATGCTCGAGAAGTTCGCCCCCAACCCCGGCGCGCGCCCGCTGCTGCCCGAGCTGAGCGCCAAGGCGCAGGTCGCGCTGATGTGCCGGATGCTCAGGCGCGAGGGCTGGGACGACCACATCGCCGGGCACATCACCGTGCGCCAGAGCGACGGCACGATACTCACCAACCCCTGGGAGCTGGCCTGGGACGAGCTGCGCGCCAGCGACATCGTCACCCTCGACCGCCACGGCAAGGTCCTCGACAGCGACTGGAACGTCACCCCGGCCCTCGGCCTGCACCTGCAACTGCACGAGCTGCGCCCCGACGCCAACGTGGTGATCCACAACCACGCCCGGTGGAGCGGCATCTGGGCCGACCTGCAGCAGGTGCCGCCGGTCTACGACCAGTCCGGCGCCTACTGCGGCGTCGAGCTGCCGCTGTACGACGACTACGCCGGCACCTTCGAGAAGCAGCAGATCAGCCTGTCCGCCGCCGAGGCGCTGGGCGACGCCAAGTGGGCGCTGCTGGCCAACCACGGCTCGCTGGTGGTCGGCCGCGACCTGCGCCAGGCCCACCTGCGCGTCGTCACCCTGGAATGGCGCTGCCGCCGCGCCTACGAGGTCAAGCTGGCCGGCGGCGGTCGCCCGCTGCCCGACGAGGTGGTCGAACGCCTGGCGATCGCCGACGCCAACGGCTTCCCCTTCCTCTGGGAAGCCATGGCCCGCCGCGAGCTGCGCAACGATCCGTCCGTCCTCGAATAACAACAATCGGGAGAGCAACCATGAGCCTCATCGTCACCCCCCTGGACAACGTCGGCGTCGAAGTCTCCGGCTTCGACATCAACGGCCCCTACAGCGAGGAGCTGCAGGCCGAGCTGAAGGCGCTGTGGTACGAACACGCCATCCTGCTGTTCCGCGACCAGCAGATCACCCCGGAAAGCCAGATCCGCTTCAGCCGCCTGTTCGGCAAGCTGGAGATGCACCCGCTCAAGGTCACCACCTCGGCCCAGTACCCGGAGCTCTTCGTGCTGGAGAACAACGGCGCCAAGGACAGGTTCTCCACCGCCTTCTACCACGGCGAGGAGATCGTCGGCCGGCTCGACTGGCACATCGACCTGCACTACACCGGCCGCCCCAACCACGGCGCCGTGCTGACCGCCGTGGAAGTCGCCAGGGAGGACGGCATGACCGGCTTCGGCGACCTGGCCAAGGCCTTTGACGCCCTCGACGACGAGACCAAGGCCCTGCTGGAGAAGCTGGAGGTGGCCTACTCGTTCAGCATGCAGCGCCGCCACATGCGCTACGTCGACCTGGACGGCTACGTGCCGGGCCCCGGCCTGCCGAAGAAGCCCTCGGACATCGGCTTCCCCGACTTCGCCGATGCGGTCTACCCGGCGGTGATCACCCACCCGGTCAGCGGCCGCAAGGTGCTCAACGTGGTCGAGCAGTTCCTCGACCGCGTCATCACCCCGCAGCGCTTCGGCCTGTGCAACGACGAGTCCATCGAACTGCTCGAACGCCTGGTGGCGCATATCCGCAAGCCGGAATTCCACTACTTCCACCAGTGGCGCCAGGGCGACATGGTCCTCTGGGACAACTGGCGCGCCATGCACTGCGCCACCGGCACCAAGCCGGGCGTGCGCCGGGTGATCAACCGCACCACCATCGAGGGGGATCGGATGCTGGGGCGGGTGTTGAGTGGGGAGTAAGCGGCTGCGGCTTAATTGATGAAAACGACCGGGACTGTGCGAGCGTTCCGGTTGTTTTAATGGGCTCGAGGCTATTCGACCAGCCGGAGCCAAGGGGACTGCATATGAATGCGCTTCGATGCGGGAAATGGAGTCCGGAGTGGTGAAATTAACCGATTTCGACGCCCCAGGAATGGCGCTGGAGCCTGAGTATTCCGGATATTCCCCAGACAGGACGCAACAATAATGGTCAAGCCGAACATATTGCTTCTCTCCAGATTTCCCGATGTCTTTTGCGAGCGACTGCGCGAGCATTTCGATTGTCACGAGTACGCCCAGCTCGAGGATGATCACCTGCAGGCTCTAGCCCCCAGGCTGCGAGGTATAGTGGCAAGCGGCGAATCGATCGTGACGCGCGACCTGATCGCACGCTTGCCCGCCCTCGAGATCATTTCGGTGCTTGGTGTCGGTTACGACGGAATCGACATTGAGGCGGCGCGCGAGCATGGAGTATGCGTAACCCATACCCCGGGGCTATCGACCGACGACATTGCCGACTTCGCCATGGCGTTGCTGCTGTCTGCCGCACGCCAGGTGGTGGCCGCCGACAGGTTCGTCCGACGCGGGGATTGGACTGTGGGGCGGTTCCCAGTGACACCGCGCGTATACGGCGGACGTATCGGCATTGTCGGTCTGGGACGTATTGGCAGAGCGGTGGCGGCACGCGCCCTGAGTTTCGGCATGAGTGTTTCTTACACGGGTCGAACACCGAAGAGCGATGTTTCTTATCGCTGGCACAGCGATGCGCGGACCCTGGCAGCCAATGTCGACTTTCTTGTGGTGTGTGCGAGCGGTGGCAGCACTACTCGCGCATTGATTGACGATACAGTACTCGCTGCGCTTGGGCCGTCTGGCGTACTGGTCAATGTCGCCCGCGGATCCATTGTCGATGAGAACGCACTGGTGCAAGCCTTGCGTGAACGCAAGATCCTGGCGGCGGGGATCGATGTGTTCTGTAATGAGCCACATATTCCAGAGGCACTGCTTGCGCTCGACAACGTGGTGTTGACGCCTCATATGGCGAGCACCACGGAAACTACCGTGCGGGCAATGCTGGATTTGACGTTCGATAACCTTGCGGCTCATTTTTCGGGGCAGCCTGTACTGACGCCAGTAGAGTAATCATCATCGAACGGAGAAGACTACGACGCCCTAGCAAAACAAAGGGGTCAGATCTATTTTGTGCACGTGTGACTGGTCGCGAGGTGCGCTCGCGTCCTACGGCTTGATTGGAGCAAACCCATTTGCACATTACCCGCCCGCACCATCCCCCCCTGCCATCCAGCCCTCACCCCCGCACCCCCTGCCTGATCCGACTCCCATCCCCCGTAATCAGCGCAGACAAACCCAGCAGCACCGCGCCCCCCACCAGTGGAGCCGAGGTGCTGGCATGGTCGAGCAGCTGGCCGCCCAGTGCGCCGCCGAGCATGATCGCCAGCTGGATGGAGGCGACCAGCAGTCCACCGCCGCTTTCCGGCTCGTCGCCGAGTTCCCTGGCCAGCCAGGTGGACCAGCACACGGGAATGGCCGCGTTCAGTGCGCCCCAGCCGACCATCACGGCTGCCACCGCCCAGAACAGATGCCCCGAGGCCATCATGGCCAGAGTGACGCCGGCCAGGCCCAATGGGAGGTAGCGCAGCAGCGGGTAGAGGCGGTCCCGGTGCAGCATGCGACTGGCGAAGTGGGTGCCAGCGAAGCTGGCCACGCCCAGGCCGAGCAGCAACAGCGACAGCTGGCTCGGGTTCACGCCGGTTTCCGCCTCCAGGAAGGGACGGAAGTAGGTGAAGGCACCGAATGCACCGGCGAAGGTGAGCATGGTCGAGAGCATGCCGAGGGCGACGTGGCGGCGCTTGAGCAGGCCGAACAGGCGGCTGACCGGAATGCTCGCGCGCGGCGGCATGGCGGGAAGCGCCTTGACCTGCCACAGCAGATTGATGAGTACCAGCGGCACCAGAGCGGCGAACACCACCCGCCAGCCGAAGATCCCGCCCAGGTAGGCACCCAGCGGCGCGGCGAACGCGGTGGCGATGGCATTGCCCATGTAGATGGAGCCAAGCGCCTGCGCCACACGGTCGGCGGGCACCAGGCGGATGATGGTCGCCGTGGCCAGCGACCAGAAACCGCCGATCGACAGCCCCAGCAGGGCGCGGGCGGTCATCAACAGGGCAAAGCTGGGCGCCAGGGCGATCATGACCAGCGACAGCAGCATCAGCAGAGTCATGCTCAGCAGGACGTGGCGGGTGTCGAAGCGCCCGGCAATCGGCGCAATCAACAGGCTGGACAGCACCGCGAACAGGCCGGACACCGAGATGGCCTGGCCGGCCTGACCTTGGGTGGCCTGCAGGTCGGCGGCAATCGGGGTCAGCAGGCTGACCGGCATGAACTCGGAGGCGATCAGCATCGCCACGCACAGCGCCATGGAGCCCACGGCGCCGCGCATCCGCCGCTGGGCAGATTCAGGTTGGAGCGTTGAGGTCGTCATCAGTGTTCTCGGGCAATGCGCCACCCGGCACCGCCTCCCAAGGGAGTGGTGCAACGCGGTGGCGCGGTGGCGCGGAAGTAGGTGCGGCGGCGTGAGGGAGGCCGGGCTTTTGCACGGCCGCTTGCCAACGCATGCCCCGCACGCCGCGGGGCACTGGTTATCGGCTTACTTCAGGTTGCTGCGGAAGAAACTGGCCAGCCGCTCGGAGGGAATCAGCCCGGTACGGTCGTACAGATCCACGTGGCCGGCCCCCGGCACCAGCACCAGCTCCTTGGGTTCGCCGGCGAGGCGGTAGGCCTCGTCGCTGAACTCGCGGGAGTGGGCGTTCTCGCCGGCGATGAACAGCATCGGCCGCGGCGCGATGGTGTCGATGTCGTTGAACGGGTAGAAGTTCATGAACTTGACGTTGCTGGTCAGGGTCGGGTGGGTGGTCAGCTGCGGCGAGGAACCTTCAGGAGTGAACTCGCCGCGCGGGGTGCGGTAGAACTCGTAGAATTCGCGCTGGATCGGATGGGTGTTCTCGTCCAGCTCATGCACGGAGCCGCTGGTGTAGCGGGTTTCGCCGCCGGTGAACTCGACGTAACGCTGCTCGGCCGCCTCGGCGATGATCGCCTTGCGCTGCTCCAGGGTCAGCGAGTGGTTCAGCGCGTTGCGGTTGGCGCCGCCCATGTCGTACATGCTGACGGTGGCGATGGCCTTCAGCCGCGGGTCGATCTTGGCGGCGCTGATGGCGAAGCTGCCGCTGCCGCAGACGCCGATCACCCCGATGCGCTCGCGGTCGACGAAGGCGCGGGTGCCGAGAAAATCCACGGCGGCGCTGAAGTCTTCGGCGTATATGTCGGGGGCTACGGCGTTGCGCGGCTCGCCCGCACTTTCACCCCAGAACGACAGGTCCAGCGACAGGGTGACGAAGCCCTGCTCGGCCATCTTCTGCGCGTAGAGGTTGGCGCTCTGCTCCTTCACCGCGCCCATCGGGTGGCCGACGATGATCGCCGGGTAGCGCACCTGCGGGTCCATGTCCTTGGGCAGGTAGAGGTTGCCGGCGACTTGCATGCGGTACTGGTTATTGAAGCTGACCTTCTGCACGGTCAGTTGCTGGCTCTGGTAGAAGTTGTTGGCATCGGCAGGCATTTCGGCACCTATTGCGCTGAAGGAGCTGATCAACAGTCCCATGGAGAGTAGGAGGTTCTTCATTGGCGGCTTCCTCGTGGGAGGTCCTCGGTCAAGGCCTGGGGGGTTGAGGACATTCTTGCCGCGGCTCCCTGCGGCGGGTTAGCTCATTACTGGCGACTTCTTGCCTGATCCTCCGCATGTGCCCTGTTGCGGTCGTGACGGCATTGCCAGCGGGCGGTGCCTGAGGCATAACTCGCCGTGCAGGCATCGTGCGGGCTAACGGTGCCGATCTGCCGGAAAGACTGGGTTTGCGTGCCGGTGCACGCCGCCCTGCCCGGCTGCCGATGAGCGAACGCGAGCCCGGGTAGGCATCGAATGACTGACACTTTTCTCGCCGAGTCCGGAGGATTCGAAGAACTCCGGCAGACCCTGGCGCAGGCCGTGGCACGCTGGACCCGTGACGCGCAGGACGTGCAGACGCCCATCGCCAATCTGGGCCTGTTCCGCCGCACCGCGCCGACCCTGCCGGACTACTGCACGGTGGGGCCGAGCCTGTTCATCGTCGTGCAGGGCAGCAAGCGCGCCCTGTTCGGCCAGGAAGCCTTCACCTACGACATCCACCACTTCCTGATCACCTCGCTGGACCTGCCGGCGATGATGCACATCGTCGAGGCCGACGAGGCGCGCCCGTACCTGGGCCTGATGCTCAAGCTGGACCTGCGCGTGGTCTCGGAAGTCATGCTGCAGAGCGGCTTCACCGCCCCGGCCGGCAAGGCCGGCGATCCCGGCATGTTCCTCGGCCGGACGTCCCCTGCCCTGCTGCGCGCGCTGGTGCGGCTGGTCAGCCTGCTCGACGAGCCCGAGTCGATTCCCCTGCTGGCGCCCTTGATCGAGCGGGAGATCTACTACCGCCTGATCGCCAGCGACCAGAGCGCCCGGCTGTGGCAGGTCACCGCCGCCGACAGCCAGGTGCACCGCATCGCCCGCGCGGTGGACTGGATCCGCCACAACTACCGCCAGACCCTGCGGGTGGAAGAGCTGGCCGCCTCGGTGAGGATGAGCCCCTCGACCTTCCACCAGCACTTCAAGCAGATCACCGCGATGAGCCCGCTGCAGTACCAGAAGTGGCTGCGCCTGGGCGAGGCGCGCCGGCTGATGCTGTCGGAGAACCAGGACGTGTCGAGCTCGGCCTTCGCCGTCGGCTACGAGAGCCCGTCGCAGTTCAGCCGCGAGTACGGCCGCCTGTTCGGCGCATCGCCGAAGCGGGATATCGAGGAACTCAGGCGTGCGGCCGGCCAGGGTGCCTGAATGGTCGCGCCGCCGCCCTCGCGCAGCAGGTCGCGGGCGCTCGGATGCTGGGACGGGTGTTGAGCGGCGAATAAGCTATTGAGCCTTGCTTGATGGCTGAAAAACGACCGGGACTGCGGGAAGCGTCCCGGTTGTTTTCTTTATGGGTGGAGCTACGCTCAGGGACAGCCGATCAGATGGTGCAAGGGCGTTTCCGCCGTGGGGCATGACATCCTCCAGTCCTCTGAAAGCCGCACTCCAGAGCGGCGGCGAGAAATAGCTGTCGCAGCTTGTCCGAATAGTTCGGCCACGCGGTCTCGGCAGATGGGACCGCTCGGTCGTGAGCGCTTCGAGAGTAGGAGGTCCAGCGGATGACCTCGGTGTTGCGTGACCTGAGCGAGCGTTGGTTTCGGGCGTGGCTGGACAAGGATGCCGCTACCGTGGAACGACTGGTGGCCGAGGACTACCTCTATGTTGCCCCGAACGGCTCGACCCTCGACCGTCGCGCCATCCTGGCAATCATCCGTTCCCCGAGCTATCGGCTGGATCATGGCACGCGCAGCGAGGTCGTTGTCCGCGTCTTGGGCCATGAGGCGGCCGTGGTCCGGCACCGCTATGAGGGCGCCGGTTCGTTCGAGGGGGCCTCATTCATGGACGACCAGCGGTGTGTCATGGTCTGGGAGAAGCAGGCCGGCGAATGGCGACTGGTGATGGAGCAGTGCTCCTTCAGCGGCAAGTAAAGGGTACTGCTCCGGCGTGTCAGTCGGAATTTGCCGAGATCGTTCCGAATTCCCAGGTCCGTATCAGGCACCTGTCACAGCCGCAGTTCGTCCTGACCATCGCCTTGTCTGCGGCTGCTGACGGACCCCTGGTCTCCTGGGAGCAGGATTTCGCAGATGCCAAGGTCGCAGAGAGCATGCGGCACATCGTGGAGCCAGCCAATGAACAGAACCTCAATCGTCTAGCCAGCGAACTTAAAGCGGGTACTGAGCGTGGCGCCTAAGCCATCCATCGAGCCGTTGAGCTGTTTGCCTGCCACGCCTGTCGAACGTTGAGGGTGCCCCATGTTTCCCGTCTCGAAAGGGACCGGATGACGGAGCCCTTCGGTTGGGTCGACCAGTCGCCGCCGGGCTCATGCCGCAGGTTGCGCAGGTGGCAAGCCGGCGAGTGCCTGGCGGCGAATCCCCGAGCACTGACCTAGACTCAACCGGCTGTCACACACTCGCTCTTCCACGCAGAAAGAGGAGGCTTGAAATGTCCTACGTTGACGGGTTCGTCCTTGCCGTGCCCACGGCGAACAAGGAAATCTACAGAAAACACGCAGAGGCCGCCGGTGCCGTCTTCAAGGAATACGGCGCACTCAAGCTGGTCGAGTGCTGGGGCGACGATGTGCCTGAGGGCAAGGTGACGTCCTTCCCCATGGCGGTGAAGTGCAAGCCCGATGAAACCGTGGTCTTTTCCTGGATCGTCTGGCCTTCGCGCGCGGTCCGCGACCAGGCGATGGAGAAGGTCATGGCCGATCCGCGCCTGCAGCCGGACAAGAATCCGATGCCATTCGACGGCCAGCGCCTGATCTATGGCGGCTTCGAGATGATCATCGAGATGTGACCGGCGCGGCTATCGAGCGACGCGGTTCGTCACCATCGGGCCTTGCACAAAGCCCATACCCCTCGGCAGGGACGCCGACGCGCCAGGCAGCTTCAGGAAGCAGGCTCTGCCTTGCCAACCGGATGCTCGACCAGCCAATGCCGCGCAATCTCCTCCCGCCGGCAGATCCACACCCGGTCGTGGTCCTGGATGTAGTCGAGAAAGCGCGCCAGGGCCATGGCGCGGGCGGGATGGCCGCTGATGCGGCCGTGCAGGCCGACGCTCATCATCTTCGGCTGCCGCTCGCCCTCCCGCCAGAGCAGGTCAAAGGCGTCCTTGAGCAGGCGGAAGAAGTCCTCGCCGCTGGCGAAGCCGTTGGGCA